>Ga0255057_10001311_pt1 | contig 14156 bp, 16 predicted proteins | sample Cases_109_6_MG_FD_189022 | JGI IMG/M metagenome (GOLD analysis project Ga0255057, IMG submission 189022) | Seawater microbial communities from Amundsen Gulf, Northwest Territories, Canada - Cases_109_6 | ecosystem: Environmental > Aquatic > Marine > Gulf | place: Canada: Northwest Territories... | reverse complement strand
TTCGGCCCGCTCGAGCGTGGCTCAGACGGCCCGTACTCCAGGGACCCGGATCAGTACGGAGGCTTGCGGCTGGACTAACTTAGCTTGTGGTACCACTCTTGGGGGCAGGTCACTGACCTACTTCGGAATCTCTCTGCCTGCCAACGCCTATTACTCAACGGCATCGCAACTCATATCTAGGTCACGGCCAGGGGATCCGGTACTTCCTTATCTTGGCGAACCACGCTGGCGGAGAGAGCTGTCTGACTACAGGAATACCGCCACGCACGAGAACCTGATAGGCACTCAATACCAGATTCTGGTGGAGTATCACGGGAACGAGGAGTCGCGACGAATGATCTTCCCGCTTCCCGACGATCCCCGTGTTTCGGTAGGTCAACGCCGCTATGGACACAATCCTGATATAGTGAATTATTGCAGCACCACCTTCCGAAGAGTGATTTCAGTCTTTAATCAGGTGTACGGTCATCTAGCGGATCGTATCGTTGCACGAGGCCAGCTACCGCTGTGAGCCCCTACCAGACCAACTTCTACCTTGGGTCAGAATCTGGGTCTGTTTGGATGCGTTATTCTGACGTATTCCGGGGTTTGGGATACGTCAGAATACAGTAGGTAAGCCCTATTCCTACTGTATTTCACAGTATTTTGGCCTGTTTCGAGGCCGACTTCGGACCAGAAGGCTGGGGGGAGGTTCGTCTCCTTCGTGCGTATTTCGCGCCCCGCGGGTAACAGAACGGGTAACAGCTCCCCGTAAGTCGTTGTAACGACTGACCCCGCTCCGGTTATGGGGACCGGCACGGTCAGGAAGTTGCCTCGCTTTGCTCGCACGGCGGCGGGCGGGAAGTTAGCCGCTCTTGCACTTCCACCTTGTAGTGATCTCATGTAGATAGGTACATAATGAAGAGGGCTTCCCCCTCCCGCTTCTGAGGTGGTGTCGTGTCCGCTGCAAGTAGTTCCCGGCCCGCCCAGTTTCGGGCACACTCATCCCGGAGGTTCCCCCATGCGTAGCTCCGTTGGCCTTTCAGCCCTGATCATCACCGTCCTCCTCGCGGCGTGTCAGGCTCCGGCGCCGGAGGTGGGTCCGCTGTCCGAGGAGGACGTGGAGGCGATCACGGCGAGCACAGAGGTCTTCGCCGAAACCATAGTGGCCGGTGACTGGGCGGCCCTTGCGGCGATGTACACGGAAGACGCGGTCTTCATGTCCCCGAACGTGCCGGTGGTGGAGGGCCGAGTGGCTATTCAGGCGTTCTTGGAGCCGTTTCCGCGCTTCACGCAGGCCGAACTCACCATCGTCCAGATAGACGGTCGTGGCGATCTGGCTTTTGTGCGTGGTCAATACGACGAGACCTACATAGTCGAAGGCACGCCGGAGCCGATCCACGAGATCGGCAAGTACGTCGAGATTTGGCGGAAACAGCCGGACGGCCAGTGGCTCATCGCGGTCGAAATCTGGAACTCGGACTTGCCGCTTCCTGAGTGAGTCGCGGAAGCCGGGACGTAGACCGAGCCTGCGGCGGCACTCCGGGCGCTTCGCTTCTGAATGCCTCACCGGGGTGTTACCCAAACTGTTACCCGCCTATACGGACTTACAGGGACTTAGACGGACTCACACGGACAACGGGGTCTCGGTAGCTCCGACTCACACGGACACTTACGGACTTACAGGGACATAGACGGACAACTCCAACCGGTCTTGAAAACCGGCGCCCTCACGGGCTTCAGGGTTCGAATCCCTGCCCCTCCGCTTTACCTACCAACGACTTACGACGTTGCGGTCTACGCAGTGCGGATCGCCTAAGAGCAACTGCACCCCAAAATGCACCCTGAGCATAACCGCCGGTGCCCCCCAGGGGTGGCACCCCACCTGGCAATCCCCCCCCGGCCCGTACCCTCCCGGTATGGATGACACGGCGGCCCGGAGGAATGCGAATAGCAGGTCTACGTCACTGTGCCTCAAAGTGCACGCTGACTATCGGTACTTAGAGGGACTCAGAGGGAAACCTCAGATGGGTCTCTAAAACAGCGCCATCACGGGCTTCAGGGTGCCATCGCAGCTTTGCTCCCGGAGTGCTGGTTGATTTCCGGCCGTTTGCCTGAGACCTGATCACCTGTGTGACTGCCTCGGGATCGCGGGGCGTGTTCCTTGCACCGATTAAGTAGCAAGCGGCGTTCAGGATCTGTCGCGAAGGGGGAATGGGGACTCGCGGGCCTCCGATTCTCCTGTCTTGCTCAGGCATTGGCGCATAGGACCGGACAGAGGCACGATCTGGAACCGAAATCTGAGCGGGCGGTTGCGCCCATTTCACTCGGGACGGTAGGGACGACCTGTCTCACCGTGGAGGTGACGTGGATACTGTCTACGCGGCTCAATTGAGGACGTTGGAGCGGATCACCCAGTACCTGCCTAAGGATCCGAAAACCCGCGTGACGATGCTGGAAATTCTCGGCAAGACCAGGAATGAGAATCTGTTCTCTCGGCTCTTGCGCTACTTCCTGGAAACGACACCAACCTCGATCGGAACATCTCCCCTAGAGGTCCTGTTCGAACTTGCGGATATCCCGACTGCGGAGTTGGACTTGTCTGACGTCGAAGTGGTCGTTGAACACACGTTTCCAGCCAACCAAACCCGCATCGATCTTCTTGTCGTGGCTGCTGATAGTGTAGTCGTAGGTATCGAGAACAAGGTCGACGCTGCCGAACGCGACGACCAGACGGTCGATTATTGGGATGGAATGAGGGCCGAGTTCAATGATCAGCAGTGCTTCGGGGTCTTGTTGAGTCCTGACGGGCGTACCGCAAGCTCTCCGCGCTTCGCGTCCATCGCCTACGCTGATCTCGTCGCCGGCTTTCGGAGCATGGATGTCAGGTGGCTGGCTGATGTGCAGCACGCCGTTTTCTGGGAGGATTTCCTCGAGCACATGGAGCGACACGTGGCCTCTGGTAACTCGATCCCCGATAGAACACCGCTAGTCGACCTATACATCGAGCACAGGTCGATGCTAGAGGACCTGAACAATGCCTACGAGGCGTACCGTCGTCGTCTCGTGGAGCATATCGTTGAGAATGCTCGCGAAGTCCTTTCTGAGAACGACGACGAGCACGTGTGGGAGTTTAATGCTCCCCGAGCACTGGAATGGCAACAGATCTACCGGAAGCACTGGAAGACAGCTATTCCACGACTGGACGTCCACTTCGAGTACTGGAATATAGGGCGGCCGCTGGCGAAACCCATGCAGTTCATGGTCGACGTTGAGCGGGACAGAGACAAAGTCGATCAGTTCCTCGACGCCTTCCAAAGGCGCATGGCACGATTCGAGGCTGAGTATGTCGAAAAGGGCATAGTCTTCAGACCGTCGAACCGCAAGCATGCGCTGGCTTTTAAGGAGTATCCGCCGGCCTCATCGATCGAGGCACTGGTGGAGACGTGTCGTTTGGCAGCTGCTGAGTTCCAATTCCTGACGGCCATCATCGAGGACACGTTCGATGAACTGCAGGAGGGAACGGACTGACAGCGCTTCTAGGCCGGCTTCTACTGTCACACCCCCTCGCTATCCTCCTCTTCCGGCCGACTGCCCGGTCGCGAGAGGAGGCTTGCCCTTGTCACACATTCCGTTCGCTATTTGGACGCGCGGGAACCGCGCCCTGGACCTGGTCCGGTTCGCCGAGTCCCAAGCCTTCCTCGACTCGCTCGAAGTACCGTGCAACGTCGCTGTAGGCAGGATGGTATGTCGCGTATCTCATGGTCTGCGAGATGTTGGCGTGACCGAGCTGTTGCTGCAGGAGGTGGAGCGGCATCCCGGATCTGGCGAGGTGTACTGCCGCCGTGTGCCGGTGGTCATGGATCGTGTAGTCCTTTAGTCCCGCGATCGAGCAAGCCCTGGCATGTTCTTTTTGGGTTGTGCGCCGCGGAACACAGAACAGTCGGTCGGATCCCGCAAGTGAGCTCGCCTCGATGTGATCCTGTAAGGCAGCGGCCACCCAGTTGGGAACGAACACAGGACGCACTCCGGTAGGCGTCTTCGCGTCACGAACCAATACTCGAGTGCCGTCTGGTCCGAACCGAAGGTCATTCACAGTCAAGTTCTCAGCCTCTCCCAGACGCATCCCCGTCCCCAGGAGCAGCTGAAACAGCGGCCGGAACCCCTTTCGCAGGGACGCCATATAGAGCCGGATTTGATCAGCTTCGAGGTAGCTTATCCGGGCCTTTGAGGGGAATCTCTTGATGGTGGGTCGCTCAACGATCCATCCCTTTCGAATCGCATGGGTCGCTAGGATACTCACGGCGCCGAGATCGTTGTTGACCGTTTCCCTGGACGCACCTTGGGACAGGCGAGCGGCCTTGAAGCTCTGGACCGTCTCAGACCTCAGCGAGTCTCTAACACTAGCATCGGCACCCACGAACGCCACGAAGTGGTCCAGCCCTTCGCTGTACCGTTTCAGGGTACTGTCCTGTACGTCAGGAGCCTTTGCACGCAACCCGTCGGACACAGCTAAGCCAACAGTTGTGTCTTTCCGCCGGAGTTGATGAGAGAGCTTGTGGATGCGGCCACTCTCGAACGCTTCCGCGAGTGATTGTATTTGCACCTGGCCCTCTGCAAATGCACGCACCAACTCCAGGCGTCCCTGTCCGTGCAGGGAGAGCAGCATCTGCTCGAGCGCCCTTGCACGATCAGCGTTTCGCGTCTGGAGGCTCTTGAAGATTTTGCCGATTCCAGGGAAGTGACGCTTGACGTAATAGATGTTGCCTCGTTTAGCGGCCATTCGCGCTCCTTACGGCTGTTCCAACCTCCTTTGAATGAACTCTCGGACGTCCACAGGACGCCATCTCACGCTTCGGTTTGCCAACCGGACACGGCGGACCGGGAGCCCATAGACTGACTTGGTTGGGACCTTTAGCCACGCACCGACTTCAGCAGCGGTGAGCAGCGGCTCAAGGTCGAGACCATCTCCAACCAGGTCAGGTCTCGTCGACGCCGGGGGCTTCATCAATCGCCTCCCGGAGCCGTGCAGCGTTGTTGGCTAGGAGTTCGGCGCGGCGTTCTAGTGCCGCCGCAAGAGACAAAACTGCCTTCCGACTGGGGGGACGGCGGTTTAAGTACAGGTCGAAGGTGATCCGACTGTATCCAGCCTGACGGGCGATATCGCCAACTGTCGGTGTTGCTCTTCGGAGAGCTCCCCGAAAGAGGCTTGTTATGCGTCCTTGCATTAATACAATATAGCATAATAGTGATCCACGTCAACAGCACGCGCCACCGTGAGAGTGTCGACCGCCCTCAGCAGGTGTAACTCCGCCCGGGCCACAGTCAGAATCAGACGGTTCCTGACTTGGCTGTTGGTCTGGTTGCTCGACCCGCGGGGCCGGTTCTGGACCAGGCGGTGGCATCCACTCACTGCAATCGGGACATCTAATCTGCTCACACCCCAGATCCACCCGATATGCTCGGGTGCCCGGTAAGGCGCTGTCTGTGGTAGCGCCCAGCATGCCGCAGTTGTAGCCGAAGTCCCAATCGTGTTGGTCCCAGGACCAGCCGAAGCGGTACTGGGTCGGCAGCCAATCTTGGACGTACTCCATGGGAAGGTCCTCGATATGGCAGTGCTGCAGCACGCCAAGAAACTCCCCATACGGCATCTCGATGATCGTCTCGCGCCGCTCGACACCCACCTCAATCCATGCGCGGATCTTGATCGAATCGTTGATTAGATCCTCGATCTTTCGCTTCAACTCAGTCTTGCTGTCCATCGATGCCTCTCTCTCTTTCGCAGTGCTTCCGTTTCAACCTGACCGTGTCCCAACCAACCCTTTAGGGTTTGGGTTGGGGACACGCTGGTTCAGGCACCCGTGTCCGGTGGTGTGTCCAAAGTGTGTCCGTGGCATGTTCACGCCTGCTCACCTCCGTCCGGCGTGGCATAAAGAGACCACGCACTGTCAGTCCCTCGGTTCTCAACGACGCTATCGAGGAGCTCCTGTGCGGCCTCGTCTATACTCTGAGCCCTCCCCGTCAGGCCCTTTCGTAACTCTCGCTTGGAGCAGCCGGGATGCTGCCGAACGAAATCGAGGACACGCTCCACCAAGGGACGATCCGGCCGCACGAGCGAGTATGCCCAGGTCTCACCCTTTTCCAGCTGCACGACGCAGTCCTCGATGTGCCACCGTCCTTGAGCGCGAATCCTCCTTTCGGTGTCGCTGTTCTTCACGTCCGCCACCGTGAGGATCACGTCCACGCCAGCCATGATCGCTGTACTGTCGCGGGGTTCGCCGTCGCTCTTACGACCGTGATGGAGAACGAGGATTGCGCATGACAATTCCTGCGCGAGCTGTGAGAGAGACAGCATGGGCTTTGTCCAATCCGACGAGCGGAACGGATCTAGTTCAAGTGGTTCAACGAAGCTGGCCAGAGTGTCGATCACAACGAGCAGAGGCCGTACCCTCTGGATCGCCGATTCAAGTTCCAGAAGGCGGCCTTTGGACCAAGGTCGGAGCACAAAAAGTTGATTCCCATCCGCACCAAACGAGCTGAGATTACGAGCCAGGTCGTCGAGATGTCCTTCCGCCGCTACGTACAGAGCAGGGCCCGCGAGCGTAGCCTCTTCCAGGAAACGGTCTCCGTTGCTCACAGCCGCACCCGCCGCAGCAGCGAGAGTTGACTTGCCAGACTTTTCCCTCGCCACAAGCAGCGTCACTCGCTCCTCCCAGGCCAGGCGTGGGACAGTGACTTCCGGACCTGCGGCGGCTGTGGTCTTGACGTCTGACAGTTCACAGAGTGTGAACAGCTGCAGCGGTTGTCCGGCTGCTCGAGCTCCGGGGCGATCCTTGTCCTCCGTCCAGGACTCGATTTACTGCCTCAAGCACTTCAGGGGGATACTGGTCTATCAGAGGCCTCGTCCTCGAGGTATCTGGGACATGTGTCGAGGCCTCTTGGTGACCGCTCATCGCTCAGTCGAGAAGTCATCGCCATGACCGTGGCCGGGCTCGCCGGGATTCGACCGAGGCAAGCATTCGTCCTCGGAACTCCCGTCAATACGCAACGCACTGAGTGCGATCCTGCGAATCGCCTCTCCCGCAAACTGGCTGAGGGTTTGGCCGGCAGATTCAGCAGCTGCTCTAGCGAGACTGCGCGTGGACACGTCCACACGTGCCGTGATCGTATGAGGCTTGGTGATGGGCATTCATCGCTCCTGCTTCAGGTCTACGCACACAATGGTAACGCGGCGCCCAGCAGCAGTTCAGAATGTGTAAGAGGTTATTTTGAAGTGGCGTGGATGGTCGGAAGGTTCACTCGTCTGGTTGCCATGGCCTCTCAGGTAGATCCCACGACTCGCGAGCCGTGCTGTATCGCTCGTTCAGCGTGCTCAGCGCGGAGGGTGATTCATCGAGACCCATCTCGACCAACATCTGTGCGACTTCTGTCGGCCTGAGTCCACCGTATCGGAGCCGCCACGTCTCATATGCCCTGCGCACGTCAATCAACCCACGACGGGGAGCAGGCTCAGTGTACCAACCCTCTCTTCGATGTAACGCTTCCAGGCCAAGAGCCTCATCGACGAGAGCTGTCACCTCGCTCTTGGTCGAGCCAGGCAGAAAGGCGACTATCAGCCACCCAGGATAGACGGCTCCCTTCTGGAGGGTTTCATAGCGGTCCACAGGTAGCACTGTGACGAAACCGGGCGCTGAGATACCGGCATCCGCTGGTAACCCGTCGATGTCATACAGAATGCAGTAAGCGAGGAAACGACTCAGAGGGTGCTGAAGGGCCACGGCATGGGGATTCTCGATGTCGGTGAAACTTGGGACAAGAGGCGGAAAGGTTTTTAGCGGGACGAACTCCTGGATCAGCCTGCCGAGATCGGCCTGAAACTCCAGTGCTTTGAGGCCGCGCTTCGGCACGGGGAGTTCTCGGACTCTCGGCGGCAGGGGGAATCCGGGGCCGAGTTGATCTACACCTGGCCAGTCGCCCTCGAAGTCGTCGAGCCACTTCTCACGCAGTTCGGCAATGCGACGCCGGAAGTCCTCCTGGTGTCGCAAGCGGATACTGAACTCTATGAGAGCTCGGTGGCTTCTCGATTCCGATCCTGGCATCTTTGATCGCGGTCCTACGTGGGAGGTCCCACCGGCTGATCACGACTAACAGTCTGAGCGTCACAGTCCAGGCCAGGGGTAGCGGGAATAGTACTACGAGTGGTCCACGCAGGCTCTCAGCTTCCGGTCCCTCTGTGGAGCCGCAGGAGTGTAACTTCTTTGCTCACCTAGCAGTAACGGCCATCAACGGGTTCGATGGCCACCGGAAAAACCGCCATTGCGGAGACTGTTCGCTCTCTCGAACACTGGCTCCAACACTCGCCAGGCGAGCTCGACATCGCCTTGCGCAATCGCACGCAGCACGGTCCGCTTAGCGGCTGCCACGATATCGACGTGCCAGGGCGTGCTCTGCCTCGCCTCCTCCATTGCCTCCTGCCAGCTCGGATGCTTCTCCCAGTTTCGGATGGTTCGCTCGGTCACTCCGACGATGGTCGCCGTCTCACACTGGGTAAGGCCAAGGTCGCGCATCGCGGCTGCCTTGACTCGGGCATCCCAATGGACGGGCAGGTAGCTCAATGGATCCCCCCAGGGTGCGTTCTAGGGTACAGCATCAGCTAAGTGATTCTACCCTAACGTCCGGCGCCGGTTCTCAAAACCGGCGCCACCCCCCGGGAGGTACACCCCACCTGGCAATCACCCCCCGGCCCCTCGCCACAGAGGAGTCCTCAATCCCCTGATAATCAGCACCTTCGGTCAGGCCGCTCCGGGAGCTTTCTGGGGTACAGGCCTCCGTAACCGTAGCACCTGCATTATTGCGTCGGTTGACACAACCAGCCTGGGTCGCAGTCTGGATGCTCAGCGCATGGACTGCAGGATCCGTGACTATGTACTTGTCACATCGTCGGCGTCGTACTGGTCGCACCAGTGGTGCCATAGTTGCGACCAGCCCTGTTCGGACTTCGGCTTTCGGCGGCCCTTGTAAACAACGTCCGCCTGAGCAGGCCTCAGGTATGTCAGGAGGTGCAGCACGTCGAACTGTTGCTCCATCACTGCCGGTTCCAGAACGGTCGTGTAGAACCCCGGTGCGTTGACGCGCAGCCATTCGCAGTGCGTGAAGAACTGCTCAGTCGTCCGCAAGGCGGAAGCGTAGTCTTGCGGCTCATTCTCGTGCATATGCCCGCCCAGCAGACCAGCACAACCGCCCTGCGCCATACAGCTTCCAAACGACTCTAGTACAGGCGAGCGAGCGTTGGTTGGCGGATCGGGGAGTGCGGCCTTCCAGTCCTCGGATGCGGGACCAGTCCTCGAAGTGTGCGCACGAAACGCTTTCGTCACGAGCGCGGTCAGCTTGGCGATAGCCTCTCGCGCCGCTGCGTGCTTTTCGGAGAAGTCTTTGGTCAGTTCATAACTACCGGGAAGATCCAGCTTCCGACATTCTCTGAGATCTTCGGAAACAACGTAGAAGGCCCGGAAGGAAGCACCGACAAGACATACCGTCGCGACCACCCACCAGACCTCCGTAAGAGACTTTCCGGGGGCAATGGCGGGAAGCCACCCCCAGTCCACAGCCTGCTGGATCGACGCCCCGACTACAGACACGGCACCAAGCCAAAACGTCCATGCCCATCTTCCGAGCGCGTGCAGGTAGGACTTAACGGTATCCATATACGGGAAGCTATAGCCTCGAGTTGACTGGTTCCAGAAGCGCCCTCACGGGCTTCAGGGTTCGAATCCCTGCCCCTCCGCTTTTATTCCCAACGACTTACGAAGCTACGGGCTGCGCAATGCAGATCGCTTAAGAGTAACTGTACCCCAAAATGCACCCTGAGCATAACCGGCACCGGCCCCCCGGGGGGGCACCCCACTTGGCAATCACTCCCCGGCCCTTCCTCGATTATGGGTTCCCTACGCTCTGAATAAAGAGGAATGTTCGTGTGACCACGTGTCTGTAGCCTCGGATTGGAAATCCGAGGCGCGCCAGTGCTGAAGCATAGTCAGCCTCCGGCGTAGGCAGCGCACGAACACAGAATCTCTCAGAACGACCACCCGAACGACGTATTGAAGCTGAAGTCGTTCTTATTAGCGTCAGCCAACGTCGGCGAGGTGTCGTAGGCCTCGGTCACACCGACGTTGATGTACACGTGCTTGAGTACTTCACGCTTGGCAGTGGCGGTGAAGTTGACGCGCCATCTCCCCCAATCGCTGAGGATCGGGATTACGCTGAGCCGACTGCTTACATCAGTGTCGAGCGCCCCCCACGTGAAGTACTCGAGGTCGGCGGCGATGATCAGAGGGATCGTGTTGTCCGATGATTCACCGGTGAACCGCTCGCGGGAGTAGCCCGGCGCGAGCATCAACGCGAGATCGAGTTTGTTCGTTTGCACCAGGAAGCGCCCCAGTCCTGCGGAGACGGTGCCGCGATAGTCCAGACTGAGCTGTGAATTCTGCTCTCCTACCAGGGAAAGCAGCCAGAACCACCTGTGCTTCAGCTGCCTCATATGAGACAGGCCGGCGTGCAATCGCGTGATGTCCTCGGTGCTGTCCTGGCGGCTGAACGTGGAGTTGTAGCTCAGCTTCGTGAGCGCAAAGCCTCTCCGGAGCTTGCTGAGGCCGGGCGCCTGGTGCGCGGAATCTGCAGTTCCCCGGTGCGCATAGTGCACGTTCCCGCTCAGGTTGAAATCGGTCTTCGCGTTCTGCTGTGTGAAGTCGAAACCGAGATTGACGCTCCCGTCGAGGGCCTCCCAGAAACTGGGCTTGATACGCTGAAGCGATACCACCCGTTGCGTCGCCACGGTCAAGCTCTCGCGCTCGGTCTTGATCACCACCGAGTCCTGAGTGCCGGGGGTGAGCGAACCGAAGTACAACCGCCCGTCGTCCAGCTGTACGTCGAATGTCTTGTCCGTCTTGACGCTCACGACCTTGGGCCACTCGACGTACACGGTACTCATGGCGTCCGTCTTGAACTTGAGCAGACCGCGCCGCAGCTCCTTGATCTCGCCCAACATCCGGCCGCCGTTACGGATCGTGACCGAGTCGGTCTTCTGCGCGATGGCGGACCCGGGCACGAGCGCCACGAGAAGCGAGGCGACTATCGGCGCCAGCAGGAGTCGGCGTTTCACGGTCCGTCGGCCTTCGCGGCGGGCGTTGAACGCCAGCGGCGGTTGCCGCGTCTAGTCAGGTGGCGCGTCTCCAAGAACGGAACTTCCGGTAATCGTCACAGGGGGTCAGGTCTCTGGCGCGAAGTACGGCCGCTGCCTTCGTTCCCCGGATGGAGCATTCCACCTGCATTTCATCCGGCGCCAGATCCTCGCTGTTGGGGCGCACGTCCTCAGTAACACCCCTCATCGTCCTCGGCGTCCTTGCACGCCGGGATGACGCTCTGCAAGATGAAGTCGCTATTGAGATTATCTTCCTTGTAGGTCTGCGCGCCCTCGCGCGTGGCTTCTACATGCACCCACGGGTTTTCGGGCCCAATCCCCATTCGTTGAGTGATCTTATCTTTGGTGACATTGAACACCATGAAATCCTCCGCCAGAACGAGCGGCCCGTCATAGTACTTACGAATGCCGTCAATCGATGGCAGGGTCGTATTGGCATTGCTGAGAATATGGGTAGCAACCGCCAACCTGGGCTTTGTCAATTCGAAGAGTTTCCCAAGTGCAACCGGCAACGTATGCGAACTTGCGATCATCGAGTTAGCGCGTTCTATCGTGACCCCCATCGTCTCTGCGAAGACTCCTGGATCCGGCCCGACCTCATGCGTGACGATGTCGCAGTCTTGGGAGTTCTCGTAGTAGAACCTTGTGGGTCGTGTATCGCTTGCTATGACTACACAGAGGCCGTTCCAATCGACTCTGTAGCCAACCCCGCCATCAATGCTGTGGGCCACCGGAAAGTGCGTGATCACAACGCCGTTGTCTTCATAGGCGATGCCCGGATTGAGCGTGTAGTCAAACTCGTGCACGTTGATCTTGTAGCCATCGGATTCCGGGACGGCGATTCCGTCAAAGCTCGTCACATGCCAGTTGGTGAACCGCTTCAGGCCATCGACCATGTACTCGGTACCCAGTTCCGGCGTGTCGCCTGACGGTCCGTAAATGTTCATGGGTGTCCAACGGTCGGCGCTCGGGCCGAAAGCATACAGGTGCGGCAGGGAGCCAAGATGGTCCATGTGATGGTGAGTGATGAATAGGTTGGTCATTCTCGAGTAGGGAACCTGCATCGTCATGTAGTTGGCTTCGGCCCCCTCGCCCAGATCGAACATGAACGCGTCGCCGTTGCCCAGCTCGACGTAGATGCTCTGATCAGCCTGACCCGCTCGAACGTATCCGTAACCGGATCCGAAAATGGTGACCCGCATCTCATCCTCGGCAACCGGCTCACCAGGATACATGAAAGCATTGCTGCCGGATGGCACGAAACTGCTCGCCTCCTGCGCCCCGGCGAGGCGGGCGCTCGATGCACCGCTCACGACAAGCCCTGCAAGCGCCATGAGTGACACGCCGACGGTCATGCGAATGTTCATGAGACTGCCTCCGATCGCCTGAATGCTCGAGGCGCTGCTAAGACTCCGAACCAAGCGAGAGCCCACGATTTATAGCCCATAAAAACATTAGGAGTTGCTCGGCGTCGCTGCTAGGGCTTGGAAACAAGCTGCAGGTTGAGACCCGCAAACAGCTGGAACGCCGGATAACCCTCGCCGTCGTGCAGGATCGTGAACTGCGGCTCGAGCCACATGTTGAAGACACTGCGGCCGACCTTGATGACCTTACCAGCTCCGAATCCCACCGGGATGTAGTAGGTACTGGTCTCAAAATCGAAGGTCATCGCGCCGGAGCTCCGCAGGTAGGCCCCCTTGCCCATCTGCAGGAATAGGAGCGGCTGGACGACGGCGAGATTGGTGTCGTCGTCACCGCTCACATCGGTCTGCCAGGTCACCAGGCCTCCCCATTGCACAGCGGGTGCCGAAAGGTTGAAGTAGACGCCGGCCGCACCGACCTGCCACGCGTCGACGCCGAGGGCCTCGTCGGTATGGGTCGGCGCTACGACCAGTGGCCCCACACCGTACTGCTGCGGGGCGCTGGGGCCGGTCATCAGATACGCAAGGAAGGCGTTGAAATCGCCGAGGCCGGAGACGGCGTCGGTAGCTCCGGCCGGGGGCTGGCCGCTATTCGCGGTTGCCAGCGTCGAAAGCGGCAGCGAGGCTCGCAGCAGCAGCTTGCCGAAGGGCTTGACGAACCGCAGAAAGGCGGTGTTCGAGGCCTGGTCGGGTAAGTCGTAGAGTCTCGGAGCGTAGTAGTTGTTGAGTTGGAACGAGGTCATGTTGGCGAGCGGATTGTTGGCCGCGGCGCCGGCTTCGGCATGGTCGTCCGCGGTATTCTGGGCCTCCAGGGGCGATACCCAACCCACGACCGCTGCGGCAATCGCGAAGCCGACGCCGCTTCTTAGGACCTTGGTCATCTCGGACTCCCGTCGACAGGGTTGCTTGGCCGGTTTCCCACCCGTGACTTACCGCGACCTTTCATAGGGACAATCGCATACGGAGCACACTGACCACCCACAGGGGGAAATGTGACCCGATGGCCGGCTCAGTCATGAATCAGCTTCCTGGCGGGAAATCCTTGAGCATCTTGTCCATCGCGCTCTGGATGTTCTTCGCCCTGTCCTCCGGGCTCGCGCCGGGATCAAGCGTGTCGGAGGCTGTTCCCTTCCACACCAGGTTCTTCGTACCTTCGTCGAACATGGCGAGGATGACGGTTCCCTGCGTGTACGTCTGCTCGGTGGTGGTCGACATGCCCATCCCGGCGCCACCCCAACCGTACCGGTATCCGCCGCCAAACCCCGAGCTGACGGTGTTGTACGACGTCTGCTCTGCCGTAGTGACCTGGTAGCTGACTGCCAGATTCCCGCCCGAGTTCACCTTGCTCAGCCCCTTCGCCGCCAGCGCCGCGTCAACCGCACTCTTGATACGCGTATTGGTGAGATCGTCCGTTGACGTGCCTCCACTGCTCGTCCAGCTGTAGGTGCCGTAGGAGCCGAAGTTCGCTGCCGGATCGTAGTCCGTGGACGTGGAGATCCCACTGCACGCCGTGAGAAAGAGCGTCAGTGAGAGCGCTACCGCCGCCGCCCGTGCTGTCT
>Ga0255057_10001310_pt1 | contig 14159 bp, 12 predicted proteins | sample Cases_109_6_MG_FD_189022 | JGI IMG/M metagenome (GOLD analysis project Ga0255057, IMG submission 189022) | Seawater microbial communities from Amundsen Gulf, Northwest Territories, Canada - Cases_109_6 | ecosystem: Environmental > Aquatic > Marine > Gulf | place: Canada: Northwest Territories... | reverse complement strand
ACTCCTGGAGTTGCTCTGTCCGGTGGCGCTGGCCACGGGAACGATGAGGTCACCGACGATCCGGCCAAGGATGTTGTCTGGCTTGTTGGTGACGGTGCCGGCGACGAAGTGGTAGTTGACCTTGCTGTTGTGGTCAGAGTTGTCGTCGACGGTTCCAAAACGAAGATCCTTGATGCCGGCGCTTCTCTGGTCGAGAAACATGCTGATCGGCCTGCTCTCCGGTGTCTGAGCAAGACCTGCCGCCGCCAGATGCACGCCCTTCTCAAGAGGCGCACCGAGGTGAGGTGAACCCAGGGTCACGATGTTGGTGGTTCGCTGAGTCCAGTTGTGTCCGGCAACGTTGCCGGCGGATAGAGCGCTGCGTGCTACCAGACCACCCATCGAATGACCGATGAACGAGATGTTCTCCACCGCTAAAGGCCAGGCCTCGACGAACTCATCCGACAGGTTCGCCAGCGCCAGAGCGTTGCGGGCGACGCCCAGACCGGTGTTGTAACGGACCAGGAGAGGAGTGAAGGAATTGTCGGTCAGAATGTCGGCCAGGCCGTCTTCTGAATGATCGCCGAGCCCTTTCCTATTCCAGACCTGTTCGGTGTCACCAAGACCGTGGAGCAGGACGACGAGTCTTGGTCCTGGTTCGGGGAAGGCTTCGGCAATAGAAGCCCGGTTCGGCGAGATGATGCCACCGCTGGTGTTGCGAATACGCATCTCAGTGCTCAGATTGCTCTTCAAACGGTCGAGCTCGTCTCCCCAGAGCCCGTTGATGAACGCTTGGAATTCCCGGCCGCGTCGGGTTTGCCACAAAGGTCGAAGAGCTTGAGATCCAGCTTCGGTCGATGCGGCAAAGCTGACAGCTCGACCGACACCCAACCCGGTGAGGCGAATCGACTCGTAGAGGGGTGTCGTAAATGCGCGAGAGGTCCGTCGTGCAGGTTCGCGCCAGGGGCCGGCCAACCTGGACCAGCGATCAGTGATCGCCTGATGCACCTCCTTGACCGGTGTGATCAGACGTTCGCTACCAAGGGCGATGAGATCTCCGAGACCCTGCCAGTCGTTGCTGTCCGAGTCGGCTCTGTTCGTTTCGCGCCCCATTTGCAGAGGATATCTGCAGGTGAATCCATAGCGAGGTCGTAGGCTCGTGTGATGCTTTTTGGACGACTAACAGAACCGCGATGAAATCCTCGCAGGCCGACGCCCTGATCCTGTTTGGCGTCACCGGAGATCTGGCCCGGAGACGTCTATTCCCTGCGCTGTATGAGCTCGAGGCCGCTGGTGAGTTGAACATCGCGGTTTTTGGCGTGGGCCGAACCAAAGGCGACGACTCCTCTCTTCGGGGTTGGGCCACCGAGGCACTCACCAAAGCCCTCGATGATGTCGATCGCCAGATTCTCGAACGTCTTCTTGGACGACTCAGCTTCATCTCAGGTGACTATCAGGATGAAGGAACCTTCGACGAGATCAAGCGCAGGGTTGGGGATCGGAGTTGCACGGTTGCGTACCTGGCCATTCCTCCCTACCTGTTTGATGACGTCATCGAGGGGCTGGGGAGAGTCGGGTTCAATCATGAGGGCCGCGTGGTGGTTGAGAAACCATTCGGTCGCGACCTCACCAGTGCCACCGATCTGAACCAGATCGTCCATCGCCACTACCCCGAGGAACGGGTCTACCGGATCGACCACTTCCTCGGCAAAGAGGCCTTGCAAAACCTGATGGTCTACCGCTTTGCCAACACCATCCTCGAGCCGATCTGGAATCGTCACTACATCAGGGGGGTGCAGATCACCATGGCGGAATCATTTGGTGTCGAGGGTCGTGGCAGCTTCTACGAGTCCGTTGGGGCCCTGCGCGATGTGGTCCAGAACCATTTGCTGGTGCTGTTGTCACTCCTGGCGATGGAACCGCCGGTATCTGATCGTCCCGACGCATTGCGTGATGAAAGGGTCAAGGTGCTCAGCGCGATCAGGGCAATCGGCCCGGGCGATGTGGTCAAAGGGCAATACGACGGGTACCTCGATGAACCGGGTGTCGCGCCGGATTCGAATACGGAGACTTTTTTCGCTGCTCGTTTCGAGATCGACTCGTGGCGATGGGCTGGTGTGCCCTGGATAATTCGGGCCGGGAAGGGTATGGCCTCGACTGTCACCGAAGCCGTGGTCGAATTCAGCCGACCGCCTCGCCTCTTGTTTGCCGACGCTTCCACAGTACCGGGCCCTAACCGTCTCGCATTCATGAGCAAGCCGGACGATCGGATCACGATGTCGATGCAGGCGAAGAAGCCGGGCTCGGAGATGGTCAGTGGTCCGGTTGACCTGGCCCTCGACCATGTTGCGAGCCAGGGTGACGGCCAGGACGCCTATCACCGTCTCCTCGGTGACGCGTTGCGTGGCGACCAATCTCTGTTTGCTCGGGAGGATGGAGTGATGGAGGCCTGGCGGATCGTCCAGCCTGTACTTGAAGCCCAAGAAACAGTGTCTACCTATGCGCGGGGTAGTTGGGGTCCTGAGAGTGCCGACGACCTGCTCGGTGATGATTGGGAATGGATAACGACGGGCACGAAATGATGTCGACTCCCGAGGTCGCCCTCGTCCGTCACGGTCAGACCGAGTGGAGCAAGACCGCGCGTCACACCGGTCGAACCGATATCCCTTTGACAGACCTTGGACGCAAACAGGCTCGAGCGCTCGGGCGGATGATCGAGGATGACCAATTCGACCAAATGTTGTCCAGTCCGCTGAGTCGGGCATGGGAGACCATGGAGCTAGCGGGACTGGTCGGCCAGGCCGTCGCTTCCAGCGATCTTGTCGAGTGGGATTATGGAGAATATGAGGGTCTGTCCACCGTCGAGATTCGACTTGATCATCCCGGTTGGACGGTTTGGACCCACCCCATCATTGGCGGAGAGTCGATCGAAGATGTCTCGGTCCGGGCCGATCTAGTTATCAGCTCTCTCCTCGAATCCGAAGGCTCAACCGTCCTGTTCGCCCATGCCCACATCCTTCGCATCCTGGCGGCAAGGTGGATGGGTCTGTCACCGGAGGCCGGAGCTGCGCTGTCCCTGGACACGGCCACCCTCTCCACACTGGGTTGGGAACGGGAGAATCGGGTGATTCGTACCTGGAACGTCATGTGCCCTATCCACTCGGGAGACTCGTTTCTGTGACGGTGACACATTTCGTCACGACGGAGCGGACTGTGGTGCCGGCGATCACTGCCGACCAGATGCGTGAGGTCGACAGGATCGCGATCGAAGAGACCGGCCCCAACCTATTTCAGATGATGGAAAACGCTGGTCGGAGTCTGGCTGGAGTGGCAATCGACATGCTCGGCGAAGAACCGGCAGACCGTTTGGTCGTTGTGTTGTCAGGAACGGGGGGCAACGGTGGCGGTGGGATCTGTGCAGCGAGACACCTGGCTAACCGTGACATCGATGTCACGCTCGTGATCACCGATGAGTCACGGATGGGCCCGGTGCCAGCCGAGCAATTGTCCACCTATCGGGCTTCTGGAGGCCGAGAAGCGAGTCTCTTTCAACTTGATGGTCTCCAGTTCTCATTGGTGGTTGACGCCATCATCGGTTACAGCCTCGATGGACAACCAGTGGGTACACCCTTCGAATTGATCGAATGGGCCAATTCATCAGCCACTCCGGTGCTCTCCCTTGACGTGCCTTCCGGTGTCGACTCGACCAGTGGCGAGGCTCCTGGTGCCCACGTCGAGGCGACGGAGACGCTGACTTTGGCTCTTCCCAAGACCGGTCTGGGTGTCGACGCGGTGGGTTCGCTACGTCTCGCCGATATCGGTATTCCACAAGAGACTTATCGCCGAGCGGACCTCGAAGTGCCAGCCAGTCTCTTTGGCGACAATTGGGTGGTTTCAATTCAGTCAGACTGATTCAACCGATTTGCTGCCGATTGGTCACTGTTTGTGGCCGTGTCGCTGGCAATCCACACTTCTGTGAAGGTTATTGTGGCTATAGGCCCAGAAAATCTTCACAGAACGGATCTGATTCCCCAGACGTAGTCAATGGGTGGCCCAGGTTTCATGACCGCCGACAAACGCCGGCGAGGGTCAACGGAAAAAGGGGGTCTTTGATGTAACGTCCCACCGATGACATCTGGTGAGGGTGTTCAGACCCGAGAGGAATCCGCGACCAAGCGGTCGAGTATCCCTTTCAACCTAACCCTTGCGGTCGTGCCGCTCGCAGTACTTACTCTCTTCATGGGCAGTTTCGTGGTCTGGATCCTGATCTCGTCGGACTCGTCGTCTGGATTCTCGGCAGTGGACGTGGTGGCCGTTTTTGTCGGCGCTGTCGTGTTGATCGTGACGGTTGGGTCGCTGTGGGTGATTCAGAAAAGGGGTCGCTCGCTCGCCAGACGTATCGAAGAAGTGTCCTCGGCGACAAGAAGGGTTGCCAACGAAGACCTGATTGAGCTTGTCGACGCTCTGCGCCGCCCCGACCCTGAGATCGAAGCCATTGCCCCGCTGGACCTGAATACAGACGCGCTGGACGAAGTCGGCGACCTGGCCAGGTCCTTTGAAGAACTTCACGATTCTCTCGTAGTGGTGTCAGCCAGGCAGATGAAAGCCCTCAGAGGAGGCGTGTCGAGCATCATCGTTACCTTGGCTCGAAGAAACACGTCACTGGTCGATCGTCAGCTCGCATTGCTCGATGAGCTGGAGTCGCGGGAGGAGGATCCAAACGTTCTCGGCGCCTATTACAAGTTGGACCACTTTGCGACCCGCATGCGCCGCAACGCCGAAAGCCTTCTGGTCCTGGCAGGTGAAGACCCGCCACGTGTTTGGGCCAAGTCGATGGAGATGTCCGACGTTGTTCGTGCGGCTGTGAGCGAGGTTGACGATTACCAACGGATTGAACTTCTAGCGTTGGAGCCGGCGCAGGTCTCTGGAGGAGCGGTGGCGGATATCGCCCATCTTCTGGCAGAGCTCTTGGATAACGCCACCCAGTTCTCACCTCCAACAGAGTCGGTGCGGGTGACGGCGCTCTTTGACATGGACGGTTATCAGCTGAGCATCACCGACAGAGGTGTGGGCATGTCGAATTCGAGGATCGCCGAGCTGAATGAGGTCTTGCAGAACCCACCAGCTCTCGGTCTGGCGCTGGAACCAACAATGGGTCTCTATGTTGTGTCAAAGCTTGCCGAACGTCACGGCATCAATGTAGATCTGGTCCCCGGCGTTCCGGGACTCACCGTCCGGGTGATTGTCCCCCGAAGTCTCCTCGAGAGGAAGATGTCGAAACCGCCGATACAAAGACAGCTGGGCGCCCATCTGCAAGAGAGTGCTTTCGCCTCGCCCGGAGAAGGGTCGGACATTCTTCTGGTCGAGTCCGACGATGCCGCCACATCGGAGTATGTGTTCGCCAGGACTCGCCGGGCTCCGGATTTCGAAGAACAGCCTCAACCTGTGGCCGTCGACGGAGTCGATCACATCATCGATCTCACCGATCCGGCTCCCACCAACTCCCACCTTGACAAGGCCGAAGTGTTGTCGGCAGACGGCGACGGGCTACGACGCTCTCGGGAGCCAGATGCCAGCTCGAAGGACGGATCAGAATCTGACATGCTCACAGAGAATCAAGAAGCAGGTGCCTTGCCGGTGCGTCCACCTAGGCAGGTTTTTGGCGATGAATCAGCATTGTCTCCGACCATCATTCCGGGGGACAGTGCCACCGGGATCAAGTTGGCGCTATCCGCCTACGACCGAGGTCGGCTGGCTGCCACGCCGGACGAACAAGACGAGTCTGTCGATTCGGGTGACGATGAATCGAGCTTGTCGGAGGCGCCGAGTTGAGTGACGCTGCCAACAACCTGAATTGGCTTGTGCAGCGTCTCTGCCAAACCGTCCCGGCGATCAATCAGGCAGTCGTGGTTTCCTCTGACGGGCTCGCTCTCGCCAGCTCCGATGGTGTGAGTCGGGAGGCTGCTGATCGGCTCGCCGCGGTTTCGTCCGGGATGATCGGTCTCGCTTATGGCTCCGCTGGTCGGTTCGGAGCGGGTGCTGTGTCCAATGTCATTGTGGAGATGGAGCGGGGGTGGCTATTCGTTACCGGAATTCGGGACGGTTCGCTCATCTGCTGCCTGACTGAGAAGGCGGTAGACATGGGCACGATCGCGTTTGAGATGTCGATCTTCGTGCAACGTGTCGGTGAAAGTCTGACGGCCGAGATCCGAAACGAGCTCCAGTCGACGCTGGTAAGTCCTGAGTGAGGACTGAGGTGGGATCTCACCAGAGCGGGCGAATGATTCGTCCTTACACGATGACGGGTGGACGCTCGGGTACCGGTCTTCCAAAATTTGCTCTTGAGGCTCTGGTGGCAGCTACACCATTTGGCCTCCGAACGAAACGCGAGTTCAGATGGGAGGTCGCCTCGATCATCGAGTTGACCCGGATGGAGACCGCCGTCGTTGAGCTTGCTGCCTTGCTAAATGTCCCGATCGGTGTGGTTCGGGTCTTGATCGCCGATCTATTCGACCAGGGTGCGGTGACAATCATCGACCCACCGTCCGAAGCAATCGCCGGCGATGACGGTCATGCCGATCTTCTCCAGAAGGTGCTCGATGGCATCAAGTCCCTCTGATCAACGCGGGCCCATACCGGTCAAGATTGTGGTCGCAGGGGGCTTTGGTGTCGGCAAGACCACATTTGTCGGAGCTATCTCAGAAATCGAACCTTTGCGCAGCGAAGCCATCATCACCGAGGCCAGCGTCGGAGTGGACGAGTTGTTCGCAGACGCCACCAAGACGAGGACAACGGTGGCCATGGACTTTGGTCGAATCAGCCTCAACAACGGGCTTATCCTCTACCTGTTCGGAACACCAGGTCAGAGTCGTTTTCACTTCATGTGGAACGAATTGGCCCGAGGGGCCGTAGGGGCTGTGGTGCTGGTCGACACCCGCCGAATTGAAGCGTGCTTTGCCGCGATCGACTTCTTTGAGCAGCGTGGGACTCCGTTTGTTGTCGCCATCAACACCTTTGATGGCCTGCGGATGCATGATATTGAAGAAGTGCGCTCAGCTCTGCGACTCAGCCCAGGGGTCCCTATCAAGTATTGCGATGCGCGGGTTCGTGTCGATGTCCAGGGTTTGCTCGTGGCTGTTGCCGAACATGCTCTGAGAAGGGCCAAACCTGCTGGAATTGGCCCTACGGAGACTAAAACCAACGTCGAGATGGCTAAGTCGGCACCGCCTGTTTGAGGCCCAACGCAGTGCGTGGATTGAAGAGGTCCGTGAGGGGCTCGGTGGGGAGACGCAGCTCGAAGACGTTCCATCCCTCCAACATGCGCTCATAGCTGACCTCACCTCCCATCTGACGAGCTAGATCTCTGCCCACAGTGAGACCTAGACCAACCCTGGCCGGTCTTGTCACCGGTCGACCTCTGCGCAGGTCACTTCTGAAGATCCGTTCCCGCTCCGACCTTGGGATCTCCGGTCCGTTGTCGATCACGTGCAGGACCGTGTCGGGGCCGGAGGTCATCGTCTTCAACTCAATGGCGGCTCCGCCGTAACTGACGGCGTTGCTGATGAGAAGACGAAGAATCTGTCTGGTCCGTCCACGGTCGGCCCACAAAACGTCAGCTTCGCTGATTAGCGGGAGATGCTCCGCACCAGGAATTTGGGCCATGACGTCACGTGTCAGTGTCTCTACATCGATCGAGACCGGTATGAAGGGAACCTGGGAATAGCCGGCCTGAGCCGAGACGATCAGGTCGTCGATAATTGCCTCGATGTCTCGTGCATTGGCTTCGATTGCCTTGAGAAGGCGCCCATTGGCGACGTCCGCGTTGTCATCGTTGACAAGTTCGATGATCGAGTTGAGTGGGTCCTTGATCTCGGTGCCGATGGCCTCCACGAATCGGTCTTTGCCGCTGAGCAGCGTCTCCAAACGTTCTTGGTTGGCGTGCTCGGCGGTGTCGTCTTCGATACGAAGACTGACCATGGAAGGTTGTCCTGAAACCCCCGCGACCAATGAGATCGTGACGGTCGCCCTCATGGTTCGCCCTCCAGAGGCGAGACATCGCACCCGTGCTTTGACGGAGTGGGTCTCGCTGGCCTCCAACTCGAGCCAGGCCTGATCGAATTCTGCCTGGTCGTCGGGGTAGATGATGTCCCTCGCACTGGCCCCCAAGAGGTGAGTTGGTTCCCCGCCGAACAGTTTGACGATTGCCAAATTCGCTTCAACGAATTCCCCCGATGGCTCGAGGAGAGCCATTCCAACCGGTGCTTGCTCGAACGCGCGTCGTAACCAGTCGTCGGTGATGGGCTTTTCGTCACCGTTCTCGGTGGAGCGCCGACGGGCGCGAAGAATCATGTCCGAGTCCCCCGGGTCAATCTAGAGCTCGCAGACATCTTCGAACCCTATCGCCGAGCGTGCCGCCGGACTGGCTTCTTGCGGCTCGGAAACAGCCTTCCCGAGGCAGCCAACATGGCTGCTGGAATGCCCATGAGGTTGGACTTTCCAGAGGTAGGGTTGGGGCAATGGAAATCGCCGATCTGATCGAGATTGCCTTGGCGAAGATTGACCCTCAGCGTGTGGAAATGGCTGCCCTCGAGCCTGTTGTGGTGTCCACCGAAGCGGTAGGTGGTATCGCCAACATCATCTCGGAACTGGTCGACAATTCCGCCAAGTTCTCAGACGATGATGAGAAGGTTCGAGTCACCGGGCTGGTAGAGCCCGACGGGTATTTGATTTCTGTCTCGGACAACGGTGTTGGTATGTCACAAGAGCGGATAACGGCTCTCAACAGCCTGCTCGAAGAGCCAAGTGCTTTTGGCAATCACCATGAGACAACACTTGGCATATACCTGGTAGCGGGGTTGGCTGTCCGCCACGGAATCTCGGTGCGCCTCGTGCCGGGGGTGCCTGGGGTGACTGCCCGAGTCTCGATTCCGGCCGGCCTCATTGAAGACTCGGACTTGGCCATCAAAAACCAGAGCGAGCCACCAACTTCGAATGACTCTGCCGAAGCCCCGTCCTCGCTGTCAGAGCTGTATTGGTCGACTCGTCGGACCGTCGACACTGCGCCTGCACCGGTTGGGCCTAATGGCGAGGGTGAGAAAGCTCTTTTCGGTTACTCAGATGCCGAAGACCGGGACGATCAGAGCCAAGGGCGGCAAGCCTTTGCGGCGACCACGAAAAAGAACCCGGAAACCCAGGCTTTTCTGGAAAGGGTTTTCGCCCCACTGATGAAGAAGGAGCCCGATCTTCCCAAGGCCCTGATTAACTCATCGACACCAACCGGACGAGTCGTCCAGAGAGAGACCGATCCGGTCATATCGGTGGAGGCAGTTGAGGCAGACTCGGGCAAGCCCCTTGATTTGGCGACTCTCCAAATGCGGGCGCCAGGTGAGAGCTTTTCCGAGCCAGAAGACGATCGCCTGAATACCAAAGCAGGTGAGGGGGCGGTTGACATCAAGTCGGCGCTTTCTGACTATGACAAAGGCAGACGGGCAGCCGAACAGACTGACCACCTTGAGGACGGGGATCAGTAAGTCATCCTTGGTTTGGGTCTGATGTGCAACCTGATCTGATGCCGCCCTGGCACTAGGTCGTGAGTTCGGCAATCCACGGCAATCCACCCTAATCCACGGAAATCCACCCTTCTGTGAAGGTTATTGCGGCTATAGGCCCAGAAAATCTTCACAGAACGGATCTGGATACCGGGATCGCCTCGATGGATTCGTGGCAGACTCCACCAAGAATGGTTGCACCGCTCCCGACCGGCACTGTCACCTTCCTTTTCACCGACATCGAAGGGTCGACCCGGCTGGCCCAGAAGTTTGGGGCCGACTACGCGCAGTTGGTTGCTGACCACTTCTCGATCATCCGCGCCGAGATCGAGCGGGAGGATGGGGTGAAGGTCAACACCACCGGTGACGGTGTGTTTGCCGTCTTTCCCAGCGCTGTCGACGCAATGACAGCAGCCGCGGCCATTCAGCGTCAGATGTATGCCAAGGATTGGCCAGAGGGAGGAGATGTCAAGGTCAGGGTTGGCGCAAACACCGGCGAGGCGACAGTGTCCGACGACGACTATGTCGGTGTTGATGTCCACAAGGCCGCCCGAATCATGTCGGCGGGCCACGGTGGTCAAGTTCTGACCAGCGAATCAACTCGTCTGCTCGCGGGTGACGGTTTCGAATTCAGATCACTCGGTCGCCACCTTCTCCGCGGTCTCGAGACCGATGAGTCGGTTTCTCAGCTGATGATTCCTGGCATGCCCTCCGACTTCCCACCGCTCAACACTGCCACGGCCATCCCCAACAACCTTCCTACCCGGGTCTCGTCGATCATCGGCCGCGACGGTGACATCGAGGCGATCACCGGGCTGATAGATGAGCATCGTCTGGTCACGATCCTGGGCCCCGGCGGTGTGGGTAAAACCAGCCTCGCGGTGACAATTGGCAGTCGGGTTGTTGACGGCTTTCCGGGTGGGGTCACTTTTGTCGACCTGTCAGGGGTGTCCGAGCCCACCTTTGTCATCCCCTCTGTTGCCAGCGCCATCGGGGTCGATATCAAGACAGTGGAAGGACTCTCCGAACGGCTCGGCGAGACGAAGACCCTTCTGGTGATCGACAACTTCGAGCAAGTGGTGGGAGCCGCTGAGGACATCGGGCGTCTTATGGGTGCGAGTGGAGACGTGCAGCTTCTCGTTACCAGTCAGGTGCCCCTGCGTTTGCCGGCGGAGCATCGATATGTGCTGTCGGCACTCCAGGTGAATGGCTCGGCCGACTCAGCGAGTGTCCGACTCTTCTACGAGAGAGCTCGGGCGGCAGATCCTTCATTCTCGCCTGATCTCGACGAGGTGACGGCCTTGGTTGGCCGCCTCGAAGGTCTGCCTTTGGCGATTGAACTTGTGGCATCTCGAGCCAACCTGTTGTCCCCCGGCGAGATGTTGGAGCGACTCGACGAGGGAAGCCTGACCTACTCGGCACCAGTTGGCGTCCCTGAAAGACATCAATCGCTCACAGATGCCCTCGAATGGAGTTATGGCCTCCTCGACGAAGTGACCCAAACCGCGTTCCGCCGTCTCTCTGTTTTTGCCGGTGACACCGCCCTGTCTGCTGCAGAGGAGGTCGCCGGGGACGTGGTCGTGGCCGACGCTCTCACAGCTATCGGTGAGCTTGTGGATCGGTCGCTCTTGGTCCGCTTGCCCGGGTCGACATCGAGGTTTCGGATGCTGGACGGGATCCGCCTATTCGGACGTCACCAACTTGGCGAATCGGGCGAAGCCGAGGAGATAGAAGATCGTTTCGTGGCCTACTTCATCCGCGCCTCGAGGGAGGCATACAAGGGCCTGCAATCGGACAAAGGCGAGTGGTGGCAGTCTCATCTCGACGCCGGTTTCGCCAATCTGAGGGAGGTGTTGTCGATCCTTCATGGAAATCAGGACGCGGCGCAGGGTCTGGAATTGCTTGGCAACACCTGGCGCTTCTATCAAAGCCGGGGACATCTCGTGGAGTTCGAACTCTGGCTGAATCGTTTCTTTGAAATTCCTGTTGGCAGTGATCATGGCGAGGGATTCGTGAAGGGATTAATGGGCCGAGCCGCTCTCGAGTACTGGCGCGAAGAGCCCGATCTGGCAATCACGGACTACGAACTTGCGGTGGCGAGGGCTCGCAAGCTAGAGGCTCCCGACCTCATCGCCGATGCTCTGTACGGCCTGGGAACGTCTCTGATCATTGATGGTCGCGGTGGTGAAGCTGCTCCGCATCTGGATGAGGCTCGTGCGATGTATATCGAATTGGGAGATATGGGTGGCTTGGCTGACATCGTGGCTGGTGATGCCTGGGTTACCGCAAGTGTCAGCGGTTTTGCCGGGTTGGGGCCCGCTTTTGAGCGCAGCGGCGACTTGTACCAACAGGCCGGGAGGCAAATTCAGGCCACCCAGGGGAAGTTCGCTCAGGCGGCTGTCGCTCTCACCGAGAATCGCCTTGACGATGCCCGGGACTTGGCCCGGGCTGGGCTTGCACGTGGAGTAGATCTGAGTGATTTGTTCCTTCAGACCTGGGGTCTGGAATACGCGGCGAGCGTCGCGTTGGAGTACGACGACGTCGAGTTCGCTGGGTTGCTTTTCGGGGCCGCCGAAGCCGAGCGTGAGAGGATCGGTGGCGGTTGGGGTCCCGGGACCATCGGGTTGGACAATGCCCGAGATGTGCTGGTGGAGCGACTGGGAGAGGCTGGCGCCGAGGAACTGATCTCGCCGGGTCGACTCATGAATCTGGCCGAGGGAGTTGAGTTGGCGCTGACGACTTTGACTAAGCCGGGTTAGTTCAGTCTTCTCATGCCGGACACCCTCTTGTCGCGTTCATCGGCGCATGCCTGACAGATGGGGAGACCCTGGTAGTCGCGAGACGGAACCCAGACCTTGCCGCATAGAGCCTTGATCGGCTCCCCACCGGCATAGCCACGCATCTGTTGGTCTTTGGTGACGATGTGGGCGACGTGATCCGAATCGCCGTCACTGGTTTTCGTCTCGGGTGTGGGCAGTGTTTTGGAACCACGGTCAGTCATCGATCTCAATGGTACGTCGTCGCGGTCAGGCCAACGTCGGACATTGGTCTACTGTCTCGCCGCTATGGGTGGATCGATCCGGGTGATGACATCAAACCTTCTCCACGGCGGCGCCGATGTCGATGGCTATCGCGAGGTGTTGGATCGGGTTGAGCCCGACGTGGTGGTCACCCAGGAGCTCGGTCACGGTTATGTCGAGGTGCTGACCGAGCGGTTTCCCAACCACTCGCTACACCCGGCCGACGACTTCACCGGACGGGGTATAGCAACCCATCTCGACGCTGAGTTCGGAAGTATTGCCATGCCGGTTCGCCCGGGAACGTCCGCGATTCTGGACGTGGCGGGCCAACAGTGGGATCTGGCCGGAGTCCATCTGGTCAATCCGATCGATTTTCCCTGGTGGACTTCGGTCAAGGTCAGGGGCGAACAGCTTCAGGCCATCGAGCAATGGGGCGCCAAGAGGAGTGGGCAGGTGCTTATCGCAGGGGATTTCAACGCCAGTCCCCGCTGGCCGGCATATCGGTTCATGGCAGAGCGATGGACCGACCTGGCAGCAGAACATGCCTCGGCTTCAGGGAGACGTCCCGAGCCAACCTGGGCCTGGCGACCGGGTTGGCGTCGCATGCTTCGGATCGACCATGTCTTTGGATCGGGGCTGGTGGCCACCGATTCGGAGATTGTTCCGATGAGGGGGTCGGATCACGCTGCGGTATGGGTAGATGTGGTCGAGGGGTAAAACGCTTGCTGCCTACCGGGTGACGGTCAGGCTTTTGCGAGTCGGCGCAACTCGGGGAGGAGTTCCTTGCCAACCATGTCGATTGTCTTGGAAGCGTCGGTGCTAGCGATTTGCACGGAGACGTAATCGGCATCCACATTGGTCACAAGCGGCGAGTAGGCCTCCACCAGACCTTCTATCGAGTTCACAATTGTGTACTGGCCAAGGATCTCACCACGATCCATGTCATCTGCGCGAAGCCGTAGCACCATGGGATCCACAACCTCGAGACGTCCGGGCGCACGCAGCCCCCTCATTGAGCCGAGTGCCGCCCACGCCTCATCATCGTCGTTCGCAAAGACGACCCATCGAGTCGCCATCACCGTTCCGCTTCGTGAGGCGTCTTCGGCCGCGCCGGCAAACGGCTCGATTACTCGCTCTCGTGTCACCGCGGGGTCTTTGACGCTTGTGATCACTCCGTCCGCTGACGATCCGGCGAATGCGGCTGACTTAGGCCCACCAGCTGCCATCAAGATTGGAACGGGTCTTGTCGGAGGGCTGTACAACCGAGCCTTGTCCAAGGTGTAGTACTGGCCTTCGAAGTCGACCTTTTCCCCTGAGAACAGTCGGTACATGATCTCCAGCGCCTCACCCATCCGCTCAATCCGCTCCTTGTACCCGGGGAAAGAGAATCCGAGGGGCCCCTCGTTGATATTCTCGCCAGTTCCGACGCCCAACAGAAACCGGCCTCCGCTGATTCGATCGACGGTCGCCGCAGCTTGAGCGATTAGGCCAGGGTGGTAGTGGAATAGGGGACAGGTCACACTGGTCGCCAATTCGACTGATTCTGTTTTGGCCGCAACTGCGCCAAGCCACGTCCAGACAAATCCGGCGGCTGACGTGTCATCCACCCAGG
>Ga0255057_10001309_pt1 | contig 14164 bp, 12 predicted proteins | sample Cases_109_6_MG_FD_189022 | JGI IMG/M metagenome (GOLD analysis project Ga0255057, IMG submission 189022) | Seawater microbial communities from Amundsen Gulf, Northwest Territories, Canada - Cases_109_6 | ecosystem: Environmental > Aquatic > Marine > Gulf | place: Canada: Northwest Territories... | reverse complement strand
CCAAGCCCTGCAAGGAGTCGCAGGATTCCACCGCAGCCCTCGATTCGACCGGGATCTGCCTCTTCACCGCCGGTGCCTGGGGCTCGGACGTCCTGGTCGAGCAGGTGGACGCGGCCTGCGAGGGCGAGTGGACGGTGGAACGCTTCCTCGAGACGGGGGAGCGGGTGTGGAACCTGGAGCGGCAGTTCAACATGGCCGCCGGCCTGACGGCGGCGGACGATAGCTTGCCCAAGCGCCTGCTGGAGGATCCCGCCCCCTCGGGGACGGCCAAAGGCAAGGTCAACCAGCTCGATATCATGCTGCCGGAATACTACGAGCTGCGCGGCTGGAGCAAGGACGGCGTGCCGACCAAGGAGACGCTCGACCGGCTGGGGCTGGAAGGCACCCACAACGTATGAGGCCGGCGCGCCGGCCGGAACCTGGAACGGAGTAACGGCGATGAACTATGTCATCGTGGGCGCCGGGCCTGCCGGGGTGATCGCGGCGGAAAACCTGCGCCGCCTGGACCGCGATGCGAAGATAACGATCATCGGGGCGGAGGCGGAGCCTCCCTATTCGCGCATGGCCCTGCCTTATTTTCTGGTCGACAACATCGGCGAGGACGGCACGCACCTGCGCCACGGCCCCGCTCACTACGAGCGGCTGGGGATCGAGCTGCGCCACGCCCAGGTCAGGGAGGTCGACCCGCTCAACAAGAACGTGAACCTGCACGACGGCGAGGCCGTCTTCTACGACAAGCTGCTAATCGCCACCGGCTCGCACGCGGCGCGCCCGCCGATACCCGGTATTGACCTGAAGGGGATCGAGAACTGCTGGACGCTGGACGACGCGCGGCGCATCGCGGCCAAGACCAAACCCGGCGAGCGCGTGGTGCTGATGGGCGCCGGCTTCATCGGTCTCATCGTGCTGGAGGCGCTGGCCAAACGGGACCTTAAGCTCACCGTCGTCGAGATGGCCGATCGCATGCTGCCGCGCATGATGGACGAGGCCGGCGGCGCCATGATCAAGCGCTGGTGCGAGCGCAAGGGCGTGACGGTGCTCACCTCGACGCGTATCACCGGCCTGGAGGAGGCCGGCGACGGCCTTCGTCTGGCGCTCGAGGACGGCGGTGGCCTGAAGGCCGACCTCGTCGTCTGTGCAACCGGGGTCAAGCCGAACATCGAACTGCTCGAAGGCAGCCGTATCAAGACCGGCACGGGGGTCCTTGTCGACCATTATCTGCGCACCAACGAGCCGGATATATTTGCCGCCGGCGACGTTGCCGAGGGCCCGGATTTCTCCACCGGCAAGCAGGAGATCCACGCCATCCAGCCGACCGCCAGCGAGCATGGGCGCATCGCGGCACTCAATATGGCGGGCCAGGTATCGCGTTATCGCGGCAGCCTGTCGATGAACGTGCTCTCGACGCTGGGCCTGGTCTCGAGCTCCTACGGACTGTGGATGGGTGCCGAGGGCGGCGAGCGGGCGGTGGCTGTGAACGAGGCCGACTTCAAGTACCTGCGCCTCGAGTTCGAGGGCGATATTCTGGTCGGCGCGCTTGCCCTCGGGCTGACCCAGCACGTCGGCGCCCTGCGCGGCCTGATCCAGACGCGGGTCAAGCTGGGGGCTTGGAAGGACCGTCTCCTGGCCGATCCGCACGGGGTGATGAGCGCCTATCTCGAATGCACGCAAGGCTCGGCCGCTCCCCATGCGGGCGCCTACTAGGATGCACGGACGATGAAGGTCACGGTCAAGGCCGGCGGCATGTTCACCAAGCAGTTGCCAGCCTCACGCAGCGGAAATGTGGCGGAGATGGAGCTGGACGAAGGATCGACGCCGGCCGACGTGCTGCGGGCGATGGATCTGCCTGCCGACGGCAGCTACCTGATCGTCCACAACGGCGAGAGCGTGCCGAAGTCCGAGCGTGCTTCGCGCCGCCTGGCCGAAGGGGACATGCTCGCCGTCATGCCGCCACTGCGCGGGGGGTGACCGCGACAGCCCAGGGCAAGCCTCGCTACTTGCGCTCCAGGTCGATGCGCCTCGCGGCGACGTCGCCGGGGTCGAGCCTGTATCCCTCGCGGATCTCGATGTTGCGCAAGATGACCTCGAGGCAGGTCTTATCGTCGAAACTCCCGGTAACCGGTTCGGCGTACTTCGCCTTAAGATGAGCGAAGAGCTCGCGTTCGTTGGCGGAAAGTTTGGGCGCCTGCGCCTCGACCTTTTCGATCAGGTTCAAGATGTCGGTGAATTCCACCAGCTTGACCATGGCGTCTCTCCGCGATGTGCCGTCTCGCCTCCGTTGTTTTGCAGGCGGTAAACGCGAGTTCGCGTCAATTTTGGACGAAAAGCAAGTCGGTTGAGGTGGGGTTCAGTGTCGGTGCCGTTTGACCCCGGGATTATTCGAGCCTTGAAAAGACGAGGGACGATCGGCTAGTTGGAAGCGACCGATGATCCTTGCTTTTCCTGGCATCGGCTCCACACCGATCCTATAGAGTCATATAATATCTTTTTAACACAATTAGTTATGGTAATAATCTCATAATATACATCAAAAAAGGTCACTTTATTCTTGGCAAACCCCCACCGACATCTACCGATGCGCGAGTTCGACCGTGAGCATTTTCAGTTTTGCCTAGAAGCTGGTAGGGCCGTCGCACGAGATAAAAGTCTCGATCGCGCCTTGGTGCTTGCGGGGTCCGAGCGGTCCCGCCAGGATCTGGCAGCAACGAGCTTTGGGGACCGATTTGATGCCAGTTGGAATGGGTCGGATCATTGTGCGCGGAGCTTTTTTCGTGCTGACGGCGCTGGTGATCTGGCTATCGGTGGAGGCACCTAGTGAGGAACACGGTTTTCCTATCTGGTGCTAGCTGGTCGGGGATGGTCGCCCGAATGCTAAAACGTCCATTCCATCAACGCCGTAATTCGGTAATCCCTAATGTTCCCCTATTGCTGTGTATCGCGCTTGTCATTCCCGTGATCGCGCATCTTCGCTAGACTTTGTCCATGCCAGAATCCAGAAAAAGTCGATCAGCAGGAATTATCGTTACCCACGCAATGGCACTTTCACGTCCCGTCGGGCTAGATGAGGAATACAATGTGACGACTTTCCACGACCTCGCGCTTCGCGATTTGGCGCCCACCGGCGGCGAGATGCTAAGCGCACCCTGTAAGCTGCCGCTGGGGCAAGGCTTTAGGGGCGAGCTTTCGGGGCGGTTGTGACAGTGCAACGCGAAGTTGGTTTCGGCCTGATTGGCAGCGGCCGGATTGGCCGATGGCACGCCAAGCAGATCACGTCTCTGCCGGGTTTGAAGTTGGTCGCCATAGCCGACAACGACAAAGCGGCCGCCGAACGTTCCTCAAAGGCGTTTCAGGTGCCAGTTGCAGTCGATGTCGCCGACCTGCTGGATCGTGAAGGCTTGGACGTAGTGTTGATCTGCACCCCGCCAGCCAGTCATGCCGATCTGATTGAGCAGGCTGCCCTGTCTGGAAAGCACATTCTGGTGGAAAAACCGATGGCTCTTGATTTGGAGCGGGTCGACAATATTCTCGAAACTTGCAAGGCCAGGAAGGTAATCCTCGGAGTTGTTCACCAGCAGCGCGCTCAGTCCGCCTGCAAAGCGCTCAGAACTTTGATCGCCGATGATAATTTGGGCAAGATTCTCTTCGCGGTAGCCACACACGCCTGGTATCGCACGGCCGAAGGTGTCGATAAACAGGACTGGCGCCGTAGCGGCCCGGGAAGCGGATTGCTTTATGATCAAGCCATCCATGCCATCGACCTGCTGATCTGGTTGCTGGGAGATCCGATTTGGGTGACTGGCACGGCCGGCAATGTCTTATCGGACGGCCCTCACGAGGACACGGCCTGCGCACTGATTGGATTCGCTGGCGGTGCCATGGCGACGCTTGCGGCAAGTAGCGTTGCCAACCGCGCCCATGACGACATCACCATCGATGTTTCTGGGACACGGGGCGGCGCGCGTCTGGAGGTACGTGATTACGATGTCGCCTATCTCCAGCGAGTGGACCAATCGAAGCAGGACGCCAGGCGTGCTGCCACACTAAGCGCGGCGGAAGTGGAAGCCCTGATCCGCCATCACGGAGGCATCTGGCGCGCGGGGCCAAAAAACCTTTTATGGCGGATGGTGGGGACGATTGCCGGGGAGCGTGGTCGCTATCCCTTCGCCTCCCCACGCGCCTTCCTGCGGCGGAACGTCGACCGTAAGGCGCAGGCCGAGACGCGTGAACCTCAGGGCCACGCGGCAGTCCTACAGGATATGGCCGAGGCCGTCCGAAATAATCTCCGCCCTATCGCGACAGGCGAGGATGCCCGCAAGGCCATCGCCGTTATTGACGCGATTTACCGCTCCAGCCGGGACGATGGTCGCCCCGTATCCGTAGCGACCAATGCCCCTCGATGAAGATCCTCCATCTTATAGACCACATGGGTGCCGGTGGCGCACAGGAAATCCTGTTGGATCTTCTGGAGGTACGCAGCCCGGGCATGGAGACACAGGTGTGTGCGCTGCGCGATCATATCCTTCCTCGTGCGCGCCGCCGCCTAGAAGCCGCCGACGTTCCATACGATAGCTTGGGTCTAAGCAAATCGAGCCTGAACGCACCCTTGGCTATCAGATCGCGCGTCCAAACGCGCGCCCACGACATTGTCCACGCCCATCTCGATATTGCCAACACCTTGGGCTTAGCCGCCGCCTTGACCGCTGCGCACGGGGGGTCGCGTTTTGTCGGTCAGTTTGACAACGACCCCAGGTACCATCGGCCACTTCTGAACCGCTTGGTCGGCCGGCTGGTCGCGCCAAAGATCGACGCCTATATCGTGCTTTGCCCGAGCATCCAGCGTTCGACGTCTCGACTGCTCGGGATTTCTACTGATCGATTGCCCATCATCTCGCCTGGTATCAATCTGGATCATTTCAATCCGCAAGTCGCGATCGACCAAACTGTCGTTCAGCATCTTCGCGGAGGGGCGCGACGGGTCTTGGGAACCCTCGCGCGTTTGGTGCCGCAAAAGGGCTTAGATCACTTGATCGATAGCTTGCCTATCCTCATTAAATCTGAGCCTTCGACGAGGCTTCTCCTTATTGGAGACGGCCCGCTAAGAAGCGCGCTTGAGCGCAAGGCCGAAGACCTGGGTGTGGCGGGTGCAGTCTCCTTTACCGGACACTTGGACCGGGTGGTCGAAGCCTATCGGGCCATGGACGTCTTGGTCTTGCCATCCCGCTACGAAGGTTTTGGCCTCGTTTTGGCGGAGGCCATGGCCATGGGCGTTCCGATCGTTGCGACCAATGTCGTTGGGATCAAAGACGTGGTGACGAATAGCTCGAACGGACTGTTGGTCCCTTATGGCGATCCTAAAGCCCTTGCGGGCGCCGCCTTACGTCTCTTCGAAGATCTGCCTTTACGCGAGCGGCTCGTCTCGAAGGGTCATCAGGAGGCGTCGTTGCGGTATACACGTGAGCAGATGGCCGCCCGGACGGAAGCACTTTATGACGACATCCTGACGCGTCATGCGGCCGACAATCGCAGATGAGGGGGGCGGGCTCACAGTGACCAAGGCTGATCAACGCGTGTTTCTATTGGAGGTCAACGGTCCAACGCTGGACCTGCTGCATAGCCGGCTTGAACACTTACCCAATCTTCGCAGTTTTTTTGAAAAAGGTGCATGGGGGAAGCTGACTGGGCCACTGCAACCAACGCCACCGACGTGCTATGCCACCCTTTATTGCGGCGCTAATCCTGGCAAGACGGGCCTTTTCGATTTTTTCAGCTTCCCTGCTGGAGGTTACGAGCAGCGGCCCGCTTCTGCTGTGCATCTGGCTGAACAGACGGTCTTTCACCACCTTTCACAGCAGGGCAAACGCGTGGGTTTGCTGAACGCCTTCCTGACTGACCCTCCGCCGCGTCTCAATGGTTTCGTCGTCTCCGGTGATGAGGGCATTGGCGATAACTTCGCCTATCCTCACGAGATTGGCGATAGCCTTTTAAGGGCGGGCTATCAGGTTTCCTTCGGCGCCTCCTATGCAACCGGGCGCGAGCTCGGATTCCTTACCCATGTCCAGAAGGTCTTGGCGATGCGTCGTGCCGCCATGACCAGCCTTTTTAACAATCGCGACTGGGATTTTGGTCTGCTTTCGATCATTGCGCTCGGTGAGTTGTTGCACGCCTTTTGGCGCTTTATCGACCCATCTCATCCCCAATTTTGCGCCGCGCAGGAGCTGTTCGATGGGGTCGATCCGGTCTTGCAGTCGTTGAAGATTGTGGACGCCATGGTCGGCGACGCTTTGCGTTTTGTCGGCGACGAAGGGTTTGTGATGGTCATGGGTGCTTGGGGGCATCGACTTACCCATTCGAGGGTCTGGCTCAACCGCTTCCTGGAGCAAGAAGGCTATCTTTTTTTTCGCAAGAATCCCGCTAGTCGACGCCGCTATATCTTCAATCGTCTCGGTCTCGACGCGGCGATGGCTGAGCGCATTGTGCATCGCACCAACCTTTACAAGGTCCTCCACTATAAAGTGAAGCGGGGAAATCGGGCGACGATGAAAGGCGCGATGTTCCTGTCTCATGCAGATATTGACTGGTCGCGCACGCAGGCCGCTGCCCTCGGGTTCATGGGGCAAATCTATCTCAATTTGCAAGGCGAGCGGCCGGAGGGGATGATTGTGCCGGGGGAATACCAAAGCGTGTGCGACAGCCTGCGCCAGCGGCTCCTGGCATTGCGTGATCCGCGCAACGGTCAGGCGGTGGTAGCGAAGGTGCTGCAACGCGAAGAGATTTATGACGGCCCCTTCTTAGAAAATGCCCCCCACCTGCTGGTGACTTTTCACGACGGTTATGCCGGCGACGACAGATTTTCTTCCTCCCAGCAAGTGGTCAGCTCAAGCGACACGCGGCTATCCAGCGAACATGTGAATGAAAGCTTTTTTTTGGCGCGTGGACCGAGCGTGGCCAACGGCGAGGTGGCAATGCGCCTGGAGGAGGTGGCCCCGACCATTTTTAGCGCCTTCGGATTGGCGGTGCCAGCCAGCTTCGAGGGATCCGCGGTGCCCATCTTCAACATGAAATCATGAGGCAAGATGTTCGGGGCATGACCAGTATCGACAACACGGGCAATGGAAGTTTCCGATGCTGCTGAATGTCAGCGATTTATGGGACGAGACGCAGCCGGCTTTTGACATATGTATCGTCGGCGCTGGTGCGGCCGGCATAACCCTGGCACTGGAACTGATTGGTACGCAGTTAAAGGTCTGCGTGTTGGAAAGTGGCGGTCTGTCCTATGACAACCGCGCCCAAGAATTGGCCCGTGGGAAGAACGTCGGTCATCCTTACTACTCCTTGGACGAAAGCCGTGATCGTTGGCTGGGCGGCACCACTAATTCTTGGTCCGGTGAGTGTCGGCCCCTTGACGACTTAGATTTTCAGAAACGGAGCTGGGTCCCGAACAGCGGCTGGCCGATCGATCGCCGCACATTGGATCCCGACTACGAGAAAGCACAGGAAATTTGTCAACTTGGCCCGACTTTGTATGAAGATGAGACCTTAGCTAGGAATAAAGGGGCAATTACACTTCATGAAAGTGACTCGAACACCTTTAGAACAAGCTTTTTCCAATATAGCCCGCCGACACGATTTGGCATTGACTATCGTCGAGATTTAGAGACGGCCGATAATTTGTTTCTTTTTACTCAAGCTACTACTTTGCAGGTGAATACTGACGACTGTGCGAAGAAGGCTATTTCTGTTAGCGTCGCTAGGCCGGACGGCGCGACAACAACAGTTATGGCGCGTTACTTTGTTCTGGCAGCCGGAGGCCTTGAGGTCCCGCGAATTCTGCTTAACTCCAGAAACACGCAGGCGTCGGGCTTAGGAAATACCTATGGACACCTAGGCCGCTATTTCATGGAGCACCTTTTCGTCGATGACGTCTTAGGCTTTGTCGACAGAATACCGGCTGGTAAGTTTAGGCTGTTATCGCGACGGTTCCAATGGCAAGGGGCAAGACTGCGTGGCGCGATCACGCCTTCGCCCGACTTTTTGACTCGGGCAAAGCTGCCAAATTTCTGCTTTCGGATCGCTACCCTATCCAGTCGCTCGCCTGCGATAGGCAGTCTTGCAATCCTCGTGGAGAACGTGACAAAGGGGCGATACCCTCCAAGGGCGGCTTCCCACGTCCGGTCAGCACTTCGCGATTGGCGTGCCATTGCCGACTTCGGTTGGCGCCGGGTCTCGCACAAAATCTCCGGTCATATCGGTCCTGAAGCTTTGTTTTGCCACCTTGTTGCTGAGCAGGTCCCACATCCGGAAAGCCTTGTCAGCCTGTCGCTCGATCGTGACCGCTTTGGTCAAAACTGTATCGAATTGGACTGGCAGCTCAGCAAAGATGATCGCAAGCATATTGATAAGGCGTGTGCCGCGTTAGTGTCAGCCTTCGACCAAGCCGGATATCAATTGTTCTTCCGGCAGAAAGCGGCTGAAAATGGCTGCGCCGGAAGCCTCATAAGGGGTGGGCGGCACCACATGGGAACCGCGCGAATGTCCGATTGCGCAAAAAACGGTGTTGTCGACCAGACCGGACGGCTGCATGGCGTGGAGAATCTTTTTGTAGCAGGAAGCGCGGTTTTCCCGACGGGCGGCTACGCGAACCCGACACTGACCATCGTTGCCTTAGCGGTACGCCTTGCCCGCCATCTTAAAGATGGTATTCGGATCTGAGGCAGGCATCTCTGACCGCTACCCTCGAATATGCGTCCCCAAAGATCATGGCACAGCCGCAATCGACCCCGCTCAAGACAGCCGGGCAGCTCCGGGTCACCAAACGGCCGTCAGCGCACCTTATCTGTCTTCAAGGCGCGCCACGAAGCGGATCACGAACCCACCTGAACGAGGGCAGTAGCCCGTTCTAATTATTTCCAATTGTACGAGCTCAGATTCATAACCCGGTTCACCGCTCGCAAAAGCCTGCTCCGAGCCAGGAAGGCATCGGGATCGAACGTATGGACGTCGCAGGTGTTGCATAGGGGCAAATTTCTGCGGCCGTTCGCCGATAGTTCGGCGCGCAATCGTCTATAAGTCGCACCGAACCAGATTTCAGTGACAGACTGGCGATCAACGTCGCCCATGGTGATTTGGCCATAGGCGTCGTTACCGCACAGGCTAACCTTGCCGTCGGGGCGTATCACGAGTTGGTCGAAGGGATAGCGGCACATCGCGGTCTGATAGTATCGGTAGGCATGGCTATGGTCTGGCGATTTGTTCGGCGCTGCGCCTCCCCGATTACTCAAAACCTCGTTGAGTTTGCGGACGACGATCCGGATCTTCGCCGCGTGCTTGGCCAAGGGCGGGCCCTCGAAGTCCTTAACCAGCGCTTGGATATTTTTGTGAAGCGTAAGCTTGTCGCTGTAGTTGTTCACACGAATGAAGTCTATGCCGGCCTGAATGAGCTGCCAGGCCAGCTCAGTGCTCAAAAGTGTGCCGTTCGTGTAAAAGAAAACGAAGGCATCTGGGCAGCTCGTTTTCGCGAACCGCACCCGCTCCACTATTTTTTCGTCGAGAAGCGGCTCGTTATTGGAATGTAGGCTGATCTTGCCTGAGTAGCCTAACGAGGACAGCTCGTCGATGACCTTCGTGAATATCCGGTCTGACATGTGTGCGAGCGGACGCACGTCGGCCCGAGTGTTGACGGGGCAGAACGAACAGGTGCTGTTGCAGCGATTGACGGTCTCAATCTCTATCGATGAAAACAAGCGGTCGGGGTCGCGCCGGAGAATTCGGACGCAGGCATCGCCAACGGTGCGGATTATCGCATGATCGACGGCCGAACCGAACAGCGGCTTGTGATGGAAAATGCGCTTTGGTAGGAAACGCCACTTGTAGGGACTCCTCACCACAATCCGCCCGGGTGCGGCGGTGTCGGTTCGAGTCAGTTTGGGCATTCGGCCTCCGCGAGATCCGACAAGGGCGCGACGTTCACTGCCCGGCGACCAAATCGCGGATTGGCGCACCGCTCAATTCTACGGTACAGGCCGTATCCAGGTGGGCGACCGCGGTTGGCGCCAGGTCTCGAATATGCGGCCGGCCTTCGAGTCGACCACCGCATGGAATCCCAGGCCCACGGGCGATGAGAAAGCCTTCGCCCCGATGGTTGCCGCTGCGACCGTTTGGAACGTGGCCAGGCGTCGTTCGCTGGATAACGCCGAAGTCTGGCGACCGAACGGCCCGGTGTTGGATCGAAGACGTTTGTTTCCACAACACCAAAAGATCCGGCAGACGGTCGTGACGTGGTCCGTCGGGGAAAACTTCGTCGGCCCGACACACGGAGTCTACGAGCGGGTCGCCCGTGTCGGCATCACAGAACGACGTGAGGCCACAGGCAATGCGATCGCAAAGATCATCGAACTCGCGTCCGGACTCGACAATGCCAAGGGGTTCGCGCCCCTTTAGGTTGACCCGGATATAGCCCTGCAGATCGGCGCGACAGGTGAATGCGGGCGTGGCCCCCCAATCGAGGGCGCCCGCGGACCACATTGTCACCAGCCGATTGCGCAACGGCTTGGGGATGCTTTTGGTGATGGCGCGCAGCCACTCATGGGGCAGGGCTTCCCCGAAGCGGCGGATCATGCTGACCGACCGCTGGCCATGCTCGCCTCCGGCCAGCACGCGGGCCAGCATGTCATCTAAAAAGTCGACCCTCGATGTGTTGACCATCATGCCGTGGGTTGAGAACACGAACACAGTGGCATCGGGGTGGGCTGTAACCAGCTGCCCAACCGCGCTATCACAGGCAACGTAAAGGTCTCGCAAGGCACCATCGAACGCGGCCCCCTGGGCCTCGGAAACCGGACCCTTGATGCCGGAGCGGTCCCAAAGGCGATGTCCGCCGCGATGGGGCGCAGAAAAACAAGCGATGGCCAGCCGCCAGGGGCGGGTCAGCAGCCATTGGGCGAGGTCGGCGGAACGCCGGGTGTTGTCCAGCATCTCTTGATGGAGGCCGAGCAACTCCTCGATCCGGCCTGGACCGAACCCCTCGTAAGACACGGTCCACTCGCCAAATTCGCGACGTGCATCTTCCAGGAGGTCGGCGGGATAGGACGATGCCGGCGCGAGCTTGTCGTGGCTCGCCCAACAGCTCATCTCAGATCCGTGAAACGGGCGACAGGTCGGCGAGAATGGAATGTCATAAGCAACAACGCCCACATCGCCTTCGAGGTTGCGCCAGAACGGATCCAGATCCAGCCATTCTTCTGCCGGCGCGGCGAAACCCATCTCCTCATGGCGCCATTGGAAGTCGTGGTAAAGGCCATGGCTAGATGCATCTCGGCCTGTGTAGAACGTGGGCCAAGGCGAGCCGGCGAGGTACTTCGCCGAACTATCCAGCCGGCCGATCATCCCTTGAGCACGCAGCGCGGCTAGATTGGGCAATGTGCCATCGAGGGTCCACTGTTCGATCAGTTCTGGATCCCCCGCGTCGAGGCCGATCATGAGAACCCGCGACTTTGGCGGGCGGGGGATTTCCATAGCGTATGATCCTCAAATAATGGCGCGTGACGACGTTGATGCGTTAGGATGTTCTAATTACGACGGCATCTCTCTACGCTTGATTAAATCGGCCGTGACTGACATCCATCAAGGGCGATAAGCCCCATCCGATAAGAAAAATTGACGCCTGTCGAAGGGAATAATTCCATGCAAGGGATCTCAATGCGCGGGTATTAGTTATTAGATACGATGATCGAAAAAACGAATGTTTGAATTTTCGTGCGTTTCCCTAGTTTTGTCTCTTCTCACACAACAATATGCAATATATGTTAAATAACAACAAGTGCTTATAAGTAAATTTGACACTGAATGTGAATATACCAAAGATCATATTGATGAAATTGGCTTGGCCAAGGTGCTCCTAACGAGCTTTGAGGCATGTCTGGCCCTCCCTGGTGTTGGTGCCAATGTCATGATTGGTCTCCTATAACAATGGGGACGCCTCGATGATGAGATCGGCATCGTGAGTTCAGGCTAGGGCCGTTTTGCGTAGCGGGATATGCGGGTGGTTTTACGACCATTGGAGCGGGATAGAGTCCTCGCCAAAAACTCGGGAGTAACACTATGTCGCGTGCGTTTGAAGCTGACTTTTTGGGCATTGGCGCGCCCAAATGCGGGAGTACGTGGCTGTTCTTTGCCCTGGGGCAACATCCCAAGATCTGCTTATCGGAACCAAAGGAGATCCACTACTTCAATCAATGCGATTTCCGGAGGCCCTATGTTCCCGGCAGGGATGAATTGCCTTTCCGCAACCCCAATTTTGTGCAGGACATGGCTTGGTACGCGCGACATTACAAGCACTGTCCCGCCGATGCTGTGAAGGGCGAGTTTTCCCCAACGTACCTATTCGATGAACAAGCACCTTCCCGGATCTATCACACCTTTCCCAAGGCCAAGCTGATCGCGAGTCTCAGGGATCCGATAGACCAAATTCATTCATCCTATTGGGCGCGCTCACGCTACTCGGATAAGGACGTTAATGAAACTTTTAAAAAGGCCATCGAAGCTGATCCGAGGTACTTTCGTCAAGGGTCCTACGCTAATTATTTAAAACGATATCTTAAATACTTTGATAAAAAACAAATTAAAGTGATTTTGTTCGAAGATATAGTTGAAAGACCTGAAGAGACTATTCGGGGCCTGTTCGACTTCTTGGGCCTTGATTCTGACATCGACCTGAATCTCGACCGAGTCCCGAAAAACCAGGCAAAGAAAAGCCGCCTATTCTCTCCCGTGCCGGCCATGGAGAAATTTTCCCGTTTACTTATCGAACTCGATCAGGCCGCACTGCTCCATTACATCAGGAAACTGGGGCTGAAGAAGTTTTTATTGCGCTTAAGCGCGGTCGATCATCCGCGTGAGCCGGTCAACCCACAGACACGAGACCATCTTCGCAAGGTGTTCCGTGAGGACACGTGCGAGTTGGAAAGTCTTTTAGATCGTGACCTGTCGGCTTGGAAATGAGGCTTGCGGTTAAGATGCGCCAGCATTTGAAGACCGTCTTACGACAAATCAATGTTTTGGGTTCCAAGGCTGGCCTTCTAAATTGAGACCAGGGCACAACAAGGGCAGATGCCGGAGGGTCATGTGAATCGGATTGCTTGGCGTCTTATCTTTCTCGTCCTGACGGTGCTGGTGATCTGGCTATCGGTGAAGGCACCTGGTGAGGGGTCGGGGCTTCCCATCTGGGACAAACTTCAGCACTTTTTGGCCTATGCGGCGCTCGGCTTTACTGGATCCCTCGGCTTTTCAGGAAGAAAACCAACGATCGCTTTGGCCGTGGGCCTGGTCGGTCTGGGCGCGGCGCTTGAGGTAGCTCAGTCCTATGTGCCGGCGCGCGATATGAGCCTCGGGGATGGCATTGCGGACTTGCTGGGGGTGATCTTCGGGGTCGGATTGGGCTATCTGGTCACCCGAGGTCGTCTTGTGGGTGGTAGCCGATGACACGCGTCCGATGCCCTCGCGTTTGTCAAACAGTGAAATAGCGTGCTGCAGGATGGTGAACGACGATCGCCGAGGTGGATTGCTCGGGATGGAGCTGCGCTTCATCGCTCAATTGAACTCCAATTCGCCCGGCTCCGAGCAGTTCCATGACCTGTCCCTGGTCTTCCAGGTTGGGACAGGCGGGATAACCAAATGAATAGCGTGAGCCCTGATAGCCTTGTTGCAGAAGTTTTTTAGGGTCGCGGGCATCCAGGTGTCCGAAGCCGAGCTCGGCGCGGATTCGCTTGTGCAGATATTCTGCCAGCGCCTCGGCCATCTCGACGCCCAGGCCGTGTAGAAAGAGGTAATCACGGTAGCGATCCTCAGCCATCCATTGCCGGCCGACCTCGGCGGCGCGCGGTCCGACCGTAACGAGTTGAAGCCCCAGAAGATCATGCTCGCCCGTTGATGCGTCGCGCAGAAAATCGGCCACGCAAAGACCTCCGTCTCGCTCTTGCCGCGGCAAAGAGAAGCGGGCGATCTCGATTTTCTGGTGGTCTGGATCGTAAATGACGATGTCATTGCCCTCGGCGTTTGCTGGCCAATAGCCATAAACCGCCTGCGGCTGCAGAATTTTCTGCTCCTGAACAAGATCAAGTAAGCTTATGAGCATCGGGCGCAGTTCCTTGCTCGCCCAGACCAGATAGTC
>Ga0255057_10001308_pt1 | contig 14167 bp, 11 predicted proteins | sample Cases_109_6_MG_FD_189022 | JGI IMG/M metagenome (GOLD analysis project Ga0255057, IMG submission 189022) | Seawater microbial communities from Amundsen Gulf, Northwest Territories, Canada - Cases_109_6 | ecosystem: Environmental > Aquatic > Marine > Gulf | place: Canada: Northwest Territories... | reverse complement strand
CCCTGGTCATTCGTGGGGCCCACACCTGGCCCGGCAAGCCCCCCTCCAAACGCCAGCTGACCGAGCGAATTGAATCCACTAATCGAACTAGGTGAAAAAGATTGTGTGAAGTTGACTCCAACACTGGTCCCTGGGGCGGGCTCACCCGAGCGAACGATTAGCTCCATGCTACCACTGCGATCGGACCAAATTCCGTGGTCGTTCGTATCGTCGACGCCCGGACCAGCGAGACGACCGATAAACGCGATCTGATCCGTCGTATTGATAAAGGTACGTTGAGATATCACTGCGAATACTATGCCTGCAGCCGTGTCGGGGGCCGGATCCCCGTTAAGGGCGATGAGTTCCACGCTGCCGCTGCGGTTGGACCAGATACCAGTGTCGAGCGATGGGTTTCCCAGTGGATCAGTGAGCGGTGCCCCGAACACGGTCTTTTCGCCGGTGGTCTGCAATCCGCCGCTTGAATCTTCGAAAAGAACCCCCGATTCAGTACCGGGTGCCGGATCTCTGTCACGAGCCACCAATTGAAGAGAGCCGAAAGCGTCCGTCCAGATGCCATCATCATTGCTAAAGTCCACACCGGGACCGCTGACCTGAGCTGAAAAAGTCATTTTCCCGGTGTCGCTCAAATAAGGTACCGAAAATAGAGAGAAGTCAACGCTGGTACCAGGAGCTGCAGTACCTTTGGAAACAACAAGCTCCAGGCTCCCGGAACGGTCTGACCAGATGCCTTTGTCGTTCGTCGAGTCAATTCCGGGACCGATCAAATCGGCCGAGAGAACGACTCTTCCAGCGTTGTTCAGCTTCGCAGAATTAATCTCCGAAAATGTCACGCCGCTTGCGGTACCCGGTGCCGGATCGCCCGAGAGCGCAATAGTGGTAATTCCGCCCATTGCAAGCTGCACCGGCAGGTCAACACACAACATCATCGTGAGCGCAAGAAAGGTTCGGTACATCGTTTTATCCTACCATGAACCGGGATTTCCCATTGGGATGTACCTGAAACCGATCCAGGCTCGGAATATCGCCTATTGTAGCAGCATGCGCACCCCTCCGTGTGTCTAGCGCACCGGAATTTTTCTAATTTTCTTGTCTGCGGTCCCAGTTTCTGGATTCCTTTCGCCTGAATACACAACCCTGAGATTCTGCGTGAGACTCTCTCAAAGATGGCCAAGAATCGTAGCTGAACTGTCCCGTGCGATTTGCGATAATGGCCCCTAACGCGATTGCGTCAGTGGTCGGCCAAAGTTGGATTGTCAGCTTGGGTGGACCACTCGTTCTTTGACATCTCAAAACACAGCCCCCCATCGTGGCTACACTAAAGGCGCTGTTAATTAACACTAATTCACGCCTTTTTGCGCGGCCCGGTGCGGCGAAGCGACTGCTAGGGTAGCGCCTGGTTGCAAGAGCACCGTGTAAAACTGGATGACTTTTGCACGCGTTTGTGGGACCCCTGCTTGACATGCAGAACTCGACGAGAGTCGCACTAAGGGGGGGAGAGGCACATTTTACGAACCCCTGTTCAGCCCGCAGGAGATTCCAGGTACATTTGACCGCAGTCGATTACGATGCTCTCCGCTAAGCCGCGAGCGGCCTCCCGCTTGCGGCTTAGCGGAGTTCTCCGAAAAAACATTCAACTTGAAACCAACGCATGGCCAAAATCACTTTTTACGGTGCGGCGCGGACTGTGACCGGTTCGAAATATCTGCTCGAGGCGGGCGACTCGCGCGTGCTCGTGGATTGCGGCATGTTCCAAGGCGTGAAGAAGCTTCGCCTGCTGAATTGGGAGCCGACCCCGTTCGACGTGAAGAATCTGGACGCGGTGGTGTTGACTCACGCCCACTTGGACCACACCGGCTTTTTGCCGAGGGTCGTCAAGGAAGGTTTTCAGCACAGGGTGTATTGCACCGCAGCGACCGCCGAATTGGCGGAGATCATCCTGCTGGACTCGGCCAAGATTCAACAGTACGACGCCCAGTACGCCAACAAGAAGGGTTTCAGCAAGCACAAGCCGGCATTGCCGCTGTACGAGGTTCGCGACGTCGAGCGAACCGTCAAGTTGTTTCGTGAAACGGGGCGCGGGAAATGGTTCTCGCCAGCCGAACCGATTTGGATGCGATTCCACGACGCGGGACACCTGTTGGGCTCCAACTTCATCGAGGTGGAAATCCGCGACCAGGACCCGCCGCTGCGGATCGTCTTCTCCGGAGACGTGGGGCGCTACGACGGGCCGTTATACTACGATCCCCAACCTCCATCCGCGTGCGACTATCTCATTTGTGAAAGCACCTATGGCAACCGCGATCATTCGCACGTCGATCTCATGGACTCGTTGGCGGAAGTCGTCCGGCGGGCCGTCGATCGGGGCGGCGTGATGCTGTTGGCGTCGTTTGCCATTGGACGTGCTCAACAATTGATCTACCTGCTGCAGCTATTGAAAAAGGAAAACCGTATTCCCGACCTGCCGATCTATCTCGACAGTCCCATGTCGTGCAATGCCACCAAGATTTACAAAGCGCACAGCGACGACCACGACCTGAGCGAAGGCCAGCTCGATGCGGAGCACCCTGTGCTGGCCGGTCCGCGGGTGCACCTGGTCCGCAAGACGGATGAATCCAAGGCGCTCAACAAAGTCGAAGGTCCGGCGATCATCATTTCCAGCAGCGGCATGATGACCGGCGGGCGGATCGTGCATCATCTCAAGCAACGGTTGCCGCACGAGAACAATACGATCGTCCTGGGCGGCTACATGGCCTATGGCACCCGTGGCAGGCGCATTCAAGACGGGGCCGAGACGATTCGCATGCACGGCATGGAAGTGCCCGTGCGGGCGGCCGTCGAATCGGTCCCGGGCCTCAGCGGACACGCCGACCGTAGCGGGCTGTTGCGTTGGTCCGAGGATCTACCGGCGCCGCGGAAGACGTTTCTCACCCACGGCGAGCCGGACAGCGCCGAGGCGCTGGCCGCAGAGCTGCGCAAGTCGCGCGGTTGGGACGTACTGCTTCCTGAGTTGGGTGAAGCGCACGAGTTGAATTAAGGGAGTGAGGTTTACTCCGCTAAGCCGCAAGCGGCCAGCCAGCCGGTGCTGTTGGCTCAATGATCCACCACACTTTACAGGGCAATAACGATGGAAATCACCAATGACGTGGCAAAGAATCGCCAGGCGATCCTCGATTCCAGCAGCTATCTGATGGCCGAGGTGGATATCGAGTTTCTCGGGCGAGGCGAACAGCGACCGGTGCGCATGCAACTGGAACTGCAGAAAGTGGAGACGCTGTTACGGGAAAACAACATCCATTCGACGGTCGTGGTCTTCGGAGGGACGCATGTCGTGCCGAAAGCCGAGGCCGAGGCGCGTCTGGCCAAGGCCAAGCGGCACCTGGAGCAAAATCCCAAGAATCAACGCTCGGCGCGCAGCATCGAGCGGGCCGAGAGCGTGTTGGCTAAGAGCCACTACTACGACGATGCGCGGGAATTTGGTCGGTTGGTCTCCTCCAATTGTCAGACCGGAGGGAAGTGCGAGCTTGTCGTCGCCACCGGCGGCGGGCCGGGAATCATGGAAGCCGCCAACCGCGGCGCGTATGAAATCGGCGCCAAAAGCATTGGCTTCAACATCGAATTGCCCCACGAACAAGAGCCCAACCCCTACATCACCCCGGAGCTTTGTTTCCAGTTCAGCTATTTCGCGCTGCGGAAGTTTCACTTCGTGTTGCGGGCGGCGGCACTGGTGGTCTTTCCCGGCGGTTTTGGGACGATGGATGAACTGTTCAACACGCTCACCCTGCGCCAGACTGGTCGCATGCAAGAGATCCCCATCATCCTCTACGGCCGCGACTATTGGACCCGGGTCATCAACTTCCAGGCGCTCGCCGACGAGGGAGTGATTGCCGACGAACACCTCGATCTGCTCTACTTCGCGGAAACGCCCGAGGAGGCCTGGAACATCATCTCGGAATTTCATCACTTGGAGAAGTAACGTGGCGGATTCGAGGCCGAGCGTGGCATTGGTAACTGGTGGAGCGGTGCGCGTGGGCCGGGCGGTCGTCGAATCGCTCGCCGGACGCGGCTACGCAGTGGCGATTCATGCGAATACTTCTATCGCGGAAGCCCGTGAATTGGCCGAGCGACTGGCCCGGGACGGCGTGGCGACATTGGTGGTGCAAGCCGAGCTGCGCGACGAAGCCGCCACACGGGCGATGATCGACCAGGTCGACGCGCATTTCGGCCGACTAGACGTTTTGGTCAACTGCGCGGCGATCTATGCTCCATTGCCCTTGGAAGAGGTAACCGCCGACGAGGTGCGCAAGTATCTTGAGGTCAACACGCTGGGCACTTTCGTCTGTTGTCAGCACGCCGGTCTGAAAATGGCGGCCCAGGAGTCGGGCGGCGTGATTGTCAACATCGGCGATTGGGCGATCGCACGGCCGTATGCCGACTACGCGGCGTACTTCCCCTCGAAGGGGGCGATTCCCGCTCTGACGCGAATGTTTGCCGTGGAACTCAGCCAACGCAATCCGCGCGTGCGGGTGAATGCCATCTTGCCCGGGCCGGTGATCTTTCCACCTGATATGCCGGAGGCAGAGCGGCGAGCAGTGATCGCCGCTACCTTGGTAAAACGGGCGGGCACCCCCCAAAATGTCGCCCAGGCAGTGCTTTTTTTCGTGGAAAATGATTTTGTCACCGGTGTGTGTCTTCCCGTGGATGGCGGCCGGACACTTGGCTGATAGCACTTTTTTCTGGGTGTTCCCTGCGATGTTTACAATGGGAGTCGGCCAGAGCGGTTGTCACCCTCGCTGGAGGTGAGAAGTGTTAGCTGCCTCACTTGCTTTGGGACCCGTAAGGCCCATAATAACATTCCCTCTACCGCGCAACTTGTCCACCCTCCCCACTGACCCATCCAGGCCGAAGTTTTCCATGTCGTTATTTTCCCGCTGCTGTTTTCTAATGCGCTGCTCCGTCGGTGCTCCATGGATGGCTCTGCTGTTGGTGGTCTGTTCGAGTCCTGCCGTCTGGGCCCAGTCGTCCAACAAAGCGCCAACAGGGCAGTCGCCTGCCGACACCTTTTCGATTCCTGAGGGGCTTAACACTCCGAAGCAAAGCTTCGAGTTTATCGAGGAGCTGGCAGCCAACAATGAACAGGCCGACCGCAGCGAAGCTGCGATGATGGCCTATCAGCTCAAGCTGGCCCGCACCGTGGTTCTGGTTGTCGAAAAGATATTGGCCATGGAGATCGCCAACGAGGAAGCGATGCAGGCCCACGCCTTCAAGCTGCAGGCCCTGCAGTTGCTCAGCGCGCTGAACGAGCCTGGGGCGGAAGAACATTTCGCCCGGGCCATCGCAGACGCCCGCCAGGACCCCCGCGCCGGCGTAAGAGCCGTCGGCATGAATTCCCTGATGAATAACGGCTTCTCCAAGTGGGCTGTTTCTGGGAAGGAAGAAAAAGCCGGGCTGATGGCCTCAGTGGTCGAGTTCATCAAAGAGGGCGAGCCGGACGTCAAACAACTCGATATGCTGCTGGACGTCATCAGAATCTTGGAGCAGATGCGGGACGAGCAATTTTCCAAGCCGCTGCTTGCCGAACTGATTCCTCACTTCCGCAACAGTAAGAGTGGGGTCGTCCAGCAAATGGTGACGAGGCTGGAGGGGATGGCCCGGCGACTAAACCTGCCTGGCAATCAGATGGAACTCAAGGGCACGCTGCTCGACGGCGCCGAGCTCGATTGGGAGTCGTATCGCGGCAAAGTGGTGCTGGTCGACTTTTGGGCAACCTGGTGCGGACCATGCCGCCAGGAAGTCCCCAACGTTTTGCGACTTTATCGTGCTTATCACGAGAAAGGTTTCGAAGTGGTTGGCGTCAGCCTCGATAGTCGCCGCGAACAAGCCGAGAGTTACATCGAGCAATACGACGTCCCTTGGCCGAATCTGTTCAGCGAAAACGAAAACGAACGAAGCTGGGAACATCCCATGGCTATTCACTACGGGGTCACCGGCATTCCGCTGGCGATTCTCATCGATCGCGACGGCACGGTGGTAAGTCTACTGGCACGAGGCGGGAATCTCGCTCGGGAACTCCGCCGGCTGCTGGGTGAACCGCTGGCCCGGTCGCAAACTGTCGACGATCCTCTGGTTCGGCAGGTTGACACCTCGGCAGAGACCGAGTAACACTGCGCCAGCCATGGCCGACCACTCTTTCGTGACTCCAGAATCTGTGACGCCAGAGCCTGCGTCAAAAATAGTGCCCCACTCGCCGCGGGGTACTTTCTCCGGGCCTTGGTCGCCGAAGAAGCTTTCCCGGATGTTCGCGCTGTTCGGTCCAGCCGCGATCGTGGCATCGGTGGCGATCGGGGCAGGGGAGACGATCGTCGTGGTACGCTGCGGCTCGTGGTTCGCTTACGACCTGTTGTGGCTCGTGTTGTTGAGCGCGATTGTCAAAGGCGTGTTCGTCACCTATCTGCTGGGCCGGTACACGGCCGTCTGTGGCGAACCCCTGGGACAGCGGCTTGCGCGTGTGCCCGGTCCGCGTGGCTGGCTGCTCTTGGCGCTGGTCGTGCTGGAAATGGCTGCGGCGGGTCCGTTGTGGGGGGCGGTCGCCCGGCCCTGCGGCGATCTTTTGTTCCACCTCTATTCCGGCGGGGAGAGCTCGCCGCATGAGCTCCTCATCGAGCGCGTGCTCACCTCGCTGTTCATCGCCGCGGCGTTGTTGGTGAGCCTGTTTCTGACCTACGACAAACTCGAAAAGCAGCAGGTGATCATCTGCGGGATGCTCATACTGGGAACGGTCTTCAGCACGCTGCTGGTAAAACCCGACCTGTGGGCGATTCTTCGTGGGAGTCTTAGCTTTGGCCACGTGCCGGAGTTTCCGCCATGGACGCCCGACAGCGTTCGCCAGCACACGGCCCTCACCCTGGCAACCATGTTTGGCTACATCGGCGGAAGCGTGCTTACCTACGTGGTATATGCCGACTGGATTTCGCTGCACGGCTGGGGGCTCACCGGCCATCCCGAGATCAATGCGATCCGCCAACGGGCCGCGGCGGGAAAGCCGGGCGACTATCTGCCTGACGACCCGTCGTCGGTCGCCAAGATTCTCCGGTCGATCGCTCCGTTGAAGTGGGACGTCGGCCTCGGCGCATTCGTGTTGTGGAGCGTGAGCGGGTCGTTCATGGTGGCGGGCGCCGTGGTGCTCTATCCGCTTCTCAAAAGTGGGCAACTCGACGCGGCATTCAAAGACTGGAGCCTGCTGACCGACCAGGCCTACATCTGGAGCAACGTCCACGAGTCGCTGATCTGGGTCTACTACGTCTGCGTGCTGGCCGCTCTCTGGGGCACCTTGCAGGCTTATCCGGAAATTTACTCCCGGGTGATCCTCGACTTTAGCCAGTCGGTGTTTCCGCGCAGTAAATGGTCGCGGCGGCAAGTGCAAACATCGGTATCCATTTATGTCTTCGCGGCCGCCATGTTCATCGTCTGGAGCGATTTGCCCTTCGACACAATCACCCACATCGTGGCGTTTCTGGCCACCAATTTGGGCGTGGCGCTGGCGATGTTGGCCGCGCTGTATCTCAACTTCCAATTACCACCCGCCTATCGCACCCGCTGGTGGATGCTCGCCGGCGGCGTTGCCTCAGCCTTGTTGCTGCTAATAGTTTCCGTGATCAGCGGCGTCGGCCTTTGGAACGAACTCCGCTAAGCCGCAAGCGGCCGGCCGCTTGCGGCTTAGCCAGGAGAATCGATAAAATAGTGTTTCTCCCTGCCAGAACTTTCCACTCCCACACAAACACAGGATCCGACGATGTCTTCACGGCAAATGAACGTAGGGCTGATTGGTTACAAGTTCATGGGCAAGGCGCACAGCCAGGCCTGGCGGACTGTGAGCCGATTTTTTGATCTCGATGCCCAACCGGTGATGAAAGTGATCTGTGGTCGCGATGCCGCTGCGGTCGCCCAGTTTGCCGAGCGTTGGGGCTGGGAGAGTTCCTCCGCCGATTGGCAGGAGGTTGTCTGTCGTGACGACGTCGACCTGGTGGACATCTCCACGCCGGGAAACACGCACGCGGAAATCGCCATCGCCGCCGCCCAAGCGGGCAAGCACGTCTTCTGCGAAAAGCCGTTGGCCAACAGCCTCCTAGAGGCACGGAAGATGTTAGCCGCGGTGCGCGAGGCGGGCGTCCAACACATGGTGAATTTCAATTACCGCCGCTGCCCGGCCGTGTCGCTGGCTAAGCAGATGATCGAGGCGGGCGAGTTGGGCGAGATTCGCCACTATCGGGGCACCTATCTGCAGGACTGGTTGGTCGATCCTGAATTTCCGATGAATTGGCGGTTGCGCAAAGAGACGGCCGGCTCCGGGGCGCACGGCGATCTCGGCGCTCATGCGGTCGACCTGGCCCACCATCTGGTCGGCGAAATCTCTGACGTTGTGGGGATGAAAAAAACTTTCATCACCGAACGACCTGCCGAAGGCACCTCCAGTGGGCTGACGGCCACGGCCGGTGAAGGCGTCGAGCAAGTGACCGTCGACGATTGCTCGCTGTTTCTGGCCAAGTTCGACAATGGTGCGGTGGGTACTTTTGAAGCGACGCGCATGGCCCCTGGGCGCAAGAACTACAACCGCTTCGAGATCAACGGCAGCAAAGGCTCCCTGGCCTGGTGTTTCGAGCGGCTCAACGAGTTGGAGTTCTATTCGACCGGCGATCCGAGCACCGCCAGTGGATTCCGCACGATCATCGCCACCGAGGGGGATCACCCTTACGCCGGCAACTGGTGGCCGCCAGGGCACATGCTGGGTTACGACCACGTCTTCGCCCACGCGGTCAGCGACCTGGTACAAGACATTGCGTTGGAGCGCCCCTGTAAACCCGATTTCCACGACGGAACTCGATGCGTGGCCGTTCTGGACGCGGTTGATAAAAGTATCGAAACTCGCGGTTGGATGCAGGTGGAACCAATCGATTGAATCGCAACCGACTGACCTTTTTCCCAGGGTAACTGTGGACCATGAAACAGATCGAAGCAGGAATCATCGGCACGGGATTTATTGGCCCCGCACACGTCGAGGCGCTCAGGCGTCTGGGGTTCGTGAAGGTGGCCGCCGTGGCAGAAAGGGGACCAGAACTCGCCGAGCGGAAGGCGGCCGAGTTGTCCATTCCACGGGCCTACGGCGATTATCAGGACATGTTGGCCGATCCAGATATCGAAGTGGTGCACAATTGCACGCCGAACCATCTGCATTTTGAGGTGAACCGCGACATACTCGCGGCGGGCAAACACGTAATTTCCGAAAAACCTCTGGCAATCAGCAGCGACCAGTCCCGCGAATTGGTGCGCCTGGCCGAGCAAGCGGGCGTGGTCCACGCGATCGACTTTAACTATCGTTACATGCCCTTGGTGCAGCAGGCTCGCCTGATGTGTCAATCCAGCGACGACATCGGTCGGGTGCTGGCCGTGCACGGATCCTATCTGCAGGATTGGCTGCATCAGGACACCGACTGGAACTGGCGACTGGTGCCCGAGTTGAGCGGCGAATCGCGGGCTGTGGCCGACATCGGTTCTCACTGGTGCGATCTGGTGCAGTTCATCACGGGACTGAAAATCGTGCGGGTGATGGCCGATCTGGTCACGATTCATCCGGTACGCAAGCGGCCAAAAGTGGAAGTGGAGACTTATGCCGGCAAAGTCTTGAAGCCGGAAGACCTGGAAGATGTTCCGATCGACACCGAAGACTATGCTTCGATTCTGTTGGAGTTCGACAGCGGCATGCACGGCGTGTTGACCGTCTGCCAATGCTCGGCGGGACGCAAGAACCGGCTCTACTTTGAAATCGACGGCAGCAACGCCGCGCTGGCTTGGAACCAGGAGCGTCCCAACGAACTCTGGGTCGGCCGGCGTGATGGGCCGAATCAGATCATCTTGAAGGATCCCAGCTTGCTCTACGAAGAGGCGCGAGATTACGCACACTATCCGGGCGGGCACAATGAAGCGTATCCCGACGCGCCGAAAAACCTGTTCCGCAACGTGTACGGCTTCATCGCCGGGGAGCGGGCTGGCGGCGACTTCGCCACCTTCGTCGACGGACACAATGAAATCGCGATCTGTGAGGCCGTGCTCAAAAGCAGCCGCGAGAAGCAATGGACCGCCGTCGAGTATTGATCCTCGCCGCGGGAACCAGTGCATTTTGCTCCGCGGACTCTGTGAGGTGAGCCAGAGCGTTGATTCGTGCGGTTGGGTAAATGTTGAAGGCGTGTATTGAAGGAAATCCCAGGACCAGTTATGAACAGAATACTCACATCCTTCCTTCTGACATCAAAGCAGTAAGAGCGATAAGGCAGAGTTTCTTCTCATGAGTGAGGTTCACGAAAAGATGCCAGAACCTTTGCCAAGCGATTGGGATAAACCTTTTCAAGAGACCGCTGACTTTGTTCAACGTCACATTGTTCCAATGTACCTACTTGGTGGGGGAGAGCTGAAATTGGAGAGAACAGGAGTCCTATTTCAGATAGCTGGTCACAAATTTATCATTACTGCCGCTCACAATTTGAGGGATTATGACCCTAAGGAGATCATTCCGTGTTTTGCACACGGTAAAGAAACTCAATTCCCGATTCCTTTTAGTGAAGCCACGTTCTACTACACCGAATCAAATGAGATCCGAAGTGTCCGTGATATAGCAGCAATAAAACTGACAGAATCGCAGATAGAGAACATCCCGGATTACTGGCAGTTTTTGTCGATGCCACAAGTCGGACATGATAGCGAGATAGATGACAGCTTCTATTTTGTCATGGGCTTTCCCAGTCATCAAAAATGGTATGCCCAGGAGAATTGGAGAGACCCGAAACCGTTACCTTACGCAACGAGGATCACAAATCCAGAGTCATCGAAAATCTTCGACCCGAAGGTGCATTTGGCGCTGAGTTTCAATCGGCAAGCGGTTCCTTTGGCTTCTAAGGACGGGTCAAGCCATCCCATAACATTGCCAAGGATTCAAGGTATGAGTGGCTGTGGAATCTGGAAAGTGTTCCCGGCCGGAATAGCACCAAACAATTGGAACATTCGTCACGTGCGTCTCGTTGGAATTCAAAACAGATGCAAGCACGATGAGTATATTCTTGGTACACAGATTCGATGGGTGCTTCATCGACTTGTCGACGACTTTCCTGAGATTAAGAATGCGCTACAGATTTCATACCGGTCAGGATACTAGTTAGTATCTCAGCTGGAGCGGTGCGTGTTGTGGTTGAACCCCAGGGAATCAGACCCACTAGCACTGTGTCAATTTAACCACTGTGATACGCTGATCCTGCCAATTTAAGAGCAGAACCTAACATGCCAGAGCGAAGAGAGAAGCGAAAACGATGGGTGCAACGCGGCGATTATGCGGTAGAAGTCGAGGTTGAGGTAATCTACCCGGCTGATGATCCTTCGGAACCATGCCTGGAGCCATCCACGCTCCGTTGGCTCGACGAGGTCGCGAGCAAAGCCCAAGAGGGGGACCTCGAATACCTTCAACGCGTAGGGCGCGTCTTTCAAGCAGTCACGACCTGATCGCTTCTGCTCGTTGTGTTCCGCGAGCCCCTGCCGATCGCCACGAATCGTCGAGGCGCACAGGCGGAGCAACACGCTCGGATCCTGCCCGAGCGTGTCCCTTTTTGCAAAGCGTGAACTACACCTTCGCGGCGGCCGGTTCGGCGGTTTCGATCAATTGCTCGCTAATGGCCCCGTAGGCGGCGGTCCAAGCTTCTTCCAGCTGTCTGTACCACATGTCGCCGGCAAACTCGGCCAATGTTTTCAAAAGCGTACTGCCGATCGCCTGATGCTGCTCTTGCACCACTTTGTAGTCGTTCTGGTTGATGCCCAGTTGCTCCAACGCGGGTTGCAGCTTTTCGGGCTTGCGCAGATTTTCGACCACCAACACCAATGCACCGAGCAGCTTCTTCTGCTGTTGGTGGGGATCGGACTCGGAAGTCGGCTTTAATTCGGGATAGTCGTTGAACAGCAGCTCGTGGAAGCGAGCCACCAACGCCGCCCCGCGCGGCGCTACTGCCGCAAAGCTCTCTTCGATCAATTGAATTTGGTTTTCTGTCAGTCCTGGTGAACTCATAAGTCTGTCTCCCTGTGTCTCTAGTGGAAGAGTTTGCGGCCCATTTGCCGCTCATACAAACCTAGGTTCCAAACAGAAGAGACGCTGACCAGATATCACCCAAGTGCGCAATAATCCGACTGATCGCTACAAATGAAATTAGCCAGCTTTCGGCCGGTGGTGCTGAGGGGATAGGCGCCCAACTCGACGGGGCGCGTCCAGCGGAGCTTGCCGCCGTTGTTACGAGAGATCTTGCCCGACAGGTAGCGAGCCGCGTAGCAATCGAGTCTGATGCGATAGTGGGTCACCCCGTGCCTGATCGTCTTTAACAGAAGGCCCGGCTCCACCACCATGCCCGTCTGCTGTTCGGTTTTCGCCACCAGTTCATCGCAGACCAGCAGAGGTCCTTCGCTTTCAATCTCGAACCGCACGAAATCCCACAGCCCGGCCCAGCGTTGACCCTCGGGGCATTGTCGGAGCAGAATCTGTCCGTTCTTGCGCACGACGACGGCCGCCTCCGTCACGTTGACGAACTTGGTTTTGCGGCCCGACCGGGGAATCGCTTCCTCGAGGCCCGCCTCCCGTGCCGCACATAGCCGGGCTACCGGGCAAGCGTCGCACCGCGGCCGCTTCGGCGTGCAGACCAGCGAGCCCAACTCCATGATCGCTTGATTGAACCGAGCGATGTCCTGCCGTGGGAGTACCTCTTTGGCCGTTTGCCAAAGCAACCGCTGGCCCGCCGACTTCGTGGGATCCTCGGGATAGGCGATCAACCGCGACAGCAAACGAATCGTGTTCGCTTCAAGTATGGGGGCCCGCTGGTCGAAGGCGATCGAAGCGATGGCACCCGCCGTGTAGCGGCCAATTCCGGGCAAGGTCTGCAAGATTTCCACGTCACGAGGAAATCGCCCGCCATGTTCGGCAACGATTTTTTGTGCCGCCGCATGCAATTGGCGAGCCCGACGGTAGTAGCCCAAGCCTTCCCACAGCCGCATTACATCCTGCTCGTCGGCCGCGGCCAGTTTCTTGACGGTGGGAAACTCCTTCACAAATCGCCGAAAGTACGCCTGCACCGTGGCGACCTGCGTCTGCTGCAGCATCACTTCGCTGATCCACACCCGGTAAGGATTCTGCGAGCGTCGCCAAGGCAAATCCCGCTTATGCACGGCGTACCACTTCAATAGCCGCTTGCGAAACTGCTGTTTCCAACGGGCGTCGAGCGTCGTCGATAAAGTGCGATCCGTTGCCATGAACTTGGTTTTCAATCAACTCTCGCAAAGGCGCAAAGTAAATCATTCCTGTCTTTGCGCCTTAGCGCCTTTGCGAGATAATAGTTCAGTTCTCTTTCAAAGCACCGACCAGTTCCACCAGCACTTTCTTGGCGTCGCCGAAGAGCATGAGGCAATTGTCGGCGGCGAACAGTGGGTTGGGGATGCCTGCGAAGCCGGGGCTGAGGCTCCGTTTGATCACCACTACCGTGCGGGCGTCGATCACGTTGAGAATCGGCATGCCGGCGATCGGGCTCGTGGGGTCGGTGTCCGCCACCGGGTTCACCACGTCGTTGGCGCCAATGACGATCGCCACGTCGCACTGGGAAAACGTCGGGTTGATCTCGTCCATTTCCTTGAGCTGATCGTATGGCACGTCGGCCTCGGCCAAGAGCACGTTCATGTGCCCCGGCATCCGGCCGGCGACCGGGTGGATGGCATACTCGACCGTCACGCCACCCGTCTCCAGTAGATTGGCCATTTCGCGTACTGCGTGCTGGGCCTGCGCAACCGCCAGGCCGTAGCCGGGCACGACCACCACGCGCTGCACACCATCCAGCAGCATGGCCACCTCGTCGGCCGAGGTGCTCTTGATTTTGCCGGCATAGACTTCGTCGGCATCGGCGGCGGAGGTCGTCACTTCGAATTTGCCGAACAGCACGTTGATCAGTGAACGGTTCATCGCCTTGCACATGATATTGGTGAGGACCAGCCCCGAGGCCCCCACCAACGATCCGGCGATGATCAGTACGTTGTTATCGATGACAAACCCGGCAGCCGCGGCGGCCAGGCCGGAGTAGCTGTTCAGCAGCGCGATCAC
>Ga0255057_10001305_pt1 | contig 14178 bp, 16 predicted proteins | sample Cases_109_6_MG_FD_189022 | JGI IMG/M metagenome (GOLD analysis project Ga0255057, IMG submission 189022) | Seawater microbial communities from Amundsen Gulf, Northwest Territories, Canada - Cases_109_6 | ecosystem: Environmental > Aquatic > Marine > Gulf | place: Canada: Northwest Territories... | reverse complement strand
GCAATGGTCCTGTTGCGGTGGGCCGCTCTCCCCTAGACGACCGGTCAACTTCCGCAGACAATTCGGGTCATGCGTTTCTCTCGCCGAGGGGGTTTCTCGGTCGGCCGCTGGATCACGATTGCACTGGGCGCCGGCCTGGTCTTGGTGGCGTGCGGAGGGTCGGAGGGCTATGTCCCAGCTGGAATTGTGCGAAGCCCGGCACCGGACGTAAGTCGGGTGAGTCTGCCCGAGGTGACGAGCGGCAACGATTTTGTGTTCCGGGCCGAGCCGGGGGGACTGCTGGTGGTTTTCTGGGGCTATACCTCGTGTCCCGATGTGTGTCCGACGACGCTGGCCGACCTGCGTCGGGCGATGCGCGACATAGGCGAATCGGCTGAGGCGATCGAGGTGGCGATGGTCACCATCGATCCGGATCGCGACACGCCAGAAGTGCTGACCGCTTTCGTGCACGTGTTCTTCCCCGATGGCCTGGCAATTCGGACCGAGGATGCCGCCGCACTGGCCGCGGCTGCTGTTCCGTTTGGTGCTTCTTATGAGGTCACCGCTAACGCCGACGGACTTGTCGACGTCTTACACACCGGGTTTCTCTACGCAATAGACGAGAACGGACTGATCAGATTGACCTGGCCCTTCGGGACCAACTCCGACGACATTCGCCTCGACCTCGAAGCACTCCTGAAAGAAGGAAGCAATGCCTAAAGCAATCCGTCTGCCGGCCCTCATCACGGTCTTGGCTCTGGTTGGGAGCGCCTGCGGTGGCAGCGATGAGGGGGTCTCCATCGACCAGCCGTGGGCGAGACCTACTGCGGCAGCTCAAGACACGGGAGCGGTCTACTTCACGATCGTGGCCGCAGAAGAGGACTCCCTGATCGGTGTGTCCGTTTCTGCGGAGGTAGCAGGTTCGGCCGCACTCCACGAGACTTCGATGGACGCCGCTGGGGTGATGATGATGTCGATGGTCCCCAGCATCGAGGTACCGGCAGATGGTGAAGTCGTCTTTGCACCGGGTGGCTTACACGTGATGATGAGGGACTTGGTCGAGCCACTGCTCGATGGTGCAAGCTTTGAGATGACTCTCGTGTTTGCTCAGGCCGGCGACATCACCGTCGAGGTCGATGTGAGGGACCAATGATCCGGAGAATGGCTGTGGCCGTGGCACTCGCGACGCTCGTCGTCGGTGCCTGTTCATCGTCTACCGCCAGGAATGGCCCGCTGGTGGTGGCCGATCCCAATGCCGGCGATGTCGACTACGACTACTTCATTGCCGCCGGGACCGGTGAGCGGTTCGATAACGGCGAGTTCATCGAGATTCTCCCTGCCGAGCTCGAGGGGTCGGTGGGCGAAGTGCTTCGAATCGTCAATGCGGACGACCGAGATCATCTGATCGGCCCATTCTTCGTGGGAGCCGGGGAGACGCTGATTCAGCGATTCGCATCACCCGGTAGTTTCGGAGGTCTGTGCACTATTCACCCCAGCGGTCAGTTCCGGTTGACGATCAATCCCTGATTGCTACTCAGGTGGCGGGAGCTTGCTCCCGCAACTGATCCATCAGCACCGCGATTCGAGCAGTACACGTCTCGTCTGCGGCCGGTGGCACCAGTTCGACCAGCCGAGCTGCTGCTGCGATCAGGGCCGAGCCGGATGGCGAGTCGGGATGCGACTCGACGACGGGCTTCCCCTCATCGCCTCCCCCCACGACCAGCGGGTCGAGGGGTATCTGACCGATAAGTGGGACGCCCAGGTCGGCTGCCAATTCGGGCCCACCCCCGGATCCGAACAATTCGTAGTGAGTGCCGTCGTCGGCGGTGAATCCGGACATGTTCTCGATGACCCCCACAACGGGGAGAAACGACCGGCGCGCCATGTCTGCTACTCGGGCCGCGACCTTCTGAGCCGCTTTCTGGGGTGTGGTCACCACGACCATCTCTGCTTGGGGAAGCAATCGGGCAAGTGCCATCTGGACGTCACCGGTGCCGGGAGGCATGTCGATCAGTAGGTAATCGAGATCTGCCGGCCATGCAACATCATGGAGAAATTGTTCAACGGCCTTGGAGAGCATGAGTCCTCTCCACATCAGGGCGGTCTCTTCATCGTCTATCAGGAGTCCGGTGGAAACGAAGTGGATGCCGTTGGCCTGCGCTGGACGAATCTTGCGATCAGCATCTGCTTCGAGTCGTACATCCACTCCCAGCATGCGGGGGATGGAGAACCCCCAGATGTCGGCGTCGAGCAGGCCTACTTCGAACCCGACATTGCGCAGGGCGACGGCGAGATTGACCGTCACCGAGGATTTGCCCACGCCGCCCTTGCCCGAGCCAATGGCGATAACCCGGGTGAGTGGGTTCACCATGGTCGATGCCGCGCCTTCTCGCGCCATCCGACGTGCCACCGACATGAGGTCGGATCTCTGCCGTTCGGTCATCGCAGTCACTTTGACCTCGGTCCGCTCGATTCCCGGCAGGGCGCCCACCTTGCGAATCACATCGCCTTCGATCTGGTCGCGCATCGGACAGGCTGCGATGGTCAGTGCGATTCCGACGGTGGCCACTCGGTCAGCGATTGAGATACTGCTCACCATGCCGAGCTCGACCACATCGGCACCGAGTTCGGGATCTACGACTCCGCGCAATGCGGATTCGACATCTGCGATGGTTACGGCGGTGGCCACACCGTCACCGTAGTGAGGGGGTTTGTCGTACCGGACAAGACCCTATAAATAGGGATCCCGGGTCGTTACAATCGATCTCCCGACCCCGGACGAGGAGCTGAAATGCAGGCGATTTCGATCACCCCGAGGAGCGCGGCGCCCAAGGTGATAATGACATCGGCGGCGGCCGCCAAAGTCGCTGAGCTCATTTCACGCGAAGACGACGACAGCACGGCCCTACGCCTCGGGGTGCGTCCCGGAGGCTGCTCAGGCTTCAGCTATGAGCTCGAACTCGACTCCAAGATCGATGACAGCGACATCGTCAACGAGTTCGACGGCGTAAAACTCGTGGTCGACGCTCAGAGCATGGAGAAGGTCAACGGAGCTGAGATCGACTACCGCGACACGCTCGAAGGCGCCGGGTTCCACATCAACAACCCGAACGTGGAACGCTCCTGCGGCTGCGGCAACAGCTTTAGCTAGAGGCGTATCACTCCCCCCTTGTGAGGGGTTCCGATCACTCTCCCCTTTGGGGGGAGTCAATCGGCCGCCGGCCGATTGGTGGGGGGCTCCTAACCGTCGATCTCTATCTCGTACCATTCGGGCCAGGAGAGGCTCTCCAGGGTCGTCATCCGCAGCGCCTCCACTTGGTCCATCGGCGGTGACGGTTCCCACGTGAGGACGTCACCGGTGGCGGTGAAACCGGTAAAGGTCGCCACCAGATTCCACTCGCGACCAACCCAGCGGAAGCCGATTCGGTCGGTCAGGGGAGTCGCAGCTACGCGCGCCCGTTACCCTCCGTCCGAGTTCGACGTAAAGGGAGCAGCAATGCCCAAATCCGTGCCAACTATCACCAGCGGACCTGCGCCGGTGGGGCCGTATTCGATAGCCGCCGAAGCCAACGGCTTCGTATTTCTGTCCGGGCAGGTGGCCTTCGATCCTACGACCGGGGATCGTGTGGACGAGACCGTCGCCGGTGAGGCCGTCCAGATCATGAAGAACATCGGATCGATCTTGGGGGATCTCGGCCTCGAGTACGACGACATCGTCAAGACGACCATCTTTCTCACCGACATCGGGGACTTTGCAGCCGTCAACGAGGTCTACGGAAACTCTTTCACCGGTGAGCCTCCGGCACGTTCGACGATCCAGGTGGCGGCGCTCCCGGTCGGCTTTAGAGTCGAAATCGAAACCATTGCAGCACGATGAGGTCGCGCCGATAGGAGCAATATATTCATGAGAGCGGTTGCCCTTGGCAGACGCTGTGAGAGGAACAAAACACATGACCAAGGATGAGATCTTTGCCACGCTGGGGTTGGAAGAAGTCAACAGCGGCGGGTATGCAGCCGGGTGGCTGGAGACGACCGGAGACCTCCTCGAGGTGGAGAACCCGACCACCGGCGAGATGATCGGCGCCGTAAAGCAGTGCTCCGAGGACGACTACGAGAAGATCATCGAGTCGGCCCGCGAGACCTTCGAGCGGTGGCGGATGATCCCCGCTCCCAAGCGCGGTGATTACATACGACTGATCAGCAATGCCCTGCGTGAAAAGAAGGAGGACCTCGGAGCCTTGGTGTCGCTCGAGATGGGCAAAATCCAGGCAGAGGGTGAAGGCGAAGTCCAGGAGATGATCGACATCGGTGACTTCGCGGTAGGTTTGTCGCGTCAGTTGTATGGACTGACGATGGCCTCGGAGCGGCCCCGTCATCGCATGTACGAGCAGTGGCATCCGCTCGGTGTCGTAGGCGTCATCAGCGCCTTCAACTTCCCTGTGGCCGTCTGGTCGTGGAACACCTTCCTGTCTGCGGTATGCGGCGACACGAACGTGTGGAAGCCGTCTTCTCAGGTTCCGCTCAGCGCGGTGGCCGTCACCAAGATCTGCCACGACGTCATGGCCGGTACCGGCTTCGAGGGCGTCTTCAATCTCCTGGTAGGCAGCGGGAGGACGGTGGGTGACCGACTCATCAACGATCGTCGAGTCCCGCTCATCTCCGCCACCGGGTCTTGCAACATGGGCGAGAAGGTCGGCGTCGCCGTGGCTAAGCGGCTGGGGCGGTCGCTTCTCGAATTGGGCGGCAACAACGCCATAGTCGTCCTGAACGACGCCGACATCGACATGGTGACTCGAGCCGTACTGTTCGGTGCGGTTGGCACCGCCGGGCAACGTTGCACCTCGACGCGACGGCTGATCGTCGAGAAAGGCATCAAAGACGAGGTGACCAAGCGCATCCTCGATGCGTACCGGCAGGTACGAATCGGTGATCCACTCGATGCCGCCACCCTCATGGGACCGCTCGTCAACGAGCAGGCCGTCAACAACATGCTGACCGCCATCGACGTCGCCGTAAAGCAAGGCGGCAAGGTGCTCACCGGTGGCCAGCGGGTCGATACCGGGCTCGATGGATACTTTGTCGAACCGACGATCATCGAGATCGTCGGTGATGCCGAGGTCGTGCAGGAAGAGACGTTCGCACCGATCCTGTACCTGATCGAGGCGGAAGATATCGAAGAAGCAATCGCTCTACAGAATGGCGTCCGTCAGGGATTGTCGTCGGCGATATTCACCGACAGCATGCGGTCGGCCGAGCAGTTCCTGTCCCACGAGGGGTCGGACTGTGGCATTGCCAACGTCAACATCGGAACTTCGGGTGCCGAGATCGGTGGAGCCTTCGGTGGCGAGAAGGAAACGGGCGGTGGAAGGGAGTCGGGTTCCGACGCCTGGAGGGCCTATATGCGACGCCAGACCAACACCATCAACTGGGGAGCGGAGTTGCCGCTGGCCCAGGGCATCGAATTCGGCTAGAGCTGCTACCGGTTGGCGACGAGGGGCCGACACATTCCTCCACACCGTTCCTCCCCCTCAGGGGGAGGTGGCATCGCCGTAGGCGATGACGGAAGGGGGACGTCGACTAGATCACACCACCTCTTGTCGCAGAGAGGATTGATCCCTTGGGGACGTACCCCCCTCCCCTTCGCTCACCGAGCCTCGCTCAGGTACTCGCACCTGAGGGAGAACAAGAAATGACCAGGCGCCCCGGTGTCCCGACCCGCAACGAAGCCCAAGGTCGGTTGGGCGTCGCGTCGCTACGGGGCGTTGGCGGCTGCTGTAGCCAGGAGAACGGCGATTCCCAGCACGGCCACTACCAACGAGATGATGATGGCAGCCGTCCGAGGACGGCCCTGCTGCCGGCCCTTTGGTGAAGAGTCGGAGAACGGATCGGGCGGAAGCGGCGCTCGCGATTTCTTGAGTGCTCGACGTGACCGTCGAGCGCGAGCGGCGGTGAACGGCTCGGGGTCGTCCGAATCGGGATCGTCGTCAGGGTCGAGATCGGCGGTGCCCTCTTCTACGTCGGGCGCCGGGATTCTGGAGGCTTGCGACAGGTCTTCCCGGGCTTTTCGGATCATCTCCTCGCTGGTGAGCGGTCGGTCGTCTGCCATGGGGGAACGGTACCCGGGTGGGGTGACCGAATGCAGCATCTCCGCCGACCGCTATCCGAATCGGTAGCCGACGCTCCGCACGGTCGTGATCCAAGAAGCCCGTTCTTCTCCCAACTTGGCGCGCAGTCGACGGACGTGTACATCAACCGTGCGGGCTCCTCCGAAGTAGTCGTACCCCCACACGCGAGATAGCAGTTGCTCCCTCGACCAGACCCGGCCGGTGTGGGCCACGAAGAAGCGGAGTAACTCGTACTCCATGTAGGTGAGGTCGATCGGATTGTCTTCGAGAGCGGCCTGGTACGTGGCCAGGTCGAGCGACAACTCCTTGAAGGAGAGCACTTCGCCGGCATCGGTGCTGTCCGGCCGCGCCAATCGCATGATGCGGGCGGCCAACTCGCCGGCATCGATCGGGGTGAGCACGAAGTCGTCGCACACGGCATCGCCGAGCATCTGGGTGTCGGTTCGAGCGGCACAGATGAGCACGGGAGCGGTTCCTTCGTCGTGAACCCGCCGGGCGACCGCCAGTCCTACGGCCGGATCCCCGTTGATCTCGATCACGGCGGCGGCCCAACCTTCTTCGGGTTCGAGATCGACCACACCGGCGGCGTCGCTCACCGGCACCGGTCGAACTCCGGCTTGGAGCAGGGCCCTGGCAAGGCCCGGCGAGGGGTTGTGTGGGTATACCGCGACAAACATGTGTGCCTCAGAGTATCGGCAGATACTCCTCTAGTTCGTAGCGACTCACATGGCGCTGATACTGGTCCCACTCATTGCGCTTGTTACGGAGGAACCACTCGAAGAGGTGCTCACCCAATGCGGTAGCCACCAGTTCCGACGATTCCATGGCATCGAGCGCTGAGGCGAGGTTGCCCGGAATCCGGGTGATTCCCGCCGCGGCGCGTTGCTCGCCACTGAACTCGGAGGCGTCGAGGCGGACCTCATCGGGGAGTTCGTAGTTGCCTTCGATCCCGGCCAACCCGGCTGCCAGGATCACCGAGAAGGCCAGGTAGGGGTTGCAGGCGGGATCGGGCGATCGGTACTCGATCCGGGTGCTTCTCGGTTTTCCCTTCTTCGGCGTCGGAACTCTCACCAGAGCGGATTGGTTGTTGCGGGCCCAGGTGATCCAAACCGGAGCGTCGTATCCGCTTACCAGTCGCTTGTAACTGTTCACCCACTGGTTGGTGACGGCAGTGATCTCGGTCCCGTGGCGAAGCAGTCCTGCGATGAACCCCTGGGCCACCTTGGAAAGCCCGTATTCGGCTCCGGTCTCGTGGAAGGCATTGGTGTCGCCTTCAAAGAGGGACAGGTGGAGATGAAGTCCGCTTCCATCGACGGCCTGTATCGGCTTGGGCATGAAGGTGGCGTGGATGCCGTGCTCCATTGCAACCTCTTTGACTGCCAGCCGCGTCGTCATCAGGGAGTCCGCCATCGTCAGCGCGTCCGTATACCTCAAGTCGATCTCGTGCTGACTGGGTGAAACCTCATGATGTGACGACTCGACCGGGATGCCGAGAGCCTCGAGAGCCATGATCGTGCGCCGCCGGTACTCCTGAGCAACGTCGAGTGGGGTCAGATCGAAGTATCCGCCCCGGTCGAGCGCCTTGGGTTCCGGGCCCGAATCTTCGAAGTAGAAATATTCGACTTCAGGCCCGACGTAGAAGGTGAACCCGAGGTCGGCCGCCCGCTCCAGGTTCCGCTTCAGCACCGATCGAGGGTCGCCTTCGAATGGCTCGCCGTCGGGGGTGGTGAGGTCGCAGAACATGCGAGCCACGCCGGACTCATCCCGTCGCCATGGCAGGATCTGGAATGTGGTCGGGTCGGGATGAGCGAGCATGTCGGCTTCCTGTACGCGGGAGAACCCGTCGATGGCTGAGCCGTCGAACTGCATTCCCTCGTCGAACGCGGTCTCCAATTCGGCGGGAGTGATGGCGAACGACTTGAGGTAGCCGAGCACATCGGTAAACCAGAGCCGTATGAAGCGGATGCCCCGCTCCTCGACGTTTCGTAGTACGTAGTCCTCTTGCTTTCCCATTCTTGACCTCCGGGTCCGTTCCACCATACGGACGGTTACCCGCCCTGAGAAGGCCGATCAACAAGCTGAAACACACTGTTCACACTCCGGCAACGGCTAAGAAATGACCGTGAGATAGAAAGTGGTATCACGGAAAAGGGAGGAGCGGCATGTCGTCGCCCAGTGACGTTCTCAAAATGGTGGCCGACGGAGGCTACGAGTTCATCGACCTGCGGTTCGTGGATTTGCCGGGCCAGGTGCAGCACTTCACGGTTCCCGCCACCCAGTTGACCGAGGCGTCCTTCGAGGAGGGGTTCGGGTTCGACGGCTCATCGATCCGGGGCTTCAAGGAGATCCAAGAATCGGACATGCTGCTCATCCCGGATCCGTCGACGGCTGTCGACGACCAGTTCCGCGATCGTCCCACGCTGATTCTCTACTGCTGGGTGAGGGACCCCATCACCGGTCAGCCGTATGAGAAGGATCCTCGTTATATCGCCTCCAAGGCTGAGGCCTATTTGTCTGGCACCGGGATCGCCGACACCTCGTACTGGGGACCCGAGGCAGAGTTCTATATCTTCGATTCGGCCAGGTTCCATCAGGACCAAAGATCAGCCTTTTACGAGGTCGACTCGATCGAGGGAGCCTGGAATTCGGGGGCCAACGAACCCGGTGGCAATCTGGCGTACAAGCCTCGCTTCAAAGAGGGCTACTTCCCCGTCCCCCCTACCGACCACTTTCAGGACCTGCGCTCGGAGATGGCTGCTCGGCTTATCGATGCCGGAATCGATGTCGAAGTCCAGCATCACGAGGTCGGCACCGCCGGCCAGGCCGAGATCGACATTCGGTACGGCTCCCTCCTGGAGACCGCCGACAAGGTCACGATGTTCAAGTACATCGTGAGAAATACGGCATTGATGTACGGCAAGACGGTCACCTTTATGCCCAAGCCGATCTTCCAGGACAACGGTTCCGGCATGCACTGCCACCAGAGCCTGTGGCTCGACGGCGTACCGCTCTTCTATGACGAATCCGGGTATGCCGGGCTGAGCGATATGGCTCGCTACTACATCGGAGGCCTGCTCGAACACGCTCCCGCGGTGCTGGCGTTTGCCGCCCCGACGACCAACTCGTATCGCCGACTGGTTCCGGGATACGAGGCACCGGTCAATTTGGTCTACTCACAGCGCAACCGTTCTGCTGCGATCAGAGTTCCGGTCTACAGCCGCAAGCCGGCGCTGCGTCGCATCGAATTCCGATGTCCGGACCCGGCCGCCAATCCCTATCTGGCCTTCTCGGCGATGTTGATGGCGGGCCTCGACGGCATCGCCAACAAGATGGATCCCGGCCCTCCGGTCGACAAGGACCTGTACGACCTCCCGCCCGAGGAGCTGGGCAAGGTGCCCTCGGTGCCGGCATCGCTGGAGGAGGCACTCGATGCCTTGGAGGCCGACCACGACTTCTTGCTGGTGGGTGACGTGTTCACTGAAACCCTCATCAAGGACTGGATCGCCTACAAGCGAACCTCCGAGGTCGATGCGATCCGACTGCGGCCCCACCCGTGGGAGTTCATGCTGTATTACGACCTCTAAGGGTGATGGCTCTGGGGAGCCATCGGCGATCGCCGAGCTGCGCTCGCCGGGCCATCACTACATGGCCGAGGTTTGATGTCGCTGATGGCGTCATGCACCGTGCCGATTTCATGGTGACAACGGCCGTTTGGCCCTATGCCCGGGCCCCGGGTCGTTTGATATCGTCACACCGTAGGACCACGGAGGGTTGCGGGGCGCTGTTTCGTCCCGCGCACCTATGGAGGATTGTCACGCATGCGAAATTTCCAAGCCTCAGCAAGACTCATGATTGCGCTGAGTGCCTTTGCTCTCATCGCCACCGCCTGCTCTTCGGGCGATTCGTCGGGAGAACAGTTGGTTGCCGGCGGCAACCGCGAGAGAGTGACGGTTCAGCCCGACCTGACGGCGACTGCACTGAACATCAACGTGACGCTTACCGACGAGGGCATCGAGCCCAGCATCATCTTCATTCCGGCGGGACGCCCGATCCGACTCGTGCTGACGAACCACGGTTCGACCGAGCACCACTTCCGCATCAAGGGGCTGATTCCGACCCAGTTGCGCTGGATGGAAGTTCCCGAGATCGACGAATACGACATCGAGAGCATGTCGGCTTCCGATTTGGAGGCCTACGGGATCCAGGAAGCAGCCGGCATCACCGACGAGGCGGAATTGGCGCATTACGTGCATCACCTGCTCCCGTCCTTCATCCCCCAGAAGGCGGCCTCGCCGTCCGGAATCAAGCCGCTCGGGACCGAGGTGCACGGGTATGTGACTCTGGGCCACAAAGACGTGATGGAGTTCATCGCGCTCCAGACCGGTGAGTACATCGCCGACGATGTCCGATTCCCCGAATTTACCGCCAGGGTGATCGTGTTCGACGGTTCCGGGGTCTAGCCGCCGACAGTGTCGCTGAAGGCCAACTTGCAGGCTGCGATGAAGACATCGTCTTCGAGCAGATCGGCCGACACCGCCCGGGTGGCTTCGTCCAGATCCATGCCGGAGTTCACGTATTCGGCCCGGCCTTCGCTTGCCTGAGCATTCATCTCGTCTACCGGTAGGCCAAGGGCGAGTCCGGCTTCAAAGATGAGATCGAACCGAAAAGCGCTTTCGTCACTCCCATCCGGGAAGCTGCACCACTCCCGCTCGGCGGCAGTCAGTTCGGTCGGCGGATCGTTGTCACCCGTCTCATCGGAGCTCGTGGAATCACCTCCGCAGGCAACGAGGGCGATGGACATGACGAGCGTGGCGGAGAGAGTCTTCATGGGAAGCGACGGTAGCGATGGTTCCACCGAAGAAAGCCGACGATGTCGGGTCCTTCGACCCTATTGAGTGCTGGCGCTACTCCATAGGATCGGCTCGTCGTTGGGGCAGGGCCTCGGCGCGGAGGTTACCGACAACAGGTCGGATTGTTGGTTAGATTCTGAGCAGTTGCGGGTGCCGATGCCGAGAGGGATTTCGATGAGCTGGATGAACGCATACCTACGTGGCCTGCTCATCTTCGGATATTTCGTTGTGACGACCGTCATCGTCCCGGACATCGTCGTACGACTCGACGTGATCACCGGTGCGTCGTCGGTCGTGCAGGATCTGGTCGTTCCCGGGGTGTGGGCTGCGGGCCTGGTCGGAGGTCTCTATCTCTTGCGGCGCTTCCAGCGCACAGGTCTCATCTGATGGCGATCCCTCTCGAGTTGGCGTACTACGACCGGAACATTCCGTGCATGGCGGCATGTCCGGTGCACACCAATGCCGGTGCGTACGTGGCCGCCATCGCCGAGGGAGACGATAAGACCGCCTATCTGACTGCGAGGATGCCCAACCCTTTTGCGTCGGTGTGCGGGAGGGTATGCGCCGCACCGTGTGAGGACGCCTGTCGGCGGGGCGAGATCGATCAGCCGATCGCGATCCGTGCTCTGAAGCGGTTCGTGACCGAGAAATACGGTCCGGAGGCGGCTCCCTATAAGCCTTCCGTGATTGCCATGGATCGGCCGGAGAAGCAGGAATCGATCGGGATAGTGGGTGGTGGACCCGCAGGTCTCTCCGCCGCCCACGATCTGAGACTTCATGGCTATCAGGTCACCATCTATGAGGCCACCGACATCCTCGGTGGAATGATGGTTCTGGGCATTCCCGAATACCGCCTCGATCGGTCGCTGGTTCAGGCCGAGATCGACGCCATCATCGAGATGGGCGTCGGGGTGCAGTTTGGAACCAAGCTTGGCAAGGACGTGACGCTTGAGGACCTTCGTCGACGCCACGATGGGGTCATGCTGGCTCTCGGGGCGACCTTGGGCCGTGGCCTCGACATCCCGGGTAACGAAGCCAATGGTGTTCTTCGAGCGATCGAATTTCTCATCAACGTCAATCGGGGATTCAAGGCCGACGTCGGCGAGAAGGTTGTAGTGATCGGCGGCGGCAATGTGGCAATGGATGCTGCCCGCACAGCCCTGCGCGCTGCCGAGTATGGGGGCGTCGGCGAGCCCTTAGAGATCCAAGACGACGGATCCGAACTCTCAGAAGCGGTCGACGTCGCCCGGGCCGCGGCCCGCGCCGGAGCGAAGGAGATAACCGTCGTGGCGTTGGAGAGTTTCGAAGAGATGCCGGCAGCGTCGTTCGAGATCGAAGAGGCCGAGATGGAAGGCATCGAGTTCAAGCACCGTTGGGGACCTCATCAGATAGAGGTCGCGTCCGGTTCGGTAACCGGCTTGACCACGGTGAAGGTGTTGTCGGTGTTCGACGAGGAGGGACGGTTCTCGCCCACTTTCGATCTCGACGTGAAAGAGACGATCGAGGCGGACACGGTGATAATCGCCATCGGCCAATCGATCGACCTCGAGGCTCTCGGTGGAGATTCGGGCCCGGCGATCTCGCCGCGCCGCACCATCGATGTGGATCCGGAGACTTTCTTGACCTCGCTGCCGAAGGTTTGGAGCGCCGGGGATGCAGCATTCGGTCCTCGTCTGCTCATCGATGCAATCGCTGAAGGTCGCAAAGTCGCCGCCGACATCCACAGCACCTTCGGTGGAGAGCAAGACGCAGCGGGCGATGCGATCCTGATTCCCCTGAAGAGCTTCCATCGTCTGGAGGATCTCTACGATCGGGTTCCGCGCCAGGAGATCCCCAGCCTGCCGACCGAACGCCGGATTGGCCTCGCCGAAGTAGAGATTGGGTTCAGCGAGGAAGAGGCAAGGGCTGAGGCGTCGCGGTGCCTGCGCTGCTTCTCCAATATCCAACTGGACGTCGGCTTGTGCGTGTTGTGCGGCTTGTGCGTCGATGTGTGCCCGTTCAATCTGATTTCCATCGTCCCGGCCGACGAGGTGGCGTCGGGCGAGCAGGGGACGGCGCTCTTGCTGGACGAGTCCAAGTGCATCCGGTGCGCTCTGTGCATTGAACGATGCCCGACCAAGGCTCTTTCGATGTCGACCTGGGTGGGTGTCGGGGCACTACCCGATCTGGACAAGGTGGAGGTACCCGCTTGAAACGCTTGAAACTGCGCCAAACGACCGTTGGTCGTTCCTTTTTCCGAAGCCCCGACCGGGCAACCGAGCGGGATCAGGCCGCGGGCCATTGGGCCAATTTCCTGCTCCACATCTATCCGGTAAAAGTAAAGCGCAAGGAACTTCACTTCAGCTACAGCTGGTATCTCGGTGTGGCGTCGACGGTCCTCTTTGCATCACTGGTGGCGTCGGGGGTCTACCTGATGTTCTTCTACCTGCCCTCACCGTCGAGTGCATATGGCGATATCCAGACCATCCAGACCCAGGTGGCGTTCGGGCAGTTCATTCGCAACGTTCATCGCTGGTCGGCCCACCTCATGGTGCTGACGGTTGCGGCGCACATGGCGAAGATGTTTTACCGCGGGGCCTATAAACCGCCGCGGGAGGCGAACTGGACGATCGGAGTCGTGCTGCTCGTGCTGACGCTGCTGTTGTCCTTCACGGGTTACCTGCTGCCTTGGGATCAGCTGGCCTTCTGGGCGGTAACCGTCGGGTCGTCGATGGCGGACTTTGTACCGTTCATTGGTGGCGACGTGCGCGAGGTGCTGCTCGGAGGCACCCAGGTCGGCTCGCAGACGTTGCTGAGGTTCTACGTGCTTCACATTGCGGTGTTGCCGATCGCCCTGGTGGGCGCCCTGATGTTCCATCTTTGGCGCTGGCGCAAGGATGCAATGTTCGACCAGGCCGAGTCAGAGGATGGGGGTGAAGCATGAGCGAATCTGATCCCCGGGTCGTCGATGGCAAGCGAGTGCTCGGCGTGGTGCCGGGAATGCCCGCCGCAGGAGAGCGCAAGGTGCCGGACGATCAGGATCTGGTGATGACCTCGCCCCACCTGCTGGTACGTCACGCGGTCGCGGCGTTGGCAGTGTTGCTGGTGGTTCTGGTCATCTCGATTCTCTTTGACGCTCCGTTGCGCGATCTTGCCAATCCGTTCGAGACTCCGAACCCGGAGAAGGCACCTTGGTACTTCGCGGCGCTCCAGGAGCTGCTGTCGCACTTCCATCCGCTGATTGC
>Ga0255057_10001300_pt1 | contig 14199 bp, 10 predicted proteins | sample Cases_109_6_MG_FD_189022 | JGI IMG/M metagenome (GOLD analysis project Ga0255057, IMG submission 189022) | Seawater microbial communities from Amundsen Gulf, Northwest Territories, Canada - Cases_109_6 | ecosystem: Environmental > Aquatic > Marine > Gulf | place: Canada: Northwest Territories... | reverse complement strand
GGCACTACAGGCGTTAGGTGAGCCCGTTTTGATCGTCAGGCCAGGTCGGGGTACGCGAAAACTGTGGTCGCGACGAGGATCGACAACCATGTAAGTCCGCGACGGCATATGGCAGTCGACACACTCCACGTCGTCTGCCGAGTGATGATGGTGCTCCGAAACCGCAAACTTTGTCGGCAGGTGACAGGTCGAACAGACATCGCTCACCTTGCCATCTGTCTTGAGTCTGGCCGTGTGTGGATCGTGACAATCACTGCATGTGACACCGGCACGGTACATCTTGCTCTGCAGAAATGAGCCGTAAACATAGACCTCGTCCAGTATCTGCCCGTCCGGGTAGTACAGCCGCTCGTCGAGTAGCGATGGCAGATGTGTGTCGGTCAAGGATTTGCCGTACTCGTAGTCTGCAGTTATGACGCCGCGCCTCGAGTGACAGCGGCCGCATGCTTCCGGCTGTGACGAACGACTTATTGGAGTTGAGCTACGTTCCGCTATACCGGTCACAGCGTTCATGCGCCATGACGCATCGCCTGAGTCATTCAGATTGACATTGAAGCCTGCCTCGGTGTCGTCAACATGCCGAGAACCGGGACCGTGACAGGCCTCGCACGCGACATTGATCTCTGCCCAACGGGTGTCAAACGTGTCGTTGTCGGCAGCATAGTTTTTTTGCAGATCGGTGCTGTGGCACTCGGCACACATGTAGTTCCAGTTTTGCTCGCGCCCCGTCCAATGCAATGGGTCCGTATGCCCGATGACTTCATCGCCGTAGATGTGGAACCAGCGCTGCCCACCGTTTTCTGAAGGTCTCGAATCCCATGCAAGGGGCAATGCCTGAAGTCGGCCGCCCGGAAGCTCGACGAGATACTGTTGCAGCGGCGATACGCCGAACGTGTACTTGATGTCAAAGTCCTGCAACTCGCCATCTGCATTCTCAATGCGGGCCTGGTATTTTCCATCGCGTTTCGAGAAAACACTTGATGCAGTGACGTCGCCGAGGACGGTTTCGTCGTTCGCGATTTGCATGGCGGAGGCATGCTGCGAAGCGGACCAGGCGCGATATTGCTCGGCATGGCAGGCGCCACAGGATTTGGCGCCAACGAAGGCGGGTGGCTGTGTAACCTCGTCAGCCGCTCGTTCGCATGCGTAGAAAAGCGGCACGACCGCCAGCAATACGGCGGCACAAGAAGAATGGCGTGGATGCGGCAAGGCAAATCTCAAGCGCACAGCAGCACGTGCGCAACACTCATACAAACATCGCGGGCTGATCTGGCAGCGATCGGGCCGGCTAAGTGCCAACCTCTGTCGGAGCTCCCCCACTGCCGTATCCAGGCTGATCTCTAGTCGTTGATCACGCGCGATCAGCCAGGCACTACTTTATTCGGAGAGTACGTTCTCCGCCTGTGGACCTTTTTGCCCCTGCGTCACTTCCATGGTGACTTTCTGGCCTTCCTTCAATGACTTGAATCCTTCCATCTGGATTGCGCTGTGGTGAACGAAAACGTCCGGGCCACCTTCGCGCTCAATAAAGCCAAATCCCTTGTCGTCGTTGAACCATTTGACGGTTCCTGAAACTCTTTCGCCTGACATATTAACCTCATAAAAAAACTCACCGGCCAAAACCGGCACTTGATATTGCCTGCCTCACAGCAGAGCAGCCGTCATATTACTCGGAAATGCGCTGCCAATCCCGTTATTTACCATTCAAATTATTATGAATTCGCGAATATGCCGGATCAGACTTGCGGGTACGGGGCCGAATCGCGGATGGCACCTAAGTCTAGGCTGCGCGTATACTCCATTCCTATGCAGCTTGAAGTCGCCAACAATGCAGTAAAAAACTGGCGAGGTATTCACCTTCTCCACTATGGCGCTTCGCCCTCCTCGCAGAAGGTGCGCATTCTTCTCAACGAGAAAAATCTCGCGTGGGAATCTCACCACATCTCCTTAAGCAAACAGGAGCACGTAACGTCGTGGTTCTTGCGCATAAATCCGCGCGGAGTCGTGCCGGTGCTGGTGCATGATGGCGTCGTACATGTGGAAAGCAGCGACATCATGGAATATGCCGACGCTTTGCCATCCGAGCGCGCCTCATTCTTTCCCAAGGATTCGAAGGCCCGTGCCTACGTCAAGGAGGAACTGGCGTTTCAATCCAGTCTGCGGCTCGGCACGCGGGCGCTGACCGTCAAATACATGCCTCATCAAGCCAATTTTTTGAACGATCGGCAGGCACTGGATGATTACAGAAGAAACGGCAGGCCAGACCTCAGCCGGGACATGGAAATCGCCTGGTGGCAGAGTACCGCTGATAATGGCGTTTCGCGGGAGACGCTCATCGAGTCATTTGCAACTCACCGCAAAGCGCTAAGGCGGCTGGAGGAGCGTCTGCAAAACCGGGAGTGTCTGTATGGAAAGCGAATATCGGTACTCGATATCGCCTGGTTTACGACGATTCATCGCCTCAAGGTACTCGGCTACGACTTATCCAGGCACCCTTATCTACTGTCGTATTACGAACGGTTGCTGCTGCGCGCGGCATTCCGCGAGGAAATTCAGATCAAGGGGCCACTGAAGATCATCGTGCCGGCCTATCGCCTGTACAAGCGCATGACCGGATCGAAAATAGAGGATCTTGTCGCCGACTAGCTATATCGGCCGCTAATTTGCCAGGCATTCCCCTTTTTTCGATTAGGGGTTCTTGGCATAGGCATTGGGGCGCAAATAGAACCACCAGTTCAATGCGAGGCATACCGCGTAGAATATGGCAAAACCATAAAGGGCATATTCCGGTGTCGTCGCCTTGATTTGCTCGCCAAATACCTTGGGGATGATAAAGGCTCCGTAAGCGGCTACCGCGGATGTCCAGCCCAGCGCCGGTCCCGCCTGTTCTGCATCGAATACCATGGCGATGGTTCTGAACGTTGAGCCATTGCCCACACCCGTGGCGGTAAATAAAACAATAAACAAAATAAAGAACGGCCAGAAATACTGTTCCGGAGTGGCTGACTTGTAGGCCGCGGCCATGAAATAGGCCACGCCCAGGGCGGATGCGATCATCACAATGGAGACGACCTGCGTGACCTTGGCGCCCCCGACTTTATCTGAAATCCAGCCTCCCACCGGGCGGATCAAGGCGCCGATAAACGGGCCCATCCAGGCATACATCAGGGCACTGGGCCCATTAGGATTCACCGTATCGTGCGAAAGGATGCCATCCGGACCTGCGATGTGGCTAAAACCAAAAATCACTTTGATGGATAAGGGAAAAGCCGCCGAGTAACCGATGAACGAACCGAAGGTCATGGTGTAGATTACGGTCATCGCCCAGGTGTGTTTGTTTTCAAAAATTTTGTATTGGCGCTTGAGGTTCTGCTGCAATCCACCTGTAGTGAGATAGCGCATTAACAAAACTGTTGCTGCAATAACCAGCGGCAAGGCAATCCATTTACTCAAGAGTGCTACACCGGTCGGCGCAGGCAGAAGCAGATACAGGCCCGTTGCCGCGGTCACAAACCCAATTGCCAACAACCCGCTGATCTTCAGGAACGCGGCTATGGGAGAACCCGGGTGCGGCGTGACTGTTTCGGTGGCAATATTGTTCATGCCAAACCAGCCGGCAAAGGCAAGTGGAACCAGCAATATAAGCCAGACAAATCCGGCATTTTGAATGTAGGTATCTGTTCCGGCAGCGATTTTTCCGATCAGGGTGCCACTGGTATTGATCAGTGTCATCGCTTCGCCGCCAAAAATGCCGATGGTCATCATCAGGGGAACCAGGATCTGCATGGTAGTGACACCGAAGTTGCCGAGACCGGCGTTGAGTCCCAGCGAGGTCCCTTGCACGCGTTTCGGAAAAAAGAAACTGATATTCGACATAGAAGAGGCAAAGTTGCCGCCTCCAAAGCCTGAAAGCAGGGCCAGGATTTGAAAGACCCACAGGGGCGTATCGATGTCCTGTAGCGCAATGCCCGCACCAACGGCGGGAATCATTAACAATGCCGTGGTAAAGAAGATTGTATTTCTTCCACCTGCGATGCGGATGAAGAAAGTGCTGGGAATCCTGAGGGTGGCGCCGGTCAAACCGGCTATAGACATCAGCGTAAATAGTTCTATTTGTGAAAACGGAAATCCCAGATTGAGCATCTGCACGGTGATGATGCCCCACATCAGCCAAACGGCAAAACCGCAAAGCAGGCTCGGGATAGATATCCAGAGATTTCTTGTTGCTATCTTCTTTCCCGTGGACTCCCAAAATTCCTTATCTTCAACTTCCCACTTTGTCAAATTACTCATCGTTTAACCTGCTTAGTTTAATTTTAAGGGCCTAAGTTAGATAGGCAGCATCTTTTTTATCCTCGTCGAGAATATGCCCCGGAAACCATATTCTGAGAAAGACCACAAATTCGTTCATATCCTCCTTTGAAGCCTTTGCAACCTTCTCTTGCCAATTCAATAGTTCTTCGCGCAGGCGAACGTGCGTCTTCTTGTGCCTTTCGAAGTCTGGACAATGATTCTCTTCCAGTAGTTTTTCTTCATATGCGAAATGCTGGTTGGTGTAATTGATCAGCCTGCTCAGGACCGGAGCAAACTGCTCGTAGGTGCCACCTTCCTGAACCACTTCATCTATTTCGTTGATAAAGCGCATCATGCGTGCATGCTGGCGGTCGATCGATTTAATCCCGATGCTGAACTCTTCATCCCAGCTGAGCAGCGGTTTCAGGAAATTGCTGGCACCCGCCCGTAACAAGCTGGCAAACTTCGCTTCAAAACCGGACGGCAGCCTGGACAATTTCATGACCGTCCGATGCATCCACCACAGACAGATGATCGACAGGACGAACATGAACATCCAGGCGCTGGTCCACAAGCCGGTCCACTCCAGCAGATATCCAAAGATAATCGGGCAAAAGAAACCACCGAGACCCCCGAGCACGCCTACCATGCCTCCCACGACCCCCACCTGTTCGGGGAAGTAGTCGGGAATGTGCCGGTACACCGCCGCTTTGCCGATGCCCCACACGCTACCCAGCACAATGACGAGACCCGCAAAAAGCCACACATTGGCCTGGGAATAGATACGTGTGATGCCTTTGGCCAGCAGCTCTCGCCTCTTGATCTCCTGGCCTACTTCGACCACAGCTTCCTGCCAGGTGTCCTTGGTGGGAAGAACCATGAGGCTGTCGTCCAAATCTTCGAAATCTGTCTCGCTTTGCTTCATCGGGTAGACCTGATCATCGACGACGATGCGGGTGTCCGTGACCTCGGTCACCACACCCGGGCGCTGGGCGAGAATTCCTACACCCGGTGAGTAGATCTCCATCTTTGGGAACACCAACATGAAGCTGATGGCCACAGACACGCCGAGCACCCAGTACATGACCGCGCGGGCACCCCATTTGTCGGACATCCAGCCCCCCGCGGCCCGAATGACCCCGGATGGAAAACTGAACAGGGCCGCCAGGAAGCCGGCCGCGACCAGAGGCAGATAATAGACATTGACGACATAAGGAACCAACCACTGGGAAAAGGCGACAAAGCAGCCGAAGACCAGAAAATAGTACAGGCCAAAACGCCATACCCGCAGGTCTTTTAATGGTTGCAGCATAGTTGCCAAGTCTTTTGCATGGTTGCTGCGTTTTTTGTTCTCCGCGAAAATAAAAAACAGAACGCCCATGACAACCAACATGGCAGCGTAATAAACAGGCAACTGACGCCAGCCTTCGATATTGGTGCCATTATCAGTCAGCGTGTTCAACAGCGTTGGCGCAAAAATCAAGGTCAGTGCTGCACCCGCGTTTCCCGCGCCGAATATCCCTAATGCCGTTCCCTGGTTTTTTTTCGGATACCAGACCGATGTATAGGCAATGCCAATGGCAAAACTCACCCCGGACAAACCGAAACCAAAACTATAAAGAGCAAATTCTGGAAAACCGTCCGCAGTGGAAAGCAGATACATCGGCACGGCGCATATGAAGAACAACGCCCCATAAACAGGCTTGCCGCCGAACTTGTCCGTCAGCATGCCTGCGGGCAGGCGAAAGATCGAACCCGTCAGGACGGGGATACCCAACAACCAGCCGATTTCCACAGGTCCCCAGTCAAATACCTGATTGGATGCCAGAAAAGTTACGAGCACGCCATTCAGCATCCATACCGCAAAGAAAATGGTAAATGCAGTGGTGTTTAGGAACAGGGCCTTATGTGATTTCGCAGTCGCTACTTTTTCCACAGCAAAATCTCTCTAAATACTTAGGCCCATGCAGCGGAAGAGGTGATGTAACGCGAGTGCACAGAATGCCTCGGCGATTATTGAAGACCCCTATTTTTTCAATGCCACGTACTTTCTCATGGAAATAAAGGGCCTGGTAATATATCCGAAAGGAAAGCTAAAAATATGCACCAGTTTAGTAAAGGGCAGATAAGCAAAAAAGAGAAGTGCAAAGATGATGTGAAGTTTGTTGACAAGCGGAACGCCTGCGATCATCGAAATATCCGGTTGCAAATTGACAATGCTACCCAGCCAGGGTCCGACCGAATATGATATTCCGAAGACCAATTCGACAGCGGATTGATAAAGTCCAATTCCACTGATAAGAATCAGGAACAAGAGGATGATGTAATCATCCGGTGTGCTCATTGCCCTTACCCGTGCGAAAGCGATTCTGCGCACGAACGCCCATACTATTCCGTAGAAAAAAAGAATCCCGCCGCCGAGCCCGGCCCACCTGAAGAAATCGACCCAGGAGACAATGTTGTATGCGCCGCCGATAAGTCCCGCGACATGTGCAACAAACAGGATCAAGATGCCCCAGTGCAGGCACAAAGATGCAGGGCCAATGGAAGCACGGCCAAAGAATCCGGTGGAACGGGTTGTCCACAAATAATCCCCACGGACACTCAAGTCCCACCTGCCTCTGTACCTACCCATAATTCCGCTAAAGCCGCGATATATGATGCCACCGAAGAACAAAATGATGACGATGTAGGGCAGTCCGATGAACAAGAAGTTATCCCACATGAGCTTCCACCTTTTGCTCGCGTTGTCTTGGCAATGGCTGTGACTCTGATTCCAGACAAATGACTTTCTCCATTGCGTCGAAAAGATAAAGATAGTTCGTTCCCAGCGCTTCCAGCCTCGAACGCATCGGAGGAAAATACGGCAATAGATATTCGTCAATGAGTTTTTGTCTTATGGGGTCGTCTTTGGATTCGACAGTCATGGCCAGGAAATCCACCATTAACGGCAGGTAATCCGGCATCTCTTGCCCATTCGGTATCTGCCCGAAATGTCGGTAAACGCCCATCAGATCAATCATGTATTCGTTTCGATCGGAAGTGCCCGCATTGGCACATGACTTGGGTTCCTCGTAGCTATGGCTGCCAAGATAAAGAGCACATTCAGGATCCAGTTCAAACAGATCAATATAATCCTCTTCGGCAATAGCGTTTTCGGCGAGGAAGCTGGAAAGCAACGTTGCAGCCTCTTTGTCAAAACTTTGCAATTTTGCGACTATTTTTTCGGCATCTTTCTGAAGCTTCTCATTGACCGCATCTGTTACCGGCGGGCCACACCATAGCTCGGCGATGAGTGCATAGAATTCTGTCAAAAATTTATCCTGGTTCATGCTACTCATAGTCCTTCGAGCGTTCGTGGTACGACTTGTGATAACTTTTTCTTCTTTTCATTGGCGACCAGGGATTCATCTGATCAAATCCGGCCAGGCCGCGCTCGGTATAGGGACTGATGTCAGCGCCTTCGCGTTTTGTCGTGGGGATCACAAAGCGCTCATTGTAAAAAGCGAGGGAGGTTGCCCGTACTATTCCTTTCGCATCTTCCTCGCTCAATCCCACTTCGTCGAGCACTGCCACATTGGGCTTGTTGTCCACCCTTATGCTTCGTTCGTAGTGCCTCACCGCAAGTTGACGCAGAAGTGACTTCTTCACCACCTCTTCATTTCCGGCGCCAAACAGGCTGGCAAGATATTTGAGTGGTACACGGAATTTGTCCAATTCATCCAGGCCGATAAGCGGGCCATTGGCCGGCTTTTCCATATCAAAGACATCGGTATCCGAAGGAGAGTCCTTTCCGGCGCTCGTGACGATGGGTGCCAACGGCGGAATGTAATAGAGGCTGGGCAGCGTTCTGAACTCGGCATGCAGCGGAAGTGCCAACTCCCATTTCTTGACCATATTATAGATGGGCGAGCGTTGGGCCGCGTCAATCCAGTCGTCGCTGGCGCCCTCTTCCTTGGCGGCTTCTATCACCTCGGGATCAAAGGGATCCAGGATGATGTCTCTTTGTGCATCCACGAGATCCATATCATCTGCCAATGCGGCTTCTTCCACCCGATCCATGTCATAGAGAAGGATTCCGAACGAGCGGATTTTGCCGACGCAGGAATGAAAACAAACGGGCGGCAAGCCAGCTTCGATTCTTGGGTAGCAGAGTATGCATTTTTCCGTCTTTCCACTGGCCCAGTTGTAATACGGTTTCTTGTAAGGGCAGGTTGAGATGCAATAGCGCCAGTTGCGGCATCTGTCCTGATCAATAAGAACGACACCGTCCTCCTCCCTCTTATAAGCAGCACCGGAGGGACAGCCGCCGACACAGCCCGGGTTAAGGCAGTGATTACAAATCCTCGGAAGGTAGAAGTAGAAGACGTCTCTGAACTTGAGGGTCGCTTCCATTTCTTCTTTGCTCATGTCCTTGAAATTCGGGTCGTGTTTTCCGGTAACGTGGGCGCCACCGGCGTTATCTTCCCAATTTACGCCCCAGTTGATGGGCACATCTTCCTTCTCCGTGACCATGGATTTGGGTCTTCCAACCGGTTGTTGTTCAGTTTGTTCGGAAGAGTGCAGGTCATCGTACGTGAACGAATAGACGTCACCTTCGCCGTAGTAATCCTTCATCTCGGGCATGTGGGGATTGTGAAAGAGATTGGAGAGCATGTAGGGCTTGCCACCATAGCGAAGTTTCAGCTTGTCGCCTTTCTTCACCCATCCTCCCTTCCATATATCCTGCTTCTCCCATTGCTTCGGATAGCCGATGCCTGGCTTGGTTTCCACGTTGTTCCACCACATGTATTCGGCCCCTTCCCTGTTGGTCCATACATTCTTGCAGGCAACCGTACAGGTATTGCAGCCAATACACTTTTCCAGGTTGAAGGTCATGCTTATCTGTGTTTTTACTTTCATAGTCTCTTGTTTACGCTGACGGAAGTTTGTGCAATTCACTTTCCTGATAAATCGGCCTCTTCGCGGCGCCAAGGGGCATCTTGCGGATGATCACGCCGTGATCACGTTCAGACGGACTGGTTCCCCAATAGTTGATGTAATACGAAAACTGGGCATATCCGCCAATCATAGTGTGTGGATTCATCAGGATTCTGGTCGTAGCGTTGTTGTTGCCGCCGCGCAAGTCCGAGCGATTGTGTTTCTTGGCAAGCGGCGAAAAGGGAACGTTCACATGTCGTTCCACCTGATGGTAGGTGATTGCCATATTTCTTGGCACCTGATGACTTACCACTGCCCGCACCACCTCAATTCCGTTTTCACAAAACATTTCCACCCAGTCGTTATCGATCACCTCGATCTCGGTTGCATCATCGGGATTGAGCCATACCGTAGGGCCACCACGTGACATGTGCATCATCGGCCAATGGTCTCTGAACGAGCTGTGTATCTGCCATTTGCCATGCGGTGTGATGAATCGGAATACCTTGGACTTGGGACCGGCCTTGTCCAAATTGATATCGCCAATCGCCACCATATCCAGCGGCGGTTTGTTGGTAGGCAGCGCCTCTCCCAGTTCCCTGATGCCCTGGTGGTCGTAATATATTTCCTGCCGCCCTGAGAGCGTGTGCCAGGGCTTCAGCCGCTCCACGTTCATTGTCCACGGAGCGAAGGTTCTCTGCTTGCCATCCTTGTCGTGCAACATGGCACTCCACTGTGGTGTGGTATGGATTCTTCGCGGCTGTGAAATGATGTCCTTGTAATGAACTTTCCTGCCCTTGACGACTTCAACCATGTCGGCAAGGGGAAGCCCCACTTTCTTTTCCATTTCCTTGAAAAAGAGCCACGACAGCCGCCCGTTGAGTTCGGGAGAAATCTGCAAGATAAGCTCACAGAACTGTTCGGGCTTTTCAAAATGCACGCGTCCGTGTTTTACGTCCAGAGCTTCGTTGTGCTTGAGTTCTTCCTCCACGATAGGCGTCAGGTCCGTGTATTGCCCTTTGGCGCCATAGCCTTTGGGCTGGCTGAGGAGCGGGCCCAGTGATACCAGCTTGTCATACACCTTGGTGTAATCTCTTTCGACGATGGCAATATTCGGGAACGTCTTGCCCGCGACGGGCTCCGTATCGCCGTTACGCCAATCCCGTATCTCTCCCAGTGGTTGGGCAAGCTGGTCCGGGGTGTCCATCCACGTGGCATTGAACACGATGTCTTTTACAGGCTCGGGGAAGTGCTTCTTTGCCATTTCTGAAAACTTCTTGGCGATGATCTTGAACGCTTCCCAGTCGTGCTTGGCTTCCCATGGCGGCTGCGTTGCAGGCGTCAGAGGATGAACAAATGTGTGCATATCGCCAAAGGTGACATCGTATTTTTCGTACCAGAAAGCGGCCGGTAAAACCACATCGGCATAATTGGCGGAAGAGTCCATTCGTATGTTCAGGTTCACGAGGAAATCGAGTTTCCCGGTGATCGATTCGTCGTGCCAATTTATTTCCTTTACCAGGTCTTTCGCCGGCTCTTCGTCCCACATGACATTGTTATGGGTACCGAGCCAGTGCTTGAGCGCCAGTTCGTGCCCGCGCATGCTGGTTCCGATGAGGTTGCCGCGATACACCGTGACCATTTTCAGATGGTTCTCGGGAGCATCCACGTCATGAATGGCAAAGTTCAATTTGTCTTCCTTAAACTGCTTCACGACCCAGTCTTTTACTTCGTCATCGGTTTTGCAGCCTGCTTCTATGGCTTCCTTGTAAAGCTCCATCGGGTTCTTCTTGTCAACCTGAGGGAAGAAAGGCAGCCATCCCAATCTGACGGCAAGGGCGTTCATATCGGCCGCATGATTGAACTTGGGAAGCTTCTTGGCTCCCGGCGCCCACTGGGTGTCGAGAGACATGTTGTCGTATCTCCACTGACCGGTATGGAAATACCACAATGAGGTGGAGTTCATTAGCCGTGGGGGCCTCGACCAGTCGAGGCAACCGCTCATGTTGACGAATGCAGCGTTCAAACGAGTGTGCTGGGTGCCAACATAGTGGTTGAAGTTACCGCCGTTCACCCCGTTGCAGCCGCAAAGCGCAAGCATCACGGCCTCATTGCGGTAATACAGGGATGCGCCATGGTAAAAATGCTGCACTCCCGGGCCGGTTATGAACAGTGATTTTCCTTTTGTTTTTTCAGCATTTTCAGCGAATTCCCTGCCGATCTGAATCGCAAGGTCTCTGCTCACGCCCGTTTGTGCCTCCTGCCAGGCCGGCGTATAGGGTTTCGGGTCGTTATAGTCCTCTGGATAATCGCCATTCAAGCCTCTTGACACGCCCGCCTGTGCCATCGTGAGGTCAAAGGCAGTGGTGACGAGTAATTCCTTGCCATCTTTCGTTTTAATTCTGGTGGCAGGGACTTCGCGCAACAGTTCTTTTGCCTTCTGCCCTTTCTCTTTTGTCTTGCCGATATAAATGCTGAAGGTATCGGTAAAGTCGCTGAACGAGACCATTGCCTTTTGCTTATCAGCGTCGAGCAGTGTGAGGAGTGGGTCGAAGTCCTTTCCAGTAACCGCGTTTTTCAGTTGCAGGTTCCAGTTGCCGGTTGGCTCCTCCTCCCACCTGAATCCGATGGAGCCGGTGGGAACATGCAGATTCCCGTCGCCATCGGTCATTATCAGTTTCCAATCGGCGTTTTCTTCATCAACGTATTCTGCAATGTCAGACGCTCGCAGGAAGCGACCCATCTGATATTTGTCGCCGTCCTCTTCCAGAATCACGAGGAACGGCAGGTTGGTATATTGCTTTACGTACTCGGTGAAATATGACGTTTTCTTGTCGACATAGAACTCTTTCAAGATGACGTGGATACACGCCATAAGAAAGGCACCATCACTGCCGGGTACGAGCGGCACCCATGTATCCGCGTATTTCGCCACATCCGAATAGTTGGGCGAAAGCACGACTATTTTTGAGCCGCGGATTTTCGCTTCGGATAGGAAATGGGCGTCGGCTGTGCGAGTCATGTTGATGTTCGAACCGGCTACGACCCAGTACGTACCGAGATACCAGTCGGAGCTTTCGCAGTTTTCCGTTTGGTCACCAAACATCGAGGAAGACACATGCGGAAGGTCGTGATACCACTCGTAATAGCTGCAATAAATACCGCCCAGCAGGTTGTTGTAGCGGTGTCCTGAAATGAAACTGAGCAAACTCATCGCCGGGATTGGCGAGAAGTTGGCCATATGGTCGGCGCCGTACTTTTTGATCGTGTAGATCTGGCCCGCCGCGATCAGTTCAGCCGACTGGTCCCAACTGACCCTCTTCCAGCCTGCTTTGCCTCTTGCAGACTTGTATTTTTTCGAGCGTTCCTCGTCTTCAACAATGCTCGCATAAGCATCAACCGGGTCCTTGCCGTTCTTGAGTTCTTCGGCATAAAAGTCCCACAGCACTTTGCGTACGTAAGGATACTTCGGCCTCAAAGGGCTGTAGGGATACCAGGACGCGGTAACGCCTCTCTGGCAACCCCTGGGCTCAACATTCGGGATGTCAGGATCAATCTGCGGATAATCTGTTTTTTGGAGCTCCCAGCAGATCAGCCCGTCTTTTACAAAGACCTCCCAACTGCAGGCCATGGAACAGTTCACGCCATGACTGGAGCGCACGCTGTAGTCATAGCTCCATCTTTTTCTATAAAAGTCCTCCCACGAACGAGAGTCCTTGCTTACGCTAAACCATTTGCTGCCGTTTTTCATAATATGTCTTTTCGGTTTATTTGCTGTATGAAATCAACGAACGTCCACTTCCTTTTTCCCGACTCTGAGCCCTATAAAAGTGAGGCAAATCAACAGAAAGATGCTAATGAGCACAGTAGGTATATATCGAGAAGGAAGGCCGGTAACTACATCCGCCTGTTGTTCGGTGCTCTTCAAATACGCAATGACTGCTACGACATCTGCATCGCTCAATCCGAGTGGCACCATCGGTATATTGTTGGCTTCTTGCAAAAGTTGCATTGCAATCGGGTCATTTTCGGCAAGCAGCCTGTCGGGCTCTTTGATTTGCCGTTTGAGCCAACCTTCTTCCCTGCGCGAGGTTACACCCGCTAAATCGGGTCCTATCAATTTTCCCTTGCCGATGGTGTGGCAGGCCGTGCATAAACTTTGGTAAATTTCCTGGCCAGTCTGCGCAGCCTTACCTTGCTCAATCGACCCCAACAAAACAATGATCGCAAGAGTCCCTAATGCTGGGACCCGCCATACTTTAGAAAACCCGGTCATCATGTTTGCCAACCTGTTTGGTCATTCTATGGAGTGTATTCGTGTCTCCGACTAACCCTTCTGCTTCATGTTTGTGACTGTGTCTTGCCCTGATCTCGTGGCGTCCTTGAGCGGTTTTGCAGTCAATGGCGGCCCTGTCATCCCACTCACCCTGCCCAGGAATTCACGCATTTCCATTAGGTCCTGAAAATACTCCTCTTCTTCGCCCTGAACGTGCCGGATGTGTCCGCGCCACGTTTTATCACCGTTGTCACCATCCTCCAGCCAGATGCGCGCAACGAAAGACTCCTTACTATGTTCTCCCACCATGGTGCGCCTTCTCCCGACCTCTCCTCCGAACAAAAAGCATGTCTGTGTCTATAGCATGCGCCGGTGACACTCCGGTGACAGAAGATCGCAAGCAACATGGCAGGAGTCGGGGAACTTGTCTCAGTTCGGCTGATGGACGGGCAGGGACTAGTGGGAAATGGCTTAGAGACGAATTGCCGGCCCGACTGTTATCGGGCCGTCGTTTCCTTATGGACGTCTGCTTTCGAACGGCCGCTATGCGCCCGAAAGCGGACATTCGGCTAAACTTCCCCAAAAGGTCCGCTAGTGACCCAATATAGATAGTCCGTCTCTCCCTCAGTGATACTAGAGACAGCCGGCAGGTATCTGTCGGTGAGGGGGGACATGCACCCGCAGACTACGAATATAGTGACCCAAACACG
>Ga0255057_10001299_pt1 | contig 14215 bp, 13 predicted proteins | sample Cases_109_6_MG_FD_189022 | JGI IMG/M metagenome (GOLD analysis project Ga0255057, IMG submission 189022) | Seawater microbial communities from Amundsen Gulf, Northwest Territories, Canada - Cases_109_6 | ecosystem: Environmental > Aquatic > Marine > Gulf | place: Canada: Northwest Territories... | reverse complement strand
ATGACGCCTCAACACGTGCAGAATCTCGTCGTGCGCGACTACGCCGCCCGCAGCGAGCTCCCTTTCCTCCTGAGCGCGACCGAATACGCGATGCCGGGCTGTTTCATGATGCTGGACACCGCGGTCGGGAGCCTCGACGAGGTTGACGGGATCATTTTCTTCAGCCTCTTCATGATGCCTCCGGATCCCGCACGTCGTCGTCGGATCTACCTCCGAACCCTCGAGCTCGGTCGTTCCTTACATTTCGCGCTCGAGAACCTAGCGTTCGAAAGCGAGCGAGACATCGACCGATTGGAAGACATGTTTCGAGTGGATCGCTTCGCGAAAAGCTCGCTCCGTGCGGCCGACTTCGATTCCGAAGTCGTATGCCCCATTTGCGGGGGGCTCCCGGCATCCGAAACTCCTGTCGACTTCTCCGGCGTTACCTCTGATGTGAAGCCATGGCCACGGGTTTCGAATCTCCTGGTCTGCAGTGGGTGCGGGCTCTTGCACAAGCGAGCGACGGCGGAGTGGTTTCGTGACATCGATGCGATCTACGAAGACTACGAGGCGTACCATCAAGGCCACGGTGGCGAACAATCGGTTCGTCAAGAGGAGGCTAGCGAGCTCTCTTCGCGGTCGGCGCTCTTGGTGCGGTTTGCGAAAGACGAGCTCACGTTGCCGTCATCGGGAAGGCTGCTCGATGTAAGGTGTGGCAATGGTGCGCTCCTTCGTTCGTTCGCGGCCGAGTTTCCGACCTGGGAGTTGATCGGAGTCGATCGAAGTGAAAATGGCGCTGATGCGGTTCAGGCGACTCCGGGCGTCGAGCGGTTCGTGGTGGGTAGCCCTGCCGATGCGCCCGGACGCTACGACCTGATTGGTCTCATCCACGTGCTTGAGCACGTCCCCGCACCGCTTGCGTTCCTTTCTGAGATTGCAGCCAAGCTCACCCCGGAGGGCGCTATCCTGATCGACGTCCCAAGCTTCGCGACGAATCCGTTCGATCTCGCGGTCGTCGATCACGTGATGCATTTTTCGCTCGCGACTCTTCGAGAGCTCACGCACCGTGCCGGCTACAAGCTCCGTGCTTACTCGGCGAGTCTGATTCGAAAAGAGCACACGGCGCTTTTCACGCTGGCGGACATTGCCGAATCCGCGGATGGCCGCGCTTCGCGCGTGCCGGATAGCGCAGCGTCTGCGGTGTCCTTGTTGCAGGGTCTTGCGACTTGGTTGCCGAAACGCTTCGCCGATCAGGAGATCGGGATCTTAGGGACCGGCATCGCTGCGACCTGGGCCTGTGAGCAATTGCCAAATGGCGCCGTCTGTTTCGTCGATGAAGATCCCCATCGCTCTGGCAAGTCGTACATGGGAACCCCCGTGGTCGCTCCGGCCGACGTGTCCGATGACCTGACTATATTCGTTGCGCAGCCCCCATCGATGGCGCGCGAGATCGCCGAACGACTGGCCACGGAGTTTCCCGGCCCGTCGTGGATGGCGTGCCCGTCCCTCGACGAGCTCGAGCTATGACCGCAATTTCATTCGTTGCCAAATCAAATGTCAACCGATCCTCCCGGTCGGATCGCGTGCTTGTTCCCAGCACGTCAGCAAAATCTTCCCGGGTCTCGTAGAGGCGACTTCCAATGAATCCGCTGGCGCCAATGTTCAGGTAACGGCTCACGCTTCGCTCTGCTCCCAGAGAGTTTTCACGTATGCGTCTGCGGCAGTCACGTCTTCGGGCGCCGGCGCCCAGCTCGCGAATTCCGACGAATCTGCCGAGAACGGCCCCGTCGTGGTTTCGTGAAACGTGAAGGATTCCGATTCAATCAACAAGGTGTGAAACACCGGATCGGCAATCCGGTAGTACCAGACACCGCCTTCGCCGTACGGACGCAAGCTCACGATTTTGCGGAGCGAGCCGTCATCGTGAAACAGTACCAATTTCGCGCGTCCCTCAAGCACATGCAGGCTTTCCGCTTTTCCCGGGTGGCGGTGTGGACGAACATACCCGGATCGATCCAGTACAATCATCATCTCCTGCAACAAATCATCCGGATCCGAATGCGTACAAACCCGCGTCCTCCGCAACGGACTCACGGGGAGCTCACCCTGAAGGAAACGGACCGCCTCGTCGTCCAGGCCGTCAGTCGCAGAAGCCGTGTAGTAGACGGCAGAATTGATCTTTCGCCAGCTCTTCATTTCAAAAATGACCGGGGGTTGCTCCTGAACATCGAGACGAATTCCAGATCCGGGGCCATTGCGCCGACTTTTGCCATCACCTTCTCTTCGCTTTCCGGATTCAGGCTCATCAGTGCGAGATCGATGTTGCGGGTTTTAAGTTCCGAGCCAGGCAGAATTGGCAGACCGCTTCCCGCCATGAACTTGTTCTGCTTGCCCGGATGATCATCCGCCACGAATTCGAGGTATTCACCCACCTCGTAGAAGTTGATGAACTTTGCGGCCAGGTGACCCGCACCGAACACTGCGATTGTTTTGCCGCTCGCGCGCAACTCAGCCAAGCCCGCTCGAATGCGGGCCCGGTCCTGCTCTAACGTTGAAACAAAAATCGATGCCGCCAGGAAAGCCTGTTCAGCAACCGCGCGGTGACGTCGCCCAACTTCGGCGGGACGGACAAAGGCGACCAACGCGTTTTCCAACGGATAGGCGTAATTGTTCATCCACTCCGTCTCATACCCGAAGAGGCCCAACGTCTGCCGGAAAGTGCTGGGGACAAAATACAACACGTGTTCCTCCCAGAGAAAACAGACTTCGTGGTTCTCAAATAGACCTGTGTTGTCCGGAACCTCATACACAATGACTCCGCCGGGACGCAGCATCTTGTTGAGCGCGGCGACGGTCTGTTTTGTATTTTGTGCGTGTTCCAACACGTGTCGAACAATGATCACATCCGCGCAATCCACTTCAACCGTTTCCTCGGTCATCTGTTCCTGAATCGTTTCGATTCCAGCTCGCGGGTCCTCGATCCCCAAATCCAACAATCGGGTATTGGGATAGCCACGCTCGTTCAATCGTTGCAGCGTGCTCTCTTCCTTGTAACTGATTCCCAGAAACGCACAGCCAGTGTTCACACCGTCCATCACTATGAGCTGATCCACCATGTCATCGAGGTGACCTTCAGGTTCGTTGTAACGAATCCAGTCCACTTTTGGACGAATCAGCTCGGGCGCGGGTGGGTCAATGAATCGCGCCACCCCACAGTTCCGACAACAACCGAAACGGAAGGGTACGCGATCCTGATCCGCCACCGCGGATTCGGGGAAACGGTTGCTCAGAGGTTGAGAACCAAGGTCGAGCAAAAGCTCAACCGCGTCCGCACCACAAATGGAACAGCTCGAACTCAAGCCTCCTCCGATCAGGCCCGTTGGCGCGTAAAGGCCACGTAGACGGTTTCACGCCCGAACAACCGGGCGAACGGGCCCATGCCGGCAACGTCGCCGACCGTCAGGCCGTCTTTGGCCCAGACATCCCCGAACTCGTCCAGGGCCGCGCCCACATCCGCCGAAACCTGGTGGAGTTCGGCGCCCAGCGCCCGGACATGGCCGGCGATCGCATTCACCAGATCACCGCCGATGGAACTGGCCACCAACGCCGCCTCATAAGCCAGGGCATCGGTATGGAGCGCGCGGCAGGCATCCTCCATCAGCGCGTTGTCCGCGGCGTCGCGCGGCGGCCACACATGGCGGTAATCGACGAAGTTGTGGATGTTCTCGGCATAGTTCCGCGCGAATTCGCCGTTGAACCGGCGCGCCGCGCCCACCAGGCCCTTGAACCAGCGCCAGTCTGTGGCGAATTTGGGCGCGCTTCCCAACACTTCCATGCCGTCGCCCACCGCCTCCCTCGCCGTATCGAAGGGCAGGACCACGTTCAGGTAATGCGGGTTGAGCATGCAATCCTGCACCCAGTGCTCATGGCTGCGGGTCATGTTGGGAATGGTGCCAAGATGCGGGCCGAAGGCCTCGACCAGGCGATCGGTCTGCTCCTCGAAGGGCAACGCAGGGTTGTTGATGCGAAGGGCCAGCAGCCGGCGCAAGACATTGGAAGAGAATCCGCTCAGGGGGACCAGGGTCAATACCAGCACGCCGCCGGGTGCGACCAGGGAGGCGAGCTTGCCGATCAACGCTTGCTCGGTGGAGCGGGAGCCGAGCCAGTTTTCGCAGATCACCACGTCGAAATCGGTATCCGCGGTGAAGTCCTCTAGGGTAACGGTATGCAGATTGGGCAGGACGACCGCGTCGGCGTATTCACCATAGAGCTTCTGGATATCCTTTATGCCGGCGGGATTGGGTTCGACCAGGTCGTAGCGCGAGGGGCCCGCCTGGGCAATGAATAGGCTGTTCTGGCCCGATCCCGGCGCCACCTCCAGCACCTTGCATCCGCGAAACGCCACCTGTGGCAAACCAAGCGACCGGTAGACCGCGTCCCGGCGGTCTAAATGCTCGTCCAGGTTCGCCATCCGATAGCGGACGGGCGAGATTCCCTGGCTGCGGTAATAATCGAGGTAGCCGGGTTCCCGGCCCGGGGCGTCGGGGGGCGTGGTCATGGACTCCATGGTCCCAAGAGGTTGAAAAGCGCCGGACCCGGTTTTTCTGGAGCCCTGCAATCCCATGGATTATACACTTCCTATCCTGTCTTTGCCATGCCTCGCCCGGAACGGGGAGGCGGCGAGTTGCGAAGGGAGAGGCATATGGCACGGCGCAAGATGCGCGATCCGGTCAACCAGCCCAATGTCGAATTCATCGACAAGCGCGGGCCCGTGTCTCTCGGACTCCTGAAAGGCCGGGAATGGATCGAGGACCCGCGCCGCTTCGTCTTTTCCCTGGCGCGCTACAAGTTCGTCGCCAAGATGCTGGCCGGACGGACCAACGTGATCGAGATCGGCTGCGGCGACGCCTTCGCCGCGCCCATCGTCATGCAGGAGGTCGCCAAGCTGACGGTGACCGACTTCGACGGCGAATTCATCAAGGACGCCGACCAACGCCGCACGCCGGAATATCCCTACAAGACGGTGGTTCACGATTTCCTGGATGGCCCCCTGCCCGCGCAGGACGCAGGGCCGTTCGATGCCGCCTATAGTCTCGACGTGCTGGAGCACGTCCCGGCCGAGGACGAAGACCGTTTTCTCGCCAATATCATCGCTTATCTTGCCGATGAAGCCGTCATGATCGTCGGCATGCCCTCACTTGAATCCCAGACCCATGCCTCAGAGGGCAGCAAGGCCGGGCATATCAACTGCAAGTCGGCGCCCGATCTGAAGGCCGTCATGGAACGCTATTTCAACAGCGTGTTCATGTTCTCCATGAACGACGAAGTGATTCACACCGGCTTTCACAAGATGGCCCATTACGTGATCGCGCTCGCGGCCCACAAGCGCTAGCCCTCACGGCTCCGTCGAAATTTCCGGCAAGGGCAGAACGAAGACGCCGCCGCCATCCATATAGGCCTGGTGCTTGGCGGTGATGGGATCGGCATAGCGCCAGGCGAGGATGACGGTCAGCGCCGGGTTGATTTCCTCCAGCTTGTCGCCGTGATGCACCGGCAGTTCATAGCCCGGGCCTTCCAGAACGTCCTTGAAGGGGCTGTCGTCGAACAGCATGTCGAGTACGCTTTCGATTTCGAACTGGTGGATCAATGCGGCGCTGCCGACCGACGTGCCATAGGCGGCGATCTTGCCGCCTTCCTTCCGGGCCCCGTCGATCAAGGCATGAAGGCCGTCCTTGAGCTCCTGGACGCGCGCGGCGAAGCGCGCGTGATAGGCCCTGTCGTGAAGCCCCACCTTGTCCTCCAGCGCCAGCAACTCCCCCACCATGGGCGCGATTGGCCAGGGCCCATCGGCACGGCGCACCCAGAAGCGGATGGAACCGCCCTTGGTGGCGATGCGTTCGGCATCGAACACCTCGAGCCCGAATTTGCGGAAAGCCTTGACAACGGGCGTCACCGAAAAGCATGAGATATGCTCGTGATAGATGACGTCGAGCAGGGTGCGCTCGAACACGTCCAACGCGTATTGGGTCTCGAACACGAACACGCCAGCGGGCGCGAGAAGGGCCGCCACGCCGCGCAGGATCTCGCCCAGGTCGTCGATATTGGCCGTGGCATTGTTGGACAGGATGGCGCGGGCCGGGCCATCGGACGCGGCGATGTCCCGGGCCAACCGCTCGGTGAAGAAATCGGCATGGGTGGGGATGCCGGCCGCCGACGCCTCGGCGGCGATGCCCTCGGCCGGGTCTATGCCCGTGACTCGGGCGCCCGCTTCCTTGAAGTTGCGGAGAAGCGTTCCGTCGTTGCTGCCGAACTCGACCACGTGGTCGCCGGGCTTGAGCGCGATCCTTCCCATCACGGCTTGGGCAAGCCCGCGAAAATGCTCGACCAGACCGAGCGATACCGCGGTCCGATAGCGGTAGTTGCGGTAGATCAGCGCCGGGTCGACCACGTGAACGAGTTGAATTAATCCGCAATCCCCGCACAGATAGGTATCGAGCGGCGCCACCACGCGCGTGATGCGCTCGCCACCGGCGCCGGTTTCGGTGCCGACATTGGGCGAAACGATGGGCACCGACGCCAGCGGCACGCTGAGCGCGATATCGGGCGAGCCGCACAGCCGGCAGGTCTCGCGGATATGGATCAACTCAGTCATCGGCAGCAACGATCCGTTTCCAGATGGCATCGTTGAGGCGCATGTCGCGCAGCGCGTCCGCACCGGTGGCGGCGGGCGGCGCGCCGCCCGACAGCGCGCCGAGGAAACCCGACGCCTGGCGCGCGAAGGACCAGCCGCTTCCGGTCTCGAGCATCCGGGATGTGGGCTGATCGATGTTTTCCTCCAGCCGCGCCCGGGTCACGCCGTCCACCGCCATGGGCGAGGGGATGTCGAGGGTCAGACAGCCGTTCTCGAACACGAATTCGGCCCCCTCCCGCCACATGCCGATGGCACTTTTGACGACCTCCAGCGTGATCGCCACATCGCGCCATCGCAGGATCGCGGCGATGGCATCGGGGCAGGGATGGGCGGCGGCTACCACGTCGACGGTGTCGGGAAAGAAAAAGTGGATCAGGTTGAGGTCGTGGCTGCCGGCGTTGAGGAACCATCCCCAGTCGCCCTGGAATGCCGCCGGCAGCCAGGCCGGGCAGGCATCGGAGGTGGGGAAGCGCTCGGCCCGGCTTTCGGCGGGGCGTGTATGGGCGGGCGGCGCCATGGCATAGTTCCTCGAGAAATCGTGGAACCGTGCCGCCAGCAGGGTCCCGAGCCGGCCCGTGTCGATGAGATCGGAAAAGACCGCGCGTCCGGCCTCGATACCGGGGTCATAGCGCTTCATGAATCCGACCGCGTAAGTGAGCCCCTTTTCCCGCGCCAGGTCGACCAGCCGCGCCGCGTCCCCGGACGTCAGCGCCATGGGCTTTTCCGCGAGCACGTGCTTGCCCGCTTGCAGCGCCTCTTCTGTGATCGGCGCGGTCGCCGGGCGCGGGGCGGAAATCACCACCGCGTCGATATCGGGGTCTCCGAGGATTTCTCGGTGATGCGGCACGACGCGGGCGACGCCAAAGTCGCCCGTCAACGCGGCCACCAGGGAGGGACGCGATTCCGCCACCGCCACGACCTCGCAGCGCGGATCGGAAACGAAGAATGGCAGATGGCCCACCTGGCTCATCATGCCGCCACCGATGACCCCGAGCCGGATCACCTCCGGGTCACCCGCAGCGCGCTTTGCCCGCACCCAGCCCCCGAGATACACGACGTATCGGCCAAGAACCCGTCACTTCAGGTCAATCTCCTGCATGGCCTTGATAGCTCATAGTAACTTCGAACGCCCTTTTTCGTCCTCGAGAAAGTCGCGCCGCTGACATCGCGTCGTACCGTCCAGGACCGGGAGGTGTGTCAATCTCGAGGCGCGCATCGCTCTCCGGAGAGTACGAGAAGATGTTAGACACTGCACCAACGAGGTTTCGAGTGAAAAACAAAGGTAGTCCGGACTTTAGAGTCGGCATGCGCACTACCAGGCTGTGCTACACCCCGAGGCCAAGCCGATTTCTTTCGTGCTTGGGCGGATTTGGTAGCCGATGCCTACGGTGTCTGCAACTGGCGCAGTCCGGCAACCAGCTTTTCCGCCGCTTTGGCACGGTGACTGACTTCGTTCTTCTTCCCGGGTGAGAGCTCGGCCATGGTTTGCTCCGTCACCGTCGACGATACGACTAGAAGTACGAAAAGGCGTAGTTGTTTGCGGTGCCTTGGTTAGGTCGATTCCGGGATCCCGAGGGGTTGGTCTCGAACCAGGCTCAAGTACTGCTGACCCTGCCCAAACCAGGAGGCGAAGTTTCTTGAGCGACCGGGGAGATCCCTTCGTTCGTGTAGAAGTCCGCAAAAGCTTTCATTGTGAGGCACCCCTCCTGGTGGCGCGGTTTTTGGCTCCCGTTGGTCGTTATTGGTACCTTGCCGCGGGGAAGACCGCAAAAAAGGCCAGCGAAAGCCGACGACCGTGACGTCTCAAGATTCTACACAACGCGTGCGGATTTACGCGCTCCTCCTTCTCTTTTTTGTCGCGCTGGTTGGCGCATACGCCCTCGTCGACCGCCTCGGCCTCAATCCGCTGCCATTCGGCTCGCCCTACTTTCCGAGACAAGGATACGCCTACTTCCTGACGGTGTGGACCTTCCTCGGCGTGATCGCATCGCTTGCCCTGGCCCTGGCCTTGGCGCGTTTCTCGCAAACGCCCACCGCGCAGCGTCTTCGTCAGAGCCTGCGCCTGTCCGAAACCACCGACGCCACCTGGATCGTTGCGTTTTCGATCGCGGGGTTTGCCATCCCCGCGCTCATTCGCACTTTCGTTCTCCAGTTCACTGCGCTGACCGATGACGAGGCGATCTATCGATTCACCGCCGACTTAATCGCCTCGGGATCGATCGCCGCACCACGCCCGCCGGAGCACCTGTTTTGGGATCGCGCATTCATGGTGATCGACGACCACATGTACGGTCAGTACTTTCTCGGATGGCCCGCCGTGCTGGCCGCTTTCAAGAGGTTGGGTCTCGAAGAGTTTGCAGGGTGCCTTTGTGCGGGCCTGACGGTTCCTCCCCTTTACCTATCGTCACGTCGACTCGGCGGGCCGCTTGCAGCCCGGGTCACGGCTGCGCTTTTCGTGTTCTCCCCGATGCTGATGATCGGGAGCGCGACATTGATGAGCCACGCAGCATGCTTGTGCGCGATTGCCTGGGCATTTTGGTTCTTCGTCCGTGCCAGGGAGCCGGACAGCCAGGCCTGGGAAAGCGGGGCCTTTGCCTTACTCGTGTCGATCGCGTTTTTCATCCGCCCGTTCACCACGGTCGCGCTGTGTGCCGGTCTGGTCATTCTGTGGCTCGTAGGGGTCGTGAATGGTCGAGCGAAGCTTCAGAAACTGACCGTCTTCGCCTTGATCTCGGGAGCGATGGCCACCCTCTTTCTAGTCGCTAACTACGAGCTAACCGGTGACCCCTTGTACGTGCCCTATCAGCGGGCAATGCACTACGTCGTCGAGAACCAGTACCGCTTCGGTTACTTCGGACCTCAAAGCGATGTTGAAGTGGTGGGCATGACCATCGATGAGGACACGTTCGCGAAATGGCTCGCATCGCTGCTCCGCTATAGCTATGCGATCGGGGGCTGGCCGATCGGTTTCTTGTTTCTTCCGTTTGCGCGTGGGCGCAAGATGTCCGTGGTATGGCTGATGCTCGTCTCGTACATCGCCTTTCACATAGTCACGACAGACGGGGGCGTGGATTCTTTCGGCCCGCCTCATTTCTACGAACTCAGCCTTCCGTTCTTGATTCTGAGCGGCAATGGCGTCAGTCAGTTGCAAGCGTGGGCCACATCGCAGCGAGCCACTTTCCCGCAGAGCTGGATCACGGCGCTTCCGCTGGCGGCTGTCGCTGCGCTTATCATCACGTCCACGCTCGGCTTCACCGCGATGCGCCTCGGAACGGTCCACAAGCTGACCGACTCGGTTCGTCGGCCACTCCTCGCGGTGGAAGGCAGCGGAATACACGACGCCATCCTCTTTCGAAGTGGGCGACACTCCACGTTCTGCGATTCGGCCCCGGCCCAGCACTTCGTGTTCTGGCCGCCGCACAATGATCCAAACCTCGAAGGCGATGTGCTCTGGGCGAATCACCTCAGCGTCGAATGGGACAGGGCGCTTATCGCCAAGCATTTCCCCGGGCGCAAGGGCTACATCTATTTCTGGGAAACCCCGTGTCGCCTGACGCTCGTCGACCTGGACCAAGTGCGTTCCGGTACCATCGCAGACGCCCCAGAGCTCTCCTTCAAGCGGCCCCTCGCAGGGCGCGACGACTAGTTATGGGCAAGCGACTCCAGCCTGGTAGCCTTTCGAGCACGCGATGACCGAGAAGAAGAAACTGCATCAAAGGCAAGCCAGATCGGGCACATCAACCTCTACACCCACGAGCGTTTGTCAGAGCTCATGAATCGCTATTTTCATCAATCGTTCCTGTTCGGAGTCAACGACGAAGTCGTGCATACGGGGTTCTATCCGATGTGCCACTACCTGATGGCGTTAGGGTGCTCGCCCCGCGACAATTTACTCCCCAATGACTGACGGAGGGGTCACGCTCATTTGCCCGGCCAAGGATGAGGGTACGCACATCGCGCAGACCCTCTCCGATATCTACGACGCGATCGCCGTCGAGGGTTACCTCTTCGAGATGATCTGCATCGATGACGGGAGTGACGACGACACCTTCGAAGGCATGCAGGCGTTTGCATCGGGTCGTCCGGAGGTGCGGGTCGAGCGATTGGATACCAACCGCGGGCTCGGTCACGCGTGCCGTCACGGCTATGCCACCGCAAAGATGCCGTACGCAATGTTCTTTCCAACCAATGGGATGATCGACCCGCGCTCAGTGTTCGACAAGCTCGATACTCGTGCGCCGGACAAGGTCATCATATTCGACGTGGTGAACTTGGCCGAGCGACCCCTCTACCGACGGCTTCCCTCGGCCGTCTATCACTTCTTCATAACGCGGTACTTCGGGATTCGCTGCCCTTACGTGCATTCGATGCTGCTTCTACCGACAAGTGCCGTGCAGCTAGACGACCTTCATGCGCAGCGGAGCTTCCACGTCGCGGAGATCTTGATCCTCGCCCTTCGAAAATGGAACCTCCAACCGGTGGTGCGAACGAATCGGGTTCAGCGCGGCACTGGGGTTGCGGAGACCAAGTCGTTCGCCTGGAAGAACCTCTACGAGATCCTTCGGCAGGTCCGGCACCTCAAGGGCCGTCTGCCCAAGCGTATCGGCCCGCCGGTTGGGCCCGACTCAGGCCGCAGCGCGTCGTAGAAGAGCGCGCACTTCGGTGGCGACTCGCAGGGACGTGATGTCGAAATGTGCCAGCTGGTCGGCTTGCGAGCCATAGATGTCGGGGAACTGGTCTGGGATGCCGATGATCCGGAAGCCCGGGGCGCTTGGAAGCTCCTCGAGCAACAGCGACGCCACCGCGCTTCCGAGGCCACCGATGACGCTGTGTTCTTCTACGACCACCACGGCTCGGCACCTCGAAGCGCGCGACAAAATCGTCTCGGTGTCGAGTGGTTTCACGGTGGGCAAGTGGAGCAACCCGACATCGAGCCCCTCCGCGCGAAGCTCCTCGAGTGCAGGTCGTGCGATCCGCAGCGTGATGCCGGTCGTGATGATCAGCGCGTCGGAGCCTTCGATTAATGGCCTTGCTTTACCGATTTGAAACGGCGGAAGGCCCTCTGTGACGATGGGGTCATGGCCCTTGGCCAAGCGGATGTAGATCGGATGCGGCCAATTCAACGATTGAGGCATGAACTCGCGCATCTCGTCCGCGTCGGCGGCCGCGAAGATCGTCATATTCGGAATCGCCCGCATGAGTGCGAAGTCGTCGATCGCTTCGTGGGTCGGCCCGAGCGGCGCGTAAACGAGGCCGCCCCCATTGCAGATGAAGCGAACCGGAAGATCGGCATGCCCCACGTCGAGACAGACCTGCTCGTAGGCGCGGCGAGCTATGAAGGTGGCAATCGTGTTCGTGTAGACGATGTGACCCTCAGCCGCGAGTCCGGCGCACATGCCGATCATGTTGGCTTCGCTGACCCCTTCCATGAAGAAGCGGTCGGGGAGCTCCCAGCGCATCTCATCGAGAGTGCCTACTCCGAGATCAGAGCCCACGAAGACGACGCGATCGTCTTGCTTCGCAAGCTCATGGACCATGTCAATACACACTTTTCTCATGGCTCAGTATGCTTCGATGGCGTCGATCATAGACTGGGCTTTTGCCTCGTCGATCGCGCGTAGGTGGTGCCACTTGTTGTTGCCTTCGGCTTCTGGGATGCCCTTTCCCTTCACCGTGTGGCAGATCAGTGCGCTCGGTCGGTCCTTTTCGTAGGGCAGCCTGGCGAAGGCATCGCGCAGCGCATCGGTGTCGTGCCCATCCACCTCGTGCACCCCGAACCCAAACGCTCGCCACTTGTCGGCGAAGGGCTCCAGGTCGAGCACTTCATCGGTGGTGCCGTACGACTGCAGCTTGTTGTTGTCGACGATGACGGTGAGGTTTTCGAGGCCGTGGTTGCCCGCCGCAAGAGCGCCCTCCCAAACCGAGCCTTCGTTGCACTCGCCGTCGCCGAGCGTGACGAAGACACGCCAGTCCGCCCCACGTACTCGACCTGCGAGCGCGCGACCGATGCCTATCGAGAGGCCATGGCCGAGACTGCCAGTCGACGCTTCGATCCCCGGAACCTTCACGTGGTCGGGGTGCCCGCCGAGAATTCCATCCGGATGGCAAAACTTGTCGAGCTCGGCGTCGGGGAAGAAACCTTTTTCAGCGAGCAATACGTAGAGCGCGATGCATCCGTGCCCCTTGCTCAAAATGAAGCGGTCCCGCTCTTCCCAGCTTGGATTGGCCGGGTCGTACTTCAGCACGTCGTCGTAAAGTACGCGGAGGATTTCGATCAACGAGAATGTCGACCCCACGTGTCCGCGCGAGCCTCCGAGGAGGCATCGAACGCATTGTTTTCTGAGCTCTTTCGACCGTTGATCGAGTGGCCCTTGCTCCAAACCGCTCGGCACGCGCTCCCCCTTCAAAGCAGCCTGTGTCATCTGTCGCAGGCTAGCATTTCTGGCCCTCCCGGACGAAATCATAGGCCAGCCAGCGCCTGGAAATCGTCCGCATGGACCAGCATCTGGCGTGCTTTGTCGATTTGGGTGACGAGGCGGGACTCGTCACCACTGGTGTCGGCGCCGGCGAAGCTTCTTCTGGCCGCCGCGGCCGGGAGAAACTCGTTGAGTAGGATGGTGGCCCACTTCACGGCATACACGGGGCCCAGTAGGCGTGTGCGTTCGGCAAGGCCGGGGTCCGCGGTCGAAAAGCGGTCCAGGACTCCTTTCGCGAAGGCAGCGCGCAGGTCCAACGCGATATCCATTCCGGGATGGAGCACGAAGTCCGCGATCGTCTTTGCGGGGTCGTCCCAACCGAAATGCTCGAAGTCGACGAAGGAAAGGCCGACCTTCGTACGAATCGCGTTGTGGAAACCAAAATCCGACGGGCTCAGCGTGCGTGCCTCGACCGCCAGCGTTTGGCCGCCCAGCAGTGCCTCCGCATGACGCGAAGCCTTTGCAAACGTGGGAGGCAGCGCGCCTTCAAGTAGATCCCGCAGCGATCCTTCGAGACTCGCAGGCGCTTGCCCCTCCCGAACGAGCCGGTCGATACGTCCCTCGATCCCCTCCGCCAAGTCTTCGAGGCGAAACGCCGCGTCGGTGGCGTTGTCCAGGTCGCGCGCGACAGATCTACGCGCCGTTTCACGAAGTGTGGCCAGAAACTCCGTTGCCGCATCGATGTCAGCCGAAGAGATCGACGTCGCTGCCGCAGGTGCGCCTTCGATGAAAGAGAGAACGAGCGTCCCTTGCTCGAAATCGTTCCATAGTGGCTCGGGGACCACGCGAACTCCGCTGTCCCAAAGAAATCGAAGCCCGTTGTATTCTCGACGCTGGCGAACGCTTGGCCCCGCGCCCTCGAGGTAATACTGCTTCACCACGACGCAGCTGTCGCCCGCCTGAAGACGGTGCACACGGCTGTTCCGCCCCGCGACCAACCGCTCGACCTGTTCTACGGGCGGAAACCCGATCGGGCGAACGATAGTGTCCCAGTCAGTCGAAAACATGCTTCGTAATGCCTGCCCAACTCGCGAAGCGACGCTCCGGAAGCGACTCCGAGTAGACGTTG
>Ga0255057_10001298_pt1 | contig 14217 bp, 12 predicted proteins | sample Cases_109_6_MG_FD_189022 | JGI IMG/M metagenome (GOLD analysis project Ga0255057, IMG submission 189022) | Seawater microbial communities from Amundsen Gulf, Northwest Territories, Canada - Cases_109_6 | ecosystem: Environmental > Aquatic > Marine > Gulf | place: Canada: Northwest Territories... | reverse complement strand
TTTTCAGCTGAGAGAACTCGCGATGGAACACGACCAGTTGATGGCTGCTGGTCTTCAGGTCGTCGCCATCAGCGCTGACATGGCAGACAAGGCGACGATGACCAGCGCTCAGTTCGACATTCCGTTTCCTATACTGAGTGATCCGAAATTGATTGCGCATGAAGCGTTCAACGTCGTCCTTCTAGTCGATGACGAAAGACTAGAGTGGTACAAAAGCAAGGGGCTTTTGTTGAAAGATTGGAGCGGGCAGGAACATAACAAAGTTGCTGTGGCGTCAGCGTTTATTGTTGACCAGCAAGGGCGAGTGCTTTTCTCGCATGCGCCCATTGATTACTCTACCAGACCGAGCATTGATCAATTGCTCTCGGCTATCCCTCAATCGTTGCCAGACCAGCATGCATGAATACGGTTTTGCCGACCTCTCACTCTATCGTCTGTCCCCCCGCAATCTTGGCAAGCAGTCCTATGTCCGTATGTGGCCGTTAGCGGACCGTCATTTCAGGCTATGTCCAGCAGTCTAAACGTCCGCTTTCGGGAAAAGCAGACGTTCAGATTTTAGTTTCTGAAAAGTGGTTGCGGATCGACCGCTATGCACCCGATAGCGGCCATTGAGCTAAAATGCCGACAAAGGGCCGCTTATGACCCACAGCGGACGTACGTTGTGGCGGACCAATCAAGCGTATAGCTCTTTCGTCGAGAGTGAGCAATGGTTGAAACGAAAATAAGTAGAGAATCTACACGGTGGCTAATTCTCGAAGGTGCCGCAATTGTAGTCAGCATACTCTTGGCATTCTCGATTCAGGCGTGGTGGGATCAAAAGCAGGAAAGTGATGATATTCGGGACACGCTCAGCGCAATTCTCGCTGATCTTCGGGCCAGCAAAGATGTTACTGAGTGGGGACGTGTGGCGTCGATTACTCGCAGAGCATCAATAATCAAACTATTTGAATTTTCGTACGCAGCGACACCAGGGGTAAGCGAGACTGAACTTGACAAGCTTATGAGCGACCTTGGTTGGTTTCAGGAAAAATTGGTCATAAATGACGCTAGTGTCAACTCGTTGATCGCAAGCGGAAGGCTAAGTGGCATACGTGATCCTGAATTAAGGAGCAATCTTGCAAGCTGGACCCGCAAGAATGACGAGCTAGTTGGTATGCTTAGTCAGGACAAAGAATACCTTACTGGTGTTTGGTGGCCTTTCATAAGAGAGTACGGCTATCAACCACAGCTACTTCGGCAAATTCGAAACTACCCAGGACACCCTGAACAGGTCTGGGACGCACTGCCAATCGAACCGAATGTGAAGTTCCAACATTCATCGCTCCTGTCAGATAGGCGCTTTCACAACGTTCTGTCGGAACTTTGGTCGGTTCAAAACGATATGCTGACAGCGTACGACCGAGCGGATGCGTGGATTGACGAAACCATTGCGTTGATTGAGCGGGAGATTGGGAAGTAAGGTCTCGAATGATCGTCGATTTTCGATACTTGCAACGACCGCTCATGCCGTTAGCAGACTGTCAGATTTTCTATTTTCCAGGTACTTGAACGACCGCTATTGGTAAAAGCGGACGTTCAAAATTGTCTGCGCTACCATTCGATGGCTGGATTACCAATATGAAGTGATGCTGGAACAAGCAAATAGAATTTTGAGCAAGCTCGACCAATATCTTAGCACTGGCTTTTTCTGGTTTTGGATCGGCATTGGTGTAATTTTGGTGTTTAAGAGCAGCCAAAGCTACGGAGCGAGCACCGCCGCCACGGTTTTGGGGTTCATTTATTTTATTTACGGTCTTTTCTGGCTGATCAAGGCACGTAGAGCGGGGTCCGATAATCTATTACCGATGGTAGCGATAGCCGCGGTTGGCTTCTTAATGCTGAACATTGGCCAAAGTGGCCAAACGCGGCACAAACGGGCGTTTGAGGCAGATTTCACACCATTAATTACTGCATTGGAGCACTACGAGAAGGAGACTGGTCAATATCCTGAAGCCCTGAAAAAGCTTGTTCCCGAATATTTGAACATACTACCGGAATGCCCGGCCCGCACATCGTCGACAGCGGGCGACCGAAGCGTATATTACGTCCGGCATGACATCGGCGGTTACTTTATGCAGTGCACGATAGGGGCATTTTTATTCCCTTACAGAGCAATGCGAGGAAGCAAAGACAAAGACTGGTTCTATTTTGACTAAGGGTGGTGGAGCAGGTCTCGTGGGGAACAACGTTAGAAACCAGCCTTGAGAACGAGCGCCATTAACGTACGCTCCTGGCCGTTAGCGGACTGTCAAATCGAGGAAATTCCGCTGGATTGAACGTCAGCTATCGGTGAAAACAGTCATTCGATTGCGACTGCAACTGAGGATGTCTGTTCTATTAAACGCTGCTTATCAGTATTGCTCGAAAGTCGTTAACGTTTGTTCGCGTTGGGCCGGTTTCGACAAGATCTCCAATCTCAGAAAAAAAACGGTAGCTGTCGTTCTCGTTGAGTAGTTTCTCGGCATTGAGTGACTTCGCGCTCGCACGTTGCAACGAATCCGGCGTCACGAGACACCCGGCGTTGTCTTCCGTGCCATCGATGCCATCGGTGTCGCAGGCGATCGCGTAAATTTCTGCATGTCCGCCCAATGCGAGCGCCAATGCAAGCGAGTACTCGGAGTTCCGCCCACCACTTCCCTGGCCACGAACCTGCACGGTGGTTTCGCCGCCGGAGATCAGAACGCACGGAGGCTGCACGGGCCCGTCGCCGCTGGCAATCTGTTTGGCCAGCGCAGCATGGTCCTGTGCCAACTTGGAGGCGTCACCTTGCAGATCACCGAGGACCAGCGGTTCGATGTCGAATTCGCGCGCCAGCCCGGCCGCTGCCTGCATCGCGTCATCTGACGTGGCGAGTATGTCGAAAGTCGCATTGTCGAATGCAGGGTCGCCCGGTTTTAGCGTTTCTGCGGCGGTGCTATCGAGGTGTTTCATCACATTGTCCGGAACGTCGAGGCCATATCTCTGCAAGATGTCCCGGGCCATCGCGGATGTCGTGGCGTCAGCAGTCGTTGGACCGGATGCTATCGACGAGACTTCGTTGCCGGGCACATCGGAAATCGCCAATGTGACGATCCGCGCCGGCGAGCAAGCGGCCGCAAGCCTGCCACCTTTGATTGCTGATAGGTGTCTGCGCACACAATTTATCTCGGCGATGTTCGCGCCGCACTTCAGCAGACCATTGGTAATTGACTGTTTGTCTTCAAGCGTTATGCCTTCAGCGGGCATCGGTAGTAAGGCTGAGCCGCCCCCGGATAACAGGCACAAAGCCAAATCCTCGGCCGTCAGTTCCTCGACCAGCGTGAGAATACGTTGTGCAGCATCGCATCCCGCTGTGTCCGGAACCGGGTGAGCGGCTTCGACCACCTCTATGCGATCACAGACGACCGCATGCCGGTACGGTGTGACGACAAGGCCTGAAAGCTCCCCCGACCAGTCGTTATCTACCGCGCGAGCCATGGCGGCAGCGGCTTTGCCGGCGCCGATGACGACGGTTCTTCCCGGAGGGTCCGGGGGCAAGCTGCCGGAAATCAGGCCCTCGGCCTGGACAGCCTCTACGGCCTGGTCAAAAAGGGCTTTTAAGAGGTGTTTCTCGTCGGGCATTCAGGCCGCAGGCTTACTGTTCCGTGCCTCAACAAATGGGCGCAGCCTGTCGATGATGTGGGCAAGCTCCGGCTTGTGGGCATGCAGTTCATCGATCGACAGCCCGGACAACTCGTAGGGCAGAATTAACCAGTCAGTGGTTTCGTGCACGAAATAGTCCGGCGGGCGAATGGTCCGATCGGTCGATCGGTACCAGACCGTGGCGATGCGAATGTCCTTCGGCAAGTTACGCCGGGTTTTTTTCGACAGGGTCCCTATGACGGCGTTGACGCTGGAACCCGTGCTGTAGACATCGTCGACGATAAGTAGCGAATGCTCGCTGCAGAGATTTTCGAGCAGGTACTGCAATCCATGAACACGAATCCCGTCTGCCTTGTCGACCATCTTCGAGTAGTTAGGCAAGCCCGTATAGGAAGTGCGAATCGCGATGTGATCCGTCTTGATGCCGAAATAATCGAGGCCTTCCTGAACGGCGATGCCCACCGCGCTACCGCCTCGCCAAAGCCCGACCAGAAAATCCGGCTTGAATCCTGCCTGGCAAATATTGGCAGCGAGCTGAAACGAGTCGAGCAAGAGGTCGTCCGCCGCAATGAATCTCTTATTCATTTCTTATTCTCAGTCACGGGAGTTGTGCGGTAATATGAGTATAACCACAAGTGCGAGAAACAGCATGGATAAGACCGTATTAACGGCGCAAGAACTTCTTACTGATTCGTTCGACTTAGGGCTCAAGATTTTGGAAAGCGGCTTCGAGCCTACCCTCATCATTGCGATCTGGCGTGGCGGCACACCCGTCGGCATGGCGGTTCAGGAAGTATTCGCATACTGCGGTATCGATTCCGATCACATCGCGATTCGCACATCGTCCTATATCGGTGTCGATGATCGCGGTGCCGTCGCAGTCCATGGTTTGAATTACATTATCAAGAAAGTCTGTTATGAGGATCGGGTTCTGATCGTCGACGACGTATTCGATACCGGTCATACGATCAAAGCCGTGATTGACGAGCTAACGAAGCGTGCACGGGGCAATACGCCCGAGGATATTCGCACAGCCGTACCTTGGTACAAACCGACGAGGAATGAGACGGATCTCGTGCCTGACTATTACATCAGGGAAACCGCTGAATGGCTGGTATTTCCTCACGAACTGGACGCATTAACGCCTGAGGAAATGCAGATTGCACGCCCCGAGCTGCATAAAATAATCAGCGCAGTACCTGACCGGCGAGCTTCATAAAAAGTCCTGATGAAAAGGCTGTGTGTATATTGCGGCTCCAGCTCCGGGACAAATAACGATTACACAAAAGCGGCGAGGGAACTGGCCGAGGTTCTGGTGGAGAACAACATTGGTCTCGTTTATGGCGGTTCCCACCGGGGCGTGATGGGGCAAATCGCTGACGCAGTGCTCGATGGCGGCGGCGAGGTGGAAGGCGTAATACCAAAGTCATTGCTCGAGAAAGAAGTCGCCCATCAAGGGCTGACCGAAATGCACGTTGTCGACTCGATGCATGCACGGAAATCAATGATGGCCGTGCTGTCCGACGGCTTCATTGCCATGCCGGGTGGCTTCGGTACGCTCGAAGAATTGATAGAGATTCTGACTTGGGCACAATTACAGTTTCACGAAAAACCATGCGGATTGCTGAACGTGAATGGCTACTTCAACCATTTACTGTCATTTCTGGATCATGCCGAGGCCGAGGGTTTCTTGCGGCCGGCTCACCGGGCGATGTTGCTGGTCAGCAAAAAGCCGGCAGACCTTCTTCGTCGTTTCGAGTCCTACATGCCACCGACGGTAGAAAAGTGGACCTGACTCTCTAAAAGAGCAGCCTTAGCTTTCCTTCTGCGGGCGCCCGTAAATTCGAGCCGTGCAGTGCATATCGAATACCCAGCCGCCTCCCGCTGAGGTCCGACCCGACGCATACTCGCAAGGGCACTTCGAACGCATCCACCGGTGCGCAAGTTGGAATTTCGCCCAGCGTATTCGTTATGTGTATCGCGTCGTCTTTCAGATTGACAGTCGGATACTCGGACGAGTCACCGCGAGCTCTGTCTACGTACTCACCGTTGCGTCGAATTTTGGGCAGCTTGTTGGCGATGTAAAAGGCATTGTGATTTGGCAATACTATCGAGAGTGATGCGTCCTGAATGGGTTCGTCACCCTGGTTGTATACGACGAGCTGCAATTTTTGCGCGTTGGTCTCGAAGAGGAAATGCTCGTCGTCTTGCTGATGCTTCTTTTCGAGTTCGGCCATCTCGGCCATCAATTCTTCGGCCGAGCGATCTTCGTAAGGACTGTCGGAGCCAAACAGGCGTGCATGCGTAAGCCGGGCCATGACCGTCGTTGATCCGCTGTCTTTGACGCTGTTTTGGATGTCCAGCAGCTGCTTGAGTTTCGTGCTCGCAATCGCCGAGGGTAACTGGCCAAGATCGATGGTTTTGATCTTGTAATCCTTGTGAATGATCTCGCCCGGAAAGCCGATTTCGACTCGGTCGGCTGACACCGAATCGCGAAACTTCCTCTCAAACATGTCTTGCAGAAGCCTGCGACCCATCTTGATCGGGGCATCGTCGACACGGATGTACGCATCACCGCGCCGGAGTTTTTCCGAGTAATCGACGCGCATCATATACGGTCGATCCTGACAGTCGGAGATCTCGAAAACACCGACTCGCTTGCCATCCACACTTGCCGGCTGGTATTTCAGCCGTATCGGTGGCTCGATGAAATCGGTCACGAGCCCCTGGTAGGAGGGTTTGCCGGAAAAATCATCCCGGCTCACCGTGGCCAGCCGTTTGTTCCCTTTCTTGTCGATTTCGGCGCCGACGATGATGTAGCGCGGCCCATCGACAGACGCATTCGCCATAGCCACGACGTCACGCAGAAACTGGCGAATGCCATTTTTCCCATAAGGCTCGGGACGGAGCTGCACCCCGGTACCGGGAGCCGCCGCGCGAACAATTTTTGCGAGATTGGTGGCCATCTAACCCTAAATTTTGAACCATTATGTTCAACAAGATGGGAACCAATCTACAGTTCTGAGGTTTGGGGGCGGCCGTATCTGGTGTTCGGCTCGCAGGCGTGGTAACGCGGGGCCAAAACAGCGCAGCTGGAGCCAGCCAAACGCCAGAGTTAAGATTTTGATTTTATTGAATATTTAAGTGCGGTGCTTGCAAGGCCTTACCAACGCAGCCGCCAGCCGCCGCCACCCGATCCGTTCGACCGACGTCGCTTACGCATTCTCGCGTGCAGGGCTGCACGCTTGTCGGCGAGCCATTCCTCGCGTCCGACCTTGGTATCCTCGCCGGCATCGGCGCGGCGTTTTTCCTCGGCGGAGCGGAATTCCACGAACTCTTCGTAGGACTCGATTTCCGCTTTTAGTTCGCGGATGACGAGTTCGACGTAGATAGCGTCATCGAGGAAGCCCAGCCCCGGAATATGGTCGGGTATCAGGTCTTCCGGATCGCAGAAATAAACCAGGGCGCCAAGGACCCGGCGGCGCTCTTCTTCGCTCAACTGCCACTCGTCATCGCTGACCATGTCGATAACGACTTCGAGCTTTGACAGACGCTCGTCGATGAAGCCCGGCAGGTCCGTCGATTTGGCGTCGGCAATCAGCTGACGGGCAGCTGCCTCGATATTGACGGCGTTCTCGTCGTCTTCGATTGCCGTTTTCGCCTTATCGACAATAGTCTGAAAGTGATCGAGATCGGAATCGCTGAGCGTAAATGTAATGTCGAGAGGCATGTCTGACCGTCCTTCTTCGTTTTTTGGAATTTTGGACAGCTCAGTGAGCCCGGTTTTTTACTGTTTTCGCTTGTCCGGGGCCCTTGAGCTGTCTGGATTGTAACCGGAACAGGGGCGTTCGGCCATGAAATCAGGCGTGTACGGGCAGGAATCTGCCCGGATTGGGTTAGAGTGCGGGAATGCGCTCATACGTCAGCCACCTCGAAGCCGCGATAGACGGCACGCAGTTACCCGCCCGGGAGCAGCATACCCTGCACGAAGGCAGGCCGATCTGGGTTCGCTATGATCTCGACGCAGTCGGGCGGGCGATGTCCAAAGAGGTCGTGCAGAAACGCCCACCCACACTCTGGCGTTATCGAGAATTACTGCCGGCTGAGGACGACAGAGGAATTATCTCTCTGGGTGAAGGCATGTCGCCACTGTTGCGTTGCGATCGGCTTGGCGACTCGATGGGTCTGAGTAATCTCTTTATCAAGGACGAATCTCAAATGCCCACTGGTTCGTTCAAGGACCGAGGGCAGACCGTCGCTATCACAATGGCCAAATGGTTCGGCGTCAAACGGGTGGCGATTCCAACGGCGGGAAATGCCGGCGGCTCGATGGCGGCGTATGCAGCAAGGGCTGGTATGGAGGCATACGTATTCATGCCGGACGACGCTCCGGCGATCAATCAGTACGAGGTGGTTCAAGCCGGGGGGCACGGGTATCTCGTCAATGGCCTGATCAACGACTGCGCCAGGATCGTACTCGATGGCAAAGAGGCGATGGGGTGGTTCGATTTTTCGACCTTGAAAGAGCCGTACCGCATCGAGGGCAAGAAGACCATGGGTCTCGAACTCGCCGAGCAGCTCGACTGGACGCTGCCCGACGTGATTCTTTATCCGACAGGCGGTGGTACCGGGCTGATCGGAATGTGGAAGGGGTTCCAGGAGTTGCGGGAACTTGGTTGGCTGGAAGGCGATCGCATGCCGCGAATGGTCGCGGTTCAGTCGGATGGTTGTTGTCCGATTGTTACAGCGTTCGAAAAAGGCGAGAGATTCGCGGAGCCCGCAGACAACGCAGTGACTATCGCCGGCGGGTTGCGCGTTCCGGCCGCCGTCGGTGATTTCATGATGCTCGACGTCATTCGGGAAAGCGACGGATGCGCGGTGGCAGTATCGGAACAACGATTGACCGAATGGATGCGACTCGGAACCCAGGCCGAAGGGATCAGCATTGGCCCGGAATCAGCCGCCTGCATCGGCGCGGCAGAGAAACTTCACGAGTCGGGTTGGCTGACACCGCACGAGCGAGTCGTCATATTCAGTTGTGGTGGTGCCAAGAAATACCCTGAGTTAATTCGGGCAGAGCTGCCGAGAATCGATAAGGACAATGTGCCTGGCTGGGATACTTTTTAACCACCGCCGTCAGATTGAACCTCGGCCGCCCCGGCAATTGCGTCACACAATCTTCTGAATTGTAATAAAATCATTAAGTTAGGGGCGTTCGATCTGGCCAGAAGGGGGTTTTCGGCCAAATACCGGGAAATACCAGCCAATGGAGGCCTTCCGAAGTGGCCCAAAGCTGTGGAACAGTTCCCGCAATCAAAGGCTTAGCGTAGCTACTATTGCACATATTCCTGCGTTTGGGCCCCTTATTACGCGCACGATTACTGCGATGAATCTAGAAATCGTCATGTCCTTATTGCTGTTCTTCAGCGCCGTTTGCTACGGACTGCTCGGCGTGCGGCTTATTGGCGGCAAACGCGAGGTCGGCAGCCTTCCCGTTGGCGCGACATTCATCGTAATCGGCATTTGGGTGCTGGGCGGCGCCATCGAGTTAATGGCCCCGAACTTTCTCGTTTTCTCGATCGGGCGGACCGGGCACTTCATCGGCACCGCGTTCGTGCCGGTCACAATCCTGATCTGTTTCCGTGAATATACGGGCGCAGAGACATCGAAGACGATGATCGCTGCGCTTCTCATATTGCCTGTGGCTTCGGTTGCTGTCGCCGCGACAAATACTATTCATGAATTCATGTGGTACCTGCCGGCGACTAATGATGCCGGCGAATACCTGACTCGGCCGGGCCGATGGGGGCCGTGGTTCTTATTTTTGCACGCGCCGTACAGTTATGCGGTGTTCGGACTCGGTGTGCTGACACTGCTCATGCACAGCACATCTGTCGCACCCGCACACCGTCGCGGGCTTTTCCTGCTGGCCGGCTCCGCGATTGCACCTGCTATCGCGATCGCAGCTTACGATTTCGGGTTAGGGCCCAATACGATATCCACCGTGCCCTTGGTTTTCTCAGGATTGTTGCCGATCTATGCCTGGCTTGTGATCGGCGAGCAGATCATCGAGTTTTCGCCGTTGGCATATGAAACCGTCTATCAGAACATGCAGGACCCGGTTGTCGTTGTCGACGATCAGGAACGTATCATCGGCCTGAATCACGGCGCCGAGCTAATGCTGAATGTTTCTGAAGCTGACGCGTTGCGCGAATCGCTCGACTCGGTATTCGGGGAGGAGGTGCCGGAGATTCACGAGGCGCTTAACACCGGCGAGCCGCAGAAAATGCTGACTAACACCGGACGCTTTCTGCATCTGCAGGTGTCTCCGATTGCGGCTAACAAAGCTGCCGCACGAACGGGTAGAGTTTTGATGTTTCGGGATGTCAGCGACGTAGAGAAAGCACAGAGAGAAATTCAAAGCAGCGAAAAACTTCTGCGCACGCTGGTCGATCACTCGGTCAACGGAATCATTCGAATGCGCTGGGTAGAGGAAGACGACGCAAAGAGCCTCCGTGTTATCTTTGCCAACGCCGCCGCGGGACGGTACATGGATTCGAATCCGGATGAGATGAATGACCTGTCAGCGACGGGCCTCATTCAGCTAGCGTCGAGCGGGATGGATCAGCGCGACTCGGAGGAATTGCAGGAGCAATTCCTGGCAGCGGCCGAAAGCGGTGAGGTAATCGACACCGAGTGCCGTGTCGGATTGGACTCGACGCAGAAGTGGCTCAGGGTCATCGGCGAGCCTGTCGGAGACGATGTCGCGGTCACCTTTGTCGATATCACGGATCGCAAGGCCAAAGAAGTACAGATGGAATCGATTGCTTTGACGGATCCGCTGACCGGCGTATTGAATCGACGTGGTTTTGAACGCGACGCCGCGAAAAGACTTTCGGACAGCGACGACAGCGCGACCGGCGCACTGTTGTTTATCGACCTGAATGAATTCAAGCAGATTAATGACAAATGTGGCCATGAGGTTGGCGACCAGCTCTTGACGATCGCAGCAGAGCGACTGCGAACGAGCCTGAGAGGACACGACATCATTGGCCGGCCGGGTGGAGACGAGTTCGTCGCACTGGTGCCGGACGTGACATCCAAAGTCGCCGAGAAGCTCGCGGCCAGGTTGACCAGGCGGCTGGAAGAGCCGTATATCGTCGGTTCGGAGACGCTCCATTGCGCCTCAAGCATTGGTCTGGCCCTGTATCCGGAGCACGCCAATACACTCACCGGCTTGCTGCGCGCCGCAGATCAGGCGATGTATGTGGCTAAAGCCAGATGCCGCGGCGTATTAGACATTTCCGACACCGACCTTCTCGAAAAAGCCGGCTAAATTCGGCCCAAGTCTTAACACTTCTTTGATATTCGCCTGTGATGCGCCCGAGACAGACCCTTGACTGTGGGCTAATATCGTCTGCCTGCCATCAAAAAAAACGAGCAAGCAGCATTTTGGACGGTCAGAGCAAAAACGCAGTGATTCGGCTGCAAAATCTGGAGCGCTACTATCAGATGGGCGCGGAGACGATTCATGCCCTTGATGGAGTTTCTCTGGACATAGAGCGGAATGAGTACACAGCGATAATGGGGCCGTCCGGCTCCGGTAAATCTACTCTGATGAATGTGATCGGTTGCCTGGACTCACCGACCAATGGTCAATACTGGCTCAACGGCCAGCTCGTCTCGGCGATGAACGACAGCCAACTCGCCAGGGCGAGGAACAGAGACATCGGCTTTGTTTTCCAGACCTTCAATCTTCTTTCGCGCATGACCGCCCTGAGCAACGTCGAGGTGCCACTCATTTATTCAGGCATCCGTCGCAAGGATAGACACGAAATGGCGCGGCATGCGCTGGAGACGGTTGGACTGGCCGACAGGGTGCACCACCGCCCGTCGGAGATGTCGGGCGGCCAGCGACAACGTGTTGCGATTGCCAGAGCACTGGTAACCAATCCCAGCATACTGCTCGCAGATGAACCGACAGGAAATCTCGACTCGAACACGGGCGACGAAATCATGAAATTGTTCGATCAACTGCAGGAAGCAGGCAACACGTTGATCGTCGTTACTCACGAAGAATATATCGCCAATCATGCGAGGCGCAGAATTCGATTGAGCGACGGAAAAATCGTTAATGACGATGCTGGGGAGACTGGCGAATGAAGTCCAAAGTACTTGCGATTGCAGCGCTATCTCTCATCGCATGCGCCGAAGACCAAGAAGATCTGGTCCTTTACGAATCATCTGATGTTGAGCGAAGGTCGATCGAGGTTAGCGTTGACTCGTCAGGTATCGTCGAACCGCTGGCCACGGTCGAAGTCAAGTCCAAGGCCTCGGGAGAGGTTCTCGAACTGCTGATTGAAGTCGGCGATTACGTCGACCAGGGCGAATTGTTAGTGCGAATCGATCCGCGAACCGTCAGGAACCGGCTTGCACAGGCCGAAGCCGAATTAAAAGCCGCACTGTCCCGCCGCACGATTTCCGTCAGTCAAATGAAGCGCGCCGAGTCGTTACTGAAGCAGGGAACCTACACAGAGTCCGATCATGAAGCAGCAGCGCTCGAGTTGGCCAATGCTGAAGCGCAAGTGGTAAGCACTACAGTGGCCGTAGAGAATGCGCGCATCGCAGTCGACGATACGGACATTCGCGCACCCGTCTCGGGAACGGTGATTGAAAAGCCGGTGGAGAAAGGTCAGGTTATTTCTTCTCCCACTCAGGACTTCGCCGGCGGAACGCTGCTCATGAAAATGGCAGATCTGAGCGCTGTTCGAATACGCGCGATGATTGATGAGACCGATATCGGCAAGGTCAGGCCCGGTATGACCGCGACCATAACGGTCGCGGCTTATCCGAATCAGCCGTTCGACGGCGAGGTCGCGAAAATCGAGCCTCAGGCTGTCGTCGTTCAAAACGTGACAATGTTCGCCGTTCTCGTCGCCATTCAGAATCCGGAAGGATTATTGATGCCCGGCATGAACTCGGACGTAGAGGTCACGGTTGCCCGGCGAGATGACGTACTGACAGTCCCGGTGATCGCATTGCGTACGGAGCGGGATATTGTCGCAACAGCGGGAATCATCGGCATGAGCGAGTCAGAGCTGCGGGGCGAGTTAAGTCACGGCGATGGCGGATCGAAGACCGACCCGGGCGGCCCAGATGCGCCGGCTACGATGACGATTCGCGGTCGCACTGTTGTGTTGCCGCCGGGTGTCGAGCCAGACAAGGTTCGAGAGATCCTTCAAAAGCGTCGCGGCGGTCAGGAAATGACAGAAAGCGAACAGCAGCTTATGCGCCGCATATTTCAAGACTCGGGCGGCCCGCCGAACGGTGAAGACGGTGATGCACCCGACTACCGGTTCGGCGGAGACTTCTGGGTTGTCGTCGACCAGGATGGCGAGTCGCAGATAGTCAATGTGCGCGCCGGACTCACCGATCTCGACCGCGTAGAGATAATCTCGGGACTCGGCGAGTCGGACAAAGTTCTATTGCTTCCAAGTGCACACTTGGTCGAAACGCAAGAACGCCTGCAGAGTTTCATCACCCGCCGAGTCGGCGGCGTACCGGGCATCAGGTAGCGTTAGGGAGCGGCGATACCGTGCCTATCTCCGATACATTCTGGATAGCGCTGCAGTCGATCCGCAGCAATCTCTTTCGCGCCACATTGACAATGCTTGGCATTATTATCGGTGTCGCCGCCGTCATCACCATGGTCGCGCTCGGTACCGGCGCTCAAAGGGCAATAGATGAACAGATGGAGGCGCTGGGTGGCGATATTCTGTCGATTGCTGCCGGCAGTTGGTTCAATCACGGCGTTGCACGTGATCTGCGCACTTTGACAACGTCAGATGCCGAAGCATTGGCACGCGACTCAAGATATCTCGTTGCGGTTGTTCCGGAGATCAGCGAGCGGTATCAGGTCAAGTACGGCAACAACAACATTAACGTCGGCGTCATTGGTACAACGCCCAATTATCTCGACGTTCATGGCTTTGAAATTGAGCTGGGAGAAATGTTCAGCGCAGCTCACGACGCAAGTCGCAAACGCGTCGCCGTATTGGGCAGCGAGGTACCCGGCATGTTGGAAACCGATGCGACTGCTGTCATCGGCCGCACTATTGCGATTCGGTCAATCGGCTTTGAAGTCATCGGTGTTCTTCAACCGAAAGGATCAACTGGTTGGCGGAATCCCGATGACGATATCTGGATTCCGCTCAGCACAGCCCAGTTTCGGGTAACGGGCAAGGACATGGTCGAGACGATCAGCGCGAAGGTGTCGTCCGATTCAAGCGCCGAACTTGCGATGGTCGATATCGAGCGAGTATTGCGACGGGAGCACGGCATCCTGCCGGGCAAGGACAATGATTTTGCGATCAACGATCGCAGGCAGTTCTCCGACGCGCGGAAAGAGGCGACTCAAGTATTCACCTATCTGCTCGCGGGCATCGCGGGCATTAGTCTGCTCGTTGGCGGCATCGGTATCATGAACATCATGCTCGTTACGGTCACGGAAAGAACCAGGGAAATAGGAATTCGCAAGGCGTTGGGGGCAACGAAAAC
>Ga0255057_10001297_pt1 | contig 14225 bp, 8 predicted proteins | sample Cases_109_6_MG_FD_189022 | JGI IMG/M metagenome (GOLD analysis project Ga0255057, IMG submission 189022) | Seawater microbial communities from Amundsen Gulf, Northwest Territories, Canada - Cases_109_6 | ecosystem: Environmental > Aquatic > Marine > Gulf | place: Canada: Northwest Territories... | reverse complement strand
CATAGATCGAGATCTTCTTGTCGGGGGCGGAGAAGGTGCGGATGGCGCGGGTGATCCCCTCGACCGGGCTCGAGTTGCTGAAGACGTTCCAGGTGCGGAGGTGCTCGATGATGACCTTGCGCCGGCCCGGGGTGTCGGGGATCCATTTGCCGGCGTAGCGGGAGAACATGTACTGGCCCATGTCGTTCATCACCTGGATGCCCTTGACCTTGGGGTAGATATCGAGGACCTGGGTCATCTTCTGGATGACCGTCGGCCAGGCGTAGGTGAACATGCTGCCCGAGGTATCGATGACAAAGATGACGTACTCGCTGTCGACCGGGATGCCGCCGACCAGCGTCCGGTCGATCTGCCGACGGGCCTGCCGACTCTGGAGCCGCTTCATCTCCTCGGTCAGGGTCTGCTGGGCGGCCAGGAGCCGGCCCTCGATGATCTCGTTGACCTCGGAGAGCTCATCGGTGGCCGCAAACTCACCCCGGAGATCCGATAGGTCACCGCGCAGCCGCGCGACCTTTTCACGCTCCTCTGAGAGCTGCTCCTCGCGGCTCGTGAGCTGCCGATTGAAGATCTCGGTCTCGCCCCGGATCTCGTAGATCTCCTGCTGGAGCTGGGCGATCAAGGCATCCAGATTCTCGCGGGCGGTCTCCAGGGCCTGGGGCTCGCCGATCTAGGTCAACACCAGGAGAAGCACGATAGCGCCAAAGCCACAGCTGATGACATCCAGAAAAGCATCGCCCGTCTCTTGCCGGTCAAACCGACGGACTTGCTCATGGACGAACCCTGCTCGGCACTCGACCCGGAGGCCACCGAAGCGGTTGAGGAGCTTCTGTGGGAGCTCCGGGGCGATTACACGATTCTCATCCTGACCCACAATATGGCCCAGGCCCGCCGGGCCAGCGACGATTGCATCTTCATGCTGCTCGGAAAGGTAATCGAGCACGCGCCCACCGGGGAGATGTTTGTCACCCCGAAGCATGGGCAGACATCGGACTACATCGAAGGCCGATACGGTTAGGTCAAATGTGCCAAGTGATCGATGAGATTCCCAACGCCGCGACCTCTCACTCCAGCCAGCCGGGTGCCGCCGAAATGCTGTGGTACTCGAGGAATTCCAGGACTCCCTCGTAGCCGAGATTCCGACCGAACCCGCTCTGCTTGAACCCTCCGAAGGGTGCGCGACTGTCCTGGGCCATCGGGCCGTGGGCATTCAAGTAGGTATAGCCCGCCTCCAGTCGGCGGGCGACCCTGACTGCTCGCTCCGGATCCACGGTCCACACCGAGGAACAGAGGCCGAACTCCGTGTCGTTCGCCAGGCGGATGGCTTCGTCCTCGGTCTCGAAGGGGATGATGGGGACCACCGGCCCGAACTGCTCGCAGCTCACCACCCGAAAGGTCCGATCCACCTCCGTCACCACGGTGGGTCGGTGGAAGTAGCCTTCCTCGAACGTCCTCTGGTCCGCGACCCGCCCCAGCTCCCGGACCGTCGCGCCCTTCTGGCGCGCTTCGGCCACCAGCTCCCGCACGATCTCCAGCTGCGACTTATTGTTGAGAGGGCCCATCGTGACTTCCGGGTCGAGGCCGTCGCCCACCACGTATTCGTTGACGAGGGCACTGAACCCATCCACCAGCTCGCGGTACCGCGATGTGTGCACGTAGAGGCGCTTCAAGGCCATGCAAACCTGACCGGTGGTCAGGAACACACCTAGGACCATACGATGGAGAGCCTCCTCGCCGAGATCCGCGTCCTCGAGGACCAAGCCCGGATCATTTCCACCCAACTCCAGAGTGACGTGCTTGAGGGTCGAAGCGGCGGTCGCCATGACATGACGTCCCGTTTCGATTCCACCGGTAAAGTTGACCTTTGTCACCAGGGGATGGGTCAGGAGCTCCCCGCCGACTTCCGGGCCACTGCCGGTGACCATGTTGACGACGCCAGGAGGGAGAGCCTTGGCAATCCGGTGGATGGTCATCGCCGGCGCCAGTGATGCCGAGCGCGCCAACTTGATCACCACCGTGTTTCCGGAGATCAGAGCCTGGGGGAGCTTGGCCCCTAGTATCGACAGCGGCCAGTTCCAGGGAGTAATCAGAGCCGCGACTCCCCGCGGACTGCGCGTGATGATCGTGTCGAATGGCGGCCCCGCTAACCGCTCGTCCTCGGACAGTCGCTCCGCCAGGGAAGCGCAATAGCGAAAGCGATCCCCCAGGCGGGTGACCTCGAGACGCGCCTCCTTCAGGACCTTGCCGTGCTCGCGGGTAAGGAGGCGCACCCGAGCGTCGACTTCCTGTGGGTCATCGGTGAGATGATCTGCGACCCCGAGAAGGTGGGCAGCGCGCTCTTCGTAGGAAAGCGCGGCCCAGGCCGGGAACGCACGGTGCGCCGTCTCGATGGCCAACCGGGTGTCCTCGCTACCTCCTGCCGCCGCTCGGCCGACCCTCTCGGACGGCCGGGCCGGGTTGTGGATCTCGTAGTGGCGATCACCCTTTGAAGGTCTCCATTCGCCATCAATGATCAACTGCGTCTCGACCAGTGCGTTAGGCTCTGTCGTCACCAGCTTTCCTCCATCGGTTGACCATCTGACGATCCCATCTCGCGTCACGGCAGGCGGCAGTCGAAGCTTTCCGCTTCGTTGAAGCTGCCGGTTCCCATGTAGCTCGCCACCAGCGGATAGGCGCAGAGTGGCCGGGAGCGAACGACCTCGGATCCCTGTGACGAGCCTGCCATTCCGCCCGGCCCTCGGCCAGCGGCGTACCCGCCGCCCGTGAATTTCCTGGCAATCATCCTCTCGGGCGCCACGCCGGACTCGACCCACTTCTCGAGCGCCGCCAGATCATCGAACTGATCGGGTCCGGGGCCGCCGCTGCAGTGGTACATCCCCGGCACCATGAACAGGCGAATCAGCTCATCAGCGCGCGCCGGCCCCATCGTCTCACGTACCCGTTCGAAGTACTCGATCGTCCGCAGCGGAATGAGCCCGACGTCGGCCCAGCCATGCCACAGCAAGACCTTGCCGCCACGGGCGTGAAGGGCGCTCAGATCGCTGTCATCGGCGTTCATCAGCCGGGCCATGAAGGTCGTGTCGGGTGGAGCGGCGAAATCGAGATCGGTGAGCACGTCGAACTCCGGCCGGTCCTGTTCGAATGCGAGATACTGGAAGTAGCTGCGCGCGTTTCTCAGTTGCACCGGCTCAAAGTCACTGCCACCGTAGGCGTCCCTCCCTGTGACGGGGTTTTCGGGCGTTGACGAGAGCATCCCCGTGAAGTAAACGTCCCAGCCGCCGGTGAATCCCGAACCGGACGGCGCCAACCACTCGCCTCCTTTCACATGGCCCGGGTAGAGCTCCTCCCCCGGGCCGTCGTAGATCTTGGCGATGGCTGCGATCTGGGCGGCGCTGAAGCAGGCGTCCCGGTCCTCGCCCGCCGCACAGTGCTCGAGGTCGCGAGCTGGCTCGAAGTCACAGTGGCGCGGATCGTCGATCAGACCGTCCCGCAACCCGTCGATCGTGTCGCAGCGAGAGTAAACCGCTTTGCCCAGTGCTTCCAGCTTGCGGTGGGGCACGTAGCCGGCCCGATCGTCACCGAATAGGACCTGCGCAACCCAGGAGGCGTTGTACAGCTGTTTGAAGGTGTAGTCGTACAGAGGCGCTCCGATGCTCAGGCCGTCGAAGTCTTCCGGGAATCTCTGGGCTTCCATCAACCCTTGCCGGCCGCCGGTCGAGCAGCCCCGGAAGTACGAGCGCTCCGGGGGCTTGCCATAGTGCTCCTCGATCAGCTTCTTGGCCGTGAGAGTGGTCAGGTGAACCGCCCGAAATGCAAAGTCGATCTCCGCCGCCCGGTTGTCGTGGGCGAAGGTCGGCGAAGGGCCGCGATGACCGGTATCCGTCGAGGCGGTGGCGTATCCCCTCATGAGGCCGTTCGATTGATTGAAGAAAGCCCCGAGGTAACCGCCGTTGCCCACCATGTAGAACTTGCCGTTCCAGTCTGTCGGCAGCCTGACTTCGAAACCGACCGCCGGAAGGATATGTCCCTCGACCCGACAGTGCTCAGGCAAGTCCGCCGAGGCGGGGACGAGTTCGGCGTTCAGAATCGACGTTGTGGCGTCGGTCAAGGCAAGAAGCCGCCGGCAGTCTCTCTTTTCCAGCGACTGCGAGCTCAGCGGCTCCTGCATGAGGACGCCTCCGACCAGCAGGGCCCACGCCGTTCGCATCCTCATCCTTTGATGATCCGGGATCTCGAGATCAAGACTGGCGAGGTTGTCCGCGCGCGATCGAGAATGAGGCGTGCCAGGTCGAGCCTGCTCCTGAGAAGCGGGGCTGAATGGTGACGTCGAGGACGTATGGCCGACCCGAAGACACGGTTTCGAGGCAACGATCGATCGCCTGTTCCAGTTCTTCGGGTTTTTGTACACGTGCGCCGTCAACGCCGTATCCCTGAGCGATCTTGACGTTGTCGATCTTGGGCGAGCCCAGGTAGCTGCCGATGTATTTGCCGGTTTCCGCGGCTCTGCCACCATACTTGTGGAGAGCTAGCCGATTGGCTTGATAGGCATTATTGTTGAAAATGATGATTGCGATAGGCACTTCGTAACGAGCGGCACTCCACAGCGCCTGAACACCGAACTGAAAACTCCCGTCGCCCAGTAGGAGGGCCACCTCTCGTTCCGGATAGCCAATTTTTGTTCCAATCGCGGCGCCAATTCCCCAACCCAGGACACCGCCGGCGGAGGTGACATGAAGACGGCCCGGTTCACCCTGGTTGAAGTCGAGGTAGTTCCACAGAACAAAATCCGAGGTAGCCAACTCGCTGACCACCACGCCGTTGGGGTCGAGACGGTGATTGAGATCGGAGGCCAGCCGTTCCGGTGCGACAGGGGCCTGGTTCCAGACGTTCCTTGCCTCGGTCGCCAGTCGCCGGCGTCTATCGCCGTGATGGGCGGTCACTCGGCTGCGGCGGGAATCGATCTCGGCACGGGGCAGATCTCGCTGCCGCAACTCCTCTAAGACATGTCGCAAAACGCTTCCTACATGACCCGTGACGGCTAGATCAACGGGATAGTTTCGACCCAATTGTGTTCCGTCGATGCTGCTGTGAATGGTGGTTGTTTGGCGATCGACCAGCGGTTGAGCAGGAGGGTTGAAAAGCGTGAACATGCTCCCGCCTACAGACCAGAACAGGTCGAAGCTCTCGGGATATCCCTTCTCGAGGGTGAACAGCCCACCATAATGGGGATGGGTGGTCGGGAAGCTGATGGGAGTGTGACTCGCTGGAACGTCGCCCATGACCGGCGCCCCCAGCAGCTCGGCAATCTTCACCAGCTCGCGAGTTCCTCCGTGGAGACTCAGCTCGCGTCCGGCGACAATCAATGGCGATTCTGACCGCAGCAGAAGCGTCGCAAGCTCCTTGACGATGTCGGGGTCAGGCTGCAACTCGATTTCGACCTGAGACCTGGATGGCGGCAGAATGTCTGCCTCGGTCACCTTCTGCTCCAACAGGTCTTTGGAAATGGTCAAAAAAGTAGGCCCACCGGGGGGAACTTGCGAGACGAGAAACGCTCGTCGCAGAACCTCTGGGATCTTCTCCGCGCGCAGCAGATCCCATGTCCAGCGGGCGTAGTCGCGAGGCAGGCTGTGAAGATTGGGTGCTTCAAGAAAGGCGTTTCTGCCGCGAATCGTCGTGCCTTGTCGTCCGACCGTGACCACGAGCGGAATGCAGTCCTTGAATGCATTGACCATGGCGCCAAGCGCATTGGCCGTTCCTGCCAGCGAGTGGATATTGGCGAATGCGGGTCTGCCCTGACTGCGGGCATAGCCATCGGCCATGGCCACGACCGCCCCCTCATGAATGGCAAACACGTACTGCAGGTCGGTCCGGTCCACCAATGCATCGAGAAAACCGACCTCTTCCGAACCTCCCAGACCGAATACATAAGAAACTTCCCAGTCGCGAAGGAATTCGGCCATCAACTCGCCGCCAGTCATATTTCGTAGTCTTCTTGCTGGCTCTGGCACCCCTGAGGCCGCTCGAGGCATGACACTGCCTAGTATCGAAGCGGCAGCGGGTGCGGCGATTCCGCTGGCGACCAGTCTGGAAAGGAAGGTGCGTCGAGAAATCTCACCCTCGAGTAGGGCCCGGACCGATTCCTGTGTCGTTGTGTCGCCAGTCATTGTGAAACGATTCCGCAGCGGCGCAAACTGAACCTCATCAATAAGCTAGTACCAAAAGAGACCGACTCGGACGAGTTTGAGCGCCGCGCACAGGAGATGCGTATTGCCTCGCTTCTCCAACAGGAAACCCGGTAATCTCTGGACAGGATCTAGAATCTGCGAATAAAAGAGACTCCGTAGATCCTGGGCGGCAAGTAGCTACCCAGCAACAACTCCTCGCGCCCCGGACCCGGCGGCAAGCCAACCACCTGAGGCGGTGTGAGGAGATTGTTCGGCGTGGTGAACTGAGCTCCCAACACGTCATCGTCCTCGATGTTGTCCACCCAGGCTTCCACGGCCCACTTGCCCTGACCGCTCTCGTACGTCAGCCGCAGATCGGTGCGGGTGTAGCTATCCTGGAGATTCTGCACATTGTTGAATGGCAGAAGGAAGTAGTCATCCTCCCAATGGAAATTGATTCGCGGCGTAAGGCTTGCACCGTTGCTAAAGTACCAGATGTAGGCGTCGAGGCCGATATTAAGCGACCACTCGGGGGATTTCGGCAGCTTGTTGCCAGACAGGTCCTCGGGCTGTTGACCCGGCGTTTGCGGGTCATCGACATCCGTGAACTGATCGTACTCCGCGTCCAAATAGGCGAGCGTGAGATCCAATCGCGTGTGGTTGCTTGGGAGCCAGTTGGTGACCACCTCAGCGCCCTTAATAGTGGATTTCCCGGCATTTCGGGTGATGATCTGTGCGTTGACCACCTGGCTGACTTGCTGGTCTGTGAAGTCATAATAGAAGAGGGCCAAGTCCGTCTGTAGAGTACGGTTGTGAGAGATTCCCTTGGCGCCGAACTCGTAGGCCAGGAGTTCTTCCGGGTTATATGTATTCGCGTCGTTGAACCCGCCGGCCCGATAACCGGTGCCCGCTGATGCATACAACATCCAGTCGTTCGTGGGTCGCCAATCTAGTCCCAGTTTCCAGGTGGTTTTGCTCCAGCTGTCTTCCTGATTACGCAGTTGGCAGCGGTAAATCGTGACGCCACCGCCGGTACAAATCGGGGCTACGCCGGGAATGACACTGGTCGGACCGCTATCGAGCCTTGGCGGGGCGGTCAACGGATCGAGCGTGAAACCGACGTATGAGCCGTCTCCATCGTTTTTGTCGTCCTTGGTGAAACGAAGTCCGGCGGTGATGGTGAACTGATCTCTCGAACCGAAGGCCAAGTCCGCCTGGCCAAAGGCCGCCCCGGATTCCTGGTGCTGGTCGTCGAACCTGTTGATCCGCACCGCCGGCTGACCCGCCAGCAGCGGCGGCGGCGCGCCAAGCAGCGGCGCGATGAACCCGGTCCCGGACAGGCCCTCCAGGAACGCGTCGAACTCCGTGTCCTGATCCTCCTCGAAGAAGTACAAGCCGGTGATCCAGGTGAAGGACCCTTGGCTCGAGGAGGCCAACCGAATCTCGAGAGATGCCGATTTGGAATCGACATCCGTGACGGCAAAGTTTCCAACAGTGGGGTCGGCCAGGGCGACACAACCGGCGGCGAACGGTCCACTAAATCGACAGAGATCTTGGGCCCTCGGTATTTCGTCGGTCCCATCCCGATCAACGACGCCGGCGCGCCGATTGCCGCGAAGGCCAAGAATGGCGGTCAAGGTCGGGCTGCCGATATCCCAGTCGAGTTCGACCTTGACGCCCCAGTCGTTGTTGTCGGTATCGGCGTCGGTGTTCAACGGAAAGCGCTGTGGATCCGGAGAGAACGGGTACTGGAACGGTGTCGGATCGTCGGGCCTGGCGAACGGGATCGATGCCATCACCGTACCATTCGGTGTCTGCTCGAAGTAGTCGGCGACGAACGACACCGATACCGAGTCGCTCGGGTTCCACAGGAGGGACCCGCGTGCGGCAGCCTCATTCAGGTCGTCACCGTCAGACGCCGGGGTGTTGACTCGCAGACCGTCCCTCTTGCCATAGTAGACGGCCAGTCTTCCGGCCAGTTTGTCTTCGATCAACGCCCTGTTGACGAAGCCTCTGAGCTCGAAGAAACTGTCGCTACCGGCGCGGACATCGAAGCTGCTCCCCGCCTCGAAAACGGGAGGATTGGGAATGACGCTGATGGCGCCCGAGGTCGTGTTGCGGCCCCAGAGCGTGCCCTGCGGGCCACGCAGTACCTCGACCCGCTCCAGGTCATACAACAGAGCGTTTCCGCTGCTGATCCGCGGCAGATAGACACCACCCTGGTACACGGCGATGGACGGATCGCCATCATTGGTGATGGCATCATTGGAGATACCCCGAATCGTGAACTGGGCACCCCCGAATCCCAGGTTGAGATCGCCAAACTTGAAATTGGGAACGGCCAACGTGAGATCTGCAGCCCTTTTGATGCCGTTGCGATCCAGTGCAGCCTGGTCGAATGCGGAAACCGCCACCGGCGTTTCCAACACCGTCGATTCGCGCTTTTGCGCGGTGACGGTGATCTCGTCGATCACGGGAGCCCCTTCCTCTGTTTCGGGAGGATTTTCCTCGGTTTCGGGACTATCTTGAGCCATGGCAATGGGCGACAAGACAACCAACGAAAGCCCGCTGGCAGTGGCAAGAATCAACCGCTTGAGACGACGGCAAGTCCTAATGGTCATGTGGAGCCTCCTCTGGCATGGTTGAACATCGTTTGGTCGATCAAGCTAAACGTACCCGGCTGGGATGAGCACCGCGCATGGCGGCGTGGAGAAAACATGTCTGCTCGCCCATGCACACCATCTTCTGGGCCACTTCGTCTGGCTCGTCGAGGACCAGGAAGACGGAGGTGTCTACCGGCTCGGCGGCGGCTGGCCGGACCTCACCCGAAGCCAACCCTCCGCGGCGGAAGACATTGTCCTGGACGATCCGGTAGGACTTCAGTTTTTTTCTCGTGATGTGGGCGTAACGGCCGAGCTGCGTCATGTAGCAAAACCCGATCCCGGCCGAGAGATAGGCAAGGGCCGGGGGGGCCTGCCCGCCGCCGCCGTCCTCGCTCAGGAAGCGGAAACTACTGCCGATAGGCTGGAAGAGGTGGACCCGGATCTCCTTCAGGGTGTCGGTCAGGAGTTTGGCCTCGCCGCGCACGTGAAGGTTCCTGTTCTGCACCGCCTGGAGGCTGGAGCCCGCTCCACCTGCCACCCCGTGCACGACCTCGGCCGTGGCCAGCTTGGTGATGATGTGGTCCAGGAACTCGCCGGCCAGGGGCTCCACGCCGTCAAAGCTAGGCGGAGGACCTTCTGCCCGCCGGGCCGACGGTTGGAGATCCTGGAGCGCGAGGGCGCGTTCGTTCGCGGTGAGCGAGAAGGTGTTCTGGAGGCTCTGCCGCATGTAGGCCTCCGCCGGCGAGCTGGCCTGGGCCAACTCCAGGATCCGCGCCACCTTCTCCTCGGTTGCGTCGATCCCGAGCTTTATCGCTATCTCGATCGGCATTGCCCCACCGATCATGTCGCCGCGCAGCGCCGAGCCCCGCATCGTGTAGTAGTGATCCGAGGTCAGGGCGAGCGACTCGACCTCGACGTCGAGCTCCGCGGCATGGCGGAGCGTCTCCGTCATGAATGAGAAGACCACTCCCGCCGTGTAGAACGCCAGAGGGAACGGCGCCAGGTCGGTACCCTCGAGATAGGGTCCCTCGTCACTGACCATCCGCCAGACCGTTCCGGTCGGGCCGTGGTGCACCAGGGCCTCCTTCTGCATGCCTTCGAGAGCGCGGACCTCGGAGCGTATGCGGAGCTCGCCCGCCGCTCCGGCGTCGGCAGGCTTTTCGCTGGGGCCACTGACTTTGAAAGCGAGCGGGGTGCCGAGGCTCTCGATCGACGGTACTGCGTGACCACTGGATCTCCCCTCCGACATCAGGTTTCGCTCTCGTAAGTACTACGCTTCGGTGGAAGCGAGCGTTTGTTCGGCGATTGAGGGTGGCGGGGGGCGGTCTGGTCCGTCTCACTGTCGGAATAGACCTTCGTCGAGGGAAAGAAGTCTGCCCACACGCACCAGAAGATCTTGTTGTAGTGGGGGATCGGGTCGAGCTGTCGCCCTTCGAGGTCGCCGGCGACACAGGCGCCGGTGCACCTCCACAAGGACCCGGTCTCCAGGTCCTCGAACTTCTCGGGTGCGCTGGAGCGCAGGTGTAGTGTGCGATTGGGCTCGATTCTGCGCGAGAACAGGTGTACCAGGCTGGCGTCCTCGGAGGTCAGGAACACGATCGGCTCGCCGCCCACCGTGTCCTCCACGACTGGGCTGTGGCCGAAGACCTCGAGTGGGAACGCCTTGGTCTCGCCCCCCATGCTCACGCCCATGACGTGGGCCTTGAGCGGCAAGCGCTCGTCTGGCTCGCGCTCCAGCGGGTAGACGAGATCCGGGCTCGCCTGATCGATGACCGAGGCACGGGCCAAGAGCCTCAGATAGAAGGTATCGCGCCACTCCTTTGGCCGGTACCAGACCCTCGACTCGGGATAGAACCGCTTCCAGTTGGCGAGGCTGGTATGAAGCGTCGGCAGTGTCTTCAGACGGTAGCTGTCATCTCGTGCGCGGTTCTGAATCTGCAGCACGGTGCAGTTGTTGGTTTTGTCGTAGAACACCAGGTTATTGGCCAGGACCGAGGTGACATAGATGCGTGATGCGGAGAACTCATCGTCGAGCTCGTAGGCCATGGAGCTGTGGCTGAGGATGCAGTGACTCATGATGAACGGTGCGTCGCCCTGGGTCTGGTACACCACGTGAGGGCGTCTCGCCAGGCGCGCGATGTAGGCGAAGGGTCGACCGAGGCGATCGATCACCCCCACCACCTCCTCTTCTGGGCCGAACCGCTCAAGCGCTTGATCGAGAGAGAGGTAGCGGGGATCCCGGACCGGGTTGAACATGAAGCGCATGTGCATGAGGAAGCCGAAGACCGTGATGCCGGCAACGACAACCGTCGCCAGAACCACGCCCCAGACCGATCTCTCGTTCCCGGTCGCCAGGAGTGCGGAGACGACCAGGAGCACCAGGCTCGTTATCCAGAGCGGCAGCGCGAGGACGTTGAAGATAAAGGCGCCCGCGGGCCGAGCCAGCACCTTGTGGGTGAACATGACGATACCCAGGCTGCCTGGGAGGACGGCCACTGCGGCCAGGGCCACCGCTACCGCGGCGGAGATCAGGGCTAACTCCACCTGGCGCTTCGCCTCACAACGAGCCCCATGCTGGGCACGAACTCGCGAAATTGGAACAATCGTTCAGCTATGCGGCCAAGCGTACTGGCCTCCCGGACGGCTGTCAAGATTCAGCCTCGGGATCGGCCTCCTGGCTACTCGGCGATCCGCCGGTAGCGCCGCGCTTTGAGCTCGTAGCGGGGCAGGCTGCCGGCTTCGGCCTTGGCGATCCCGACCCTGATGTTGAGTTCCGATCGGAAGGCCTCGTGAAGCGCCTGCTCAACATCTTCGAAGGGCCAGCCGGGCGTCGTTTCGACCTTGACCAGCAGATCGTCGAGGGCCTTGTGACGGCGGATCTCTACTTCGTACTCTACGATCGCGGGCAGGCTGCGGATCAGATTGTCGATGGCGCTGGGGTAGACGTTAACCCCGCGCACGATCAACATATCGTCGGCGCGCCCCAGGATCCCTCCTTCGATACGAGAGAGGTTGCGACCGCACGCGCAGGGCCCGTCCGTGCGCACCACCAGGTCACCCGTGCGGTAGCGCACCACTGGCATGCCGGTGCGACCGAGCGTCGTGATCACCAGCTCACCGCGCACGCCCTCCCCGACCTCCTCTCCGCTGTCGGGATCGATCACCTCGAACAGGAACTCCAGCTCGTTGAGGTGGATCGCCTCGTCGTCGGCCTGGCAGTCGTAGCCCCAGGCCCCTACCTCGGTGGCGCCGGCATGATCGAAGGTGCGCGCGCCCCAGGCTTCCTCGATGCGGCGCTTGACGTTGGGCACGCTTGCCCCGGGCTCGCCTGCGTGGATCGTGATCCGCACCGCCGAGGTGGCAAGGTCGAGATCGTTCTCGTCCGCAAGCTCGGCGAGGTGGAGCGCGTATGTGGGGGTCGAGACCACCACAGTGACGCGGTGCTCGAGGATCCTCTCGAGCCGCTGGAGCGAGGTCATGCCGCTGCCCGGTAGCGCCAGGGCACCGATCGCCCGCGCGCCCGCAAGAGCCGACCAATGGGCCACGTAGGGGCCGAACGAGAAAGCGCAGAACACCACATCGGTCTCACCCACTCCCGCTCCGCGGAACACCTGACCCCAGCAACGGAGCCAGGTCCCCCAATCCTCCTCGGTGTCCAGCCACAGGAGTGGGCTGCCGCTCGTCCCCGAGGTCTGGTGCAGATAGCGGTAGCGCGATAGGGGGTAGGTCAACAGCTCACCGTAGGGAGGATGGCGACGCTGCGACTCGAGAAGCTCCGTCTTGGTGGTCAAGGGGAGTGTCGGTAGCTGCTCGGGGCGGCGAACCGAGATTGGGTCGACCCCCGCCGCAGCCAGTTTTTGGCGATAGAAGGGGTTGCGGGGCAGCTCGGCCATTAGCAGGCCGAGCTTGTCCTCCTGGAGCTTGAGCAGGGCAGCTCGGTCCAGAGTCTCTCGCTCTCGATCGTAGAAGCTCACTTCGACCCAAGGCTACGCCACGCACACCTCTGATGCCAGGACTCGGGCGTGCGCCCCACGGGTGGCGCCGCATCGCTGCCCGCGTTGCTGTTTCTCCGCGAGCCGCTTCCCGGCTATCATGTGGCGGGTGAGACGCAATCGGTCAAGACTGTGGCTATCGCTCATCGCGGGTGCCTATGTGGCGCTGGCATTGGGGGCAGCGTTCGCACCACAGTGGTTGAACACACACATCGGTTCTTCGCCAGTAACCTTGGGTCTGCTCGCGGCTTGCGGCTACCTGGTATTCGTCATCGTGGTGATGGGAATCGAGAGTCGCCCATTTAGCCAGGACAATGGGGACAGCGAGTCATGAATACTACTGCCGTTACCGTTTTCGGCCTGTTCGTCATCCTCACGCTGTATATATCCGTCCAGGCATCCCGGCGATCCAGGACGGCCGAAGGATTCTACGCGGCGGAAGGTCAGTTCGGCGGCTTCCTGAACGGGGTCGCCATTACCGGTGATTTTCTTTCCGCGGCGACCTTTCTGGGCATCACCGGTCTGCTGTTTTCCGCCGGGCTGGACACCGCATTTTACCTGATAGCTCCGCTGCTCGGGCTGTCCATCATGCTGTTTACCATGGCCGGCCCGTTCCGCCGACTGGGACGTTTCACGCTCGCCGATGTGGTGTCCTATCGCCTGCAAAACAAGCCGGTTCGTCTTTTTTCCGCCATCACTTCGCTGGTCATTGTGGTGTTCTACCTGATCGTGCAGTTCGTGGGCGCGGGCAAGCTGATGCAGGGACTGTTTGGCATCGACTTTAAGGCCGCGGTGCTCGTAGCGGGCGGTCTGACCATGATCTATGTCGCCGTTGGCGGCATGATTGCCACCACCTGGGTACAGGTGATCAAGGCAACGCTGCTCCTCGCCTCCTTCGTCATCATCACCCTGATGATTCTGTACCGGTTCGGCTTCAGCCTGCCCGAGATGTATGGCACGGTGGCGGACAAGGCGCCGCTTGGTGAGCGCCTCTTCGAGCACGGAAACCTGTACAAGGACTGGTTTTCGATCCTTTCGTTTTGCGTTGCGATCCCGCTGGGCATGGCGGGAATGCCGCACATCCTGATGCGCCTGTTCACGGTGCCCAACGCCCGTCAGGCTAATCTGTCGGTGTTCTGGGCGACCTTTTTTATTGGCACCACCATGGTGCTGATGCTGCTTGTCATCGGCTACGGCGCCGCAGCCATTTTGCCCGATTACGCGGAGTTCTATGCCGACGGCGAAATCATAGGCGGCAGCAACATGGTGGCGCTGCACCTGTCCCAGGCACTAGGAGGCAGCGTGTTTTTCGGCTTTGTCAGCACCGTGGTGTTCGCCACCATCCTGGCGGTGGTCTGCGGGTTGATTCTGGCCGGCGCCTCGGCGTTTTCCCACGATCTCTATGCGCATGTGATCCGCGGTGGCAAATCCGAGGAACAAGAAGAGGTTCGGGTCACGCGAATCGAAAC
>Ga0255057_10001296_pt1 | contig 14241 bp, 14 predicted proteins | sample Cases_109_6_MG_FD_189022 | JGI IMG/M metagenome (GOLD analysis project Ga0255057, IMG submission 189022) | Seawater microbial communities from Amundsen Gulf, Northwest Territories, Canada - Cases_109_6 | ecosystem: Environmental > Aquatic > Marine > Gulf | place: Canada: Northwest Territories... | reverse complement strand
CATCGATCCCGCACCGCGCATCGCCGCTACCCGCCAGAGCCGCCAAGAGGCCTTCGGCGAGCTGCTCTCTCAGCTAAAGAGCTCCTGGAAGTGGCGGCTCACCCGCGTGTTCACTGGACAGGTAGTGGACATGCGACGAAGGATGCTGCGAAAGCTTGCGGACGATGCCACCGAATTCCTCGGCTTGCGTGAACGAGCCAAGAGCGCCCTGCTGATCTTGGGCGGCGAGGAACGGCGCCTGATAACAGAGGCCGGACGTCGTCTCGCATCATCCGGACTTCTCCCCTCCGCCGACGACATCCTCATGCTGTCCGATCAGGAATTGAGCGAGATGCTCCTCGGTGACGAGCCCGTGTCTCACGAGGAGCTCCTCCGCCGGCACGAGGCTCACAACCAAGCTCTTCTTGGAGATGCCCTGCCACAGACCTTCGACGGTCATCCAGGCTCTCTGGAGTACATCCCGATCGAAGGTGATCGGATAGAGGGATGGGCGGCGAGCCCCGGCATCGTGCGGGGACGGGTGCGAGTTCTGTCGAGTCTGGCCGACGGAGCGAAATTGGAACCGGGCGACATCCTCGTCGCTCGAAGCACCGACCCCAGTTGGACGCCGCTGTTCCTGATAGCGGGGGGTATCGTCCTCGAAGAAGGCGGACCGCTGTCTCATGCCGCGATCGTCGCCAGAGAATTCGGCCTTCCCGCCGTCCTCAATGTGACAGGTGCCATGAAGGCTCTCGACGAAGGCTCCGAAATCGAGGTAGATGGAACTGCAGGAGTCGTAACCCGGATCGATGCCCTGGTGGGAGCAGAATGAGCCGGATATCCGACTACGAGGCACTCACGCGACCGCTACGTGTCGATCGCAGCATGACTGATGATCACATGGGGACGAACGTCTTCGTCCCCGGGCTCATGGGTGCCGGCATCCTGGTATCGGCCGGGATTCTCGTCAGCGACGGAATCAAGAAGTTGTTCCCAAGTAGTGGGACCCGACGACGGCTCGAGGTCACCCGCGGCGTACAGAGTGTCGTCGCCGGTATCGCGGCCGCGGCGGGTGTTGCCATCGACGACACGAAAATATCGCGTCGCGGGTCGCGCAGTGTCACCTTCTACCTTCTCGGTGCCATCGTTCTCGGCGGGCTCGCGGCGGCGGCGGTTGCCAAGGGAATCATCGAGTTCAACGGTGAAGGAGTACTCGAAGGGAACGCTATCTCGATCGTATTCGGCTCGGTGGTCGGGTTCTTCGCCGGAGCCTTTGCGATCGTGTTGGCGATCCTGGGAATCGTGCGAGGCCGCCGGGTGCCGGTGGCGACCGCGCTCATGGAAACAACCATTCTGGGACGACTCCAGGCGCCGCCCGAAACTCGCCTCGAGCGGGCCCGGCTACTGCTTCCCCAGTTCAGCGAAGGAGAGAACCTGTGAACAAACAACGCATCGCGATCCTCAGCCTCGTCGGCTTCGTCGTCTATACCGGTGTGTACATCTTCGTGTACCTCTGGCGATCGTTTCGGATCGATGAACCGGAGAACCTCCAATTCGTGGCCGTCTGGCACGGCGACAACTTCTCTCGTGCCATCCTGGTTGCGGTCTTGTTCCTGATCGGGCTGGTCGTGACGCTGCACCTGTCCCAACTGCGGCGCCAGGGAAATGCCGGAAGCATCACACTCCGATCCGACATCCGGGAGTGGCTCATCTTCCAGGCCGACGAGACCAACGACGATCCCTCCCGGCTCGCCGACAGAATCATCGGCACGCATCGCGCCAGAATCGAAGGGTCGCGTACCTGACAAGGTCTCGCTATCGGAGTAACGCGCCTGCCGATTCCGCGATCACGTGCAGTCGAGTATCCAGCTCCAGATCTGATATCAAGACGATCGAATCAACGCGCCTACCTGATCCGCGTCTTCCCGCGGTCGAGTATCCAGTAAGAATCTGACTTTCTGGCTGGTTACTGGCTCCTGGCTACTGGTTACTGGTTACTGGCTGGTCTGCAGACATGTCGCTCGCGACCTCACAACCCATGTCCCCGCCGAGGTGATGGCCTCGCAGCGACCAGGCCACGGCGACGACGAACGCGGTACCGGCCAGCATCCCTCCCACGACGTCCGTAAACCAGTGCACGCCCAGATAGACCCGTGAGGTTCCGACGAGCAGGATGATGACGGTTGCGACCAGATATCCTCCGACCTGGGTCGACCGGCGATTCGACGAGCGCCAAATGACTGCCGCCATCACCCCGTAGAAGCCGACGGTCGCCAGGACGTGCCCGCTGGGAAATGACGGACCGTTTCCGGGAACCAGCTGCGAGAGGGCGGGCCGGCGGCGATCGACGGCGAGTTTGAGAAGGTGCTCGAGAAACGGGTTCACGATGAACGCAATGAGCATCACCAGGAGCGCTTTGCGACAGCGGTCCGTTCTCACGACGGCAACCGTGAGAAGCATGAGCACGATGCCGATCACCCATCGGCTACCGAGCCGGGTGATCCAAACCATTACCTCGTTGAGCCATGGAGAGCGAAGCTCGAAAACCTCCTCCTGCACTGAGGCATCCAACTCCGTTACCCAGGATGCCCCACTGGCGACGATGATCGCCAAGATTGTGAATCCGACAGCAGACAGGGCGAACAGCCCTATCCCGACTCGTTGACTGTTGGACAGATCGATCGCTCGGTCCCGCCAGTTCGTCTTGGTCTTCGCTCGAGGCACTGATCTCCCTGTCGGCCACATCAACCAGAACCGAGGCCGTCGTATGCCTGGAGAATGGCACGGGGATCGATCTGCCCAAGGTCACCGACGAGTCTTTCACAGAAGAATCGACGGTGACGCCGGCCGCACGCCTCGGCCCCTGTTGTGATCGAAAGCCGGTTCCGATCTACATAGCGCTGATCAAAGCCTCCGGTACCATCCCCGCTCGTGGAATCACCGCGAGTCCTCTCGGACCGATACGCCCTCATCTCTCACCTCGCCCGGGGTGGAATGGCGGACGTATGGGTAGCCGAAGATCGCCTCCTGGGCCGCCAAGTGGCGGTCAAAATCCTTCACGGCCAGCACGCCGCCAGCGAGGCATTCGTCGAACGGTTCCGACGCGAAGCTCAGGCCGCGGCCAACCTGTCGCACGCCAACATCGTGGCCGTCTACGACTGGGGCCAGGATGACGACACCTACTTCATGGTCATGGAACTCGTCCAGGGTCGAGACCTGCGTGATGTCCTACGGAGCGAAGGTGCGCTGCTGCCGCGAAGGGTCGCCGAGATCGGTGCCGACGTGTGTGTCGCGGTGTCGGTTGCCCACAACCAGGGTCTGGTCCATCGCGACATCAAACCGGCCAACATCCTTCTCACCCCGGACGGGGCTGTAAAGGTCGCCGACTTCGGTATCGCCAGGGCCTGGGACGACAGCGAGAACCTCACCAAGACCGGGGCCGTAATCGGCACCGCCACCTACTTCTCTCCCGAGCAGGCTCAGGGCAATACGGCCGACGCTCGCAGCGATATCTACTCGGTGGGTGTCGTCATGTATGAGCTACTCACCGGGGCCCCACCGTTCAGCGGTGAAAGCCCCGTCGCCGTCGCCTACCAACACGTGCAGCAAGCTCCAGAGCCGCCATCTCGCCTCAACCCGAACATCCCGCCGGGCCTGGAGGCGATCGTCCTAACGGCCATGGCCAAGAATCCAGACGATCGCTATCAGTCGGCCAGCGAGATGGTCGAGGACATCGAGCGGCTTCTGGCCGGCCAAGTACCGCTGGCCTCGCCCCACAACGAAGCGCCGACCCGGATGATGACATCCACCGACCTGCCGCCGATTCCAGGGCAAAGCGGCCCGGTGACCCGATACGACACGACGCCGGACCCTTACGAGACGCCCGTGTACCGCGAGCCCGGCCGTACCGACCGCACAACCTTGACGATCGGGATCATCGCCTCCCTCGCTCTTTTGCTGCTGGGGATCATTCTCCTGGTCCGGCTGCTCGGTTCGGGAAGCGGCGCCGGACTCATCACCGTGCCGGAGTTGGCCGGCAACCAGCCCGCCTCGGCCATCGCAGAACTCACCCGCCTCGGGCTGTCGATAGAACAAGAGGTCGTCGCCAGCTCCGACGTGGCCAAGGGGCTCGTGGTTGGGACGGAACCGCCCGCGGGGACCGAAGTCGATCGGGCATCGTTCGTAAAGCTCCTCATCTCCGGCGGAAACGCCACCATTCAGGTACCGCGGGTCATCGACCTCACGGAAGGCCAGGCCCGAACCGCCATCGAACTCACCGGCCTCGAACTCGGAGAATTCGTCTTCGAGGCGTCACCGGTGATCGAAGCCGGGGTGATCATGGCCCAAACGCCCGACGCAGGAACACTCGTCGCGGCCGGCACCAAGGTTGATCTAGTGATCTCCGCCGGTACCAACGCTTTCACGGTCCCCGATGTCGTCGGCAGGTCGGAGAACGACGCTCTCTTCGTTTTGGCCCAGACGGGGTTCGGCGTCGACCAAATCAGAATCGAGCGTCGCCCGTCGGCCGAGGTACTCGAAGGGTTCGTAATCGAAACCGATCCAGAAGCGGAACAGTTCGTGCCCGAAGACGGATTCGTCACAGTCGTGATCTCACAGGGAGCGGTTCCTTCGGTGGTGCCATCTGTTCTCACCCGCAACGCCGCCGATGCCCAGCAGATCCTGGAGGATCTCGGCTTCGAGGTCGAGTTCGACGATCCGCTAGAACTCGAGTGGGACGATCCACTCAACGGAGTCGTCGCCGAACAGACGCCGGGCGGTGGCGAGACCGCCGAATTCGGCTCGACCATTCACCTCCGAATCGGCGAGGCGGCCACCGAGGTGCCGGCACCCAACGTCCTGGGCGATGATGAGGCCACAGCCAGACAGACAATCCAAGACGCCGGCCTGGTGTTCGCCCGTGGACCCGACATTCCCCTGGGATTCGGCGATCCGGAGGACGGCAAGGCCATGGAGCAGGCTCCCCCTCCGGGAAATTCAGCCCTGATTGGGTCGACAATGACCATCAGGTTCGGAGTCGCCGCCTCTCCGATCAGTGTGCCCGATCTTGTCGGCAATCTTGTAGCGCCCAACTGCCTCACCAAGGCGGAGGCCGACAGTGCAATAACTGGAGCCGGCCTGATTCCCAACCAGTTGCCGGACACCGCTCTCCCCTTCGGCGATTCCTGTGATGGCCGGGTAGTCGTGCAATCACCCGACCCGCTGACGGCGGTAGCGCTCGGTACCCAGGTGGATTATTCGATCGGAGTCGCCGACCCGGGAGTGCTCCTCGCCGTCGGCACGATCATCGGCCAGACCATCGGAGACGTGCAGACCGCCTACCCGGGTCTCACCTTCAACTCACTGGGAAGTTGTAACGAACCGGGTGCGCCCGGCACGTTGGTTGGAGCCATTGATCCGGGGGAAGGCACGACAGTCGCCAGCAATGCCACAGTCGACTACTGGACCGCAGTCGACGACGGAGGACTCCCCGATCTCTGCACGGCGCTGCCGTAGAGGAAGGCAATAGGCGCGTAGACGGCCGCGGAGTCGGAGGTCCCCCCCTCCAATCGGCCTACGGCCGATTGACTCCCCCTCAAGGGGGAGTAGTTCCCTCTTGCTAATCGCTAATCGCTAATCGCTAATTGCAAAAGGCTCCGCCGGAGCCACCCACCTACATCTCTAGGAAATTCCCCAGCAGCTTCTTCCCCTCCGTGGTCATGATGCTCTCCGGATGGAATTGCACTCCGACCACAGGCAACGACGTGTGCCGGACTCCCTGAACGGTTCCATCGGGGCTGGCGGCGCTCACTTCCAGTTCTGGCGGGAGGTCGAAACCGGCCAATGAGTGATATCGAGTGGCGGTGAAAGGGTCGGGAAGGCCGGCAAAAAGACCCTTGCCATCGTGGCTGATCGGCGACGTCTTGCCGTGTCGGATTTCGGGTGCTCGCCGAACCGCTCCGCCGTATGCCACCACGATCGCCTGGTGACCGAGACAGACGCCCAGGATCGGGATACGGTCCCCGAGCCTCTTCACATAGTCGACCGAGTACCCGGCATCCTGGGGGACCCCTGGACCTGGTGAGATGACCAGTCGGTCGGGCGAGTATTCGGCGAACGCCTCTTCGGGTGGAAGCACGTCACTTCGTATTACCACCGGATCTGCACCCAACTCGCCGAGATACTGAACCAGGTTGAAGGTGAAGGAGTCGTAGTTGTCGAGAACCAGGATTCTCATCCGAGGGACCCACCACTATCCAGGAACGTGTTGCCCACCCACTCGTAGAAGACCACCAGCAAGGCGATGGCGATGACGAGCATGATCGCCATGAACACCAAACGCAGCCAGACAGGTCCGGGCAGCGAGCGATACAGGTAGCGGATCACGTCCCGGCGAGGATAGTTCCCGCATTCGGGCCGGCCACCAGAGTGGCCACCACCACCAGACGCTGGCTGGCGGACAGCACAGGCTCACAGGTGGTCAGAGTGAGCCACGCCCCATCCCACTGATCAGTGACCCATGTGTCATGGGGCTCGACGACGAATGTGTCCACAACCTGATACACGTGGGTGCCCGTGGCGGTTTCGACCGAGATCACATCACCGATCGTCACCCGATGGAGATGCAAGAACGGGGCACCGTAGGTGCTGCGGTGGCCGCTGATCACAGCATTGCCTTGCTGACCGGGTAATGCCGTTTCGGGCATGTGGCCCGCACCCGATTTGAGGTTCTCCCGGGTGACCCCTTCGACGACGGCCCAGTCAACTCCGGCCGCGGGAATCACGATGCGACCCAGCGCCCGACCGGCGACCGGGACCGACTCGAAAACTATGACCGGCTCGCCGAACTCCTCGCCCGGGAAGTCGGCCACGGGTGATTCGAGTGAGACCGGATCGAGGCCGGGAAGCGAGGCCGGATCAAAGGCCGGCAGGTCGAACGGCACTGCAATCGGGCTCTGGGCAAGTTCCAGAGGCTCATACACGACCAACTCCGATGCACCGGTCTCGATGCGGATATCCAGCTGGCTCCGGAGCTCGGTTTGTCCCCGATGCGCCAGCAACGACGTGACCCCGAACTGGTAGACGATGAATCCGGCGACCAGCAGGCCGATCGCCAAGCCGATTCGGGCGATGCCACGAATAATCGAGGTGGTTTCCGGCCCCCGTTTGATCCGGATCGCCGGCAGATCTTCTCTTACAACGGTCACGCTGACTCCACTGTCGATCTATCCGAGTACCGCTACCCTTCCCCTATGCCAAAGTCCAAAGGACGCCGGAAGCCGAAGCGCGTCGTCCACGCACCACCTCCGCCCAAGGAGGTCAAGGTTTCACCCACCTGGTACGTGGCCGTGATGTTCTCGCTCATGGCTATCGGCGTGGTCATGATCATCCTGAACTACATCGATCTCATGCCATTCGACGATCCGGTCAACTGGCTGTATGTCGGACTGGGAAGTATCGGCGTCGGATTCATGATGACGCTCAACTTCCACTGAGTTGCGTCAGCGAGCGCAGCTTCTGCCGCTCGCCCGACGTCAAGTTACACCTGTGTAGTTATCCACCGTTCATCCACAGCTGTGGATTGATTTTCGCGGTCGGGGATGTAGCCGAGCAGTTCCACACCGGGTCATGGTCCGTCGCTATTCGCCGATGGTTGCCGGTTCCATCTCTTGGCGGCAATGACGGGGGGCATCCACATCCTCGCCCTGAGCGTGGGTCACGGTGAGCTGCAGGCCGCACGCGGCACAAATGAAGAGTGCTTCCACATCGATCACGTCATCGGGATCGATGTCCTCGGGCGCAGGGGTCGCCAGCAACCGAATCCCCCACCTGCCGACGAACAGAATGCCCAGGCCCATGGCAACTGCGACCGCGACTTGCACCGCCTGACCCATCGAGTATCAGAGGAGTTCGAGGATGGTGGCGTTGGCCATGCCGCCACCCTCACACATGGTCTGAAGGCCCCAGCGTGACCCGGTGCGCTTCATCTCATGCACCAATGTGGTCATCAGTTTGGCGCCGGAAGCACCCAGTGGATGACCAAGTGCGATTGCCCCGCCATTGACGTTGCCCTTCTCCCAGTCGGCGCCCGTCTCGTCGAGCCACATTCCGACCACTGAGGCAAACGCCTCGTTTACTTCGAACAAGTCGATGTCGTCGATCGTCATGCCCGCCTTGGCAAGAGCCTTGTCGGTGGCGGGAATGGGCCCGGTCAGCATCATGACCGGGTCCACCCCGGCAAGCGCAAAGGTATGGAATCGAGCCATCGGCTCCATACCGAGTTCCTCGGCTCTGGCCTCGCTCATTATGAGGAGTGCGGCGGCACCGTCCGATATCTGGGATGAATTCGCGGCCGTCACTCTGCCGTCCGGCTTGAAGGCAGGTTTGAGCGAAGCAAGAGTCTCAACCGTGCTGTCGGCCCGGATGCCCTCATCCCTTGTCGCCATCCCGGTCGACGTCTCAACCGCCAGGATCTGACTCGCGAAGCGACCTTCGGCGGTCGCCCGTTCGGCACGCTGATGAGAGTCGACAGCGATCAGGTCGAGACGCTCCCTGGATAGACCCCACTTGTCGGCGATCATTTCGGCTGAGATGCCCTGCGGAACGAGGGTATGGGCGTACCGCTCCGACATCTTTGGCCCAAACGGCATGCCGGGGCCCTGCGCGTTGTATCCCATCGGAACCCGACTCATCGACTCGACTCCACCGGCGATGACGATGTCGTAGGCACCCGCCATGACTCCCTGAGCGGCAAAGTGAACCGCCTGCTGGCTCGAACCACACATCCGATCAACAGTGGTGCCCGGAACCTCCTCCGGGAACCCGGCGGCGAGTGCTGCGTTGCGAGCGATGTTGTAGCTCTGCTCCCCCGACTGGGTGACGCATCCAAAGATGACGTCCTCGACCAGCGCCGGATCGAGACCGTTCCTCTCAACGAGCGCTTCTAGCGTCAGTGAAGCAAGATCGACAGCGTGGATGTCCGAGAGTTGGCCTCCACGCTTACCGACCGGGGTCCGAAGTGCATCGACAATTACAGCCTTGGTCATGATTCAGACTCCTGTGTTCTCCAACCTACCGAACGGAGCAGCCAACCCCAGACAATGGTTGTGGAGATGAGGGGATTTGAACCCCTGACCCCCTGGTTGCAAACCAGGTGCTCTGCCTAGCTGAGCTACATCCCCGGGAGGCGCAATCTTACGGGACTGGCGACGGCCGCCCGACAATCAGCGTTCTCCGGCTTGATAAACTCGCGTCCCTTCGGGCCCATAGCTCAGCTCGGTTAGAGCGCATCCCTGATAAGGATGAGGTCCCTGGTTCAAATCCAGGTGGGCCCACCGTCGGAACCCCTTACGTCGTAGGGGCTTTCTGTGTTGTTGGTGCTCAACCGATTTCGGCGATTTCACCAAACGGGCGCAAGACGGGCACACGAGCTTCCGAAACAGCCTGATTTAGGCGGTCCGACACGATCAGAATGATTTGTCGCTGATGCGACAGTCGGGGATCACAGGTCATTGGTGGGCGGTTCCCCACGACCATGAAAGTTACCTCCAAACTGGTTGTACTCGGCACCGCCCTCCTCCTAGTCGCTGCAGCTTGCGGCGGGGATGATGATGCTGATGCGGATGAAATCGGCGATTCGCTCACCAGCTACGGAGATGCGATCAGTCAGGCCGAGTCGGAGCTTGCCGAAGCGGCTCGTAGCGTCTTAGCTGGTCAGACGGAGCCCTCGCCCGCCGAGGCTCTGGCCGAAGTTCAGGCAACTTTCGACGCGTACCAGGCCGTACTCGAAGACCTCCAGGCACTTGACTCTCCCGAGGCGTTCGTCGAGCTTCATGATGACGTGACTCAGTTCCTGGCAGCAACCCAGGAAGAAGCCGCGGTGTTCGTCCAGGCTGCTGCGGATGACCCCGGCTTGTTCTCCAGGGACTCGGCCGACGCGGACGAGGGCAGCTTCGCTGTGCCACTCATTGCCTTCTTCGATTCCCTCCGCCGGCTCAACACTGCTCTCGAGAGCGCTGGGTACTTTGGTCCACTCCCCTTCCCGGATCCCCAGCAGTAGCCAATAACCTCTTCGCTATGGGGACCAGCCAGGAGCGCTAGGTCGGTCGCGTCTGGGGGTGTCCGAGGCTGTCCGACCCTCCTCAGACATAGTCCGAATAGTGATCAGTTTCTGTCCAGTTAGGCCCACTTGGACGCGCCCGATCACCGTCCACGCCTACGACCACCAACTGATCACTGGTGGGGAACCGCGGTCGGGGGCAGACCGTTGTCTCCAGCATGATCCCGAGAGCCATCGCCGTTCTGATAGTGCTCGCCGTTGCGGCGACGGCGTGCCGCCCGGCCGACATCTCGAGTGCGGTGGAAGCCGGCGATCTGATCGAATTCCCCGGAATCGAGGCGTTGGCCGCCGATTTCAACGCCGATTTCGGTGTGCCGCGACTCATCCTCTCGCTGTCGCCCACCTGACCCGAGTGTCTCAACGGCGCCAGTTGGGTGCAATCTGAAGTCCTCGAAGCACACCCGGGGCAACCGCTTGCCGTGTACGTGGTGTGGTCCAACCAACTGCCGAGTGATTCGCGCGGTGGCTGGGATCCCGGGCTACTCGACGACCCCCGGATCATCGAGTACTGGGACGGCGACGGGGTGACGGCCCGATGGCTGTTCTCCAACCGGGAAGCCATTGGATTCGAGTTCTTTGGCGGGGCCGCTGTGTGGGACTCGAGTTTGCTGTTCGGACCCGATGCCACGTGGGCCGCGGTGCCGAGCCCTATCGAGCACCTCGGTTACACCGTGATCCGGCAACGAGCCGCACTGGAAAGCCATCTCTACGACGCGTGGGCCATGTCTGGCTAGAGGGCCGGTCGGCTTCGCAGGAGCGAGGCCCCTATTAGGCCGCTGGTCGTTCTCACAGATCGCCGCCGTCAACTCCAGGACCGGTCGCTACGCTCCTCACCCGGCAGACCGCAATCACCTATGAGGGCTCGATGACCTGTTCCAACTGCTCAACCGAGAACCCCAGCGGTGCTGCCTTCTGCATGTCGTGTGGATCAACCCTCGCATCCGCCTGCACCAACTGTGGTGTCGAACTCCCCCCGGGAGCCGCCTTCTGTTCGGCCTGCGGCACCCCCGTCGAGGGAGAATCTGCTTCCGATGAGGGTCTCCGCAGATACATCCCCGCCGAGTTGCTGTCCAAGCTCAAGTTCGCCGCCGAGTCCGGTGGGATGGAGGGTGAGCGCCGTACGGTGACGATGCTCTTCTGCGACGTCCAGGGTTCGACGGCTGCCGCCGAGCAGATGGATCCCGAAGAGTGGGCCGACGTCATGAATGGGGCCTTCGACCATCTCATCGCCCCGGTATACCGATACGAGGGGACATTGGCGCGACTCATGGGCGATGCAGTACTGGCCTTCTTCGGTGCTCCTATCGGCCACGAAGACGACCCGGAGCGCGCCGTCCGCGCCGGACTCGAGATTCTCGAAGCGATCGAGCCCTACAAGGCAGAGGTCAAGCGCGAGTGGGGCCTGGACATCGACGTTCGTGTCGGAATCAACACCGGCCTGGTCGTCGTCGGCGCGGTCGGATCTGATCTCCGGGTGGAGTACACGGCCATGGGTGACGCCGTCAACACCGCAGCCCGGATGGAATCCACCGCGCAGGCCGGCACCGTACAGATTTCTGGCGACACCAGAAGACTGGTCGACAAGCTGTTCGAGTTCGAAGACCTGGGCGGAATCGAGGTCAAGGGCAAATCCGAACCGGTGCCCGCCTTCCGGGTTGTGAAGGCACTCCCCCGTCCCGAGACTCTCCGTGGCATCGACGGTCTGCGGTCACCGCTCATCGGTCGGGAGGCAGAACTCGACCAACTGAGGGCGGCCATCGCCGGCACTGCCAGTGGCAAGGGCGGAATCGTCTCGGTCATCGGTGAGGCCGGGCTGGGTAAGTCCCGTCTGGTGGCAGAGGCGCGCGCTCACGCATCGGACCAAGGGGGCGTCCACTGGCATGAGGGCCGATCCCTCTCATACGAGACGGCCACCCCGTACACACCTGCAAAGAGGGTCGTGCAATCCATCTGCGGACTCACGGGCAGTGAGTCGCCCGCCGAAGCTTGGCGACGCATCAACGATGTTGTCGCCAGGGTCGCTCCCGGACGGGCGGACTCGATCACTCCTTTCCTGGCATGGATTCTCGACATTGCCCTCCCTAAAGACCATGAGCACCGACTGGAGTATCTGGATCCACCTCATCTGAGGTCCGAGGCGTTCCGTTCGATCATCGAGTTGGTCACCGGGATGGCCGAGAACGAGGCAGTGGTGCTCGTCTTCGAGGATCTGCATTGGGCGGATCCCGCCTCCCTCGATCTAGTTCGAGAACTCCTCGGCGCCGCGGCCACAACCCGGCTGTTGCTGGTGTTGCTCTTCCGCCCACGCCGACAAGAGGGGTCATGGGAGATCCACGAAACCGCCGGACGCGACTTCGCGCACGCCTACACCAGCCTCGTGCTCGAACCGTTACCCGACGCCGCGACGCGCGACCTGATCGCGCGCCTGCTCGCCGTCGATGGACTGCCCGAGCAGGTCAGAGCGGAAATACTCTCCAAATCGGAAGGTAATCCCTTCTTCGTCGAAGAAATCATCCGTTCACTGATCGATCAGGGGTTGGTGATCCACGACGGAGAGCAGTGGACCGGCACCGAAGATGTTGCGACCATTGCAGTCCCCGAGAACCTGGCAGCCGTCCTGACCTCGCGCCTCGATGCGCTCGACGAAAGGAGCCGTCACATAGCTCAAGCGGCCAGCGTTGTCGGCCGCGAATTCCGCTACGACGAACTGGCCGCCTGCCTCCCCGATCTGTCGGGTATCGATGAAGGTCTGGTTGATCTGCAGAGGCGCGAACTGATCATCGAGGTGGCCCGGATCCCGAAACGACTATTTCGTTTCCGGCATGCGTTGCTACAAGAGGCCACGTACGAGACGATCCTCCTCAAGCAACGCACCCGCCTCCACGCCGCCGTCGCCGACTTCCTGGAGATGACTCAGCCGGAACGTGTCGAAGACCTGGCCGCACATCTGGGGAGCGCGCGGGAATGGAGTCGAGCCGTCCCGTACCTCGTCGCGGCCGGAGAAAAGGCCGCCGACAACTATGCAGTGCAATCGGCCATCGATCAGCTGCAGACGGCACTCGACCATATGGACGACGAAACTCCATCGGACCTGATGCGACGAGCGCTCGAGACCCTCGGCCAGGCACATCAGTTCCTGTTCGACATGGAAGGCGCAGCTACGGCGTACCGCAGGTTGGGGGAGGAAGGAGATCGCCGCGACGACACCGCCATGAAGATCTCCTCGCTCAACAAGTTGGGCCTGGTCCGGGCACTCTTCTTCGATGAGCGAGATGCGGGACTGGACGACATCGAAGCCGCCGAGGCGATGGCCCGCGATCTCGACGAGACGGGCGGTCTCATCGAATCCTGCATCAGCCAGTGCTACATCCGGACGGCCCACGCCGAATTCGATCAGGTCGCCTACTACATGAACGAGGTCACCGCTCTGGGATCAGAGGCCGGTGACGAGACCACCCTGTTTGGGATGGGCCATTTCACCAACTCGCTCGTCTATCTCACCAAATTCGATGAGGGTCTCGAACAAGCAGAAAAGACGCTCGCCAAGGCGGAAGAGTTCGGCAACCTCCAATACCAGGCCGAGATGCTCACATTTGCGATTCCCTTGTGCCATCTCCGAAATGGAGACGTCGAGGCAGCGACCGGAGCACTGGAGCGGGGCATGGAGATCGCCCGGCGGATCGGAGCCCGCGACTCCGAAGCATTCGCCGCGGTCTTGCAGGGGAAGATCGCCATGGAGCAGGGTTACCTCGAGGATGCGCTCGGACTGTTCCGCAGGACGATCGAGGCGTCCGACGCCACCGGGATTCCGTACATCATGGCGCTGGGACGGTGTGTCACCGGTACTTGTTACCTGCACATCGGCGGACCGATGGTGGAAAGGGCTCTGGCGCTCCATCGAGAGACGCTCGACATGATGGAACAGCCGACCGGCACCGTTCTCGGTGCGTGGATGTGGACCGAAATCGGTCAATGTGTGTTGGCGGCCGGCAAAATCGCCGAGGCGCGCCAACTGTTCGAGAAAGCGCTCACCGAGCAGACGGCTCCGATGTACCTGCAACGGCCGGGCGCCCTCGCCGGTGCGATCCAGGTGGCGCTAATCGACGGCGACCTGGATAGGGCTCGAGAACGTCTCGCAGAGTTGG
>Ga0255057_10001295_pt1 | contig 14246 bp, 11 predicted proteins | sample Cases_109_6_MG_FD_189022 | JGI IMG/M metagenome (GOLD analysis project Ga0255057, IMG submission 189022) | Seawater microbial communities from Amundsen Gulf, Northwest Territories, Canada - Cases_109_6 | ecosystem: Environmental > Aquatic > Marine > Gulf | place: Canada: Northwest Territories... | reverse complement strand
GGCGCGCTAGCTCAAAGAGCGGCCATGCAAGACTCTGGAGTTCGAAACCCGGCAGAGCGGTTTAATGCCGGTGTTGCGTCGACCGGTTGAGGTCACAGGCGGAAAGCGGACGCTTCCTGGCCCTATCCTGGAGCACCTTCGCCCAATGTCCGCTTTCACCAATAGCGGACGTTCAGCTAACGAAGATTAGGCAATTTTGAATGGCAGCTTTCGGCCAAAAGCAGACGCTGCACCACAATCAGACAAATTGAAATATGAGCTTACTTTTCGGCACCGCCAACGGGAAACAAGAGCAGTACGAAATTATAGGCGGCTATGAAAATTTGTTGTAGTAGACCCAGCATAAATATTCCGATGTACCAAGGGAGAACTCCAAAAAATGCCAAGAAATGAGCCAGGATTGCGGCAATTCCAATTGACAGTAGTGCCCGTTGCCCAGCTGTGGGTTTCGCTCCTTTCATACGCAGAAGGAAAGCGCTCAGGTTTGCCGCATGTAGTGAGCCCAAGAATAGATTGGCGCCCATCCAACTTGCGGGTTCAGAGGATAAAAATATCAGCAGGACAGACGGTACAAAACTTGCGAACAAAGCGGTCAGACTTGTCTCCACCAAGGTGCGAAGCTGAAGTCGTTCTTCCGGTGACCAATCGTGATTCTGTCTATGACCAAGAACAGCCACAACGCCCGTAAAACCGGTAAGCGCTATTGCGACTTCTGCGACCGTAGTCAGAATTGATTGCGGGTCCATCGAAATACTCCGAGCTCGTTCCGGTTTTGGACGGACTTTGCCAACCGTCCGCTTTGGGTTATTTGCGACCGTTCATCATCCTATCAGTCCAGCGACCAATTGAGTGGCTCCAGTTCCACCCCGTTACGATTGAAGTACTCGTACACTGGTAGACCTACAATGATCAAGCCGATTCCAGCCAACGCTCGCGTCGGCGTTGCCAGGAGAGTATTGATGAGCAGGTAAGTAGTGACGAGCAGGAAAACTGCCGGCACAAACGGGTAGCCCCAAACACGGTATGGCCGCCTGGCATCCGGCCATCGGCGCCGCAGGATGAAAATGGCCGCACCGCTCATGCCGAAAAATACAAAGAGGACAAAGATGTATATGTCCGTAAGAATGTCGAATGTTCCCGATACCGTCAGAACGATTGACCATACGCCAATCGTTACGACGGCAACTGCGGGTACGCCATTCTCTGAAATGCGAGCGAGCCCTGCCGGAAGAAGCCCGGCACGTCCAAGCGCAAAAGGAACGCGCGCCCCGGACAGGATCGTGGTGTGCAGCGTTCCGTACGCCGAGATCATAAGTCCCGCGGACATAAGCGCCGCAATGCCTGGACCAAAGAAACGCGAGGCGGCTTCACTCGCGACCGAGGACGATTCGGCAACGCTGGCCACTTCGACAGGCAAGAGCACATAAAAGTATGCCGCATTGATAAACAAGTAGAGCGCGATCACGGTCAAAGTTCCACCGATGAGCACGCGCGGTAGCGTACGCCCGGGGTCCTTGACCTCGCCACCGAGTGCTGCGATCACAGCCCAACCATTGTAGCCCCACAGTGCGCCAAGCATCGCCGCGCCGAAACCGGTCAGACCGAGTCTCGCGCTGTCGGGAACGCCTTCGCACGTACCGGCTTCGCCGCTCAACGAATAGTTGGCCCAGGAGCCGTCGGCCAGCAAGAACGCACCGAAGCTGACGAGTAGAACAAGTGCCACCTTCACGGCGGTTAACAAGGTGGCGGTGTGACCACTCGATCGCACGCTGCCGAGATTGATGGCGCTCGCTACGACGATTATTAAAAGCGGGAGAAGCTGAACTGCAAGCGGAGGCAGTGCGCCACCACTGAAATCGTTTAGGAACACGACCAGGATGATCGCCGCCGCCGCTGCCGAAGCGCCCAGGGCGATGGTTTTTGTCCACCCAAAAAGAAATGCCCAGCGTCGCCCAAAGGCTGCGCCGATGAAGTGAAATTCGCCGCCTGAGCGAGGCATCATCGCGCCGAGTTCGGCATAAACGAGCGCACCGGCCAACGTCAATAAACCCGCTACAAGCCACACCGTCAGAACCATACCCGGGCTCCCGACATTGCAGATCATCACCCGCGCTTTTACGAATACTCCGGTTCCTATGATGTTCGCAAGAATCACGGCTGCGCCCGGAATCACAGTAAGCGCACGTACTAGTTGTCCGTCTCGGACAGGTGAGTGGCTCACGAGGTGAGCAGCCAAAGCGAATGTTCGCTTTCGTATGGACTTCCCAGATTCGCGACAGCGCTCAACTAAACAGCACCCAAATAAATCGTTGATGCCATAACGAAGTAGACGAATACCGAGATAATGTCGTTCGTCGTCGTGATGAACACGCCCGTCGCCACGGCCGGATCAATTTTCATGCGATGAAGAAGTAGCGGGATCGTCGAGCCGAGTTCGGCGTAAGTCATTGCTCCGCAAGACGCTATTAGCCCTCCGAGCGCCCACAGCAGCACAGCTGCATGCGGCGGCGCGCAGCGCCGCTAGAATGCTTCACCTATCGAAAAGTGAATCGCCTCGCTGTCCTCTGACTTCGCGATATCCAGGCGAAGATTGATGCGTTTAGCTTTTAACGCCATGAACCGGACGCCAATGCCGTAGCTCGGAATCGTCTTGTTGTCGTTGAGCCCGAGAGTCGATTCGTCGATGTATCCTGCACCGGCAAATCCGGCAACACCCCATCGCGTACCCAATCGCCAGCGCAATTCCATCTGACCCGCAAGAGATTCCTTGCCGATGTAATCAAAGGCCGAAAAACCTCGTAACGGAATCCGACAACCATCCCAAATCGGCACGAGGCCGCGGCGAACGCAACCCTGAACTTCCCAGGCCAGAACGACTGACGGCCCCAGCTCATGATAGGAACTGTAGGCCATTTTGTAAGATTGGTACGTATTGTCGCTACCGAGTGCCTCGTCATTGAAGAGCGCCGAAAGTTCAAATTTGTGCCCCTGATAGCTGTTCATTGGCATGTCCCGGGAATCGTTCTCGATGGCAATACCAAGACCTGCGGTGACGGTGTCGGCACTGAGATCGTAACGGACAGGGTTGAGCCCGACGCCATCTGGTGGAATACCGAGCCCAAACGATTGTTCGATATCCGACCATCTACCAGAAACTCCAATGAACCAGTTGCCCATGACGTTGCGGGAAAGCTTGGCAAAGGCAATATTTCCTGCAACGTTCCAGTCGACCCGATCTCGCGACCCCAGCGTTAGCGGCAACAAAACACTTAACTTGAGGTCGGCGTAACCGACTGCCCCACCCAGTCGCCAACGATCACCGCCCCAGTAGCTTTGATGACCGACAGCCAGGGCCTTGCTGTCGTTGCTGCTGTAGATTACGCCGCCACCCGTAACGGACGCTGGTTGTTCTTCTTTTTGCTCCTCTGTCTGCGGATAGAAATAAGCGCCGACCGCGACAATCCCAGTGTCCAGCGTCGGATTGGAAAACAAAAGCGGGACTATCAACTTGTCGCCACTTTGAATCTTTAGCGGTATTTCATCGTCACGGATGTCCGGAGTCACGGCTGGAGTTGATACCTCCGGATCGCGATCATCAACCGGATCATCGTTGGTGGCAGCGTAGGTAAATCGACCGATGCCGAGAATCAAGAAGATGGTCGCGGCGCAACGCCCGACAAGATAAATCAGTTTTATCAAATGTCGTCTCCGGAACTACGCCGCACCCAAATAAATCGTTGATGCCATAACGAAGTAGACGAATACCGAGATAATGTCGTTCGTCGTCGTGATGAACACGCCCGTCGCGACGGCCGGATCGATCTTCATGCGATGAAGGAGTAGCGGAATAGTCGAACCAAGCGTTGCGGCCAGTGTAGTGACGATCGCGACGGACAAGCCCGCGGCCATTGCAAGCCGTTCAGGCGCTTCGATGTTGACGATCATCGACGCGGCCATCACAAGGATGAACAGCAATGCCGCTACGATCACGCCGTTGATCAATGAGCCCGTCATTTCCTTGACCATGCGTCGCCCTATGTCGCCAAACCAGACCGTACCCGAGGCCAGGCCCTGCACGGTGACCGTTGATGCCTGTATTCCTGCATTGCCGGCCATCGCCATCACCACGGGAATAAATGTCGCGAGAACGGCGGCGCGTTCCAGTTCATCCGCGAAAGAACCGACCACCACTCCGGCCAGCGCGGCGCCGATCAGACCGCCAATAAGCCACGGCAAACGGGAACGTACCATCCGCATCAGCGAATCATCGGGCAACGCGTCCGGCCTGACACCGCCCATCAGCATCATGTCCTCTTCGGCCTCGTCACGGGCGACTTCCTGAAGTTCTTCGACGGTAATTCGACCGATAACATGCCGGTTTTCATCAACAACCGGGACCGTCGCGAGTTTGTGTCGCGTCGCGAGCTCAAGGACGTCCTCCTGGTCGGCGTCCGCGGTCACGCTGACCATATCGTCACGCATAATGTCGCGGATCAACACCTTTTTCTTGTTCAGCAGCAGATCGCGAAGCTTGAGACGGCCTACAAGCTGCCGCTCCTCGTTGACGACATAGGCCTCGTAGAATTTCTCAATTTCCGCGGCCTTGCGACGAATCAAGCGGGTAGCCGTCCCGACATTCCAGTCGTCGATGACGACCAGGAACTTGTTACTCATAATGCCGCCGGCCGAATTCTCATCGAACTTCAGCCGCTCACGTAGTTCCTCGTCGTCAACAAGGCGCTCGAGAACCGCGGTCTCTATGCCGTCAGGCAGGTCATTCAGCAGCTCGACGGCATCGTCATCGTCGAGTTCCTCAACGATCTCGGTTATGCGCGCCACGTCGGCGTCCTGCATAAGAACGGCGCGCAGATCCGGATTCATTGCTTCGAGGATGTCAGCTGCGTGTTCGGGGGGCAGCCAGTTATAGAGTTTGCGCGCCTTTCGCAGCGGCACATGGATCATCAGCTCGGAAATATCCATGTCATCCCAGCCGGCGATGATCGTGAGTACATCCCCGCTCTGGTCTTCGTCTGTCAGCGCCTCCAGGCGATGCAGCAACTCTCGATTTTCGGGTGCCAACTCACCATGCTCACCCGGAATCCAGCGCTGTCCCGCGCTCGATTCGGTGTTCAATTGTGAGTATTGATCAGTCACGCGCTCTCTCCCGGGACGCCAACCAGTAAATTACGACGCCACTTGCGATCAATGCGACCCCAAACCAGGCCTCAGTTGGCCGACTAATCAGCACGAATGCAAGCGTCCAGCCCATCAACAACAAATATATCAGGGGTGTTACAGGGTATCCGAAGGTTCGATATGGCCGCAGCAAATCAGGCTGCGAAAAGCGCAGTCTAAAGATCCCGGCGACGGTAACAAAGCTGTTGAGCGCGAGCGTAAATCCGGCGAAGACGAGAATCGATTCGAAGCTCCCGGTCACAATAAATGCGATTGTCAGAACGGATTGCGAAATAATCGCCACGTACGGCAGACCATCCTCATTCGTAGTCGCCAGTTTTCCAAGCGGCGCGAAGTCCTCGCCGATAACCTGCAACACTCGCGGTCCCGCGACGGTCATGGCGCTGACAGTCGATATCAACAACAGCGCCAGTGCCATGCCGGCGAATCGCCCGCCCGTCGCACCAAACGCGAATTCGGCGGCGACGAAGCCGACTTCGAGTTGGCCGCTTAGTGCCTCCATTGGAGCAACGCGCAGAAACACATAATTCAGCCCCACATATAAAAGCGTAACCACAGCGGTACCGATAAACAGTATTCGTGGAAGGTTTCTTTGTGGGTCCTCGAGTTCGCTGCTGAGGTAGGTCGCTGCGTTCCAGCCTGTGTAGGCGTAGCTAACGTAAATCAGGGACACGGCGAATGCGCTGCTTGTCAAAACTCGGGCGTCGGTTGATCGCGGCAAAAAATCGACCGGCTGCGGCACATCTACGAACAACAGCGCCAATACGCAAAATGCGACGATGGCCGCTATCTTCAGCGTCGTGAAGAATGCCTGCAAGCCCCCGCTCCGCCGACGGCTACTCGTGTGAACCAGCGTCAATATCACGACGAGGGCCACGGCGAGCGATTTTTTGACCGCGTCGCTTACACCCCCATCTATACCGGATGTTGCGTAGGCCGCGAACGTCATGGCCGCCAAGGCGGTTGGCGCCGCGAAACCGATCGTCGCCGACACCCACCCGGACACGAATCCGGCCGCCGGATGGAATATGCGTGACAAGAAATTGTATTCACCGCCGGAACGCGGCATCGCAGCGCCAAGCTCAGCGTAGGTCATTGCTCCGCAAAGCGCGATTAGCCCTCCGAGCGCCCACAGCAACAGCAAGACGAATCCCGAGCGAATATCCAGCAGCTGAAATCCGAGACTTGTAAAGACACCGGTTCCGATCATGTTCGCGATCACCACGGCGGTTACCGTGCTGTGTCGAAACTTCTTTGTTGCTTGCGCCGCCACAGACCGGGAAGATACAGCATCAGCCGGCGCAATTGGCGCATCGTTAGTGGTAAAATGCGGGTACTCACTAGTTAAGGGATTTGGTGTCATGCAAGAGAACATGAATTACGCGACCACAGTCTCCGAAGCGTCGGTCGAGGACCGCTCGGAGTTCATCTGGAAAAGCTACGCCCACGTTGTCGGCGCCATTCTCGCGTTCGCGGCCATCGAGGGATATCTACTGTCGTCCGGCATTGCTGCCCGAATCGCGCCACCGATGATCAATAACTGGCTCATGACGATGGGCGCTTTTATGCTGGTCGGCTGGGCCGCATCGCACTACGCCCATAAACTCGAATCGTTGGCGGCGCAATACGCCGCCTTCGCCGTTCTGGTTGTAGCCGAAGCCATTATCTTCGCACCGATGCTCTTCTTTGCCATGATTAAGGACCCCGCAATTATCGACAGCGCGGCCGGCGTCACGGTCCTTGGCTGCGCAGGCTTGATCGCTACCGCGATGATTACGCGTAAGGATTTCTCATTCCTGCGCGGCATGCTGGTTTGGGTCGGCATGCTTGCACTCGGTGGCATCATCGCGTCGATTTTGTTTGGTTTTCAATTGGGAACCTGGTTTTCGGTCGCCATGATCGGATTCGCGGGCGCCGCTGTGCTGTATGACACATCAAATATCATGCATCACTACCCGCAAGACCGGTATGTCGCAGCATCCATGGCATTATTTGCGTCGATTGCACTGATGTTCTGGTACGTCTTACGATTATTCATGGCCCGCGACTAGGTCAGTTGACGGTAGTCAGTTGATAAAAAGAGCGCAGGCAGGTCGCGTGAAAGCCACCGTCTTCGGCCTGCCGCTCGCTCTGTTTTTCCTCCTCGCCTGGGCAGCATCCGCTGCCCAGGAACCGTTTGGCTTCGATGAGCTCGCCGCCAACGAAGAGCTGATTTCCATTCAAGGCGTGCTCGACGGTGATGACGTCGATTCCGACTTCCTGTCCGACGCCAGCTCGCGTGTTGTTCGCATCGAGGCGAATGCCGCGAGCTGCGTTGCGGCGGCCGGCCAGGAGCGCGCTCGGCTCGATGAACGATTTGCCCCGCTGGCGGAAGTCACCGGAGACAATGTCCCGCCGGAATTTATCGAACAACGCAATGATATTAGAGCCTCGCTCGATGAGGTGATCGCAGCCGAGTCGCGATGCGTGAGCATCGTCGACGAAGCGCGCGAGCTGCAGATTCGAATTTCCGAGCGACAAAGCGAACTGTCGCAACAGTTCCTCACCAGCCGGTCACAAAACGTCATCAATCTCGTGCGCGAGTTTCCGACACGGGCCGCGACCTGGCCCGCGAAGCTGCGCGAATCGATTTCACTGGATCTTGTTGAAGGCCTGGATCCAGTCAGCGTTTTTTGGCTGATTATTGCGGCAGGCATCGTTGCGGCACTTGCGGGCGTGTGGATGCGGCTCATTTTCAACAACTGGTACCGAAAAGGCGGCGGCGACGATGCGGCACCGCAGTTCAATTACCTGTTGTTGAAGCCCGTTGCAGAATTCGCACCGCTTTGGCTGATTGGAGCGGCGTTTTTTGCGGTTCTGGGTTTCAGCCTCGAGCAACCGACGATCGACTTGCTGCTCATGCGTATTGCCTGGGCGATATTCGTCTTTGGCGTAGCTTGTGTCGTAATTAACTGGGCAACCGGTCCGTTGTCGCCGTCTGCACAAGTCGATGGGCTCATTCCGGATCACGTCAAGCCGCTGCGACTCCGGCTACGATTTCTGTTTCTCACGTTCTCGGCGAGTTTCGTGGTGCTCGGCAGCGAATGGCTGTCGATTCGCGTCGCCGACTCCTACGTCAGCGGCCGTGCGTCAATGATCTTTCTTGCTGCGGTCGCATTCCTTTACTTGTTCACGTATCTGCCAAAGATTCCGGGCGTGCAGGGTCGTTACCGATTGATTCGCCTGCTTGCTATAGCAACAACTGGCCTGTGCATTGTTTCTGTCCTCGCCGGCTATCAAAACTTTGCGGCATTTCTCATTCAGGGCATTACGAGAACCGGCCTTGCCTTGTTCGTTTTGTGGATCCTGCTGTGGCTTGTCTACGTTGGATTTAACTACCTGATCGACCAGGAAACGCCGACTGCCACCCAGGTGCGCGCCTCGCTCGGAATATCCAAAACAGGCAAAGGCACTGGCATTGGCTTCATGCGATTCATTGCCGACGTCGTACTATGGCTGAGTTTCATCGTCTACATGGTGTACGTCTGGGACGAGTCGGGCTCAACTCTCGGCAAGCTGAAACACAACTATCTCACGGGTTGGCCGATCGGTGACATGCAAATTGTGCCGGTTAAAATCATCGGCGGCATACTCATGTTCGCTGGCCTGATCATCGTCATCGGCTGGCTCAAACGCTGGATTGATCGTCGCTGGCTGCGGCATATTGTGATCGAGCGTGGCGCCCGCGACGCAATCATCACTTTGTTCGGCTATGTCGGCTTTGTCGTCGCCGTTCTCATAGCGCTTGCAATGGCAGATGTCGACTTGACGGGCATCGCACTCATTTCCACTGCCCTCGCCCTCGGCATCGGTTTCGGCATGCAGGAAATTGCGAACAACTTCGTGTCCGGCCTGATTCTTTTGTTTGAGCGTCCGATTCGAGCCGGCGACTTCGTCACGGTCGGCGAGGTTGAAGGATTCGTACGCAGCATTCGCATACGGGCAACCGAAATTGAAACGCTGGACAATCAGAATGTACTCGTCCCAAATTCGGAACTCGTATCCGGCCGCGTTATTAACTGGGTCCTGCGAGATACCTATGGCCGTCTGCAAGTAAGGGTCGGCGTCGCGTATGGGTCCGACATTGAAACGGTTCGCGACATTCTGGAGACGGTGGCTCGGGAACACGCCGAGGTCATCACCGACGGCCGTGCGCCGGCACCGCGAGCACTGTTTATGGGATTCGGCGACAGCTCACTCGATTTCGAACTCAGGGTACGCATTCAGAGAATCGAGCGACGCTTCTCAGTCGTCAGTGATTTGAACTTCGCGATCGACGCCGCGTTCCGCGATGCGGATATTTCAATTCCGTTCCCGCAACGCGATCTGCATATTGTTTCCTACCCCGGAGTCGATGATGCAGAGCCCGAAAAACCGGTTGCGCCAGATCGGCCGAGCGCAGCCGTCGAGTACGGCACCCGAAGCCATAGCGAATCGGTCGAAGTCGCAGCTGACCTTTCGGATGTCTGGAAAGCGCTTACCGATACAGAATCAATGATGAAATGGCTGATTGTGAGCGGCGAATTTTCGCCGTTTATTGGTGGCGGCTTTGATGTCGCGCTTCGCGATGGCCACCAGATGATCGGCCGCACCGACATTTTCATGCCACATCGGCGACTGCGTGCTGTTATCTCAATCGATGCCGGCGAAGAATCTCTTGACTCAGGACCCATCACGGTCGAATTCACATTGCGCAAGGTCGACAAACTGACGACGGTTACGGCAAACGTGGCGGGCATACCGGACAGCGAGGATTGGGAAGAGTACTACCGGCAGTCGGTTGATCGCTGGAGTGCGGCGCTCACCGAATTGAAAGCCTACCTGCTCGCCAAATAGTCCGGACTAGGCGCTGATTTCTGTTGCGCCGCCCATGTAGGGAAGCAAAACCTCAGGCACCCTGATGCTGCCGTCGGCCTGCTGGTAATTCTCCATCACAGCAATGAGTGCGCGACCTGCAGCGACGCCCGACCCGTTCAAGGTGTGAATCAATTCAGGCTTGCCGTCTGCGTTACGCACACGCGCTTTCATGCGCCTGGCCTGAAAATCCGTGCAGTTACTGCAAGAGGAAATTTCGCGATACTTTTGCTGACCAGGCAACCAGACTTCCAGGTCGTAGGTTTTGGCGGCGCTAAATCCGACGTCCCCCGAGCACAGCTCCACCACGCGATACGGCAATTCGAGGCCTTGCAAGACGGTTTCGGCGTGCGTTGTAAGCTCTTCCAATGCCTGTGTCGAATCGGCAGCCGCGACAAGATGCACTAGTTCCACCTTCTCGAACTGGTGCTGTCGGATCATGCCGCGTGTGTCCTGCCCGTAGGAACCGGCTTCGGAACGAAAACACGGCGTGTGTGCGACAAATCGCTGAGGCAATTGATCGGTGTCGAAAATCATATCCCGCGCCAGATTCGTCAACGGCACCTCTGCGGTTGGAATCAGGTAGAACGGCGTCTCTGTCGTTGTCTTGAAGAGGTCTTCTTCGAATTTCGGCAACTGACCGGTTCCGACCAACGCATGATCGTGCACGAGATACGGTACGTAGGTTTCTTCGTAACCGTGCTCGCCCACATGCGTATCGAGCATGAACTGGATCAGCGCACGTTGCAGGCGAGCCAGCGACCCGCGCATTACCGCAAACCGTGAACCCGATACTTTGCCGGCCGAATCAAAATCGAGCACGCCAAGGTTTGCGCCCAGTTCAATATGGTCTTTGACCTCAAAATCGAATGCGGGCGGCGTACCCCAGCTGCGGATTTCTGCGTTCTGAGATTCGTCCGCACCCTCCGGGACATCGTCCATGAGCAGATTGGGCAGTCCAAGTTCAATGTCCCGTAACTGTGACTGAAGTTCTGCGAGTGACGATTCGGCGGCATCCAGCCGCTCACCCGTATTTTTTACCGCTGCGAGTAAGGGCTCTATGTCCTCGCCTTTGGCCTTGGCGTTACCGATACTTTTCGCGCTCGCATTGCGTTCGCTTTGCAGTTTCTCGGTTGTGACCTGCGTCTCCTTGCGGCGCTCCTCAAGATCCTGATAGGCCTTCGCGTCGAACACGAAACCGCGCCGCGAAAGCTTGTCTGCGACATCTTGTGTCGCCTGTCTGAGAAGTTTTGGATCAATCATCGTTATTTTGTTCCGAGAGTCGCCGCTCGTGGTTTTGACGCTCGATTTGCGCCAGCTTTTCACGAATCTTGATCTCAAGACCGCGCGGCTCGGGATGATAATACTTGGCAGGCTCCATGTCCTCGGGAAAATAGCGTTCGCCAGCCGCGAGCGCACCGTCTTCGTCGTGTGCGTAGCGATAGTTTTCGCCATATCCGAGATCTTTCATGAGTCTCGTCGGCGCATTGCGCAGGTGCATAGGCACCTCAAGGGAGCCATGTTCCCTTGCATCAGCCGTCGCCGCTTTGGCGGCTTTGTAAACGGCGTTGCTCTTTGCGGCGCAGGCCAGGTAAACCACAGCCTGCGCGAGCGCCAGTTCTCCTTCCGGACTGCCGAGGCGCTCCAGAGTCTCCCAGGCGCTCAAGGTCAATCCCAATGCTCGCGGGTCCGCGTTGCCGATATCCTCCGAGGCAACGCGGATCATTCGTCGCGCGACGTAGAGCGGATCGCAACCGCCGTCGAGCATGCGCATCAGCCAGTACAAGGATGCATCGGGGTCGCTGCCGCGTATCGATTTGTGAAGAGCGGATATCTGGTCATAAAAATACTCACCCTGCTTGTCGAAGCGGCGCCGACCGCCAAATGCGACTTCCTTGACCGTATTCGCATCGATCTGGCCGCTCTCGGTCAGGTCCGCCGCGAGCTCAATAAGGTTCAACGCGCGGCGAGCATCACCGTCGGCCGCGCTTGCGATTATCCGCAGGTCGTCATCTGCAATCGAAAAGCGACCACCCAAACCGCGCTCTTCATTCGTCAATGCATGCTGCAGAATTTCAACGAGCGTATCCGTTTCCAGTATCTTCAGTACATAAACGCGCGCTCGTGATAACAAGGCGTTGTTTAACTCAAACGACGGGTTTTCGGTCGTCGCGCCAATGAAAGTCAACGTGCCGTCTTCAACGAACGGCAGGAACGCATCTTGTTGAGATTTGTTGAATCGATGCACCTCATCGAGGAACAACACAGTGCCACGTCGAGAAGCATGCCTGTGCTGTTTGGCCTGTTCGACAGCCGCGCGAATATCCTTTACGCCGGCCATGACGGCTGACAAGGCAATGAAATGAGAATCCGTGCTTCGCGCAATCAGGCGTGCGAGCGTTGTTTTGCCCGTGCCCGGCGGTCCCCAAAAAACCATTGAATGAGGCCGGCCCTGCTCCACGGCTTTTCGCAGCGGCTTTCCTTGTTCGAGCAAATGCGATTGGCCGAAGAATTCTTCCAGATTTGCCGGCCGCATGCGATCCGCCAGCGGCCGCTCTACGGCCTCTGCTTCTTCGGCGGCGAATAAGTCGGTCACGTGCATCCCTTTGGCTTAGGATTGCGCGGCAATCTTCGCCTCGAATCGCTGACTCCAGCCCCCGAGCCCTGCCGCCGCAATCAACAGTCCGGTCATTATACCGGCCACGTCCGCGGCAACATCGAGCCATTCGGCGCTGCGATAACTGAGCATTCGCTGGCACAACTCGATCAGGACGCCGTAGAGGAGTAAGCCCAGTGCTATTCGCCAGTAGGAGCGCGGCCGATATTGTCCGGCAAACCAGATTGCCAACACCGCGAATACAAGGGCATGTGCCCACTTGTCGACCTCACCAAACCAGTCGATAATTTTGATGCGATCCGGCCACAACCAGACCACCGGCATCACGGCCAGCGTGAGGACGAGGACCAACAGCACACCGCTTGCCGTTCGCCACCACGGCGCATAGCGGAGTGGCAACATCAACGCGATTCAGGGTTTGACGGATCGGCTGTCGCTGGCGTACCGACAACATCGACGCCATCAGGCGTTTTAAAACTGAATTTAACCGGGTCGATTGTTTCGTTGACGACGACGCCGCTCAGCGACACAAGGGTGGTTTGCTCCAGATTGTCAAAAAACAGCATCCTTGCCAGGGTGCGATTACTGAATGCCAGTTCGAGCCGGCTGAAACCACTTTCGGTATCAACGGGATGCATTCGGACCCAAGTCAGCCCCCCATCTTCGTAGCTACCGTCGTAGATGAATTCGTCCATCGCCGTCGCCGAGCCGCCGAGCAACAGGGCCGGCGTGTTTGCCAGAGCTTCTGCTTGCGGCTTGACGGTCACCTGTGCGAGGTCGACGTCGTAGCTCCAGATGTTCAAGCCATCAGCAACCAGGCTTTGTTCAAAGGGTTCGTCATAGGCCCAACGAAATTGCCGGGGCCGATTGATTTCCAATGTGCCGCTCGACACTTCGACAATGTCACCGTTCGCATCCATGAGCGACTGCTCGAAATCGCTTTCAAGGGTTTTGACATCGCTGATGAACGCGTCGACCAGTGCCCTGCCCGCATCAATCTCCGCATTCTCATCCGCCATGCTCGGAACGGCGTAACTCAAAAACATTATTGCTGTAATCGTCCTGATCAAACTTTCAATCCTTGTCCATTGGCGTCGCGTTTAGTTTTCTTTCCTTGCCGATGTGGGTACGAGTATTTCCCTCGAGCCATTCGGCTGTAATGGTCCTACCAGGCCAGCGGCTTCCATCGATTCAACCATTCGCGCGGCCCGGTTGTAGCCGATCTTGAGGCGCCGCTGCACGCCGGAAATGGAGGCTTTTTTCGTATCCAGCACAACCTGCACTGCCTGATCGTAAAGCGGGTCCTGCTCGGCATCGGCAATTTCGCTTGGCTTGTCAAGACCAACCAGTCCTGGTGTTGGACCAGAGGGGCCTTCGATAATTTCATCGATATATCGGGGCGTGCCTGCCTTCTTCAGGTGCCGTACAACGCTGTGAACTTCGTGGTCCGCGACGAACGCGCCGTGGACCCGAACGGGCAACGAGGTTCCCGGCGGCAAATACAGCATGTCACCGTGACCTAGCAATGTCTCTGCGCCCA
>Ga0255057_10001294_pt1 | contig 14247 bp, 13 predicted proteins | sample Cases_109_6_MG_FD_189022 | JGI IMG/M metagenome (GOLD analysis project Ga0255057, IMG submission 189022) | Seawater microbial communities from Amundsen Gulf, Northwest Territories, Canada - Cases_109_6 | ecosystem: Environmental > Aquatic > Marine > Gulf | place: Canada: Northwest Territories... | reverse complement strand
CAGGCTGGTGTTGGCCGACGTCACTGAATTCGCCGGGCTCCCCGGGTACAGGAAGTACGTGAACGTCACCCCCGGGGGGACGATGTCGGAGACGTAGGCCGCGGCGGTGAAGCTGCCGGTGGTCTTGTTGCCGAGCTGGTCGAGGACGTTGTCGGACTCGATGGAGAGCAGGTCGCCGCTCTCCACGCCCCAGGCTGCCGCATCTTCGGGGTTGACTTCGAGGAAGTTTGACGGCCAGCGCTCGGTCGCGATCTGACGCCGGGCATGGTCGAAGAGGTTGTTCCACAGGGCGTTGATCCGGCCGTTGATCACCCAGACCTCGTCGCCGGTGGGTCCCAGGATCTCGTTTCGCTCCTTGACCGCATCCCAGTCGGCTAACACGAAGTTTGCCCTGCCCGAGTCGGTCTTGAACTGCAGGTTCTCGTGCAACCGCACGGTTTCGACCAGCTCGCCGTTTTCCAGACGTAGCGGGGTCTGTAAACCCTGGGTCCCGAAGGTTTTCAGCAGATCGTGGCCGCGCATGCCGTCGGCTTGCGCCTTCTCGACGAGGGCTGCGAAGTCCCGGCGGCTACCCGACGATTTCGGTGCGGCTTCCTCGAAGATCTCGTTGGTGTCCTCCCAATCGAATCCTTCGAAGCCCATCCGCTGGGCGACCATCGAGAAGATTTTCCAGTCCGGGAGGGCGTCGCCGGGCGGGTCCATGATCTTCTCATAGATCCGGAGTCTGCGCTCGGCATTGTTCCTGGCGTAGGTGTCCTCTCCCCACCCACCCGCAGCCAGGATGATGTCGGCCGATGGCGTCGACTCGTTCGGGTAGATCTCCTGATGGGCGATCACCAGGCCACCGGCGTCGATGCGTGCCTTGAGCTGGGCAAGGACGGTGGCCGGATCGGTGGAGTCGACCTCCGGTCCCATCGAGGTGAGCTCAGCGACCCGTTTGCGCAGCGCCTGGGTGGCCCCCATCGCCCCCAGCCAGTTGGTGCCGACCACCCAGCGGAATCTGGTGTTGCCTTCGGCGAGCCAGCGCTCGGTGTCCATCTCGACCGGGTGGCCTTCGAAGGAATGCGGCGACTTGTCGAGCGGGTAACCGGCCGCCTTCTGTCCGCCCCGCTGGTGACCGCCCATCCGGGCGGTGCCTCGGCCGGGACGCCCGACCGCACCGAGGAGGGCACCCAGGCTGCCGATGGCGGCGGTGTTCTCGTAGTTGTGCGACCAGTACACGCCCTTCTCGAAGAGGAGCATCGTCTTTGGCCGCTCGGCACCCGCCCCGGTCATCATCTGCGCGGCCTGCTGGATCTTGGCTGCCGGTACACCGGTGGCTCGCTCCGCCCCGTCGAGGGTGAAGTCGCTCTGGGAGAAGAGATACTGGCGGTACTCGTCGAAGGACTGGCCAAACTGCACCCGCCGCCACTTGCCCTCCTGGTCGAGCTCGCTGCGCGATGCAATGTGATCGCGCACGAACTCGGCGTCTTCCCAGCCCTGGTCGATGATCTCTCGGGCGATTGCCGAATACAGGGCGGTGTCGGTGCCAGGGGTGAGCTGCAGGTGCAGGCCGCCGTGGTTTTCGGCGTAGGCAGCGGTGAACGTTTTCCGAGGATCGACGTAGATGATCTTGGCCCCGCCGGGCTGCTGCCAGGTGGTGAACCGTACGGTCTTGGTTTCGTACGGATCAGAGCCGGCGATGAAAAGGACGTCGGCCTCCTTGTCGTCGGCGAATGCGGGACCGAATGCGTCGATGCCGACATCGGAGAGGCCCGGAACGTCGTCGCCTTCGGCAGGTGCGTGGTGTGGTGAGTAGTTGGGTGTTCCGATCTCGCCGAGGGCGAGCTTGGAGGCGGCGAACACGTTCTCGTAGAACTGGTACGAGTAGATCTTCATCCCCCACGCCAGCTCGCCGTAGGTGTCGATCGTGTGCTGAGACAGCTCGGCCATCAGGTCGATGGCCATCTCCCACGAGATGGGCAAGTGTTGGCCGCGCACTTTGAGCAACGGCGTCTTGTACCGGTCAGATGTGGGCCCGGTCGCGCGGTACAGCTTTTGTGCAAGAGCGCCGCCGCGCACCGAGTGGGTGCCGCCGATGTTGACCACCTGGGAGTCGCCGTCCGGGATGACGATCACGTTGGCCTGCACGCCGCTGCGTTCGATCACCGTGTGCATGTTTTGCGACGGCCATCGGCCGGACAGGGCGGGTGCCGGGAAGTCGATACCAAAGGCGTTCTCGTCGGCGCTGCGCCCCCCGCTGACCCCCGCCGGCCAGATGTACACCTTGTACCCACAGGCGACCGGGCAGTACTCACAGCAGATGTCCTTTACCTCCGCGTCCGGCGGCGGAAGCGGGACCGAGGCGGGGTCGGCGATCTGGCTCATGCCTCCACCAACTCGCCGCCCTGGAGGGTGTTGTCGAACCCGTACACCAGGCGGAATACTCCGGTGGCGTAGATGTCGCCGTCATCGGTGGCATCGAGGAGGAGTTGGGGCAGGTTTTGGGTGGCCTGGCCGAGGGTGACCTGGCCACCGTGGATCAGGTCGAACGTGGAGTAGTGGCATGGGCACGGGCCGAGGATTTTGTGATCGTGCTGATACTGCGGGATGGCACAACCCATGTGGGTGCACAGGCGGCTGAAGGCGACGATGTCCTCGTCGGGCCCGACACCGCCGATGACCGGCTCACCCATCTTGACCAGGATGTTGCTCTGCCCGACCTGGGGGTAGTCGAAGATGACGGGGACACCCTCTTGCAGTTCGGCCAGTGAGGCGACCTTGACCGGCGGAAAGACGCCGACGAGGGCCGCCGCGGATCCCTCGGACCCCGTCTCGCGACTGGCGATGCCGATGGGCACGATGACGCCGATGGCGAGAACGGCGCCGGTAGCGCCGCCGAGGAACAGGAACTCTCTTCTCGTGAGCGGCAAGCGAACCTCCTTGGCCGCAATCGTTGCCGGTCGGCGGATCCCTTCATAGGGTCGTATGACTCTATGGACGACGTTACATCACGACTTCGATACTCCATATGACCGATACGGCAGAGCAAACGCCCCTCCACGGTGATGAGGAGGATCCCTTCGCCTCGGTCGGCAACGGTGCGTTCCTCTTCGTCGGGCTGATCATCGGGTTCCTCGCTGCGGCCGCTGTCGGCATGGTCGTGCTGATTGCGCTCGACCCGCTTGGACCGGGGGGTCAGCGGACCGCGACCGCGTCGCCAACGACCACCGTGGCGAGTGGTGGGGGCGGCAATGTTTCCGGCGAGGCGGAAAGCGGAGCGGCCGTCTACGCCTCGACGTGTGCCACCTGCCACGGTGCCGACGGCCTCGGCGTCACGGGCTTGGGCCCGGCACTCGTTGGTAATGAATTCGTGCAGTCGAAGACGGACGCTGAGTTGATCGCCTTCATCAACCAAGGACGTGATGCGTCGCATCCGGACAACACCACTGGGATCGCGATGCCTCCGAAGGGCGGCAACCAGTCGCTCACCGACGAGGACGTCGCCGACATTGTCGCCCACCTTCGGACCTGGCAGTAGGCCTGTCGTTAGGGTCACGGCTCGATGAATGTCGCCGTCGTCACCCTGAACCGAGGCCGGGGGAGCGGGGTCGTCGCCCGCCACCAGGTGCGGGCGCTGATCGCCCGAGGCCACGACGCCTACCTGGTTCACTCGGGTGAGGGCAGTGGTGAGCTGCCGGTGCGCGAGGTACCGCTGTCGTTTGAGGTGCTGCCAGTCCACGAATACCTGCCGAGTGAGCACGACCGCCAGCAGCCGGTGTCGGCCATGGATGCCGAGATGGCCGAGTGGTACATCGGCGATTTCGACGCCGCACTGCGATCGCTTGACCCGGCGCCAGATCTGATCGTCGCCCACCACGCCAACGTCACCGCCGTCACCGCCCGCCATGCGGCCGGCCACCTCGGGATCCCGTACGTGCTCTTTGTCCACGGCACCGGCATCGAGCCCAGGTATCACGGGGGATACGCCGATGAGACCTGGGCACAGATCGAAGCTGCGATCCAATCGGCACAGTCGATCATCGTCACCACCGAGTACGTTCGCGATGAGCTCGTGCGCCCCCTTGTCGATGTGCCCTTCGACCGGTTCCGCATCGCTCCCGGCGGGGTCGACCTCGATGCGTACCGGCCGGGCACCGGCGATGCGGTGCGGCGCCGCTACGACCTCCCCGAGACCTTCGTCATCTCCCCGGGTGCGCTCACCGAGGCGAAGGGTCCGCAGAACGTTGTTGCGGCAGCCGATCTCTACGCGGATCTTGCACAGACCATCTTCCTCGGCGACGGCGATCTGAGACCGACGCTCGAGGCCAAGCTTGGGGGTCGCGGCCGGTTCCTCGGATACGTGCCCGAGGAGGACAAGGAGGCGTTGATCAGTGCGGCCACCCTGCTGGTGGCTGCGCCGGAAAAGCTCGAGCACTTCGGCATGGTGTATGTCGAGGCACTGGCTGCGGGCACGGTGCCGGTCGCCTATGAAGGCGGCGGTGTCGGGTCGATCGTTGTCCCTGAGGTGGGCCTGCTGACCGATCGGACACCGGGGTCACTGGGGACAGCGATTCGATCGCTGCTTGAGGAGCCGGCTCGCACAGCGGAGATGGCCCGGGCCGGCCGGTTGCGCGCCGAGGCGCACTTCGACGAGGATCGGCTCGGGAACAAGTTCGTCGACTGGATCGGGGCATTGCATGACGGAACGGACCGAGGCCGAGGTTCTCAGCGAGCTGGAGGCTCGCGTGCAATCTGGCGACTTGGTAGGGAGCGGCGGGATCATCCTCGATCAGGCCAACGACCTGGTCGAGCAGTTCCTTCGTACGGGCACCTTCGGGGCGGCCGACGACCCGTTTGGCGGGGCCGATGCCTCGTTGCTTGAGGACGAACACGCCTACTACTTGATGCTGTGGCGGCTGTTCGACCGCACCCCCGCTTCGATGCTCGCCGACTTCGCCATCAAGGTCCGCCGCATCCTTGCTGCCAAGGTGTTCAAGGGCGTCGGTGAGGGTGTGATCTTTCACCACGACGTCTACATCCTGTCGGGAAAGAACACCGAGCTCGGCGACGGCGTCTTCGTCAACCGTGGATCGACGATCGACGATCGCGGGCCGATCACCGTCGGCGACCACACGATGATCGCCGCCGGCGCCATCCTCACCACCCACGGCCACATCCTCGACGACTTCTCCAAGCCGCTCCCGTTCGGCGGGCGCACGTTCGCTCCAATCACGATCGGATCCAACACGGTCATCGGCTACAACGCCGTGGTCATGCCCGGGGTGACGATTGGCGATCGGGTCATCGTGTCGGCGAACGCGGTGGTCACCAAGGACGTCCCCGACCGCTGGGTGGTCGGCGGTCTCCCCGCCAAGAAGATCAAGGAACTCGTCCCGCGCGACTAGCTGCGTTGCCAACCCAGGGCTCGCAGCGACGCTCTGTGTAGCTGCGAGCCCTGGGTTCGGGACGCCAAACGTCATGGAGACGACATTGTCGTGGCGGTGACATAGTTGGGTCTGTTGAGCGGTGATGTCCCTACGAAAGGAGGAGACATGACCGTTGCAGTTGATCGGATCACGAAGCCCGCGGCAAACGCGGATCCCAGCGTGGATTTCGGACATCGTAAGCTCGGTCTCGGCATCGGCGCCGTCGGTCTCCTGATCGCAGTCGCGGTCGCCATCCTGGCGATCGTCGCTGCCGTTCAGGTCGGTGACGCTGGTCAAGAGGACACGATCGGGAGGATCCTTGCCATTGCCTTCGGGCTCAACACGCTCGCACTGGCGACACTCAAGGTCGGTATCTCGGTCATCCTGATCGGGATCCTGGTCCGGCTGTGGATCAGGGTGCAGGGCATCAAGGTGGCTTTGCCACTGCTCAAGGCGCCCGCCCAGGGTGATGCCGTCCTCGTCGGAACCGTCGATACACCGTACGGAACCTGCGAGGTGTCGGAGCACGAACCCGCAGAGCTCCCCATCCACAAGATGGCGCGGACGCTATGGGCCCCGATGCTTGGCATGGGCTACATGCTCGTCGTCGCCGGGTTCGTCGTGTCGCTGGTTTGGGCCGGCAACATCGGATCGGATCCGGAGTTGGCCGCCGACACGTCGGCGTGGACACAGGGACTCCAGTTCCTCGGTGAAGCCATGGTGCTCGCCGGGATCTCGTTCCTGCTCGGCTCCATCCTGCGCGGATTGCGCCAGGGTGGCGGCGACGTCCAGGAATCGATCGGTGTCCCGGTGCAGACGCTGCAGATGCCGGCAACCGCCAAGGCCTTCATCGGACTGATGATGGCCGGAATGGTGCTTGCCATCGTCCAATTCGTTGGCTACATCGCGACGACGACATTCGACAATGCCATCGATGTGGCGACCTGGTTCACCTGGTTGGGCCCGCTCCGCGAGCTCAGCCTCGGGCTGCTGCTCGCCGGCATTGTGCTGGCACTGGCCACGATCGGAAACGTGCTCGGGTTCCAGTTCTGGCGGATCCGCGGCATCGTCACTACCGGAAATTAGGAGGTGAAGAAATGACAACAGCAACAGCTGAATTCAGCACCCAAACGCACGAGAACATGCCGGAGGAGATGCTGCCGCACAAGGCGGGTCGGAAGCTGTGGCTCCCGATGCTCCTCATGGCGATCATCGGGTTCGGGGTCGGCATCGTGCTCGCCTTCGTGCGCGCCGATGCCGTGAACAGCGGCGATGCCGAGACCGTGGCCGTCCTGGGACAGTTGGTCCCCGGCTTCATGTTCATCGGCTTCGCCACCGTGTTCGCTGCCATCGCTTTCGCCGTTGCCCGCATTCTCGGTGTGTTCCGGGAAGGTGGGAGCGGCATGCAGAAGATGGCGGGCAGTGAGATCAAGACGCTGGAGATGCCGGCAACCGGCAAGGCCTTCATGGTCCTGATGGTGCTCGGCATGATGACCCTGGTCGTCGCTGTGGTGCTCCACTTCATCGTGGGTGGGGCCATCGCCGCCGACAGCGCTTGGGCGGTGGACAACGCCGAGACCTGGTCGATCGCGTTGGAGGGCGCTCGCCGCTTCGGTGTGTCGGTCTACCTGCTGTCGATCGCCTTCGGTCTCGCCACCATCATCACCGTGCTGCGATTCCAGTCGCTGCGAGTGAGAGAAATCGTGGCTGCAAAGTAGAAGGAGAAGCCCAGTGCTGTGGACCGTCCCGCCAAGGGACGGTCCACAGCCGCGCGTTATCCGGGGGAGCAAGGCGGCTGTCCAGCGAAATGTAAGAACGCTGACGATCCGCGCCGCCCAGAAGGCAGTCCGATGTTGAACGCAACGGAGGAGGAACGCCGACATGCAACGCATCATCCCGACCTGGATCATCGCCGGCGCCGCCGCGCTCGTCCTTATCGCCGGCATCGTCGACTCGATCATCAGCAAGGAATGGGACCTCCTTGCCGTGTTCGTCCTTGCCTTCGCTCTCGTCGCCTTCCTGTCGGTGCGGAGCAGGAGCGGCCGGGGCGTCGTAACACTGCGCTCCGATCTTGCCAGGTGGACCACGGACCACGCCCATCGAACCGGCGAGTCGGTCGAGACCACCCTCGACCGTGCCGTTGCCGCCCACCGGCGCCGCGTCGACCCCGAGGAGGGCCATACCGCGGTGTTCGCCGGTTCCGGTGAGGGCGTCGCGCCGTGATTGCCGCCCGCCTCAATGGCTCTGGGCTGCCGACCTCAGTTGCAGGGGGAAAGGGAGCGGCTCTCGACCGATTGATCGCAATCAATGCCCCGGTCCCCGCCACCGGTATCGTGGCAACCGACGCCTACCGCACCTTTGTCGATGCCTCCGATCTCGGCCACCGGCTGACCACGCTTGCTGACGCCGGGACACCGAGCCCCGACCGATTTGCCGATCACGCCGCAGACGTGGACCAGGCCTTCCTCGATGCTCCGATGCCGGAAACTATCGAGCGGGCCATCCTCGACCTTGCAGAAGAGATTCGTGGCGGAGGCGCCCGACTCGCCGTGCGCTCCTCGGCCACTGCAGAGGATCAGGACACGGCTTCGTTCGCGGGCCAGTACCGCACGTTCTTGGAGGTGGTCGACGATGACGAAGTGCTGCGTGCCGTGCGGCTTGTCTGGGCGTCACTGTGGCATGCCGCCCCCATGGCGTATCGGGAGCACCGTGGCATCGGTCACGACGCCACCATGGCAGTCGTCGTGATGCGATTGGTCGAGCCGACGACTGCCGGGGTTCTGTTCACCGTCGATCCCGGGGGTACCCCGGACCACATGCGGATCGAGTTCGTGCACGGTCTGGCCGAGGGTCTCGTTTCCGGAACGGAGACGCCAGAAGCCGTGGTGATGGAGCGCACCGCCGTTCCACCGCCGTCCGACGCCCCGCTCGAAGAACTCGTCCCGCTAACGCTGCAGATCGAGGAGGCCTTCGGCTCCCCCCAAGATGTTGAATGGGCCCACGACGGGACGACGCTGTACATCGTCCAGGCCCGTCCGATCACAACCTCGGCGCACCGCGCTCCCGACGACGATGGGTTCGACACCGTCCCGGTCGAAGCGTGTGCGTACACGCCGGCTGGTATCGGGGAAATGCTCCCGGGAGTGCTGCCACCGTTGCTTTGGTCGATCGATGGGCCTCTCATCGAGGAAGGCTTCCGCCACCTCTTCGGCCAGCTCGGCGTGGTCCCCGACCTGGACGAGTCGGGTGCGGTCGTTGGTCGCTTCCGCGGCAGGGCCGCCCTCAACCTCGACCTGCTCAAGGCGGCATCTGAGGCCATGCCGGGCGGCACCGCTGCCGAGATGGAGCGCCAATATTTCGGAGAAGTGGTTTCCCCCGATCTCGAGGAGGCTCCGAGCGAGAGTGGCAAGCTGAGCCGGCTGAAGGAGGTCCCCGCGACCGTGCGTGCGCTGTCGATGCGGCGCGGTCTGGCGTCCGAGGCCAGTGTCATCATCGAAGCCGTGGAAGGGATCATGGAACGCCGCCTCGATGCGTCAGCCCTCAACGACGCTCACCTTCTCGCCTACTGGCGACGCATCCGAGTCCTGGCGGCTCGGGTCGTCGCTGCCCAGGTTGGCGTTGCCGCTTCAGCCGCGGCGGCGTACCGCGGCGTCGAGATGTTTCTCGAGCCGCACTGCGGCGATGAATCGGCGTCGCTGACCCAGCGGCTCACCTCCGGGGGTATCGAAGCGTGCGGGCTGCGCACGTCCCTTGATGTCTGCGATCTCGTGCAGGCGGGCCTCGACACAGCCGAGATCAGAGAGGCGCTCGCTTCGATCGATGATGCGGAGCGGATGCGCGATTTGCTTGAAGGGACCAAGGCGGGAAGAGAGTTCCTCGACGCCTTTCGCGCTCGCCTCGACCACGCCGGCTCGGCGGCGGTGTTCGGCGGCCCCACCTGGGGGGAGGACGAGGCCGGAGCCTGGAACGTCCTCCGTCAGGCTGTGCTCGTAGAGACCAAGACCGGCCGGCCCGTTACCGAGGCGAACAGGGCGGACGTCCTCGAGGAGGTTGTTGGGCGGCTCACCGCACAGACAAGGTGGAAGGTCACCAGGGTGATGACCGGCCAGGTCATCGATATGCGCATCCGCATGCTGCGACATTTGGTCGCCGAGGCGGTCGACTTCCTGGCGCTGCGCGAATCGACGAAGGTCGCCATGCTCCGCCTCGGTGGCGAAGCGCGGCGCGCCACCAAGGAGATCGCCGAGCGTCTCGCCGCGTCGGGAGCCCTGGACGACGCCCACAGCGCCGAGCTGCTCAGCATCGACGAGCTGGAGGCGGCGTTCGCCGGAGCCCAGCTCAACCGGTCGGTGCTCCATCGCCGCCGGCGCGCCCTCGATACGGCTGAGGCGGCCGGCTCTCTTCCCCGGATTTTCAAGGGTCGTCCGCAGCGGGTCGAAGCCGCGGCCCCCGGGCCCGGTGGCGTGATCGACGGCTGGGCCGCTTCGCCTGGCATGTATCGGGGCACGGCGCGAGTCGTCCACAACGTGGCCGAGGCCCGTCTCGAGCCCGGCGACATCCTGGTCGCTCCTGCCACTGATCCGTCCTGGACGCCGCTGTTCCTCACCGCCGGCGCCCTCATCGTCGAGGAGGGAGGGCCGCTGTCCCACGCCGCCATCGTGGCCAGGGAGCTTGGGCTTCCTGCGGTGCTCAACGTCGCCGGCGCAACCGGCCTGATCGTGGACGGCGAGGAAGTCACCGTTGATGGGTCTACCGGCCGGATCCTGCTCCATCGCGACGAGATCGAACAGGAGGCTGCCGCATGATCCCCCTTCCCCGCCATACCACCTGGATCGACGACACCGAGAAGGGCACCAACGTCTTCGTCCCCTCCATCATGGGGGTCGGCGTTCTTCTGTCCGTTGGTGTCCTCATCGCCGACGGGATCAACAAGGTCCGTGGTGATCGCGGCAAGCAACGCGAGCGCGAGCTGATCTCCGGCTACCTCGCAGGCGATGTGCTCAGTTCGGTACACGACGACGAATTGGATGAGCTTGGCGGGCGCGGTCTGCGGCGCAGATCCACCTACGTGCTCAACGCCCTGCTGTTCGGCGGCATCGCCATCTACGGCTTGATCGGGTCGTTCTGGAACTACATCAACCCGGTCGATGACGGGTGGGTTGAGGATATTGCCTGGGTTTGGGCGGTCTCCCTGTTGGCGGTGGGCGGGCTGCTGTCCATCGGCCTGCTCCTTGGCTACATCGCTGTCGTGTACCCGACCGTGCCGCCCTGGGTGCGGCGATACCTCGCTCGAACGCCCATCGGGGTGGCGCCGCGAAGCTGAGAAGTCACCCTGACAGGTGGAGGCCGCACCCGCCGCACCGGCTGCAGGCCCACTCCGACGCCAGCAGGTACTCGGCAGCGAGCAACACCGAAGCGCCGATCAACAGGCTGGCGACGACGTCCGACGGCCAGTGGGCGCCGAGGTTGACCCGGCTCAGTGCGACCAGAATGACACCTCCGACCAGCAGTGCCACCGAGCCCGCGAGGACCGTCTTGTTGGTGGTGACGATCCACAACGCCGGCACGAGCAACCCGAGGACGACAACGGCCATGATCACGTGGCCGCTCGGGAACGACCCCAGATTGGTGCCGACCAGGGTGTCCAAGGGCCGATCCCTGTCCACGATCACCTTGAGCGCGACGTCTACTGCTGTGGTCGCGATCACGAGCACAGGAAACGCCAGTGCCATCGGGCGGCAGCGCCTCCACAAGAGCGCGGCGGCAGCGACGCTGATCGGAAGAGCGACGACAATCGATCCGAGGCTGGTGGCAATGCGAAAGACGCCGTGCCAACCCCAGCCGCGTACCCACTCGGAGAGAGCCTCGTCGATCCTGACCAGCCATACAGGCTCGGTGGCTGCCCCGACCGTGAGAGCCACCGCGGCCAGAACGGCTACGACGACGGCCGCCCGGCTCCGCAGAAACATCGTCGACGGCATCGGGATCTCGGTTGTCAGTGCGCCGGGTCGAGGCATGAGGGACATCCATTGGGAAACCGCGGTGGGATCCACCGTAGGAGACGATTGACGCGGAGCCGACGAATGACCGTGCGACGTCGAGCTACCAGTAGCTGAAAGGTATGCCGGCCGATGCTTGATCGGTCTTTGTGTCGTCGTGGAGGTAGGTCACTCCGTCGATGTTGACCTCGACCACGCCGTCGAGGCCGCCGGTCAGCCCGGCCAGGATCTTGGCGTCAGTCCTCTTTGGCACCGAACCGCGCAACGTGACACGGCCATCAACCACCTCGACGCTCACCGCACCCGGCTCCGACCACAGAATCCGATCGAGGATGTCGACCTGGATCTCATCCTCGATGAGCTCGTCCGGCCGAGCGAACGAGGCCATGATGTCCGACCGGCTGATGATCCCGACGATGTGACCGTCGGCATCGACCACCGGCAGCCGCTTCACCCCTTTCGTCTCCATCAGCCGGGCGGCCGAGGTGTGCTCCATTTCCGATGAGGCGGTGATGACGTGCCCGGTCATTGCCTCACCGGCCGTGGTTGGGATGGGCTCGTCATCGCCAATCATCGTGTGTAGGACGCCCATTCGGGCCCCGCCAGCCCGAAGCGCCTCGCGGTGGACGATGTCGGCCTCGGTGACGATCCCGACGAGGCGCTCGTCGTCGTCGACGATAGGGATGCCGCTGACCTGGTTCCCAAGCATCAGCCTCGCCACTTCCTTGAGGCTCGCGCCCGCCACCGCGGTGATCACCTCCACCGTCATCAATTCGTGTACGCGCATGGCCCCTCTTCTCGTCTTCGCTCACCGTATCGAGCGCCCGGTGCGGGCGCACGGGTCCTTTGGCCCTACGGCTCGAACGGGTGGAGTTGGACCGCCCCGGGCGGGGCACTCCGGCCCTGATTGGTGCGGCGCCGATCCGACCGACCCGCGATAGTGACAAAGGGCCCTAATCGCACGTTCGGCATCGGGATAACGTGTGACATGTGAAAACATTCACAACGACACCAGAGAGGAGATTGTGATGTCGAAGCGTTTGCAAATTATCGGAATTGTGCTTGCCGTGGCCGGCTTGGGCTTTGTGCTCGGAGGCGGATACGCCTTCCTGCAGATCCAGGACGGATATGAGTCCCTCCAAGCTTTCAGCGAAGCGGAGAATGTCACGCTGAGCTACAACGAGGACGGCCAGCTGATCGATCGTGGCACCACTGAGGGCGCCGACGCCATCATGTTGCTACTTACGGCTCCTGCTTCGGAAGGTGGCTGGGCATATCCGGTCATCGAGCAGGATCTCGACCCGAATGATCCGTTGGTCAACACGGCGACAGAATACATGTACCAGATGGCCACGATTGGCTATCACGTGCTGCACGGGACCCAGACTGTCGTGCTCACCGCCGAGGTTGAGTACAACGGCGAGGTGTTCCCCGCCGGAACGTATGAGGTTCCGGTCGACGGGAAGTACTGGAGCGACTTCGATCGCCAGCACCCGCTCGAGGGCCCGGCCCGCGCCCAGGCCTGGACCGGGACGACGCACGCCCTGTTCGGCACCCTTGGTGTCGGCACGGTGACCGCGTCGACCCTTCAGTTGGCACAGGCGGTGTCGTTCATCCTCCTTGGATTCGGCATCACGTTCATGGCGCTGGGTGGCGGACTCGTCTGGGCCGGATGGTCCAAAGATGATTTCGTCCCGGTGACCATCGAAGACCGGACGCCAGAACCAGTCCGCGTCTAGCGATTCGTCTAGCGATCCGTCTGAAGATCAGGGAGTAGCGGCAAGCCACAACCTGAGAGCGCAGGGCCCCGCGTAAGCGGGGCCCGAGCGCGTTTGCAGCCGGATTGTCGAAGGGGGTGCACTGCTTGTTGGCCGGCTCGCTTCGCTCGCCGGGCAAGCGGAGCCCGAGCGCGTTTGCGGCCGGACTCTCGAAGGGGGTGCACTGCTTGTTGGCCGGCGATTGATTGAGCGTCGACCCCGCTGATACGAAGCGATCCAGGCTAAGACCCCCGCCGTTCATCAAACGTTCATTCAGCGGCGGGAACGCATTGGGCAAGAGGCGCGTTGAGAATATCCAATGTCGTCGAACACAGAGGTACCCATGTCCCGCCGAACCACCACGCTCACCCTGCTGCTCGTAGCGTTCGCTCTCGTGGCAGCAGCCTGCAGCTCGGACCCCGAGGCCGAAACATCGACCACGGCCGCGGCTTCAACCACCGAAGCCACCGCGGCTCCCGAGGCCACGGCCACTACTGAGGCGCCGACCACTACTGAGGCGCCGGCAACGACCACCTCCGAGGCCATGGTCGATCCGCCGACGGCGATCTTTGCGATCACCGAGGTTGGCTTTGGCAGCGACGGCTACATCGAGATCACCAACATCAGCGATTCCGACGCCAGCCTCGACGGATACTGGGTGTGCCAGCAGCCGGCGTACCACCAGCTCGCCGGGCCCGTTGCCGCAGGGGAGAGCATCCGCTTTGCCGCCGCCGACAGCCGGTACGGATCGTTGGACGCCGACGGTGGCGCCATGGGGCTATACACGTCCGGTGACTTCGGCAGCTCAGATGCGATCGTCGGATACGTGGCTTGGGGGCCTTCGGGTCACGGCCGACTCCAGGTTGCGATCAACGCCGGCGTCTGGACGGATGGCTCAACGGTGGACGCTACCGGCGCCGCCTTGATCATCACCACGGAGCCGGCACCGGTGAGCGCCGACGGCTGGGAGACCGGCTAGCCGCGTATATGCTCGCCGGGTGACCCTGGCGGCGGACACACGCACAAACAGCGGCGGGGTCGTGTTGGGGGGATTGCTCCTCGGCGCGGCGGCGGCCATCGCCC
>Ga0255057_10001291_pt1 | contig 14266 bp, 23 predicted proteins | sample Cases_109_6_MG_FD_189022 | JGI IMG/M metagenome (GOLD analysis project Ga0255057, IMG submission 189022) | Seawater microbial communities from Amundsen Gulf, Northwest Territories, Canada - Cases_109_6 | ecosystem: Environmental > Aquatic > Marine > Gulf | place: Canada: Northwest Territories... | reverse complement strand
CCAGCCTCGCGATAAAAGATGTCGAGCCCGTCGATCTTCACGGTTTTGTGATAAACCACTGGCCGGTTGACCTGGTGGCTGTCAGCACGTGCCACGGTTCTTGATCTGTTTTTTGTCTGTGAGCCAGGCGCGGCAGCGGCAATAGGTTGAACGGTCAGTGCGATACTAACTAGTCCGACGGCAAGCCCAGTCGCCAAAACAAATGCATTTCGAGTTTTGCGGTGGTTGAAAGTCATCTTCCTGTTTCCTTGTAATTGATGGTTAGACGATTGTTTGGAGTCTGTTCATGCCGCGGCACTGGCGGCAGCCTTTTTCGTTCCATGGTACGCTCCATCGCCGCCAGCGTCGACTCCGCCGTCAACCGGCAGGATAACTCCCGTTACCCAGCTGGCATTGGCGAGATAAAGCACGGCGTCGGCGATGTCTTTCGGCGTTCCGTATCGACCGAGCGGTTGCATGCCGTGGAGCGATTCGAGTTGCTCGTCACTCAAATCGCCGTACAACGGCGTGGGCACGACGCCGGGCGCGACTGCGTTGATGCGGATGTTGTCCGCCGCGAGTTCGATCGACAGATTCTTGGTCAGCGCGGTGATGCCGCCCTTCGCTGCCATCGGAGCGCTGGACGGAATGCCGTGTACGCCATTGGATGCCAGAACCGAACCGATGTTGACGATCGCACCGCCATCACCTTGCTTCCGCATCTGCCGCACCGCCGTCTGCGACAGCACGTACGTGCCCCGCAGGTAGCCGAGAAAATCGTCGAGTTCCTCGACCGAATAATCTGTGAACGGCTTGCTGTCGAAGGTCCCAGCGTTATTGACCAGCACGTCAACTCGACCGAATCGCTCGACTGACGCTTCTACAATGCGGCCGGCCGTTTCGGGTTGCGTGACATCACCTGCGACGATTGCGAGTTGACCAGGATGGCCAAGCTGGGTGGCCGCCCGCGCAAGCTTGTCTTCGTTTCGGCCATTGAGAACCACGTTCGCGCCCTCTCGGACGAATGCTTCGGCAACAGCGTAGCCGATGCCACTTCCTGCCCCAGTGATGACGGTTGTTTTCGTGTTCGTACTCATGTCTCATTCCTTTGTTGTTTGCTTGGCTTTCGGGCCGGTGGCTGCGTCCACGGGGCAACAGCCACCAGGCGCACGGGAATTCCACGTCAAGCGGCCACTTGCTGCAGAGCTGCTTCGTAGCGCTCCTTCGGTTGCACGCCGACGAGCGTCTCGACGACCTTGCCATCCTTGAACAGCAGCACGGATGGGATCGAACTGATGCCAAAGCCGCCGGCAGATTGTGGGTTTTCATCGACATTCAACTTGCCGACCTTGACAGTTCCGTCGTACTCGTGGGCCAGCTCTTCGATGGTCGGTCCAACCACACGGCACGGTCCGCACCAGGCGGCCCAGAAATCGACCAGCACTGGCTGATCGCTGTCGAGAACTTCGCTTTGAAAGTTCGCATCGGTGAAATGAAAGGGGTTACTCATCGTCTCGTTCCTTTCGGATTTAATTGGGTCTTAAACGGTCAGTTCCGTTGATTCTGGTTTGTGCCGCGCCTCGCGGCCCTTGTCGGGCGTTGGGTCCTTGACGAGTCCGTAGATCTGCCGTCCTTCGTGATCGTCCGGCAGGTACTGCGTGATTGGCTTGCCTTCCGGAGTCACGAACAGGAGGCAGTGGCAGTACTTGTACTGCTTCATCTCGTCTCAGGCGCACAACCAACGCCGACTGGAATCCACTTCGGCTTGCTTGTTCGGGTAGAAGTTGCACGGACAAAGCGGGCGGCCTAACTCGTCGACGTTTTGTGCCAGTCCGAGCACAACCGCGTCGGTCACTTCCTGGTCGGGGTGTGGAGACGTGCCGGACTTTCGCCAGTACTTCTCCACGTAGTTGCGCATACGCTTCACTGACTTGTTCGATGGTCTCAATTGGGTTGTCATGATTACTTCCTCGTGTATCGCTGGACTTCGTTCACGCAACTCACGCTGGAATCGCTACTTGGTGTGAGAACAAGACGCCGAGAAGTCGCTGTTGTCGGGCTTTGGCGACCCGTCGACGCTTGCGGCGTTCCTCACCGCTCCACGAGCGTTGAATTGCGTTGCGAGTCATTTGAATCTCTCGTTTGGCGGACTTTGTATTTTGATTGAGACTCATCGTTTGCCCTCCTATGGGTTTGGGTTCTTCCCGGACATGCCAGTCCAACGGTGTTTACGTCGCAGCAACTGCAGGAACCTCAGGGAAGTCGACGACCGTGCCTGCCACGTGATTGAAATAGTTGGCAAAGGTTATCCACGCGACCACCGCAACAATCTCCGCGATTTCGCCATCTCCGTGACCGGCTCGTCGAACTCGACTGAGGTCTTCGTCGGTGACCCTACCGCGGTTCTCGACGAGTTGCCGAGCGAAATGAAGCACGGCGTCAACTTTGCTGTCGGGCGAGGTGGACTGGCGAGCATCGGTTAACTCACAGTCGCTCAGCCCCACCGATTTTCCGATCGCACAGTGAGCGGCCACGCAGTAGCCGCAGCCGTTTGCTTCCGAGACGGTCAATACGATTTGTTCACGCAGCTTCGCAGACAGCACTCCGCCTTCGAGAGCCTCTCGGAACGCGAGAAAACCTTGTAAGGTTGCTGGTGAGTTTGCGAGCGTCCGGGCCAGGTTGGGAACCATGCCTAACTTCTCGTTGAGTCCGTCCAGCAATTGCTTGGTTTGCCCAGTCGCTTGGTCGGGTTCGATAGCTTTCAGTCGTGGCATTGTGCTTCTGCTTTCTGTGGGTTTCCGATGGGGGTTGATCACGGATCTTTGCAAAAGCACAGCCCGTACCAAACTCGCTAAGATTCCATAACTAGCTATGGACAAACGTTTTAGGTAAATCCTCGGAGAATCGCATGCCCACGAGATTTCGTGGATGCGCAATGCATCGTTGCCATTTCACGAAACGTCGTATAATCACTGGCGGTGGCGGCATCGTCGAATTGCCCGTCCCACGTTCGAGTGCTTTGTCGGCACTCTTGAAATCAAAGATTGTCAAAGCACTAGATTGTTTCGAGAGTTTCGTTGTGGATGACTTACAGAAGTCTAAATCTCAACTCGCCGACGAATTGAAACGGCTTCACATGCGCATCGCTGAGTTGGAGAGTACAGTCGCTCGCCTCCAACAGACCGAGCAGGAGCTCGGCAGGGCCGAGGAACGATTCCACAAGGTCTTTGACCACTGCAACGACGCCATCTTTCTTGTTGATCCGGAGCGCGACGAGATCCTGGATGTCAACGCGAGGGCATGTGAAATGCTTGGCTACGGCCGCGGAGAGTTGTTGTCAGTGCCGATGTCCGCGGTACACCCACACGAAATGGACAAGGTCAAGGCGTTTTCCCAATTGGTTTTCAAGGAAGGCAAAGGCTGGACGGACGAACTCACCTGCCTCACCAAGCCCGGCAAAACACTTTCGGCCGAGATGTCCGCCTCGATTATCGAAATCGACGGACAACCGACTATGATCGCGCTCGTCCGCGACACGACCGAGCGGGACCGGTTGACGCAAGAGAACGTTTACCTGCGCGACGAGGTGCTTGAAGCTCACGCATTTGGCGATATCATCGGCCAGAGCTCGTCGCTGAAGAACGTCCTGCAACAGATCGAGTTGGTTGCACCAACCGAAGCCAGCGTTCTGATTCTCGGCGAATCAGGCACCGGCAAAGAGTTGGTCGCGCGGGAAATCCACCGACGTAGCCTGCGCAAGGATCGTCCGATGATCACCGTGAATTGCGCGTCGATTCCACGTGAGCTGTACGAAAGCGAATTCTTCGGCCACGTCCAAGGCGCGTTCACTGGCGCAGTTTCCGACCGCGCCGGCCGATTCGAACTGGCCGACGGCGGCACTTTGTTTCTGGACGAAGTCGGGGAAATCCCGCTTGCCCTGCAAAGCAAACTGCTCCGTGTCCTGCAAGAAGGCGAATTTGAACGAGTCGGCGACGAGCGAACTCACCAAGCCGACGTTCGAATCATCGCCGCGACCAACCGAGACTTGAAACAGGAGATCGAGGCCAAACGTTTTCGCGAAGATCTCTACTACCGATTGAACGTGTTTCCTCTTGAAATCGCTCCACTGCGCGAGCGAAAGGAAGACATCGCCGTCTTGGCCGCTCACTTCGTGGATTCGTCTGCACGAAAACTCAATCGGCCCCTGCCTCGACTCACGCAGGCCAACATTCTCGGGCTGCAGCGCTACGATTGGCCAGGCAACATCCGCGAGCTGCAAAACGTGATCGAGCGAGCTGTCATCACCGCGAGCGCTGGCCGGCTCCGATTCGATCTTCCCACGGACACTCAGCCAAAGAAACCGGGCCCTGCGGATGCGCCGCAATCGACAAAGGAGTTGGCAATCATCCCCGACGACGAAATGCGTCGTCGAGAGCGTGACAACATTCTCACTGCTTTGAAACGAACGAAGTGGAAGCTCTCCGGCGACAATGGCGCGGCGGAACTGCTAAGGATCAAGCCAACGACCCTGGCATCGCGGATGAAGAAGATGGGCATCGAACGGCCGGTCTAGGCGCGACGCCAGTCGCTCGATACGAATTATTCGTTTTACTTGCCGATGCCAAACGGCCGAGATAGGTACAATCGCATTCGAACATCGCAAGCAGTTGGCGACATCTAATCCCTTCAGAAAGCGCAGGAAACGACCATGGCGGACGATGTGCCGACGACGCTGGAGCTATCGAACCAGGCGTCGGTGTTTTCGATTGACGCACTTGGAGAAAGCATCCTGTGATCGAACGGCATCATCGGTTCGCCATTGGCAAGCTTACGGGGCCAATCGGGTGTAGCGATCGCCGCTCGACCAATCGCAATCAAGTCAGCATGCCCGTCTCGGACTACGGCATCGGCGAGATGGGGATCGTGCAACCCACCGTTGGCGATCATAGGCAAACCGGTGACGCGCCGGCCAAGGGTTGTCAGCGGCTCTTGTTCGCCTGAAATAGACGCGCGGAAGCCGCGGCCTTCGCCGGCCAGGTGAATGTAGCTGGCGCCGGCTTCCGAAAGCGCGGTGAAGTACGTTGTAGCTTCTTCGGCTCGCCAACGGTAATTGAAGTCGTTGACTTTGGCTTCAGAAACACGCACTCCGACCACGAAGTCGGCAGGAGTCGACTTACGAACAGCGGCAACGATTTCTGCGCTATAGCGAATTCGCGCCGAGGGAGAACCGCCGTACTCGTCATCCCGGAGATTTGTGTAGTGCGTTATGAACTGGTCAAGCAAATAGCCGTTCGCCGCGTGGACTTCTACGCCGTGAAATCCGGCTCTCCGCGCACGAGCGGCCGCCGCAACAAAGCCTTCGCGCACTTGAGCCAGGTCGCTGGCCGTCATAGCCGTGGGTAGGCGATAGGGACCACTACCTCCGTATTCCGGCATCATTTTACCGAGGGGCTGAACGGATGATGGGGCGATGATGCGTCCGGTGCGGCTTTGCCGCTGCGACAACGCTCCGGTGTGCATGAGTTGCATAATCGCCAAGCACCCCGCGCCGGCAATCGCGCTGGCGACTGGAGCCCAAGAGTTCGCTTGCCGTTGGTTTGCAATTCCCGGCTGGCGGTCATAGCCCTGGCTGGCGATCTCGTCCGTATACGTTCCTTCCGTGATCACGATCCCAAAGCCACCATCGGCGAATTCACGGTAATAGCGCTTCATGCGATTGGTGGCGAGTCCGTCGTCGGTAGCACTCACCCGGCTCATTGGAGCAACAGCGAGCCGGTTACGGAGAGTGTGGCCCAACATCTCGACTTCGGAGAGTATTGGTCTTGATGATTCAGACATCTTCAACTCCTGTTGCTTGGATGAGGGCACGGCCAGGCCACAAGGTAGGCAGCCAGCGACCAGACGATGAAAAACCAAAGGAACTGAGCCATCAAGGGGACAATCGCTTCCATGACTACCTCCGCTCTTCAATCGCTGGTTTCTTCCAACGCAGCTTTTCCACCTCTTTGTCTAGAGGCGTTCCGGCGATCGAGTTCGTGTAGTTGCTCATCAGTTTGATGGCGAGGCCGAGAATCACTTCCAGCACCTGAACGTCCGAGTACTCCGCATCAAGGAAAGCCTGCAACTCCGCAACGGTCGCCTTGCCTCGATTGGCGATAAGCGTCCGAGTGAATTGTCCCACATCTTCGAGTTTATTACCGGACAAACGTGCGCCGGATCGCATCTAAAGGCAATGATTTGTGAAACTACGTCCGTCAATATTGTCTCGTTGCGGCAGCTACTGCCGACGTAGATTTTTGTAGGCTTCGCCGAATAACCAGAGGGACGCACCGAGTAGTACAAAGTCCTTGACGAGAAACTGACCGGGGACCACCGATAGCGCGGGAAATCCACCGGCAGATACTTCCCAAACTCCCGGTGTGGTGAGCAAGAAGCTAAGAGTCGTTAGGAACATTCCGATGGCCAGTGCACTGCCGACGGCAGCGGCACGAGTTGAAAGCGGTCGAGCAGCGATCAGTAGAGCAATTGCGATTTCAGTGATGCCTAACACAGCTGAAAAAGCACGGACGCTGATCAACGAATAAGCCCAGCTCATCAGCGGACTATTTGACACGAAACCAGAGATTCCCTCAGCCTCGTAAAGAGTGAACTTCATTCCACCAATCCACAGCAGGGTCACAACTAAGCCGTATCGGATGGAGTGTCGTCCAGCCGTTTCAATCCATTCCACGGTGGTCGAGTTTCCGAGCTCGCGGGCGACTTCCCGTGTGTCGGTGGTTTTTTCAGTTGTTGCTTGCGACATAGCTTATTCTCTTTTAAGCGTGCAGGTGAAAGACTTTGTTCATAATTTTCCACTGGCCGTCGACTTTTAGCAGCGTGAACAAGTCGGTGAACCGGTGACCAGTCCAATTGTCGAGTTCAAGCCGCACGGTGGCGACTGTGCCGGTGAGATCGATGCTGGCGATCTGTGCTTGGAGCTCTGTCGCTGGGCCGTTGTCGTCATTCCAGGCGAAGAGCTTCTGGATCGGTCCGGCGAACAAGTCGGGGCCGATATAACCGAAGATCGTCGCGTCTTCGTGGAAGGCGAGCTTCATCTGCTCGCCACTGCCGGACTTGGCGCCATCGATGTAGTGCTGAACAACTTCGATGATCGCATCATGCTCGGTCGACTTCGTAGTCAATTTACTCATGGATATTGCTCCTACTTGCGTGTGCTTAATGATTTGTGTTTGTTGCGCAACGAACTTGGTTGCTAAACGAAATGACGAATTACTGACAACCACTCCCCCTTAAACCTGCGTCATACCGCCGTCGACAACGTATTCGCTGCCGGTTACATACGACGCCTCATCCGACAATAGGAAGGTCGCCACAGCGGCGACCTCGTCCGGCTGGCCGATTCGACCCAACGTCACGGTGGAGAGAACCTGTTCGGTAAACTGCTGAAGTTGCTCCTGCGGCATGCCAGTGCGATCAAAGAAATCCGAGCCGATGGGCCCAGGACTGACCGCATTGACCCGAATCTTTCGATCGGCCAATTCTAGAGCCAAAACACGTGTTACGGTTCTGAGCGCGCCCTTCGTTGAGTTGTAGATGACGCCACCGGGCAACCCGATATTACGAGCGACCGACGCATTGATGACGATCGATCCACCTTCTCGTAGCAGCGGCGAAATGGCCTTCGCGTGGAGGATCGGACCGCGGACGTTCACTGCGTACTGACGATCGAATGCAGCAGCAGTCACCTCCGAGTGCGGAACGAATGTTGCATAGCCAGCATTGAGAAAGGCCGCATCGAGCTCACCGAACTCCGACTTCACGATTTCACCAAGTCGCTTTGCGGCGGCCGGGTCGCCGGCGTCATTCACTAGCGTAATTGCATCGGGCAACTCTGCTTTTACAGCGTCGAGCTTTTCGGTATTTGTTCCGGTAATCAGCACGTGTCCACCTTCGGAGACAATTCGCTCAGCCGTCGCTCTGCCGATACCACCGGATCCACCGGTAATCAGAACCTTCTTGCTAGCAAACCGACCGGCTGTTGTAAATGTAGTTGACATAGTTAATCCTCCTTTCAAGTTGTGATGACAGGTTAAGCAAAGGCCGCAGGCCGAGCGGATTCCCGACCTGCGGCCGCTTGGGCATTCTGTCTGACCCAATTTTAGCCGCTGACCTTTCTCCAGTGGGCAGCAGCCTTCGATGTAGACTCTTTTTCGTTGCCCTTGTTCCACAACTTCAGGGCATCAACGTCCTTGTTCTTCAGGAACACTAGCAGCTTCCCGTCGACAATCTTGAAGTTGCGAGGATCGACAGGGAACTTGTCCTGAATGCTCATCCCAAACGCGCACCAGCCGCCGTAGGCTGGAACATACTTCTTGGGATTCGCGTCGAACGCTTGCTTCGCATCGCCAGACACGAAGTGGTAAGTCACACCATTGTAAGTCGACGCATGCCCTGGCTTGCCTTTGACTGGTTTGTCGACCGCGAAATAGGCTACCGGGCAGTATCCCTCCAAAGCCACTCCACTGCTGGGCAGGTTGTAGCTGTGAAGATAGGCACGGGACTCACCAGCCGTGGCCGTTGAAGCCCAACCGGCGGCAACCGCCGCGACCAAAGCGAAGTTCAAGAGCGGGCGGAATTGTAAACGTGACATTGTGTTTCTCCTTAATCAGATTTGGTGGGAAGGTTGAGAGAATTCTCTCAACAGTTCATTTGTTTGCGCCGGCACCTCTTTGATGCTGTAGGCGCCCTCTTCCTTACTTATCTTCAGAGACAAATTGTGAGAGGATCCGGCACGGCGAGACCAATGACGTGCGGGGGCGCAGAATAAGGCCCTGGGTGGTTGCACCTCCCAGGGCCTCATCACTTAGGCATGTGCGGCGATTGGGGATGACGCTGACGCTTGCTCTGGCTTTTGCAAGCCAACGACCAACAGTACCGCTGCACCATTGGCCCAATAATACCAAGCATCGAGACCAGCAAAGCCAAGAATGCTCGGTGCAAGCAGAAACACGACGCCGACGAGAGCGTCGACCGCCAGATGAAGCGAGTAGGGAAGTACGCGGAATACGCCGAGCTCGTGATCCGTGAGGAGCGTCAAGATAAACGCCGCCACGCCCGTGGCAACCGCGAGCCACAGCGCCAACGGATGCGAGCTGCCAAGCTGCAGCAGGAAGGGTGCGCCCATTAGACTCAGAGCGACGGGATAGTCGAGAAAGGCGTGCATTGTTTTCGTAACGAATCGTGGATCCATGACAATGTCTCCTGCTTGAAAGGGAAAGATGGAACAAGCCCACTTCAGGCGTGGGCCGCTGACTGATCGTTTGAGCCAGCACTTCTTAGATGCCGTAGGCGCCCTTTGTCTTACGGGTCACGAAGAAGATTCGAGAGGAAATGCAACATCCGAAGAAATTGGCATGTCACTTAGAAAGTCGCGATCGGTCTTGAGACAGGTAATCCTGCAAGACAACAGCGTGATTACACGAGCGATCTCGTGCGGCGTAAAGAAGCGTGACGGCGTGATCTTCTGCCCTGTTGCGGATCTCATTGGCCACTTCGGTTTTATCGTCGAGCTCTTTCAGATATAGAGTGCGAAACTCGTCGAACCTGGCGGGCTGGTGATCGAACCACTTGCGAAGTGCAATCGTTGGCGCCAGATCCTTGGCCCAGTAATCGATACCGGCCTTCTCCTTCTTCACGCCGCGAGGCCAGAGGCGATCCACGAGCACTCGCAATCCGTCATCATCCGCTGGCGGATCGTAGATACGCTTAATCTTGATGGTTGGCGACTTAGTCATCGGTGTTACCACCCATTGCGTCAAGATCCATTGCGCCCAATGTCCGCCGCAGGGCATCGTACTCCTCACGACACTCACCGCAAATCGACAAATGGTGCTCGACTGCTTTCAGGCCTGCGGAGATCGACTTACCTGCCAATTGCTGTTCTGCAAATTCGGAAACGACAGAAAGGCAGTCTTCGCAGTTGATCTCGCTGTATTTAGTAAGGCCGACCAGCCGCATCAGGTTTCCGATTTCTTTCTTGGAGAGTGGCATGGTTCGGTCCTTAAGGCGGTTCACTAACGGGTGTTCCGCTGTTTCCTCAATAGAATCGCAGAGAAAACGCCAATTCGTCGGAACACGGGAGTGCACCTTGCACTAGTTCACACAGGTTGTAACAACGTCTTCGGTGGTGTAACCCGCTGTCTCAAGGCCTTTCTTGAGCTTCTTTCGTGCGTCGTGAGTAAGTTTGTAAAGCGCGTTGCGGTTGCTGCCGAGATGTCGAGCGATTTCATCTTGTGGCATGCCCTTCATCTCGGCCAGCAAGGCGGTCCTCTGGCGGTCGGTCAGCTCGCGCTCGATGGCATGCTGCATCGCGGCGAGAATCGCTCGTCGCTGGGCTTGGACGTCAGGTGTTGATTCCGTGTCGATGGCTCGTTCAGGCACGAAATCGGCTTCGGACATCACGTCATCAAGCGACACGTCTTTCCATCGGTGTCGCCGCAGTTCGCCCATGGCGACACGAATGGCGATCGTGGTTGCCCACGTCACGAATCGGCTGCGACCTGCAAACTGATCGAGCCTTCCCAGGATTCGCATAAGAGCCTCTTGCGCGACATCTTCCAGAAACGAGTCATCTGCGCGCGGCCGGTCCGACAGAGCTTTGCGGAGATTACGCAACAGTACATCCCTGAGATCGGTCAGCGCCGATTCATGCCCTAGTCTCAGTTCTGCAACCCAGCTGTCGTTGTCTCGCATCATGTCGAGCAGCACCGCTGTATTCTTAATTTGGATTCGGAAAGGCGCCCAGTCAGCCAGCAGCCTGACTGACCGAGCGTCGAGCCATACCTGTTGGATACCCTGGACCAGCGATATCTTACCTTGATTCTCATCGAAAATCCAGCGAACGGCGCCACGGTCACGCTGCGCTTCGCCACTTCACGCTAACTGAGCAATTTAACGAGAGCAAAAAGGTGCGCGATCATGAACAACGGGACGGTGAAATTTGGCGCCAGAACCATCGGGAATTGGAAGACAATCGATGTGTCCGGCTGCATGTCGTAAATTCGCAGCGGCGAAGGTACGGAAAAGAACATCGAAACGCCGGCACCGGTGAAAATCGAGAACCCGAACACGTGCCAGGCAACGAGAAGGCCGTGCGCCAGCGGACCATTCGCCCCCAGCACCACCAAGACGACAGCACTTACGGCAAATAGAAAATCAGGCATGGAGCCAAGAATTATGAAGTGCAGTGGCAACTCGCGGTGGATGAACTTGATGAATGCGCCGATTGCCAGCAACCTCAGGATGTGAATCGAGATCAGTTGAAGGTCACTCGTGCTTCGAGCAGCGCTCACAAGCCCTTCACGCGCAGCCGGAACGAGGCCAAACATGGCTACCGCGAACGATACGACGATCGCGACACCAACAAGATTTGACAGCTTATCTGTGTGCTTAAGGAAGAAGCCACGCGTGCCGACGTAGATCACCAGCGCCAGCCAAGCGAGCATGGTGACGATCCATGCGACAACGATTCCGGCGAACGATGCCGTGTTGTTACCGCCTGACAGGAGCCAGTAGCCGATCCATGCTAGTTCGGTCAGTCCCAGCCACACGATCAGTGACCTGAGTCGTTCGTAAACGCCCTTTGCACCGGTCATGAACCATCTTTTCGATTAGCGTTGATGAGTGGAGGCGGCGGGAATCGAATGAGTCTGCCCGTTGTCGTAACTATGTTGTGGTTAAACAAGTTACGAATTCGCCAAACCCGTTGGCAGGAAATAGGCAGGAAACTGAGGGCACTACATGGCTCGATTTGTCATCTGTTGACCCATTACTCTGCCGCGTTATTGACGTATGGGATGACCTTCCCGAGTACGTCCAGTCGGCCGTCATTGACCTGTGCAGAGTCTGAATAATGTCTATCTCTTCTGGAACATCGGTCCAAATAGAGCCTTTGCCTTTACCTGATTGTATGCACGTGTTGCTCTTGCTCGCCACCAACAGGTTTCCAAGGCACTATCCCACGGCCCAGGGGCCAAGTGGATTCCAAGAATCCTTGAACTCCTCTTTCCGGATTATCACTCTGGTAGGCGACATCAAGAAATCGTTCAGAAGCTCAACCACGTCCGGAAGAGAAAGACTCTTCTGCTTTAGATTTCCTTTTAAGAGAAAAGCATTCCACTGCTTGGTCTTGCCTTCATTCTCCGCAAATTCTGCCGTCAAAGCCAGTGGGGCAATTGAAGGCAAGTCAGTCTGTCGTCGCTCGAACGTTGCTTGGATCGCTTCAGCCAGAATACTGCCTTCAAATTCGAACTGAGTGGCCAATGTCCACAAGTCGAAATAATCCTTCATGCGGCTGTTGGCCATGCCGAGCGTGACCATCGCCTGGAATTTTTCTGCGACGACAGTCTCTTTCGGATAGGACCTTATACGTGGAGCAGCCTGGTCGAGCAATGTGGGGTAGTCGATCTCTTGAGGTGGTGGGTTGATGGCGTCGCCAAAGCCAACGTCCACCTGTAGATTGACACGAGCGTTTTCCAGATAGGCAGTTAGCTTGGCCCGGATTCCTTGGTACACATCATCTTCCTTAATCTGCTCAACTGAAATCGATTCTGGATCGAACACCAAACCATCGTCGTCGACCTCTAACTCACAGAGTTCTGTGAGGATCTTGGCTATCTTCTCTGGGGAAGGCTCACCATGGCCCAAAAGGTCAAGGTCTCGTGTCGGTCGATGTAGCTGATCCGACCACAATTGAAACAGCATTGCTCCTTTGAGAACGAATTGGTTCGCATGCTGGGATTTCGAGATCCGATAGAGCAACCGCTCCGTCCCATAGCGGTTCAGCACATATTCGAAAACTTCACCCTGTTCACGCGACAAATTGAGCAGCTTCTGTCGCACGGAGGCGGCCAGGTTGGTGATTTGTCGGTCTGTCAAACCGTCGCCTCCATGTAGGGCAGCATGACATTCGTCATGCGGCACACCTTGGCTGCTTGCCAGAGTTCGTCACTCCTGGCCTTCTTCTGCGACCAGCAGTCTCGCAGCGCTTCAATCGCCACGTCGAGACCGATCTTATTGCGGTACTTGAAACAGTCGGCAACCGTTTTCGCTGGCGAGTATACGTGTATCCTAACATTTCCAACTCGCTTTTGTTCCACACCGAAGCTGAGGGCCTCTCCTGAGAATCTTACGAAGCGAATGGGCGGATAGTCTACGTTTGGCAGCCGGTCCTTGCGGTCGATAGCGATCCATACTTCATACGGAGCCTGGGTCGTGAGATTGTGGAAGCGGAGGGCTGACAGCAGACAGACTATTCCCTCAGGCACTCGTCGCGAAGCTTCCGCTATGGTGTCGTTTTCCGTCGGCTTGGCGTCGGCGCTAACATAGATTCCCCGTCCCTTGCGCTCAACAAGGCCTGCCTCGCAAAGCCGACGAAGTTGTTCACGAGGCACACCGATCCCGTCGAGATCTCGTGGGCGAACCACGCCTCGTTGACGGACGAATTCCAGCAGGCGTTGTTTTTGGGTCTGGACCATGATGTTACATTACGTCGGCACATGTAGATAACTGCCTACACTACGTAACACATGGATATCAAACTCGCAAGTTCTATCGTCTGCAAAAAAGAGACCTAAGTCATGTATCCATGGTGTTTTACGAACATCCCCAAATGTCTTGGCTTTTCCCCATACGCGGCGATTATGACGATAATTAGGCCTCTGTGCTCGGCTCAACCGTCGCCTCGGCCAAACTGCGAGATTCGGCAATTTTCTGAAACTCGGCCATGATCTCCGAATAATTCTGGGCCAAATAACGCACCACCCTTGCATTGTCCAACAACTTCCGCAAATATCCTGCCACGATCACCAAGTGTAGAACGTTGGTTCCATGCGTCTCCTCAATCTCCCGAAAGTCGCCGCTCAGAACTTCCATTTCGCGCTCCATGCGAGCCATTTGTTTCGGCGTTAGTTCATCGATTGTCTTGGGTACATCTGGCTTGACCAACTGGTCCTGGGGAGTCGCAGCGAGCAGACACTTCGCGTATGGCCCTGAAAAATTGTGGGACGCACACATCAGTTCGGCCATCTCGATCTGCCGCATCGGCATCACGAGCCGCAACTGCTGCAGTCCATCTGTGGTCACGCGTTTTTCTCGCAATAGCTCTACTGCTTCCGGGCAGATACCCTCCAAGAGGTCTCGCTTCATGCGAATACGATATATGTCGATATTCAAGGTTCTTGCAATGTTGTCTTCCGAGACTCCGTTCTTCAAGGCTTTGCGAATTGAC
>Ga0255057_10001290_pt1 | contig 14267 bp, 8 predicted proteins | sample Cases_109_6_MG_FD_189022 | JGI IMG/M metagenome (GOLD analysis project Ga0255057, IMG submission 189022) | Seawater microbial communities from Amundsen Gulf, Northwest Territories, Canada - Cases_109_6 | ecosystem: Environmental > Aquatic > Marine > Gulf | place: Canada: Northwest Territories... | reverse complement strand
CCTCGGCAGTACAATAACCTTCTGTTCCATTAGGTTTGATTATCCAGCAATGAAATTGCTGGGAAATTTTCTGCAATTCTAGATTAGAAAATTGGTTAATCGCTTTATTAATGTAATTCTCATCCGCGAACCAAAGTGAAATTAAAGTCTGCGCAATGTTTTTTGTCATATGTTCTGCTAAATGTGTTTTTAGTTCCGTATTTGGTCGGGATGATTTTCTTTCCTTTAAGTATTCATAGAGATCAATTTGTGGGAGCAGGTTGATGGTTAACCGATCACCAGGATTCCAATAGGATGAAATCTGTAACATGGCAGGGCCACTAAGACCACGATGGGTGAATAATAGGTTTTCGCTAAAACTCATTGAGTTGCAACTAACAGTTACTTCCATCGAACTGCCACTAAGTTGAGATAATTTTTCGAGAATAGGCTGATTTAATGTAAAGGGTACTAAAGCCGCACGAGTGGGAAGAATTTCTAATTCAAATTGTTGAGCTACTTGATAAGCAAAGTCTGTTGCACCCATTTTTGGTATAGATAATCCTCCTGTTGCAATCACTAGCGATTGACATGTAACAGTACCTAGATTGGTTTTTACTTTGAAGCCTCTATCTAGTGATTGGATCTGTCCTATTGAACAATGCGTGCGAATTTTCACACCTGCTTGACTGCATTCTTTTAAAAGCATTCCAAGAATATCTTTAGATTTATTATCACAAAATAACTGGCCTAATTTCTTTTCGTGATAAGGAATGTTGTGCTTACGCACAAGTTCGATGAAATCGTATGGCGTGTAGCGAGAGAGTGCAGATTTGCAGAAGCTTGAATTATTCGAGAGAAAATTTTCTGGATCGCAATATATATTAGTGAAGTTGCAACGACCTCCACCTGACATGAGGATCTTTTTACCTACTTTGTTGGCATGATCTAATACTAAAACACCGCGCTCACGTTGTCCGGCCCGAAGCGAGCACATCAGTCCTGCTGCTCCCGCGCCGATAATGAGTACATCAGTTTTTTCTGCCAAAGGTGTAAAAGGTATGCCAGACATTAGTTAGTTGTTATATTTATAAAAAAACCCGCTTAGGCATACGCGCTAAGCGGGTTTAGTTTGCTTAGAAATTCGCGTTTACTTCTTGGCTTCTGCGCGTTCCTTAGCTTGTTTAATGACAACTTCGGCTACATTCTTAGGACAAGGCATGTAGTGAGAAAATTCCATTGAGAATTGACCACGACCAGAAGTCATCGTACGTAAGTCACCTATGTAGCCGAACATTTCTGATAACGGTACATTTGCTTTAACACGTGTTCCAGTGACGCCAGCATCTTGGGACTTGATCATGCCGCGACGTCGGTTTAAGTCACCGATTACATCACCCACATGGTCTTCAGGAGTAAAAACGTCAACTTTCATGACAGGTTCTAATAACTGAGGCCCAGCCTTAGGAATGGTCTGTCTAAAACCTGCTTTCGCTGCGAGTTCGAAAGCAATAGCGGAAGAGTCCACTGCGTGAAACGCGCCATCCATTAAGGTAACTTTAACATCTAGACATGGGTAGCCCGCTAATACACCAGTCTCCATCATCATTTGAAAGCCTTTTTGAATTGCTGGCCAATATTCGCGAGGAACATTACCGCCGGTTACTTTTGATTTAAACTCAAAGCCACTAGCAGGTTCACCTGGCTCAATGATATAATCAATTTTACCGAATTGACCTGCACCACCAGATTGTTTCTTGTGAATATAAGTGTCTTCTATACGTTGAGTAATTGTTTCACGGTAAGCCACTTGTGGTGCTCCAGCAATCACTTCAACACCATGTGTACGCTTAAGAATGTCAATTTTAATATCTAAATGAAGTTCGCCCATTCCTTTCAAAATTGTTTCACCACTTTCTTCGTCAGTATGTACATGGAAAGAAGGGTCTTCAGCAACCATCTTGCCTAACGCTACACCCATCTTCTCTGATGCCGCTTTGTCTTTAGGGGAGATGGCCATCGAAATAACTGGATCAGGGAAAACCATGGGTTCTAATGTGGCTGGATGGTTTGGATCACAAAGTGTGTGGCCTGTTTGCACGTTCTTCATTCCAAGCACAGCCACAATATCGCCAGCTTGAGCAGATTCTAGTTCTTCTCGTGAATCGGCATGCATTTCAACGATACGACCAATACGTTCGGTTTTGCCGGTAAAGCTATTCATTACCGTCATACCTTTATCTAATTTGCCAGAATAAATTCGAAGAAAAGTTAATGCGCCGTAACGATCATCCATTATTTTAAACGCTAAGGCGCGTAGTGGTTTGTTTGGATCCACTTCTGCAAATTTTCCCGTTTCATTGCCTTCAAGATCTACTTCTGGTTGTGCTGGTACTTCTGTGGGGCCTGGTAAGTAATCTACTATTGCATCCAGTATTAACTGAATACCTTTATTCTTAAATGCAGAGCCACAATAAGTAGGGAAGAAATCAAGTGAGATAGTGCCTTTGCGAACGCATGCTTTTAGTGTTTCGATACTTGGCTCTTCTCCATCCAAATATTTTTCCATGGCATCGTCATCATGCTCTAGTGCAATTTCAACCATTTCTTCACGGAATTGTTCCACTTTAGCTTTCATGTCTTCTGGAACATCTTCTTTTTTGTATTTCATTGGATCATCAGAGCCATCCCAAACCCATGCTTTGCGTGTCATTAAATCCACAACACCAATGAAGTTATCTTCAGTGCCAATCGGTAATGTCATTACGAGTGGTTTTGCGCCCAAAACATTCTTTATTTGATCTACGACGCTGTAGAAATTCGCACCCAAACGGTCCAGCTTGTTCACGAAAATTATGCGTGCGACTTTAGAATCGTTTGCGTATCGCCAGTTGGTTTCAGACTGTGGCTCAACACCGCCCGAGCCACAGAATACGCCCACGCCGCCATCGAGCACTTTTAATGAACGGTATACTTCAATAGTGAAGTCAACGTGTCCTGGGGTATCGATAATGTTTAAGCGATGGTCTTTCCAGAAGGTGCTGGTAGCCGCTGATTGAATGGTAATACCACGCTCACGTTCTTGATCCATGAAGTCGGTAGTTGCTTCACCGTCATGTACTTCACCAATTTTATGAATTTTTCCAGTAAGGCTTAGGATGCGCTCTGATGTAGTGGTTTTTCCAGCATCCACATGTGCGAAGATGCCAATGTTTCTGTATTTAGATAGATCGCTCATTACCGTTACCTTTATGTAATATATTCAATATGTTTTGGATATAAATTGCAGTGTTTAATTGGGTCGCAAGTCTACTTTAATGCATAGATCAAGGCAGCCTAAATAGCTTTCATTTTCAATAAAATGCTTCGAACACTGGGAAAGCGCCGGATTCTGGCCTATATAAGAGAATGCTTCAATAGTGCCTAGGGGGTAAGCCTGATAGAGCCTTATAATTGGCGCATTAAGTAGGTCAGTATGTCGAAAGAGAGCTTAAAAACACCGCTTCCTATTTATAACCTGCTCACCGCTGCGTAGAAGTCAAAGTCACAATTAAATGATTTGTTAAGGTATTAGCTTATAGAAGATGCCAAGAATGGCTTTGGAATACACTGCTAATGGACCAATGGTTCATTGTGTAATTTCGTTAGCAATTTCTGGCGTATTATTTGTTAGCCAAAAAAGTGCTTTATTTGTATTTGGAAAGCCAGCTTTAAGTACGGTTTCTTTACATAGCCAGTAAATATTTTTGATGCAGAAATTTTATCAATTAACCCGAATAATTTAAAAATTATTACAAAGCATAAATTAGTGAGGGCGACTTATTCTGTAGTAATTACTACTTAGCTGTTGTTTAATTATGAATATTTATGCTGGTGTTACTTGCAACGCACAAAATTTAAATTCAGGGATTTTTGCGAAGGGGTCTAGTGCGGCATTGGTAAGCAAGTTTGCCGCTGCTTCTCGATAGCAAAAAGGCATGAAAACTTGTCCTGGGCTCATGCCATCATCTACACGCGCAAAACATTCAATCTCACCTCGCCGTGAAGCAAGCTTAATTTTATCGCCGCCTTGGATGCCTATCTTAACTAAATCAGCTGAATGTAAACTCGCAACCGCTACAGGTTCAATGGCATCAAGTATGGTTGCGCGGCGTGTCATCGCTCCGGTATGCCAATGTTCTAGCTGACGTCCTGTAACTAGTACAAATGGGTAATTTTCATCTGGTAGTTCATCTGCATTAGTAAATTCAGCAGCTACAAATTTACCTTTTCCATTTTCAGTAGGGAAATCGTCAATGAAAATTATACTTTGGCCAGGATCATTTTCTTCTTCACATGGATAAGTAATCGAATGTTGTTCCTCTAAACGACCCCAAGTCATACCTTTTATGCTATCCATCCCTTGGCGCATTTCATCAAACACATCAGATGGGTAATGATATTTCCAATCGCTTAGTCCCATGCGTGTGGCAATTTCTTGGATGATCCATAAATCTTGTTTTGCTTCACCAGGTGGCATTAACGCTTGTCGGCCAAGCTGTACGCGTCGGTCTGTATTAGTAAAGGTTCCCGTTTTTTCTGGGAATGCTGATGCAGGTAAAATTACATCAGCAAACCATGCGGTTTCTGTCATAAATATTTCTTGTACGACTAAATGCTTAAGTGAGGCTAATGCTTTGCGAGCATGGTTTAGATTCGGATCTGACATCGCTGGGTTTTCACCCATTATATACATGCCATGTAATTTACCATCAGAAATTGCATGCATGATTTCCACAACGGTTAAGCCAGGATTATTATCAAGCTCTGTATTCCAAAGTTTTTCGAAACGCGAATGTGCTTCTGGATTGTCAACACGTTGATAATCAGGGAACACCATTGGAATGAGTCCGACATCGGATGCGCCTTGCACATTATTTTGCCCGCGTAGTGGATGTAAACCTGTGCCAGGTTTACCAATTTGTCCGGTCATCATTGAAAGTGAAATCAAGCAACGTGCGTTGTCAGTGCCGTGTATGTGTTGTGAAACACCCATACCCCAAAAAATGATTGATGCATTAGAGCTGGCGTAGATTTTGGCAACTTCATGTAATGTTTTTGCAGGGATGCCGCATATTTTTTCTACTTTTTCAGGAGAGTAGTTAAGGATGTGTTTGGCAAACTCGGCAAAATTTTCGGTTCGATCCTTAATGAATTCTTTATCAAGCAAATTCTGTTTGATAATGGAATGCATAATGCCGTTGAGCATGGCAACGTCAGTGTCGGGTTTAAACTGTAAGAAGTAATCCGCATGGCGTGCTATATCAGTACGCCTTGGGTCCATTACAATTAATTTAGAACCATTACGCTTTGCATTTTTAATAAAGGTTGCTGCTACAGGATGATTTTCGGTTACATTAGAACCAATAATGACAATTACATCGGCTTTGGCAACATCTTCTACAGGGTTAGATACTGCGCCAGAACCTATTCCTTCTAATAACGCTACAACGGATGATGCGTGACATAAGCGAGTGCAGTGATCAACGTTATTGGTTTTAAAGCCTGTTCGAACTAGTTTCTGAAATAAATAAGCTTCTTCGTTAGAGCCTTTTGCAGAACCAAATCCTGCTAAGGCATTCGGACCATGTTCATCGCGAATATCTACTAAGCCTTTTGCGGCTATGTCTAGGGCTTCTTCCCAGCTTGCTTCGCGATAAAATTTATCAATGTCTTTATACGAGAGTGATTCAATATGAGTAGTTTTTTCTATACCTTCTTTACGTATTAATGGTTTGGTAAGACGGCCATCATGATGCACATAATCAAACCCATAGCGGCCTTTAACGCACAAACGACTTTTGTTTGCAGGACCATCGCGTCCTTCCACATAAATTATTTTTTCATCTTTAATATTGTAAGTAAGCAAACAACCCACACCGCAATAAGGGCAAGTTGATTCAACTTTGCGATCTGGCTCTTGAAATCCAAGTTGCTTTGAAGGCATTAAGGCGCCAGTTGGGCACGCTTGCACACACTCACCGCAACCTACGCAAGTGCTATCGCCCATTGGGTCTTTGATATCAAATACTATTTCAGAATGAGAACCGCGATTAGCATAACCAATTACATCGTTGTTTTGTTCTTCACGGCAAGCTCGAACACAACGTGTACATTGAATACAGGCGTCTAGATTAACTGCAATAGCGGGATGAGATAGATCTTGTTGCGGGTTTTGTCTCGATTCAAAACGTGGCAAACCTACTTCTAATTTTTTTGACCACTGATCAAGTTCACTGTTTAGTGTATATTGGCTTTCAGCCATATCCGATTGCAACAACTCCAAAACCATTTTTTGAGAATGTGTAGTGCGATCATTGTCTGTATGTACTACCATGCCTTCAGTAGCTGAACGCACACACGAAGGTTGCAGCACACGTTCACCTTCAATTTCAACTACACAAGCACGGCAGTTGCCATCAGAACGCATACCAGATTTGTAACATAAATGAGGAATATCTACGCCGTGACGACGAGCTGCTTCTAGGATTGATTCATCTTCATAGGCTTTTATAGTTTCACCATTTAGTGAAAATGCTATAGTTTTAAAATCTTGTAAATGTTCTGGGTTAGCGGCCATTCAAGTTACTCCAACATTCCTTTGTTTAATCTAGTTCTTTAGGAAAATAGTTTATTACAGATGTCATCGGGTTTGATGCAGCTTGCCCAAGTCCACAAATCGATGCGTCATTCATGGTTTGTGAAAGTTCTTGCATTAACGGCTGATCCCATCTTGGTTTCTCCATTAACATCGCTGCTTTTGATGTGCCCACGCGACAAGGTGTGCACTTCCCACAAGACTCATGCGCAAAGAAACTCATCGCATTACATGCTAGGTCACGTGCTTTATCTTTGTCTGAGAAAATAATAATCGCAGCTGAGCCGATGAAGCACCCATGTTCATTTAAAGTGTCAAAATCAAGAGGAATGTCACCCATTGAGGCAGGCAAAATTCCGCCTGATGCACCACCCGGAAAATATCCATAAAACTCATGGCCATCCAGCATGCCGCCGCAATGTTCTTCTATAAGTTCTTTTACTGTAATACCTGCGTCGGTGATATGCACACCCGGTTTTTTAACTCGACCGCTAACAGAAAATGAACGCATTCCGCTCCTACCGTTTCGTCCTTGCTGTTCAAACCATGCAGCACCTTTCTCAAGAATGTCTCGTACCCAAAACAATGTTTCTAAATTATGTTCCAGAGTAGGGCGTCCAAACACACCCACTTGTGCAACAAAAGGAGGGCGTAAACGTGGCATGCCACGTTTACCTTCAATGGATTCGATCATTGCTGATTCTTCACCACATATATAAGCACCTGCACCTCGGCGTAACTCAATGTGTGGCAACTGACATGGTGGGTTTTTTTTAAGTTCATCCAGCTCATGTAATAACATGGTGTAACAGTTTGCATATTCATCACGTAAGTAAATATAAATGCTATCGATGCCAACAACTTGAGAGGCAATTAATGCACCTTCAATTAAACGATGTGGGTCTTTTTCTAAAAAATAACGATCTTTGAAAGTGCCAGGCTCACCTTCATCAATGTTAATGGCAAGTATGCGTGGGCTATCTTGCTTGCTAACGATTTCCCATTTTTGTCCGGCAGGGAATCCTGCGCCGCCTAGGCCTCGCAATCCAGAGTCTTTCATTATTTCAATAATTTTTTTTGTCGCGTTAGTGGTGTCAAACATGCGTTTTACTAATTCATAGCCGCCACTGTTTACATAGCTGTTATATGTAATGTAATCAGTAGTAGGTGATTCAATATCATTCACTTCAACAGCTTTGTTAACATTTTCAAGTGTTGCGTAGTCAATTGGCTTTTTGCCTACTACTGCTACAGGTGCAGTATCACATCTTCCCACACACGGAACGCGTTGAATGCGCACTTTATTACCATGGTGATTAGTTAGTTCACGAATCAGTGTTTCTGCATCATTTATTTCACAACTTATAGAGTCACAAACGCGAACCGTTAACTTAGGCGGTGCTTGTTCGCCTTCTTTTATTACGTCAAAGTGATGATAGAACGTTGCAACTTCGTATACTTCAGTAGTTGCTAGATTAATGGTATCTGCAAGTGCTGTGATGTGTGCAGCAGAGATATGACCAAATTGGTCTTGAATTAAATGTAGATACTCAATCAATAAATCACGTCTGATAGGAAGAGCAGAGATAAGATCATGTACTTGTTGTAACGCTACTGGGTCAACGCTTCTGCCACGTTTTTCTCCCTTCATTTTATTGCGTTTGCGTGAAATAGTTTTATTCATTGGTTTCAAAGATCCCTATAAATCGAACTTGTATATGTGCTGGTAAATATAGTCTACGTTTAATGTTTTAAAAAGCGTATATACCAAATGTTAACTAGCTACTTAATTGGCATTAACCAATCCAAATTAGCATTTCACCTTGCCCACCTACAGTGGTGTCGCCAATATAGCGTTGTATACGGCGGCGCATAGGATGAAGCGATTGGAAAGTACTTTTATATTGTCGTAAATCATGTAGCAACAATGTTAAGTAACCTAAGTTGTGTCGTCCACAATCATGAAAACCAGTAAGCACATCTTTTGGTTTATGGGGCAATAAAATAGTACCTCTTCTCATGCCCACGCCCACTTGCTTGCCTATAGTGCCAAGGTTAGTGATAGTGCCGGCGATCATTCTACTAGCGCAGTAATCACCTATGTTACCAACCACCATAATGGTGCCGCGACGCATTAGATCACCAGTAAAATTACCACTGCTACCATGCACTAGAATTGTACCGCCTGACATACCTTTTTTATCGCCAGCAAATGCGCCACCTATGTAATCACTTCCGTCACCTGTGATTTCAATTAAACCTTTCTTCATACTGCAACCTGCATAATTTTGCGCGTCGCCATCAATAATTAATTTGCCGCCCGCTAACTCTGCTCCGGCAAAATGCCCCACATTACCTTTAACAGTAAGTTCAATATTAGTTGCAAGTGCACGACCAATGTAATCCATGTTTGTGTTTGAATTTTCAAGCACAATTGATTGATTTGAAAACTTGCTGGAGATATCAAATAAATCGCCAACGGTAAATTTTTCATTACCAACTAATAGTGGTAGCTTTTTAACTGCATCACTACTAATTGATTCGCAAATAGCATGGCTTAACCAGCGCATATCTAGACGCTGTTTTACTTCACTCTTATCAGAAGGCCCTTTATATGTAACGGTTGTATGCGTCATGCATAATCTCTCTTAGATGAAAGTGATAAGGGCCTAAGTCACCGCCATAATTTCCACCGGTAATTTTTTCTATACCTTGTGATTTGCCTAAGTCACAAATAGCTTCTATGCCTCGTTGCATTGCAAGTGCTACATCTTCTTTAGTTAATCCATCAATAACAATTTCCATGCAGGCCTCGATATTTTTTCCCAACACATTGTCTGGACGCCCTTTTAATGTTGGGCAGAAAGGGTGGTTAGTGGATGCGTTAAGAAATTTATATTTTGAACCGACTTTCGATCCTGATCGAACACCGCCGCCAGGGAAAGGCATAATGATATTGGGTAGCATGCCAATTGCATCGATTGCCGCTTCACATGCAAGCAATGCATGTGATATGCCTCGTGCAAACACTAAAATATTCCCACCACCAATAGCTTTTTGGTATCCTGTGCTCTCAGCACATAAAAATTCTCCGTCCATCACAGGAATGCGCCAAAATCTCTTACCACCAATATTTTTTGAAGTTTGGAAACCGTCGCCAAAGTAGCGAATATTTTTGCCGAGTGCGATTTGATCTCCCCCTTTCATGCCGCTGAATACAGCTGTTGTGGGGCAGGTTAGTACGCATTGACCAATGCGTGTTTGCAGTTGTTTTTCTAAAGTTTTCTTGTCGGTAGAAAACAACAACACCGAAATACCTGGGCGGCCATCCGGTGTTTCATGATTACCAATAATTTTTTCTATTCCAGCTTCAACACCGCAACCAATCACAGATGTTGCAAATCCGGTCATAGTCTCTGCTGCGTGGCGAGCCCATTTATAGTTAATAGCAGTGATAATCACTCGCGTAGCACGCATAGAGAATGCTTCTGCAAAAGTGTCCTCAATTTCTACGCCATTAATTATCATAATTTAACGATTGCTTATAATTTATTACCAAGTTTTTTCTTAGTGGTTATTTCCGCTGGGATGTGTCTCTATTTGATTACCGATACATTCTATCATTTCGTCATTCGATATCTTGAAGTTATTAAATGAAATTGTCTGATAATCATCAAAGTATTTTTTCAGTGACTTCTCAATGGAGTGATCGTATTCTGGTTTAGTTACATGGGTTACACCTTGTACCGTTTCTACAATTTCACCATCTTTTACAATCAATGTACCGTTTTTAAACACATAGGCTGGTTTGGCAAACATTTGCTCAATATCGTTTTGTTTGCGGTATGCCGTAATGTTAGCACTTGCACCTTCACCAAGATGTCCGTGGTTACTTAAACCTAATATTTTCGCCGGTGCAGCGCGCGTCATGATCGCAATTTCATATAAAGAATACTCACGATCCATTGAGGGTAAGTTAGAGGCTTTTTGTGCGTCTTTATGAATAATATTGAATACATCATTTCTGAAAGAACGATCCATTAACAATTTAATTAAGTGCGGGTAACTTGTAAAAGGTGCGCCATTAGGATGGTCTGTGGTAAGAAAAACACGCCAAGGGTCATTCACTTGTAAGAATATTTCTAAACCAATTGCCCATTGCAATGCGTTTACAAAACTTTTATCGCGATATTTAAAAGGAATTACACCGCATCCCGCTTCGCATTCAATGTCCATAATAGTCCACTTCTTTGGTGATGCATGATCGTGTCCAAAATATTGCATCATCGTATCGCCAGAAGTTGTAATCGTTTGTCCAAACATCACTTGTCCAACATCAGCACTTACATTTTTATTTTTGTTTATCGCTTCGGCAATCTGACAGGCAGCAGAAGAAAACTTATAATCGCCTTCAGTGCCATAACTGTGGAATTGAATGTGTGTTAGATGAATAGGCAAACCATCTGCTGCTGCCATGGTTGCAAGTGTCGAGGCAAAATTCCCAGGCACACCTAAGTTACTCGCATGCACATGTAATGGATGTGCAATGCCAAGTTCGTGCACCGCTTTACTTAGCGTTGCAATAATTTCTCTTGGTTTGCTTCCAGTAGGACCTGTTTCGTCTATATCAAGTCTGCGTTGATTGTATTTAAATGCGTGTATACCACCTGCATTAACTACTTTGATGCCAATGCATTGAGTCGCATCTAATAACCATGCAACATAATCATTTATGACGTTTTGCGTAGTACCTTCGCGAATCATGTTTAATAAAAAATCATCGTTACCTAACAGTGCATAGCCACCTTTATCAATCATTGGAGTATCAGCTAATTCCATGTGCGCTTGACGGGCATTTACAGGTAGTACGGCGGGTTCAAAACACGCGGTATAACCCATTTCCGCATAGCGATAACCTGAGCTATACGTAGAAGGGACCGCGCGCCCATTGCCAGAACGAAGGATGTCAGAACCTGGGTGTGGGTGCGAATGGGCATCTTCTAACATCATAGTGCGTGCAATATTTACTTTGCCGCCACCAATATGCGTGTGCAAATCAATTGCACCCGCCATTACTATGCAATCACTTAAATCAAAAGTGTTATCTAACCTTTTATTATCCGTTAAATTCTTTTGTAACTTGCCGTCTACGATATAAAGATCTTTTTTATCGCCATTCACTTGATGAACGGGATCGTAGACTTCACCACCTGTTAGTTTAATTTCCATTTAACTAAAGCAGGTCGATGAGTTTGTTTAACAAATCGCTTGCAGCAGGAAGAGTGCTATCGCGAATTTTATGTAAAGGTAGTGTTGCAACATTATCTGTTCTACATGCAAGCCCACGATGGTCGATGCCTGGCACGCCTACTGGCAAGTAAACATCGGCAAGTTTGCACTTCATATTTGGATGGCCAAGCACAATGGTTGGGATGTCATGCTTTGGTGGCACATCATCCGAGTTGTAAGTAGCTACCCAAAGCAAACAATCTGCTTCTTGGTTTTGCAACATAGTCATACCATCGTAAAGCACTGGGTTATGTATTGGTGTTTCTTGGGTAAATGACACGGGTAGCGGCACACCTGTTTGCCAGGTTGCAACTTGGTTTGCTGTAATTTCACCTTTTGAACCACCTAACGGCAATGCTACACAGCGAACTTTTTTCATTAATATTTTGACGGACTCAGTAAGTGCTTGCACAGTATGTTCAGCAGATTCCTGATTAAAATCACCAACACTCCATACAATAGTGGTGTACTGGCTTTTTAATATGGTATCGAGAATACTAAAAAGCTGCTTAGTGTCCTTATCATGATCATGATCAGGATCAGATTCTGAATTGTGTTCTACAAAATATTCTTTAGGTCTGGTAACCACCTCTTGAAATCGGTACACAAGCGATTCAAGTAATGGGTAGTTTAAATAAATGTGTGAAGTATTATTCTCAGTCTTACAACGAGTTGTACCATCACGGGAAACATCAAGAATAAATATTTTTTTGTGATTTGTGTTTTCACTACCAAGGGTTTTTTCGGGAGTTAAAATTCTATCTTTTAAGCGAGGAAACCTTGCGAGTAATCCAGAGCCAAAAATTAGTATGCAGTCAGCACGATTACGCACTTCAGATAAGGTAGTTCGCACTTCGCCGATGCGTTGCATCACAGCCGTGCCTTTTCGAATTATACTTCCATTGGCGTGGTCAATTACGCCACTCAATTTTTCCGTTAGCGCAACGGCTTCACGGCAGGCCTGTACGTCGGCAATTAGACCGCTCACCAACGGTAGCTTTGATGCGCGCAATAGTGTTATTGCTTTATCTAATGCTTGTTCTTGTGAAACGGGTTTCCCCAAAATCAGCGGTGTAGGTAGTGAATTAGTTTGTATCGAAGCGTCTGTAAATGCCTTGGTGCAGGGGTGTGTCGAATCTGTCAATTGCACAGTTAGACCAGTCACTTTTACGGACAGATCGTCACATAGCAATCCGCAATGCGGACAGGTTACATTTTCAAATTGCATGACTAATTATATTGGGTGAACCTAACTGAAGAACAGTGTGAAACGGTTACAGCACTTAAAGCAAGAATTGTAGTGCTAGGTAATTGACTGTTCGCATTTGCTTCCTAAAATTACTGTTAAAATGTACCGTATGGACAGTGAATCGTCTGTATCTCGAATTCGACAGATTTAGCCAAGAAATTGATGCTAATCAGTCGGATTTAGTCTCATTTTTACATATTATTATTAGTACAGGAGTCAAAAAAATGTCTAAATGGCGTGAAATTAAACCCGAACAAACCTACACAGATGAACAAATCAATCAGCGTTTAGCGGATGAACTGCCTAATTGGTTCTATGAAAATGGTTGGATTCGTCGCAAATACAAAACCCATAGCTGGAAAGGTACATTAATGGTGGTGAATACTATTGGTCATTTGGCCGAAGTGGCTTGGCACCATCCCGATCTCACTGTGTCTTATGCCTTTGTAATCTGCAAATTGACGAACCATGCAGCTAAGGGTGTGACCAATAAAGACTTCGAATTGGCGAAGAAAATTGAAGAAGTAGTCTTATGGCAACCTGACAAAGAAGAAAATGATCTTGTAGGTACACCGAAAGATCAACGGTTTGCTTATCTACAATACTGAAATGGACGCTGAACGAGCCGATATATTTTTAATGTTTTACATTAAGTAATATTATTAAGTCTCTATTTTATCTAGAAGTTTTTTAATTGCATTTGTAATGGCTTGCGGAGGCAAGCCGTAAGGAATGATATTGGTGACATCGCCCTCCGTATTGATAATGTATAGATTAGAAGTATGGTCAACTGTGTATTGGCCATTTGCAACATCACCTTCAAAGGAATAAAAGCCTTGAAACTGTTTTACCACTTTATCAACTTCTTCAGCTGTACCCGTTAAGCCAATGTAATTATTACTAAAATATTGTAAATAACTTTTCAATATTTCAGGTTTGTCGCGTTGAGGGTCTACTGTAATAAAAATCGGTTGCACCTGTTTTGCCTGATCACCGAGTTGTCCTAGAACCGTCTGTATCGTGCTGAGTGTATTGGGGCATACATCCGGGCAATGGGTAAATCCAAAAAAAAGCATCACAACTTTTCCTCTAGCCTCTTTAGAAGAATAGGGC
>Ga0255057_10001289_pt1 | contig 14270 bp, 13 predicted proteins | sample Cases_109_6_MG_FD_189022 | JGI IMG/M metagenome (GOLD analysis project Ga0255057, IMG submission 189022) | Seawater microbial communities from Amundsen Gulf, Northwest Territories, Canada - Cases_109_6 | ecosystem: Environmental > Aquatic > Marine > Gulf | place: Canada: Northwest Territories... | reverse complement strand
CGAGCCTCCCACGCGTTGCTCGAAACTCGTGAGGTCAAGACGGCCGGCATATTGGCGGTCACGTCGGATCGGGGCCTGGCAGGCGGATACAACTCGGGCATCCTGCGAATGGCGGAGGCTCGACTGATCGAGCACAAGAAGGCCGGGATCGACACCAGGGTCTATGCCGTCGGTAAGAAGGCCGACGGCTACTTCCGGTACCGCAAGTATCAGATCGAACAGGGCTTTCTCGGCGTCACCGATCGGCCTGGATACGGAGACGCCCGTGCCATCGCCAACGTCGTGATGAACGACTTTGCCGAGGGAACGGTCGACTCGATTGAGATCTATACAACCAAGTACGTCTCGGCCCTGACCCAGACGCCAACCAGGTGGCCGCTTCTTCCAATCGAACCTCCGGAGGCACCGGAGGATGCGGAGACCCAGGCGGCGCCGGTGGGGTACAGCTACGAACCGAATGCAGAGGCGATCCTCGGCCGCCTGCTGCCGCGTTATGTCGAGGCAATGGCGTTCGGAATCTTGCTGGATGCTTCGGCCTCCGAGCATGCGGCACGGCGACGGGCCATGAAGGCGGCGACCGAGAACGCAGATGAACTGATCCAGATCCTGTCCCGGCGGGCCAACCAGGCGCGGCAGGCCGAGATCACCACAGAGATTTCAGAAATCGTTGGGGGCGCCGAGGCGCTCACAAACGCATAAGGAGAAAAAGCCGTGAGCGACGCACTGAGCACTGGTCGAATCGTAAAGGTGGCGGGTCCAGTCGTGGACGTGGAGTTTCCACCGAACGAGCTGCCCGAGATCAACTTTGCAGTCGAATTCGATGTGACTGTTGACGGCGTGTCATCGAAGGTGGTGGGTGAAGTCGCCCAGCACCTCGGCGATTCCCGGGTGAGGGTTGTGGCCATGAAGGCAACCGATGGTTTGGTCCGCGGGACCGAGGTCCGCAACTTCGGTGCTCCGATCTCGGTGCCGGTCGGCACTGCCACCCTCGGCCATATCTTCAACGTCCTCGGTGAGGCGCTCGACACCGAGGATGGGAAGGTGGGAGCCAAGGAGTGGTGGCCAATTCACCGTCCGCCCCCGAAATTCGAAGAGCTGGCGACCCAAAGCGAGATGTTCCATACGGGGATCAAGGTCGTCGACCTGCTGGAGCCATACGTCCAGGGCGGCAAGATCGGGATGTTTGGCGGTGCCGGTGTCGGCAAGACCGTCGTGATTCAGGAAATGATCCATCGCGTTGCCACAGAGCACGGCGGTGTTTCGGTGTTCGCCGGTGTGGGCGAGCGGACCCGCGAGGGCAACGACCTCTATGGCGAGATGCAGGAGTCCGGTGTCATAGACAAGGCCGCGCTGGTGTTCGGCCAGATGGACGAGCCGCCCGGGGTACGCCTCCGCGTCGGACTGTCGGCCCTCACCATGGCTGAGTATTTCCGTGACGAGATGGGCCAGGACGTGCTGCTGTTCGTCGACAACATATTCCGGTTCACCCAGGCAGGTTCCGAGGTGTCGACCCTGCTCGGCCGGATGCCGTCAGCGGTGGGTTACCAGCCAACGCTGGCGGACGAGATGGGCGCCTTGCAGGAGAGGATCACCTCGGTCAAGGGCAAATCGATCACGTCACTCCAGGCGATCTATGTGCCGGCCGACGACATCACCGACCCCGCTCCCCATACGACCTTTGCCCACCTCGATGCGACAACCGTGCTGAGCCGGCGGATCTCGGAGCTGGGCATCTATCCGGCGGTCGATCCGCTCGACTCGACGTCACGCATTCTGGATCCCCGCATCGTCGGTAACGATCACTACGACACGGCCCGCGCCGTTCAGGGGATTCTGCAGCGCTACAAGGATCTGCAGGACATCATTGCCATCCTCGGTATCGATGAACTCCAGGAGGAAGACAAGCTGTTGGTCGGGCGTGCCCGGCGCATCGAGAAGTTCCTCTCGCAGCCGTTCTATGTAGCCGAGCAGTTCACCGGCATCCCGGGCAAGACTGTTGATCTCGAAGACACGATCCGCTCGTTCAAGATGATCGTGGACGGTGAGGTCGACAACCTCCCCGAGCAGGCCTTCTACAACCAGGGGGGCATCGACGACGTGTTTGCCGCCGCCAAGGAGATGGAAGCCGCATGATTCCAGTATCCAGTATCCAGTACCCAGCCCCCAGTAAGAGGGTTGTCGGGTTCAGGCCGCAGATCGAACGCTCCACGCTGAAGGCTACACAGACGGCCGCCATGGGGCCCCTGCCCCATGTTGCGGAGGAGGCCGGGGATAAGCATGGCTAAGACGTTCAAGCTGGACGTGGTTTCTCCCGAGGCGATCGTGTGGTCGGGCGACGCTGAGATGCTGGTCACCCGCACCACCGAAGGCGAGATCGGCATCCTGGCAGATCATGAACCGACGATGGCGGCTCTTGCCACCGGGTCGACCGTGATTCACCCGGAGACGGGCGATCCGGTGACGATTGCGCTCCACGGTGGATTTCTACAGATCTACAGGAATGAGGTCACGCTGCTCACCGATCGGGCCGAGGTCACAGACGGCGACCCCGCGCAGGCCCGTGAGTTGGCACAGGCTCTGGCAGAGGCGGAAGACGAGGTGGGCGAGGCGTAGCGTCTGCAGATATCAGATCTCAGACTTCAGATCGGCAACCCTTTTCGATGTCTGATGTCTTCCTAGAACTGCTTTCCAAAAGCTTCGACCTGGGCGGGCATGCCTTTGCGGAGGGTGTCGGATACGACGCCCCAGAACATACCCGCAAGTAGTCCCTTCGAGCGGGCGGAGAGCTTGACGGTGAGGGCCGTCGAATCCCCATCTGATCGGAGCGTGACCGCGATGGTGGCGGCGATTTCGGATGAATCCAGGTCGAGGGTCATTTCGCCGGCGACTAGATCGTTACCGCGTCGAGCAGTCCCCTCCCATGTCTTGCCGGCGGCGCGGGCACTCCACTTGAAACCGACGAGCCGTTCCCCTTCGTGGGTGGCATCCCAGACGTTGTCGATGGGGCCGATGCCCTTCCAGGTGTCCGCGTGCTGCAGCGCGGAGTAGATGGACCCGGGAGTGGCGCTGACGGTGGCGGTGTGCGAGAACGTGTCCGACGGCATCTGCGTCGAGATTAGGAGGTTCGACGAGGCCCTCGCTGGCTCAGCATCTCAGGTCGAGACCGTATCCCAATCTCCGGGCGCGGTTCGAGGGCAATACACGCAGCCGTCCCTCAGGAGTCTGAACCGCCGGTCACCGAGTCCGCGCCCTAAGCGCTCTCTAATAGCCTCGTCAGGTGCAGAGTGTGAGCCCCGACAGACCAACAGCTGCCGACAGTCGGGCCCGGGTATTCGGGCCGACCTTGCCGTCGATCTTGAGACCGGCCTCGGCCTGGAACGCCTCGATGGCCGCCTGGGTATTCGGCCCAAACACCCCATCTGCACCCCCGGGATTGTGTCCCGATAGGGCCAGGATTTCCTGGATCTGCCTGACGTCGGTGCCGCGCGCTCCCGGGCGCAACACCCTGCCGCTCTTGTCGAGTGCTGCGGCGGCGGGGAGCGCTCCGGCAAGTCGACCGATGGTGCTTCGAGTCATTGATCCGACCACTCCATCGGGGCTAAGGCCCTGGCGTTCCTGGAATTGGCGAATCCCTGCAAGTGTCTTCGGCCCGAATACTCCGTCGGCGGAGCCGACGTCGTGGCCGATGGCGCCGAGAAACTGCTGGAGCTGTGTGACGGCAGTCCCGCGGGCGCCGAGCCGCAGCAGGCCGGATCCGGCCACCAGGGTGGAAACTGAGGACACGTCGGGCTGCTTGCAGATCGAAACGGACTGGCCGGCGTCGGCAGCTCGCAATGCCAGGTACGGGTCCACATTGACCCCGTGGGGATCAATCAACTCGAAGTGGAGATGGGACGCCGTCCCCTCGGCGTTGCCGCTGTCGCCAACCCAACCGATCAGCTGGCCCGCAATGACTCGCGTCCCCTTGCTGATCCCCGGGGCGATGCCCCGGCCTTGGCCGTCGTCGGTGCCGGGGGTGTCATTGTTGAGGTGGATATAGCTAGAAGACCACCCGTCATCGTGCTTGATCCGGAGCGTGCAACAGCGTGAGCCCACCCATTGCACCGTGCCCGAAGCGACCGCCACTACCGGGGTCATCTTGTTGGCCATGATGTCGACTGCGTGGTGTTCGCCGCTGCCTCGTGCCGACCAGAAGTGATCCCCGAAATTGTTGGTTCCGGCAACGGGGAACACGAGGGTGTAGTCGACGTCTTGTCCGTACGTGTGGTCGGGTCCGGTCTGGGGACTGCGGTCGTGATTGGCGAGCGCAGTCGAATTCATGGTGGCCGTCACGGCAACCATGGCTAGGCCCAACGTAAAGAGTCGTCGTGTCATGTGGCGCATCGTCTCCGGCTTGTGCGCGTCATGTTTGGCTCGACCTGTGGTCGAGAGGATTGCGGACCATACTCGAAACTACAAGAAAGCGCGAAATCGATGCCTACGGCGAGTTCGCTCCGTCGTGGCTCACGATCCATGGCGCGGAACCTAGGGGTGTTTGCGGTTTATGCGAGTTTCCCGCCCGGTAGAGTCGCTCGTCAATGCCCGGTCTTCTCTCTTTCCACGCTCATCCCGACGACGAGTCGATCTCGATGGGAGGGATTCTCGCCTCGGTGGCTGCGGCCGGGATCGGCGTCACCGTTGTGACGGCTACCCGGGGTGAGGTCGGCGAGATCCATAATCGTGACGACGCCGATGAAGTACGGGACCAACTCGGTCAGATCCGGACTGCGGAATTGGTGGCGGCGCTTGAGGTTCTCGGGGTCGGCCAGCCGGTATTTCTCGGCTACCGCGATTCCGGAATGATGGGTACGCCGCAGAATCAACATGCGGGTGCTTTCTGGCAGGCCGACTTCTTCGAAGCAGTGGGCCGATTGGTCCGGATTATTCGAGAGCATCGACCGGAGGTCGTCACCGCCTGCGACCCGTTTGGTGGATATGGCCATCCCGATCACATCCAGGTTCACCGGGTTGGGACCGCCGCCTATTGGGCTGCCGCGGATGTTGGCCGATTCCCCGGCGGTGAATACGGCGAGCCGTGGATGCCCTCGAAGCTCTACTGGTCGACCTGGTCGCGCGATCGAATGATCAAGGCGCGGCGACAGATGATCGCCGATCCTGGTTCAGATGTTGAGGCCGAGGAGATTGCAGCGGGGTCGCTGCAAGGCCACATCACCACGACCGTCGATGTCGGTGAAGTATTCGATCTCAAGCATCGGGCCGTGTTGTGCCACGACACCCAGTTTGCCGCTGACTCATGGCTCAGAACCCTGCCATCCGACGTGCTGCGCAGCTTCATCGGGTTCGAGTCGTTGACCTTGGTGCATTCGACCGTGGAGTGTGCGGCGGATGATCCCGACCTCTTTGCGGGCATCACGATTGGCGATTAGCAGGAACTTCTTCCGGTCCTTTTGCACGCGTTCTGACTGGGGACTGGGGACTGGGGAGCGGGGGCTGGAGATCGCGATCTTGTTACTCAATGCCAATCGCGTAGGGTGATCCCATGGATCTCTACGCACGCGTCAACATCCTCGATCGGAAAGCGGTTCGTCTCCCCACCGGTGATATCACCGAAGCGATCTCGCTCGACGCCGATCCCGTCGACCGAGCCCGCGGCTGGGTGGCCAAGGGCGCCGACCGTCTCCACATCGTCGATCTCGATGCCGCCGCCTACGGCGACTACGAGAACCGGCCGCTGATCGAGGAGATGATCGGAGTGGTGGACGTTCCAGTCCAGGTCGCTGGGGGTGTGCGCTCTCCTGCCGAGGTTGAGCGCATTCTCGGATTCGGCGCGTGGCGCGTTGTGATGGGCACCGCCGCCATTGAAGACCAGGTCATGATCTGGGACGTTTGTCGCGACCACCCCGGAAAGATTGCGGTGAGTATCGACGTGCGTCCTGATGAGGAATTGGCTATTCGAGGCTGGAAAGTCGATAGCGGCCGCTACATGGAGGAGGTGCTCATCGAGTTGTCCTCCGCTGGCGTGGTCTCCTTCATGGTTGCCGAGGCAGGTCGTGATGCATTAAGAGCTCAGGCGAACCTCGGCATCCTTCGCCGTGCCATCGGTTTCGTCGACGAACCGGTGATCGCGTCGGGTGGCGCCCGCGACATGGATGATCTCAAATCGTTGGTCGAACTTCAGAACGAGGACAAGCGTCTTGGAGGAGTGGTGGTGGGGCGCGAGATCACTGAAGGCCGATTTACGATGGCACAGGCGCGTGAGGCGCTCGGCGACGTCTGATTGGGGTTGGGTCGATGGCTCACGGCATCCAGATCGTCATCGCCTGCGACGACCCGGCACGGCTCACCGAATTCTGGGCCGGAGCTCTCGGATACGTGGAGCAGGCGCCGCCGTCTGGGTTCGACTCGTGGTCCGCATTTGCGGACGAGGTCGGCATTCCAGAGGAACGGCGCAATGACTTGAATGCCGTCGTCGATCCGGATGGCGTCGGCCCCCGGATCCTGTTTGAGCGGTGGGACGGAGGTGCGCCCACTCAGCGGGTGCACCTGGACGTCAACTCAATCGGGGGGAATTCGACAGAGCCCACGGATGAGGAGCGCGGAGAGGCCCTCGTGACGGAGCGCCAGAGACTCGAATCGCTGGGAGCGAAATTCGTCCGTGAGGCGACGGGGATGGCGGGCGAGACCTGGCTCGAGATGTTCGACCCGGAGGGAAACTGGTTTTGCGTCCAGTAGTAGCGCGTAATCGGCTCGGTGAACCGTCTGTACCGGATCAAGCCCTTCTCCCGTTCCGGCCGGGATCAGCCTTCGAAGCCTGCCTGGTGGGGGTCCACCCAGACCGACACCGGTGATCCGGGGCCGATGCCGTCGATGGGCGGTGCCAGCACCTCGACGACCGAGCCGGGTTGAGAGAACTCGGGCTTGGTCGCTGGATCCGGTCTATAGACCAGCGCTCGGTGGGCAATTCCGGCGACGGCGATCTTGGAATCGAAGAACTCAAAGGTCTCTTTGGGGTAGCCGTCGAGCCATTCGAGGTGCTCGATCCGAGATATCGGGTTTCGTGGGATCAGCTCGAAGGGGAGCTCGACGTTGATGGTTGCTGGCATGTAGTGCTCGATTGCGATGCCGGCTTTGGCAAAGTGAGGAAACTGCAAGGCGAGCGTCCCTTGCGGGAAGCGGGCGTCACCACCCGACCCCGAGGCGGCTCCGTATCCTTTGACGACCTGCCCCGATACCCAGCCGAGCTGTTGCGCCACCCGGCCGACTCCGACGGTGCCAAACGGTTCGTCGCCACGGCTGATGGTATCGAATACATGAGTTGCAGTCTCTCTGGTCTTCTCGATGAGATCTGGTGGGTATCCATACAGGCCCTGGTGGAGCTCGAATTCGTCCTCATCGAGCAGCCGCACGATGCCATCGGGGGAAAGCGTCACGTCGAGATCGAGATCGATCAGGGAAACGGTGTTGCCGTCCCACCGTGCTGCGGTGTTGATGTCGACGTAGACGAGATGTCGGGACGAACGGCGGGCGACGGCATTGAAGTATGCACTCCACCATCCGGTTTCTGGAATCAGGAGCACAAAACCGTGCTCGTCGATCCGCTCCGGTTCTTGACCGCGCCGATATGCGGTCCCCGGTTGTACGAGGAGCCAAGTGCCGTGGTCATCGCGATCGACGAGTCTGGCGTCGAAGTGCCAGTGGAGCGTGCCGTCCCACTTGGTATATCGGACGTGAATGACATCAGACATCAGACATCGAATAGGGTCATGTCTCGATCTGAGATCTGATATCTACTTGACCGTCCAGGTTCCGGTGGAACCGATCAGGGCCTGCAGATCTCCAGGTCCGCGGTCCGCTTGGGCGTCGTGGATCTGTTTCTGCAAGCCGTCTTCATACGTGAGCCGCGGCTTTTCGCGAAATACTCCGACCGGCGTCGGGCCGTACGGGCCGTGGCTGAGTCGGCTGAGGGCGAATGCTGCGGCCGGGCTCGATGCCTGCGTGTTGTGAACGTGGATGGCATCGATCCCGACCGTGGAGACCTCGACGATCCGTGCCGAACCATCTTCGATGACCACCCCGTACTCATCGTCCGGGCCGAACACGGCCGGCTTGCCGTGCTCGAGCTTGATTCGATTGAGCTCTCGCTCCTCACGTCCCGTGAGCTGGATGAAGGCTTTGTCGTTGAACACATTGCAGTTCTGGTAGATCTCGATGAGCGCCGACCCATCGTGGTCGTAGGCGCGCTGCAGCATTTCGTTGGTGTGGTCGCGGTCCATGTCGATGGTGCGGGCTACAAAGCTGGCCTCGGCTCCGAGGGCCAGGCTGATGGGGTTGAACGGATGGTCGATCGACCCGGTTGGGCTCGACTTGGTGCGTTTGCCGACCTCGCTGGTCGGTGAATACTGGCCCTTGGTGAGTCCGTAGATCTGATTGTTGAAGAGCAAGATCTTGACGTTGACGTTGCGACGCATTGCATGGATGAGGTGATTGCCTCCGATCGACAACGAGTCACCGTCGCCGGTCACCACCCACACCGATAGTTCGGGCCGTGCGACGGCAATACCGCTGGCGATGGCGGGAGCCCGACCGTGAATGCTGTGCATCCCATACGTGTTCATGTAGTACGGGAAGCGGGCGGCACATCCGATCCCCGAGATGAACACGACCCTCTCCTTGTCGACGTCCAGGGTTGCCATGAACTTCTGGACCGAGGCGAGGATCGTGTAATCCCCACATCCTGGGCACCAACGCACCTCTTGGTCGGTCTGGTAGTCCTGGCGGCTGTAGCGCGCTTCGGTGTCGGTCATGACTCGAGCATCTCCATGATCTTGGTTTCGATCTCAATGGCCTTGAACGGCTGACCCTGGACCTTGGAATACGACGTGGCATCAATGAGATACTCGCTTCGGATCAGACGCGACAGTTGTCCCCGGTTGAGCTCAGGGATGAGCACCTTGGGGTACCGGCGCAAGACCTCTTCGAGGTTTCTCTGGAAGGGGTTGATGTATCGCAGATGCACCTGGGCCACCTTGAGTCCGCGCGCCCTGATCCGCCGGGTGCCGGCGGTAATCGCTCCGTACGACGATCCCCAACCAAGCACCAAGAGATCTGCATCGGCGTCGGTGTCGATTTCGATCTCCGGGATGTCATCGGCGATACCGACGATCTTTTGCTCTCGCAACATCGTCATCTTTTCGTGATTCAAAGGGTTGTAGGAGACATCGCCGGTCCCGTCCTGCTTCTCCAAGCCTCCGAGGCGATGTTCGAGACCTGCGGTTCCCGGTATTGCCCATGGTCGAGCCAGTGTCTTCGGATCGCGCAGGTAAGGGAGGAACTCCCCGCCCTCACCGTTGGTTTCGGTGGCGAATGAACCCGAAATGTCGGGCATTTGTGACACATCGGGCAGCAGCCACGGCTCGGCACTGGTGGCGATGTAGCCATCGCTCATCAGGATTACCGGCGTCATGTATTTGATGGCGATGCGGACCGCTTCGATGGTGGTATCGAAGGCGTCGGCCGGCGTCGAGATCGACACGATCGGCAACGGTGATTCGCCGTGACGTCCATACATCACCATCAGGAGATCGGATTGTTCCGTCTTGGTGGGGAGCCCGGTTGAAGGCCCGCCGCGCTGGACGTCGACGATCACAAGCGGCAACTCGGTCATCAAGGCCAGGCTGATGGTTTCGCTCTTGAGTGCGATGCCGGGTCCGCTGGTCCCGGTGACGCCGAGGTGCCCCACAAACGATGCGCCGACGGCCGCCCCGACGGCAGCGATCTCATCTTCAGCCTGATAGGTTCGCACGCCGAAATTGCGGTGCTTGGACAGCTCGTGGAGAATGTCCGAGGCCGGTGTGATCGGGTATGAACCGTAGAAGAGAGGCAGCTTGGCCGCTTGGGCTGCAGCCACCAGTCCCCACGCCAATGATTGGTTCCCGGTCACGGTGGTATAGGTGCCGGGTGGCAGTGTCGCCGGCTTGACCTCGAAGGTGCTGCGGAACATCTCGGTCGTTTCTCCGAGGTTGTACCCCGCTTTGAACGCCAGTTCGTTGCCCGACCGGACGGCCTCGTCCTTACCGAATTTGTGGTTGATCCAATTCAGTGTCGGATCGTGGGGGCGGTCGAACATCCAGGCCATCAAGCCCAACGCGAAAAAGTTCTTGGAACGCAGCACTCCGCGGCCCTTAAGACCGGTGTCCTTGACGGCCTCCTTGGTCAGCGCCTCCATCGGAACCTCGAGCAGGCGATACGCATCCAATGAGCCGTCGGTGAGCGGGTTGGTGTCGTATCCGGCCTTGGCAAGATTGCGTTCCTCGAAGGCATCGGAGTTGACGATGAGCGTGCCGGCCGGGGCGAGGTCGGACAGGTTCGCTTTGAGAGCTGCTGGATTCATTGCCACCAGCACGTCAGGCTGATCGCCGGCCGTCAGGATGTCGCGGTCCGCGATCTGCACCTGGAAGGACGAGACACCCGGCAGAGTCCCGGCTGGAGCCCGGATCTCGGCGGGAAAATTCGGGAAGGTCGCTAGATCGTTCCCGAAAATGGCCGAAGCTTCGGTGAACCGGGTTCCGGCTACCTGCATGCCGTCACCGGAATCGCCGGCAAAACGGATCGCTACTGCCGACACATTCTGAGCTTCGGCATCTGTGGGGTCGATGATCGAGGTTTCGGACACGGTCCGATCACTCCTTGGGTGGTTGGGATGAGGAACGCGCCAGGCGGGTCCAAACTTGTAGTAGGCCCGCTGCTGGCGTGCCGTCCTCCGGGTCTGCGAAGGCGGTCATTGTATGCCTGTCTGTTCACCCAGGCATCTTCGGCGGCAGGCGGTGAGCCACCAATCCGGCGGCTTCCAGCGAAAGGCCCAATCCGAGCAGTCGCGACTCGCTCCAATGTGGTCCGATCAGCTGGATCGACGGGGGTAATCCGGCGATCCGGGGCACCTCGATGGGGAGGGCGAGCGCCGGAAGATCGGCTTGGTTGACGAGGGGCGTGAACCAGGACAGCGCAGGCCGATATGGCTCTGGTCCGGCCCCGACGTCGAGGTGATCGGTACCGATCTGCTTGGAGCGGGCTGCGGTCGTCGGAGTCACCAGGATGTCGAATCGGGTGAAGGCGGACACGAAGCGGGCCCGCAATTCGGTGCGCCATCGGCCGGCCGCTGCGATGTCGTCCGCATCGAGTGCCAGAACGGGTGCCAGCCGATCGTGTATCGCCGGCCCGTACCGAGTGGGGTCCTCTCTGAACCAATCACGATGCACGTCGGCGACTTCCGCGTACGCGCCCGGCGGGACGGCGGTCGCATCGATGTCCGGGTCGTCGAAATGGGTGATGGTCGCTCCTGCCTCTTTGAAGGTCGCCAGGAAATGGTCGAAGCCGGCCTGCTGCTCGTCGGCCAGTGGTCGATCAACCCAGGGATGCGGGATTCCGACGGTGAGAGATTCCAGGTCGACCTGCTGCACGGGGTCGATTGCGTGGTCGAGCGATCGCGGATCGGAGGCATCCAGTTCCGCCAGGACCGAGAACACCGTCGCAGCATCTTCGACTGTGCGGGTCAGCGGACCGACCGTGTCGAGCGATGCGGCAAGAGGGAACACCCCCGTAAGAGGGATACGCCCGTGGGTGACCTTGAGTCCGACCAGTCCGCACAGAGCGGCTGGTACCCGCACCGAGCCGCCGGTGTCGGTCCCGATACCGATCGGCGTCACGCCTGCCGCCACCGCAGCAGCCGAGCCGCCTGAAGACCCACCCGGAGAGGTCGAAGGATCCCAGGGATTCCTTACCGGTCCCCACCAATCGTTCTCGGAGGAGAATCCGTAAGCGAACTCGTGGAGGCCGGTTCGACCGATGATCACCGCTCCGGCCGCATTCAGCCGCCGCACCACCGGGGCATCGGCGGTGGCCGGTTCGACCAGGAAGGAGGACCCGGCCGTGGTGGCGAATCCCTCCTGGTCGATCAGGTCCTTGAGCGCCACCGGCACTCCGGCGAGGGGTCCCGGGTCCTCTCCGGCGTCGACTGCTCTGTCGATGGCCTCGGCCCGGGCGAGAGCTCCATCAGAATCGAGCCGAGTAAAGGCGTTGAGGTGGCTTGCCGTCTCGGCTCGCTCGAGGGCGGCGGCGACTGTGGCTACGGCTGTTGTCGAGCCCGACCTGACGTCTCGGGCGACTCCAAGAGCGTCTCCTACTCCCAGGTCACGGTCCTGTGATCGGGGAACACCGATACCCAGGAGAACCCGGCGGGCACGCCGGTCTCGGAACCGTCGGCCCCGATGAGTCGGAACTGGTCGCCGTATTGAGCCCGCTCCCAACGGCCTTCCCACACCGCACCTCGGGCAAAGACCCAGGCGGGTCCGGAACCGGCGGTGTCGAGTGCCGGGACCGCCTGCCAGTCGGACTGATCGGGGGGTGGGAAGGCGGTGTAGAACTCGGCACCGAGGATCACGAGAACCTCCACTGCAATCTGCTGGGTGTTCCCGCCGCGATCGACGAGTACGTGCTCGACGCCGTTGTGGGTCCGGACGTAACGGTCACCGTCCCAATCCCAGGTCACGGTCACCGCATCGGACCAGTCGAGCACGATCTGGTCGGCGGTGGTCTCGGGGATGTCCCATTGGACGATCGGGTACAGCGACTGCGGTGGATCGTCGGGGAACTCGAGTGAGTCGGCCCCGGCTCGGAGATCCTCGGTGTCACCGAAGAGGTTGTGCGGTGCCACCTTGGTAGAAACCCGGAACATGTTGCCGGCACCAGAGCCGATAAGTCCCACTCCGCGGCTGGTGTGGACGCTCTGGATCCAGGGCTGGCCTCCCGACATCGCCAGCGGAGCCGGGAATGCGGCCAGCATCGTCGAATCCGTCGGACGGACCGAGCGGATCGGCCCCAGGTAATCGACGTCGTTGTCGTGGAAGATTGCGATGAAGCGGGTGAGGCCGCCTTCGACCCGGAGCTCGATCACGGAGTCTGCGTCCATCACCCCCGACTGGGGACGAGCACGGGGGTGGTTGTCGATCTTGATGCCGATGGCCCGGCGATCGAGCAGGCTGTCCCGGGTCGCCGGGAGGCCGTTGACCGGCGACGCAAAGCCTGCCGGAGCGGTTGTCACCGTGGTGCTTTCGTCGATGGTGGTGGTGGTCGTTGGAGGCAGGGTCGTGGTGGATGTCGAAGACGTGGTTGTGGTCGGGGCGGCCGTCGTAGCGGTTGCGATGGTGGTTGTGGTTGTAACGGCTGCCTCACCGCTGCACGCCGCGGCGAACAGCGCAAAAGCGCCGATGAGGAGGAAGATTCGAGACATAGGAGGGAGAGCATAATCCCCCTTCCTCGGCTCGTATCACGGAGTGTGGTTCTACGAGGACGCCGGCATCAAATGCAGGCGCGCTCGGATGGTTCGATCGGTCGCCTCCCGGGTAAACGGAATGACCAGGGCGTCGCCTTCGACCCACAGGCTCACCTGATCCGAGTAGTGGGGCGAGAACGGATTCCCCGATTGGCCTCCGGCGAGGCAGAACCGAGCCAGGTCCCACGAACCTGCCTCCACCACCATCCGACCCGATGCGATGGCGAAATCCGGGTTGCCGAGCGGGTCGAGCGGATTGACCGGGCCCGGGTTCACCGTGTTGGCATCACCCCCGTGGGGGAGAGGTCCGATGTTCCAAACCCGATCCAGCGGCTTACGCAACCCCATCGGATGGACGAGTGTGACCTGGCGGATCTCGCCCCATGCCCACCGCTCGGGATCGGCCCCCGCAGCTTCCTCCAGCATCCCTTGGGCGTCGCGCAACGCGGCGCGTATCGCTTCATCCCAACCCCCTTCAAACCACCCGACGGGGCGCTGCCGGAGGAGTGTCACCAAATGAGCGACGCGACGCACCAGGAGGCTGTTGAAGGGGACCAGCGGAGTAAAGCCGGCTCCGAGCGCGAATCGAGATGAGTTGGGTGCCTTGGCTTCGGCGATCGCCTTCGTCATCGTCGCGGTAAAGGCCTCGAAGACCCCGGCGGCGGGCGAGTCGGCGGCCACCACGCCGTCCCAGTCACGCAGCAGGTTGACGATTACTCCAAGGTCCCCGGACGGAGCCGCCGCCCCCAGCACGTCCGAGCGCATCTGGCGCCACGGGATCGACTGGCGGTCCATCTGCAAACGGAGCGTGGCGTCGACGGTCCAGTCGGAACGAGCGCCCAGTACTTCGGAGATCCGTTCCGCCCGGTACCCATCCAAGAAGTCGCTCCCCAGATAGGGGCCGGCGGTCGACGGCTGATTGTTGGCGGTGACGACGAAACCC
>Ga0255057_10001288_pt1 | contig 14276 bp, 10 predicted proteins | sample Cases_109_6_MG_FD_189022 | JGI IMG/M metagenome (GOLD analysis project Ga0255057, IMG submission 189022) | Seawater microbial communities from Amundsen Gulf, Northwest Territories, Canada - Cases_109_6 | ecosystem: Environmental > Aquatic > Marine > Gulf | place: Canada: Northwest Territories... | reverse complement strand
GTTGTCCACGACTGGGACCGCCTTCAGCCGGGCCTCAAGCAGGCTATTCAGGCGGATATGAGCAGTTCGTTTTTCATGTACGCGATCCTGGCGGTTCTGGTCGCGTTCAGTGTGTTGAATACCCAATTGATGTCCGTACTCGAACGAACGCGAGAGTTCGGAATTGTTATGTCGCTGGGCCTGAAGCCCGGCCGCCTGGGTCGCCTTGTCATGCTCGAAACGACCTTGATGGGTCTCATGGGAGTATTTCTGGGCGCAATGGCTGGCGCGATCATCACATCATGGTTCAGCGTTAACGGTCTGGCGATTCCGGGCATGGAGGAAATGGCTGCGCAGTTCAATCTGCCGGCACGCATGTATCCGCAGGTGACCTGGTTGTCGTTGATTGTCGGGCCGATGGTCGTATTCGTGTTTACGTTACTGGCGGCAATCTACCCTGCCTTGCGGCTGCGCTGGCTACATCCAGTCGAAGCAATGAGAGCCGCCTAGTGAAAACTCTGCGCGTACTATTGATGCTGGCCTGGCGAAACCTGTGGCGTAATCATCGCCGCACGCTGATCATGCTTGCGGCCATCGGTACCGGCGTCTGGGCAATGATTTTCATGACGGCGCTGACACAAGGCATGGTCAACGAAATGATCAAGGACGGCGTCAGCGCCTTGCCGGGTCATGTGCAGGTTCATCATCCGGATTATCGTGATGATCCGAATATCAACAACCTCATACCGACGCCAGATTCCGAACTCAGCGCGAAGCTTGCGTCGGCCGGCTTCGAACAATGGGCGACCCGTATCAAGGTTCCCGCTGTCATCACCAGCGAACGGGAGTGGCGCGGTGTAACGCTGCTCGGTATCGACCCGGCGAACGAACGCGATCTCACCTTTGTTGATTACGACGATGTCGATGGGCGTTTTCTTGAGGATGCTTCCGATAACGGAATCGTCATCGGCCGCAAACTCGCCGAGACGCTCGACACCAACGTTGGCAAGCGCGTGGTACTCATGAGCCAGGACCCGAACAACGAAATTGCAGATCGTGGTTTTCGTGTTGTCGGCTTGTTCGGTGCGAACATGCAGTCGTTTGAAGAAAACTATATTTTCGCAGGTAAGGAAACGATCCAGCAGTTGCTGACGGTTGGCGACCATGTGACAGAGGCTGTGGTTATGGGCGATAACTATCGCGACGTTGAATCGGTATACGCGAAAGTCGTTGGCCTCGTTGATGATGGCGTCGTCGTCAATCGCTGGACAGAACTCGATAGCTATCTCAGTACCATGCTGGCCGTAATGGACGGCTTTGTACTCGTCTGGGTCATTGTCATTTTCCTGGCGTTGTCATTCGGCCTCGTGAACACACTGGTCATGGCCGTGTTCGAACGCATACGTGAGATCGGATTGATGCTGGCGCTCGGGATGCGACCGTCGAGCATTCTCGGCCAGATCGTCATCGAATCGATGCTGTTGCTCGTTATCGGCCTCGCGCTCGGCAATTTTCTGGCCTGGGCAAGCATTGAACCATTGAAAGGCGGCATTGATGTCTCAATCGTAGCCGAAGGTATGGAAATGATGGGCGCCGCCAGCGTGCTGTATCCGCAACTGCGCATGGAAGACGTCGTTCTAGCGAATGTTGTCGTACTCATTCTCGGTTTTCTCGCGAGTTTGTCGCCCGCCTGGCGCGCCTCGCGATATCAACCAGTCGAAGCAATTACGAAGGCTGACTAATGACTGCTGTTCGATGTATTGATTTGTGTAAGACCTACCTCCAGGGCGATCAGGAAATTAAGGCACTTGATCATCTCAGTATTGAAATCAAGGCTGGCGGATTTGTTTGCCTGTCATCGCCGTCGGGCGGCGGGAAGACAACCCTGCTTAATGCGATTGGCGGTCTCGACAAGCCCGACAGCGGGGAAGTCTGGATTGAAGGCGAGCGTATCGATGAAATGAGCAAAGGTGAGCGCGCGGATTTGCGCTTGAAGAAAATCGGTTTCGTTTTTCAGGCCTATAACCTGATCCCGGTACTCACGGCGCGCGAAAATGTTGAATTCGTCATGCAGATTCAAGGCGTGGCTGCCGATGAGCGTTACGCGCGCTCGACTGACGTGCTCACGGAAGTCGGGCTCGCCGGGCTTGAAGGCCGTCTGCCGGCGCAGATGTCGGGCGGGCAGCAGCAGCGCGTAGCGGTGGCGCGTGCCGTCGTTTCAAGACCCACGCTTGTGCTGGCCGACGAGCCGACAGCGAATCTGGACTCGAAAACCTCGGACGGGCTTATGGACTTGTTCAGCGAACTCAACTCAACACACCGGACGACCTTCATCATCGCGACGCATGACCATCGTGTCATGGCACATGTGCCGCGTCTCATTCGTATGCTCGACGGCCGCATCGTCGACGACATCGAGCAACATGCCACGTAGCGTCTTATTTGCGATTCTCTTGCTCGTGATGGCCGCGAACGCGGACGAGCCGGCTGTCGAATTCGGTGGTCATACAAAATTTAGCTTTAACGGCCAGACCTGGCCTGACGACAGTCTTATGCGGGCGGCATTCGGCTCGAGTTCGATCGACGCGCTGGCTAGTCTCCGCCTGAATGTCGAGTGGTGCAACGACGGCTGGGCTTTTGATGCGGCTTATCAACTGGTCGGATTGAACGGCGATCGGGTGAACCTGGGCAACAGCTTGCCGCCCGGAGCGGCAGCATTTCTCGGTAGCTTGCCCAATGACGATCGTCGGCTGTTCGACCTGACCGATGTGATCAGCCAGTCGGGTGATAGTGCCTTGTTACATCGACTCGATCGGCTGTGGCTCGGCTATTCGTCGGAAAAGACCGTCGTTCGTTTCGGGCGTCAGGCATTGTCGTGGGGTAACGGCTTGTTATACGCACCGATGGATCTCGTCAACCCCTTCGACCCGTCGGCAATCGACACGGAGTACAAGTCTGGTGACGATATGCTGTATGCCCAATACCTTGCTGACAGTGGCGATGATGTTCAGGGCGCAGCGGTTTTTCGGCGCAATCCACTAACGGGAGATGTTGAGTCGGACCAGGCGACTTACGCTGCCAAGTATCACGGCTTTGCCGGCGACTACGAATACGATTTACTCCTCGCCGAAAACTATGGCGATCCGGTTCTCGGGCTCGGAATTAGTCACGGTATTGGCGGCGCGCAATGGACCGCAGACATCGTCGTCGCTGATACGAGCACCAATACCTATACGCAGCTCGTCACAAACCTGACGTATTCGTGGATATTCGCCGACAAAAATATGAGCGGGATGATCGAGTACTACTTTAACGGGTTCGGACAGCATGACGGCCAGTACGATCCTGCAAGCCTTGCGGGAAATCCTGACCTGTTGCTTCGTCTCACGCGTGGCCAGACGTTTACTCTCGGGCGGCACTATATTGCAGGCAGTGTGATGATCGAAATGACGCCCTTATGGTCAGTCAGCCCGGTACTGCTCGCCAACGTCCGGGACCCCAGTGGCTTATTGCAGTTGACCACTGACTACAGTCTTGGCGACAACCTGCGATTATTGGGCAACATCAATATTCCGCTTGGGCCAAGTGGCAGCGAATTCGGCGGCATTGAAAGCGGAATACCTGGTCTGTATCTCTCCAGCGGTGCAGGCGTTTTCGCACAGTTCGCCTGGTACTTCTGAGGTCGCAGAACCACAATGTCTGAATCCAGTTTCGTTCGCGTGATCAAGCGCAAGGAAGTGTTAACGCTCGCATTCGGCGCGATGATCGGCTGGAGCTGGGTCGCGCTCTCCGGCGGCTGGATACAAACGGCGGGTAGTGTGGGCGCCATGCTCGCGTTTGCCGCAGGCGGCATCGCCGTGATCCTGGTTGGTCTGACCTACGCCGAACTTGCTTCGGCCATGCCGCTTGCAGGAGGCGAGCACGTGTATTCCTATCGTGCGCTGGGACGCAGCGCGTCATTCGTATGCACCTGGGCGATTCTTCTCGCGTATGTCTCCGTCGTTACCTTCGAGGCGGTCGCCTTGCCGACCGTCGTGGAATATATGTTCCCGGGCTATAGCCGCGGTTACCTCTGGACCGTAGCCGGCTGGGACGTAGAACTGACCTGGGTACTCGTCGGCGTCGGCGCGACCGTTGTAATGACATGGATCAATATCGTCGGAATCCAGGTCGCGGCAAAGTTGCAGATGCTTGTCACCGCGCTGATCCTGCTCGCCGGCCTCGTGATCCTGTTCGGCGCTGCGCTGGGTGGTGATGCACAAAACATGCAGCCACTATTCGATAACGGCTTGAAGGGCTGGATTGGCGTGTTGGTCGTGGTGCCGGTTCTGCTCGTCGGCTTTGACGTCATTCCGCAATCGGCCGAGGAAATTGACTTGCCGTATGCGATTATCGGCAAAATTCTGGTGTTCTCGATCGTGCTGGCCGTTGTGTTTTACATGGTCATTGTCTGGGGTGTTTCGATGGGCCTTGGTCCCGGGATGCATGACGCCGCGTCGATCCCAACAGCCGATGCGGCAAGCATTCTTGTTGGCGGCAGTTGGGGAGGGACTGTCCTGATTATCGGTGGCGTCGGCGGTATCCTGACGAGCTGGAACGCATTTATCATCGGTGCGAGTCGCGCAATGTACGCGCTCGCCGAAGCAGGGCAGCTGCCTGGCTGGCTTGGCGAGATCCATCCGAGTTACAAAACGCCTTACAAAGCCATTTTGTTGATCGGCTTGCTTTGCAGCATGGCACCCCTGTTTGGTCGGCAAACGATGGTCTGGCTCGTCGATGCCGGCAGCTTCGGTACGATCGTCGCCTATGCGTTTGTGGCCTTGTCGTTCCTGGTTTTGCGACGCAAGGAACCCGACATGGAGCGCCCGTACCGCGTGCGATACGGTCGAACTATCGGCATCGCGGCCTTTCTAAGCTCAATGGGCATCGCCATATTGTTCTTGCCCTTCAGTCCTGCGGCTCTGGTCTGGCCCTACGAGTGGGTGATCGTCGGCGGCTGGTGTATGTTGGGACTTGTTCTGATGATTCTGGCCAAAAGCGAACAGCAGCAACCCGAATGGTAGTGAAAATGCGTTATTCGAGATTTTTCATCGTTCTTATTCTCGCGTTCTTATCCGCATGCTCGGTAAATCCGGTCACGGGAAAAAGCGAGTTTGTCCTGTTGAGCCAGTCCGATGAGATCAAGATGGGCCAACAGGCCTATTTGCCGGCCCAACAATCGCAGGGTGGAGAGTACGACGTTGACCCCGCATTGACAGAATACGTTCGGAATGTTGGTGGGCGACTCGCCGAGCAAGCGGCACGGCCCTTACCGTATGAATTTGTAGTGTTGAATAACTCTGTACCGAATGCCTGGGCCATGCCGGGTGGCAAAATTGCGATCAATCGCGGCTTGCTGACCGAGCTTAACTCCGAGGCTGAACTCGCAGCGGTGCTGGGCCATGAAATCGTCCATGCCGACGCTCGACACTCTGCGAAACAGCAAACGAGCGGCGTGTTTTCGCAGGTGCTGGTCGTAGTGGCGGCCGTCGCCACAAGCGACAGCGACTATGGCGGCCTTGCTGTGGGCAGTGCCAGCGCGAGCGCGCAACTTCTGAACGCCACCTATGGTCGTAGCGCCGAACTCGAATCGGACAAGTACGGCATGCAGTATATGTCGCGAGCCGGCTACGACCCGACCGGCGCAATTGACCTGCAGGAAACATTCGTTCGATTGAGCGAAGGCCGCAGGAGTGACTGGGTCAGCGGTCTGTTCGCCTCGCATCCGCCGTCACAGGCACGCGTCGATGCGAATCGTGCGACAGCAGCGACTTTGCCGCCCGGTGGTAAGGTCGGTGAAGACACATATCGCCTGGCAATGCAGAAGACGCGCGACTCGAAAGCCGCTTACGATGCGTACGACGAAGGCCGCAAGGCCTTGTCCGACGATAAACCCGAGGAAGCACTGGCACTCGCCAACAAGGCGCTGGATAGTTTTCCTGCCGAAGCAAACTTTCATGCCTTGCGCGGCGATATTCGGCTGACGGAAAAGAATTACGAATGGGCCGTGACGAATTACACGCGTGCGATCGATCGGCGTGATGACTTTTTCTACTATCACCTGCAACGCGGACTGGCGAATAATGAATTAAAGCAGACCAACAATGCGGTGACAGACCTCGAGCGCAGCATCGAGCTGTTGCCAACTGCGCCGGCGCACTTTGCTCTTGGCCAGATCGCTATGCAACGTGGGCAAAGCGAGACAGCAAGGCAGCACTTCAAACTTGTTCTGCCGCATGCATGCGAGGCCGATTCGCAGAGTAGTCTCGTCGTCAAGGTGCAAAACCGCACGAGTGCGACGATCACGGGGGTAGAGGTCGCGATTTCCTACACCGATGGTGGTCTGCAGCGCGTGGTTCGACGATCGATCGCAGGCCAAATACCGCCGGGACAGGTTGCGAGTGTGAACACTGGACTGGGTCCCTACACTTCGGGTAGTTGTCCGGTAGAGGTGGTCGCCGCCCAAATCGTTGACTAGCAAAAACCTCGGTTCGACCCCGGTTTTTATTGCAGCGCGAGTGTTTCTTCTATCCAGGCGTCAATGCTGGTCGCCAGCATTGGCAATGTAACCGTGCCGTTTTCAAGAATGCGATCGTGAAACGCTTTAATATCAAAGCGCTCACCGAGCAATCGTTCAGCATGCGCGCGTAGCCGTTGAATCTCCAGGCTGCCGAGCAGATAGGACGTCGCTTGACCGGGTACGGCAGCGTAGCGATCAATCTCGTAAGTGACATTGTCAATGCCGAGGGCCGTGTTTTCCAACACGTAGTCGATTGCCTGTTGTCGAGTCCAGCCCATAACATGAATGCCCGGATCGACCACCAGCCGCGCCGCGCGATGTGCCTCGTCAGACAACATACCGAGGCGTGTGACCGCGTCAGAATAAAGACCCATTTCGTCGGCGAGCGTTTCGGTATACAAAGCCCATCCTTCCCCGGAGCCGGAAATAAACATGTAACGCAGTATCGGGTGAAGCGACTCGTTCATAAGCGCAACTGAGACCTGCAGGTGGTGTCCAGGGTAGCCTTCATGAAACGCGGTCGATTCCTGACCGGCTTTGCTGATGCTGGTCGCGTTATAGGTGCCGACCTTGTACGTGCCGGGTCGCGAGCCGTCCGCGGTCCCGGCGGAGTAGAAACCGCCGCCAGAGTTTTTTTCAAAGGCCGGATACGGAACAACAATCATTTCGGCGTCCGGTACGTAGCCGAACCAGTCATGAACAGCGATTTTTCCACGCGCGACCGCAGCCTCTATATGCTCAAGCATGTCCGCTTCGCTTTTAAACAGGTATTCCGGATTGGTCTTCAAGTCGGCGAGCAGGCCGTCCAGGTCGTCGGTGCCAAAAGACTCCTTCGCGACCGCCAGCATCTCACTGCGAATGCGTGACATTTGCGCGAGCCCGGTGCGGTGAATTTCTTCGGGGTCGATAAAAAGTGACGACCAGCTGCGTACGGATGCGCGGTAGCAGTCGTCGCCGTCGGGATTGTTGCGTACTCCGATTTCATCGCGTCCTTGGTATTCTTCGGAGAGATAGTCGCGGTAACGCCGCATCGCCGGCAAAACATTCTTTTCCATGACATCGCGATAGGCCGTAACAAATTCAGCGTCTTGCGAACGAGCAGCGGGGCCGAAGTAGGGCGAGTCTTCGACCGGTGTATCGATCAATGACGAGATCTGGCCGATGACGGCCGACACATTGGTGCGCGGCGCCAGGTAACCCTCTTCGACGCCGCGCCGAAGATTGCTGATTTCCGTGTTGATGAATCGCTCGATATCAGCAGCGCGTGCCAATGCCTGCTGTTTTTGATCGGCAGTTTCGACCGCTTGCAGCGCCAGGGTCGACGCAACGAGTGTGTGCCATCCTGTCCAGGTTGGACTTACATTCCATAAATGAGTACGACACACTCGACGATCGACGATCGCCTGTAGACGGTCACGCGCGAACATCCATGTAAGGGCTGCGGGCGTTCCGTCCAGCGCGGAGACATTAATTGCATCTAATTGCGAGATCCATTCATCGACCTTGGCATTCCAGGCCGTGAGGCCTGCGCTGCTTTGATCGCTGAAGCGGCCGGTGGGCGCATTCGGAAAGCCGGACTCATAGGCCTCTTCGGGGTACTGCGAGTAAAAACCGTCAACGAATTCGTTCGCTATTAAACTCACCTGTTTTGCGGAATTTACATCGGATTCTTGCGAACAGCCGACGGTCATAGTCGTCGCAGCAAGAAAAAACAGAAACTTATAATTCATGTTCGCGTCCAATCAGGAGTGTCGTGCATCAATGTGACACCATATACGAAAGAGGGGCCAAGACAATGCCAAAAGTCGCCATCGCTATCGCTGTCAGCCTGCTCGCGGGATTCGCGGTCGCAGCGCTCATGATTAGCCCGCCCGATGATTCACCGGTCGCCGCGCCGGAAGTAACGGAATTTGATTCAAGCGCTGACATTAACGACCGCCTTGTGGCGCTCGAAGACGCCGTGAGCGCGGAGCGGAAGGCGCGGCAATTACTCGAGGAAGAACTATTCATCCTGTACGAAGCATTGGAGTCGCTCGAAGGGGCGCGAGCGGCCAACAATGCGCCGCAGGTCGTGGCCGAAATAGACGAAGCTATGGCTGACGCTCGGACTCGCGAAATTCGTGCGAGGTCGCAGGGAGGTCTTGCAAGCGACACTGACAGGAGACGTGCGGCGTTAATCGAGGCAGGCTTCTCCGCCGTTCGGGCCGACTGGATAATCCAACGAGAATCGGCACTGCGTATGGAGGCGATGCAGACTCGCTATGAGGCGATGCGATCGGGTGAATCGTCGAATATGGTCTACGACTTCATTAACCCGGACTTCACGTTGCGTGAGGAAATTGGCGACGCGCAGTATGAGACCTACCTGCAAGCCCAGGGTCGATCGACGGCGGTCGGCGTTGGCACGGTGTATGAGTCCTCCCCGGCACAAAGCGCCGGGCTCCAGCCCGGCGATGAAATCACACATTACGACGGCGCGCGCGTGTTTAACACGTTCGACCTCACTCGCCAGACCATGGAGGGCGGCGCCGGGGAAAATGTCGTCGTGAACATCACGCGCGAGGGCATGCCGATGCAGGTCGTGATCCCGCGCGGCCCGCTGGGCATTAATACGAGCAGGCGCCGCTAGCCCAAAGCGATACTGGTACTGGATAAAGATTGGCCCCCATTGCAGAATGGGGATTGTCATACCGCCACGCTGGTTGCTCGCCGTTGTCGAAACTTCGATACACCATTCCCAATAGCGTCACAGCTTTGAGCCTCGTGCTCGGCTTGTCGTCCATCGTCTCGACCCAGTTCGATAATCTTGAGTTTGCGGCCTGGCTAATTGTCTGGTGCGGCTTGCTCGATACGCTGGACGGCATGGTTGCCAGGCTCCTGAAAGCGACCTCCCATTTCGGTGCCGAATTCGATTCCATGGCTGACCTGATTTCCTTCGGCGTCGCACCGTCGATTCTGATCTTGAACGTAGGGATAAATTCGGATTTGGGCGGCGTCGAGTTCCTGTCCGGGCAGTTTTGGGTTCTGGCAGCATCGTGCGGCGCATTTGCGTTGGCCGGCGCGATGCGGCTTGCGAGATTTAATCTTTCGAGCGACAAGCCGCGCAGCGGCTGGTTTGCGGGAATTCCAATTACCGTCGCTGGCGGCGGCCTGTTGTCCTCGCTGGTTCTGGTGCTGGTCAAATATGAGCAAATCGCGATCGCCCTGCCGCTGCACCTGTATTTGCCGATCTTGATGTTCGTGTTCGCACTTCTCATGATTTCTCGACTGAGATTTCCGAAAGCAACGATTCGCAAAAGCAAATTTATCAACGCATTTCAGATCGTGAGTATTTTGCTGATTTTCTATTGCGGCATCACCCGAAGTTTTCCGGAATACCTGTTCGGAATCGGCATATTCCTGCTGATCGCAGGCATCATCGCTGGAAGAATTACGCGAGACGCCGCGTCCGACTAAGAAGCTCCACTAACAAAAATAACAAGGAGTACGAATGATTCGCCATTCTTCGTTATGGGTAAGCTTGATAAGCTTAGTATGTCTGTCCGCATGTGGTGCCGGCAGTTCGTCAGCGGGCGCTGACAGCGGCTACGAGGTCTATGATGGCTTTGTAAATCTTTATTGGAATGGGCAGGACGGACGGCTGCTGTTTCGCGTCGACGAATTGGACACGCCGTTCCTGTACCAGTCGTCCCTGCCGCGCGGCGTTGGCTCCAATGACCTCGGAATTGATCGCGGACAGCTGGGATCGACGCGCATTGTGCGTTTCGTTCGCAGCGGCCCGAAAGTGCTGCTTGTCGCCGACAACCTGGCTTATCGCGCGGTCAGTGATGACAGGGATGAAAGACAAGCAGTCGACGAGTCATTCGCGCGCTCTGTCATTTGGGGTTTCGAGATCACCAGCGAGAGTGACGGTTCTCTGCTCATCGATGGCACCGATTTTTTTCTTCGCGATGCTCATGAGTTGTCGGCGCAACTGAGCGCGACAGAAGAAGGGGCTTACACGGTCGACGCGTCACGCTCGGCCATTTATTTGCCGCGGACGAAAGCGTTTCCGGACAACTCGGAGATTGAGGCGATCGTGACCTATGTCGGAAATCCGACTGGCCAGCATTTGCCGACGGTCGTACCTGACCCGACCGCCATCACGGTTCATCTACATCATTCCTTCATCCGACTGCCCGACGACAACTACGAGCCGCTGGCTTACGACCCGAGAGCCGGGCTGATCGATCTTTCCTGGGAGCGTGTGGGCTTTTACGACTTCGCAAGCGCCATTGGCGAGCCGCTTCGGGTGAATTTTGGTCGCCGTCATCGCCTGGAAAAAAAGAATCCGGCAGCGGATGTCAGCGAGGCGGTCGAACCGATCGTCTATTACGTGGATCGTGGCGCGCCGGAACCGGTGCGCTCCGCATTGATCGAAGGGGCCAGCTGGTGGAATCAGGCTTACGAGGCTGCGGGTTATCGGGACGCGTTTCAGGTGAAATTGTTGCCCGAAGACGTCGACCCGATGGATGTGCGTTACAACGTTATTCAATGGGTGCATCGTTCAACACGTGGCTGGTCTTATGGCTCGTCGATATTGGATCCGCGCACGGGCGAAATCATGAAAGGTCATGTGACGCTCGGATCCCTGCGCGTTCGTCAGGACTACATGATTGCCGAGGGCCTGCTCGCCCCCTATGTTGACGACGACGTTCCTGATGAAATGATCAACATGGCACTGGCACGCATTCGCCAGCTGTCGGCGCACGAGGTGGGTCACACGCTTGGGTTCGAACACAATTTCGCCGCCAGCACACAGGACCGCGCGTCCGTCATGGACTACCCGGTTCCACTGATTCGCTTTGATGACAACGGCGAGATCGATTTGTCGGATGCTTACGGGGTGGGTATCGGTGAATGGGATAAACGGACGGTCTTGTACGCCTATCAGGACTTTTCCGAGGGCGTGGACCGGGGCGCGGCGCGTCAGGAAATTCTGGGAAAAACCATTGCGGATAATTTTGCCTTCGTCGCGGACATTGATTCACGGTCACCCGGTTCGGCGCATCCTGATGGCAATCTCTGGGATAATGGCGCGGACACCGTCGCCGAACTCGAACATTTGATGGCCGTACGGGAATACGCGCTCGAGAGATTTTCTGAGCGTGTTATTCGACCCGGGCGCTCGACCGCGACAATTGAAGAGGTGCTGGTGCCGATTTATCTGCTGCATCGTTTCCAGTTGCATGCGGTCGGAAAGATGATCGGTGGGGTTTACTTCGATTACGCGATGCGTGGCGACGGTCAGGATGAGCCCGCGGCGGTCAGCGAGACGCGGCAGCGAAAGGCGATCAATGCGCTGCTCGCTACCCTGCAAGCCGACGTCCTGCGCTTACCCGACGGACTGGCCGAGAGCATCCCACCGAGGACGCCTGGTAATCCCAGGTCTCGCGAGGCATTTACAGGCGCAACCGGCGTCACGTTCGATCCGCTGGCGCCAGCGGCGAGCGCGACGGCACTGACGTTGGAGGTGTTGCTACATCCCGAGCGCGTGGCACGCATGGCTCGCTCCGGCGCGCCCTCATTTGCCGATCTGGTCAACGGACTGATTGCAGCGACGTGGGATGCGCAGGTAAGAGCCGAAAACGCCGGGCTTCAGCGACAGACACGAATGCTGGTGCTCGAGGGTCTGCTAAGACTCGCCGTAAATGAAGAAGCCGACAACGCGGTTCGTGCGACAGCGCTCGCGGCGGTCGATCGTTTGCACGGGAGAACGCAAAGAATGGTGTCATCCGACTCCGATGAGTTGGCATTTCTTCGTCTCGCTGGGTTAAAAATCGATCGCGTTCTGGAGGATCCGACGAGTATCGAAACGATGCAGGCTGTCACTGTACCGCCCGGGTCCCCGATTGGCGCAGCCGCGGCTTTAACAGAGTTGGGTTATTAAATGTCCGTCACTATTCTCGTACTGATTGGCTACCTTTTCGTTCTTTTTGCGCTTGCGATCTGGGGTAGCAAAGAAACCCATTCGCTCGAAGGCTATTTTCTTGCCGGCAAGAAACTGCCGTTCTGGGTCGTGGCGTTCAGCGCCAACGCGACAGGGGAGTCCGGCTGGTTGCTGCTGGGCTTAACGGGCATGGGTTACCTCGTCGGCGCTCACGCATACTGGGTTCTTGTCGGAGAAATTATCGGTCTGGTCGCGTCGTGGGGCCTGATCTCACGAAAGCTCAAAAAGCTCGGTGACGAGACGGACTCAATCACAATTCCCGACGTACTGAGCGCGAAATTCGATGACAAATGGCACCTGATTCGCGGCATCGCAGTCGGAATCATCCTGATCATGGTAACGACCTATGTGACAGCGCAGATATCGGCGACAGGTAACGCGCTCAACACGTTTCTCGGTTGGGATTACAAAACGAGTGTCATCGTCGGGTCGGTAATTATCATCGGCTACACATTCGTTGGCGGCTACAAGGCAGTGTCCTATACCGACGTCGTGCAGGGCGGGCTCATGCTTCTTGGCCTAATACTCGTGCCTGCGGCGGCGATTTACGCGTCTGGCGGTTGGGGAGGCGTTACGACGGCGCTTGACCTGCATGATCCGGACTTTCTGAACATGTTTTCGCGCGCGGGCGACGGCATCCCTGGCTGGGTTGCCATCATCAGTTTTATGGCAATCGGTCTGCCGTTTCTGGGTGTTCCCCAAATGCTCGTGCGCTACATGTCGGCGCGTGACGACGGCGAAATTCGCAAGGCACGCGTCATGTCGATCGTGGTCATGATCATATATCTTGGTGGCGCCATAACGGCCGGCATCGCGGGCCGTGCGCTGTTCCCCGGTCTTGAAAATCACGAAGCGATTTTCCCGACGCTCTCAAATAATCTGTTTCCGTCGATTATCTCTGGCCTGCTCCTTGTCGTTGTCCTTTCCGCGATCATGTCGACCGTGGACTCATTGTTACTACTGTCCTCGTCAGCCATCGTTCGTGACCTGATGCAAAAGATGCTCGGGAGCAGTAAAACAGACCATCAGCTGGCCGGACTCGGCAAGATCGTGACGGTCATTATTGGTGTGATTGGAATGGCGTTCGCCATCCCCGAGGCGCAGTTCATTTTCTGGTTCGTTCTGTTTGCCTGGTCGGGACTGGGCGCGGCGTTTGGACCGGTCATGCTCGGGCTTCTCTATTACAAAAAGATCACGCGCGCCGGCGTTATAGCGGGCATGCTCGGCGGCTTCCTGACCAGCGTGATCTGGGTGCTCGTCTTCAAGGACCAAACCTACAACCTCTACGAAGCGATACCAGGGTTCGCGGTTGGCTTCCTACTCACATGGGGAGTTAGCTGGCTGACCTGGAAGGAAAAAGCGAGCGCCTTGTAACCAATTGGCCCAATCGAGGCTATAAGCAGGCATACAATCGAATTCAAGGACCAAGGCAAATGCGCAACTTCAAACTCATAGCGGCCACCATCATAGTGGCCACCATTATGGTGCTCGTTCCCCTCGCGGCGCTGGGCGGCATCGACAGCGATGACCTGCCGAGCACCTCCACCTGGTATTTCCACGCTGATTTAGTAGAAATGCGGTCATCTGATGGTGGCAGAAGCCTGTGGGTATGGCTCGATGATGAAGTCTTCGATGACGTTGAGGATGACGCGGGCATTGATCTGTCGGCCGAGGCGGACCGTATCACTGCCTATTCGACGCCCGAATCCGGCGTCGTTTTTATCCTTGAAGGTGATCTCTCACAAGAAA
>Ga0255057_10001287_pt1 | contig 14279 bp, 13 predicted proteins | sample Cases_109_6_MG_FD_189022 | JGI IMG/M metagenome (GOLD analysis project Ga0255057, IMG submission 189022) | Seawater microbial communities from Amundsen Gulf, Northwest Territories, Canada - Cases_109_6 | ecosystem: Environmental > Aquatic > Marine > Gulf | place: Canada: Northwest Territories... | reverse complement strand
CTCAGGTCGGGCCCGAACAGGTGTGGCCCAAGGGGCCAAGTCCACGCATAGGCAACGACCGAATCTCCGATCATGTGGGCCTTGATCATCCCGCAATGCTCGTATCTGGTTGGCTCACAGGGGGTGTCGTACACGTCGGCCATGGGGAATTCCTCCCAGTCGATGCCGTCGATCGACGCCCATGCCACCCACTCGGCGATGCGAGGGGGTTCCTGGGAGCCGCGGATCCCGAAGATGAGCCAGCCTCGATCTCCTGCCACCACCGAGGTGAGCCGAGTGTCCATCCCTTCATCGGCGAACTCGGCGCTGATGGGTTGCCACTCGGTGAGGTCGTCGCTGACCCAGGCGGCGGGTTGGGTGCCCTTGGGCACGATCAACCAGTTCTCGCCGTAGTACTTTTCCCCGTAGGTGCGCTCATCCCACGGGATGCGACCGGGGTCCGCCTCGTCGCCGATCCCGATGGCGCCGATCACCACCCACCGGCCGCCCCGTTCTGCCACCGACCACGGTTCGGCCGCCACCACGGCCGTCGAATCGGCAAAGGCCTTGGTGGTGTCGTCCCAGGATTCGCCGTTGGGAGAGAACCAAACGTTCCGCATCCAGATCCATTCCGTAGACCCCGGATAGCCCGCCCATGGGAAGCCCCATGCCCGCGCCCTCTCCCATGCCGGATCATCTGCTCTGGTCCATGGAGTCCATTCCTGGGGACAGGGGCCCAGGCCGAGGTAGCCCGCTGCCTCCTCGTAGATCTCGAAGCATGCGCCGGTGACCTCCTGGGCGTTCTCGTAGCGGGCCAGCCAGTCGTACTCCCAGGCGTGGGAGGGACCGGGGAGGTCGCCGGCCATGAGAAGCTGGGCGGGAATCGACGATGCCCCTCGCCACGTCACCGGGCCCAGCACCGAGTCGGAGACCGCGACCTCCTCTCCGAGGGATTCGTACCCGTGTGTCGTCGACGTGGTCGAAGGGGGAGTAGTTGACGTCGGCGTCACTACCCTCGAGCGCGTCTCATCTGGCGCCGCCTGGGCCGGCGTTTCCACCGCGTTGGAGCTGCAGCCCGCTGCTGCAGCCGCCAGCGCGATCATGACGAAATAGGTGCCTTTCGGCATCTCGTAGCTCCTGGAATCAGCCTCCGTCGGGATGGTCGATCCCGATCTTCACCTCCACCTGGGCGCCGGCGTTCTTGGCATTGGGCATGACGACGACGGTCATGTTCCCGCCGTCATTGTCGTTCATCGCTCCACAGAGACCGCCGTCGACGCTCCAATTCTCGAGGCTGAGGCCCACCGCAAAGACCGCGCCGTTGTTGATTCTGCTGAGCTCCTTCCCCCGCGCCCAGGCCAAATCACACCCGCCCTCGAGGTTTGTCAGGTAGTCGATCCATCGCACCCTCAGGTCGCTCAGCGTGCCCGAGGTGACTGTCACCTCCGCGCACAGGATGTCGTCTGGACCCTCGTATGCCGCTGTCGGATCCACCGCGTAAGGCATCAGGACGAACTCTCGCGGCGGTGTGACCTCGAAGGTGTGAGGCAGCGTCACGGGATTACCGCGGATAGATGCCACAGTGATGGCTTCGTCCACTTCGCACGCCACGGGGCCGAAACCCGTGCCCGGCTTGTCGGGTTTGTCCGGCTTCTTTGCTCCCGCCGGCAGGGCGATGGCGAGCGCCACCGCTACTGCCAGCAGGATGATCCAGGTTCTCTTCATGGCACTTCCTTTCACGACCCGCCCGGCGGCTCGAAGCTGAGCACGATCGAGTCGATGGCGGGCCACTTCCCGTCCCCCCCGAACCGGTCCATCGGGTTTTCCCGAACCGGTCCGCCAGGTCCAGTCGAACCCACTTCGGGTCGAAGCAGCGTCTCTTCAAACCGGTAGGCATACGGCGGCGCGGCGGCGGGGTCGTAGTAGGCGTATCCCCAGAAGATCCCAAGCGGGTGGCCGTCGGGGAGGGGGTTTCCTTCATCGTCGACGGCGCGGTAGAAGTCGGTCCCCGTGATGTCCTGTGGGTCGTACCGGCCGTTGAAGTTGAGGTCGACCGGAGCCCAGTAGTCGTCGACCGTCTGCGCGTCGAGGACCGGGTACAGCTCTCCGGCGGCGACGGCTCGCTCGATGTATCCGACGTGATAGTCGTACGACGAGGCATCGTCCGGGGATGCATCGAGGGCGAGCGTGATCACCAGGCCGTCGCCGGGTGAGGGGGTCTCCAGGAAAAGCCGACGACCCGGCTCGGTGCCCTCGCCGATCGTCCAGCTCGACGGGTAGCGCACCGACCAACCCACCAGCGGATCGGTGTAGCGCAGCCAACCCCTGGCGTCGAGCTCGGCGAGGAACTCGGCGCGGGTCTGCTCTGGGGGCTCCAGGGGCACCCGAAGCCCAAGCTTGTCCACCACGAGCCCGTCATAGGCGGCGACCGGCCCAGGGATCTCCTCGCTGCCCACGTACGGCGGCCAAGGTCCCTCCGTGGGGGTTGGGACCACCGTCGTCACGAGCGGTTCTCCGGCCGGCGGTGGCTGCGCGCCGATATCCAGCACGAGCAGCGCCATGCCACCGATCAGCAGCGACACGGCAAAGCCAGCCACGGCCACCGCCCATCCGGGGCGCCGCACCCGCACCGGAGGTGAAGGCAACCGATCGCCGATCTCGGCCCCGGTAGGTATCTCGATCTCCTCGACGAGTTGCTGCAGGTGCTCGCCGTAATCGACCAGCTGCTGCTCCATTGACTTCGTCATGTCGCTACCCCCAGTGATGATCGCAAGCGGCGCATCCCACGCTCCAGGTGGGTCTGCGCCGTTGCCCGGCTGACGCCGAGGAGCTCGGCGGCTTCTTCCTGGGTCCAGCCAAACGAGTGCACCAGTAGCACCACGACCCGCTGCTTCTCAGAAAGTCGCGACAGCGCCTTGGGAAGCCCGGGCTCGACCCACGGCATTTCTCCGCTCGGTGGCACAGGAAGCACGGGATGGAGCGGACGCCGGCGCCGGCCTCTGCTGACGCCGATTCGATACAGGTACCCGGCTGGGTTCTCCATCGATCTCACTCGATCCCAATGCTCCCATCCATACTCCAGAGCCTCGGCCGCGGCGTCGGGCGCTCGGTCGATCCCGACCGCTGCCACCAGCGCCGCCTTGAGACGGGGAGAAGTCCTCTCGGCGAAATCCACAAAGGATTCGACTCCCACTTGCTGACTCATCGAGAGATCCTTCCGTCTCCGTGCTGAGGCTTCCACTGGATAAAGCTCTGTATGGCCGCGTTCTGAGGACGGGCAATCTGGTCTGGTCGAGGGACTCAAGCTATGGCGCCGCTTGAATCGCGGATAGGGGCGTATGACCCATACACCCGGCTGTAGGCGAGGTCGTGTGGCTCTACTGCTGATCCCGGTGGTGCGCGACAGTCGTGGTATGACCGCCGTCCCGGTCACAACGCTGCTCATCGCGATCCTGGCGATCGCGGGTGGTTTCGGTATCACCATCTTCGCCAGCCGGCGGGCCGTGGCCGATGCTGCCGCTCTTGCTGCGGGAACCCGCATCCCGCCGTTCATCGTCGGGATCACCTTGCTGGCGATCGGCACCGACCTTCCCGAGATCGCCAACTCGATCGTCTCCTCGATCAGCGGTCATGGAGACATCAACGTCGGTGACTCGGTCGGATCGGCGGTGACCCAGGCAACCCTGGTGGTGGGGCTGCTTCCCATCGTGGGAGGCGCCTTCGTGGCCGGGCGAAGACGGGTTGCCCGTATCGGGGGAGCGACGGTTGGGGCATTGCTGCTCGGGGCATACCTCATGTCCGATGGGTTTCTCAGCCGCGGCGACGCCCTACTGCTGATCGGAACCTGGCTTGCCGGGAGCGCGCTGGTGTGGCGCGACCTGCCACCAGAGGCCCAACCTTCGATTCAGGTCGAGGCGGGCCGCAAGCTTGGGAAGGCGTCCACCGTGCTGGTGGCGCTGGCGGTTGTTGCCGCCGGGGCGACGGCGGCAGTGTGGGGCCTGACGAAGGTGGCCGAGGCACTCGACGTCTCGGAGTATCTGGTCGCTTTTGTCCTGGCTTCCCTGGGAACGTCCCTCCCTGAGCTCGTAGTGAACCTGACCGCCATCCGAGCGGGTCAGCGGGATCTCGCCGTCGGTGGCGCCCTGGGCGCCAGCTTCGTCGATTCGACGCTGTCGATAGCAGCGGGACCACTGATCGCTCCGGTGGCGGTGACGGCCGGCCTCGTAGTCAGAGGCTCGATCGCCGCTGCGCTCACGATTGGGCTGGTGGTGGTGCTGCTCTCGGTTCGCCGCCGCCACGACCGGGTGAGCGGATTCGCCCTGGTGGCGCTGTACGTCGCGTTCTACGCCGTCGTTATCGCGGTGTGGTGACCTGCCTGCTGGTCGAGCTGTTCGGCGAGCAGGAACATGGCTCCTGCGAAGACGAAGGGCCCACCGCTGACCGCGGCCGCCAGCAGGTGATTGTGCCCGGCTGTCACCAGGGCAAACACACAGAACGCGGTCCCGGTGACGAGGCAGGCGATCGCTCCAGAACGCTCGTAACGGAAAGCAATCAGGAAGGCAGCCACGTTGAGCACGATGAGCGTGCCGATCCCGATCGCCTCTGCAGTGGCGCCATCCTCGATTGGTTCGACGAACGTTTGGGCAACCATGGCGAATGTCCACATCAGCACACCGATGCCACCGATGATCCGGCCACTCCAGCGAGCAGCGTCTGACCACATTCCAACCACCTCCGATTACAACGTATGGCGGCTGCCGGAGAGGGGCTAGAGGCCTCGGACCTGAAGTCCGTATTACGTATTCCGTATCACGTATTCCGACACGAAGCCCGCAGTCGGGGTTCGCAATACGGTCTACGGAATACGGTCTACGGAATACGGTCTACGGAATACGGTCTACGGAATACGGTCTACGGAATACGGTCTACCGGCCCGTGTAGTTGACCAGCATTTCCATGTAGTTGGCGCGGACGAACGATTCGGCATTCGGTGCGGAGCGGTGGCTCAGAGAACCGCGGAGCTGGTCGATCGATTCGTATTCGTGCTCGTCGAGCCATCGGCGCATATCGTCGAGCACCGTGGTGACGTGCTCCGCCCCGTATTTGAGGAGCGCCGATGTCATCATCGCCACGTCCGCTCCCACGAGGCAGGCCTTCAGCACGTCGTCGGCGCCATGGACGCCGCTGGTCACCGCCAGGTCGCAGGCGAGAAAGTCGGAAAGGACGGCCACCCATCTCACGGGCAGGCGGATATCGTCGGGCTCACTGAGCTGCAGGTTTGGCACCACCCGGAGCTCCTCGAGGTCGATATCCGGCTGGTAGAAGCGATTGAACAGGACCAGCCCGTCGGCACCGGCTTCGACGAGGCGGCCGGCCATGTTGGCCGTGGAGGAGAAATACGGGCCGATCTTCACCGCAAGCGGCAGCGACACCTGTTCGCGCACCGCCGCAACAACGTCGGTGTACCGGTTCTCAACGTCGGCTCCGGTGGTGCTGGGGTTGGTCGGAATCAGGTACACGTTGAGCTCGAGGGCGTCGGCACCCGCATTGGCGAGCTGCTCGGCGTAACGCACCCAGCCCCCGGCGCTGGTCCCGTTGAGCGAGGCGATGACCGGCACCGACAACGCCTCCTTGGCCTCGACCACGAGACGGAGCGCCGCGTCGACGGCGATGTTGTAGCCGCCCACGTCCGGGTGGTAGCCACCGAGGGCTTCAGCGAACGACTCGGCCCCGAACTCGGCGAGCCGCTGCAATTCCATGCCCTCATGCTCAACCTGTTCCTCGAACAGCGAGGGCAATACGACGGCCCCGATGCCGGCGTCCTCCAGCCGACGCAGGCTCTCGATCCCTCCCGTCAGCGGTGACGCCGATGCCACCAACGGGTTGCGCAGCACCTGTCCGAGATATGTTGTTTCCATCGATGCGCTCATTCGGTCTCATCCTCCGCGTGTGCCCACACCACCTCGGTGAACTGGCTATAGAGCGCCCACCGGTCGTCGATGTCTTGCTGGGCGAGGTCCATCAATTCGTCGGCACCGCCCGGATTCGACCGCGACAACATGGCGTAGCGAGCTTCCCGTTCCGCAACCTCGCGGAAGGGCTTGGATGGGGCCCGGCTGTCGAGCCGGAAGGCGTCGTCGCCGTCCTTTGACGGATCGAAGCGATACAGCGGCCAGTACCCAGTGTCGACCAGATCCTTCTGGTGGCTCATCGACGTCGACATGTCGATGCCGTGGGCGATACAGGTGCTGTAGGCGATCACCAGCGACGGGCCCGGATGCGCTTCGGCTTCGGTGATGGCCTTCACCGTCTGGGTGTTGTTGGCGCCGATGGCGACATGGGCGACATAGACGTCTCCATACGCCATGGCGATCTGCCCGAGGTCCTTCTTCGGTGTTGGCTTTCCTGCAGAGGCGAAGCGTGCGACGGCCGCTCGGGGTGTCGCCTTCGAGGCCTGGCCCCCGGTATTGGAGTAGACCTCGGTATCGAGCACGAGGATGTTGACGTCGCGGCCAGAAGCCAGGGTGTGGTCGAGCCCGCCGAAACCGATGTCGTAGGCCCAGCCGTCTCCGCCGACGATCCAGACGCTCTTGCGCACCAGCGTTCCTGCAACCGCTTCCAGGCGGCGGGCACGCTCATCCTCGATTCCGGTGAGGCGGGCGCGCAGCTCGGCCACGCGATCGCTCTGCTGGATGATTGCCGCGTCGTCGATTTGATCGGATTCGAGAAGGGCCGTGACCAGATCCTCTCCGATCTCGGTGGCCAAATCAGCGACCAGGCGTTGCGCTTCGAGGATCTCCCTGTCCAGTGCCAGCCGCATCCCGAGCCCGAACTCGGCATTGTCCTCGAACAGCGAGTTCGCCCATGCCGGCCCGTGCCCGTTGTCGTTGGCCCGCCACGGTGTCGTTGGCAGATTGCCGCCGAAGATCGATGAACAGCCGGTGGCATTGGCGACCAGCAGTCGCTCACCGTAGAGCTGGGTGATGAGCTTGAGATATGGCGTCTCTCCACATCCGGCACACGCCCCTGAGAACTCGATGAGCGGGTTGAACAACTGGGAGCCCTTGACGGTCGCGGTCCTCACCGTGGAGCGATCCGGTTCCGGGATGGTGAGGAAGAAATCCCAGTTGACTCGTTCCACGTCGAGGTGATCCCGTTTCGGCTCCATATTGATTGCCTTGTGCTTGACCTCCTCCTTGCTCTTGGCCGGGCACACATCAACGCAAACGCCGCATCCGGTGCAGTCATCCGGTGCCACCTGGATCGTCATCAGGTGGCCGGGGAGCTCCTTTGATTTGAATGGGAGGCTGTTGAATGACGGGGGCGCAGCGTCGAGCACCGAAGGTTCAAAGACCTTCATTCGTATGGCGGCATGGGGACAAACCAGGGCGCACTTGGCGCACTCGATGCAGATGTCGGGGTCGAAGATCGGGATCTCCAGGGCGATGCTGCGCTTCTCGTATTGGGTGGTGCCGGTGGGGAAGGTGCCGTCGACCGGCATGGCGCTCACCGGGAGCAGGTCGCCCTGTCCCGAGAGCATCATGGCGGTGACCCGCTGCACGAAGTCCGGTGCGTCGCTGGGCACGACCGGGCGAATATGGCTGGTCGACGTTGCCGCATCCGGGATCGGGACCGGTGCCAGCCCATCCATGGCACGGTCGATGGCGGCGATGTTCTTCTCGAGCACCACCTCGCCGAACTTGGCGTAGCTCTTCTTCGCGGCTTCCTTGATGAGGGAGGTGGCGGCTTCGAAGGGGAGGACTTCTGCCAGGGCGAAGAAGCAAGTCTGCAGCACGGTGTTGACCCTGCGACCAAGCCCGGCATCCTTGGCGATCCCGTCGGCGTCGACCACAAAGAGCCGAAGCTCCTTGTCGAGGATCTGCTGTTGCACCTCCAGGGGAAGCTGTTCCCAGGTGTTGTCCGGGCCGTATGGGCTGTTGAGTAACACCGTGGCTCCCGGTCGAGCCGCGGAGAGGACGTCCATCCTCTCCAGGAACTCAAACTGGTGACAGGCGACGAAGTCGGCCTCGGTGATCAGATAGGGGGCGTCGATTGGTGCCGGATCGAAACGGAGATGCGAGACGGTCACGGCTCCCGCCTTGCGCGAGTCGTACACGAAGTAGCCCTGGGCGCACAGCTCGGTGTTCTCCCCGATGATCTTCACCGAGTTCTTGTTCGCCCCGACGGTTCCATCCGAGCCCAGGCCGTAGAAGACGGCCTCCAGCTGTGCCCGCGGAGCAATCTCCGCCGAGTCATCCACCTCGATGCTGAGGTGGGTGACGTCATCGTTGATGCCGATGGTGAAGCGGCGCTTGGCCTCCTCGTCGGCTGCCTCATCCAGTACGGCGGCGGCCATGGCGGGAGTGAACTCCTTTGACGACAGGCCGTAGCGACCACCGATGATTCGGGGTGGGACCGACCACGAGCTGAGCCCGCGCTGTGTCTGTTCGAGCACCGCGGTGGCGACGTCCTGGAAGAGGGGCTCGCCGATCGCTCCCGGCTCCTTGGTCCGGTCGAGGACCGCAATGGTCGTCGTCGTCGACGGCAGAGCCGCAACCAGAGCCTCGGCCGAGAAGGGTCGAAACAGCCGCACCTTTACCAGCCCGACCCTGCGGTCCTCGGCCATCCGAGACTCGACGGCGGCTTCAGCGGCCGCGGTGCCGGAACCCATCATCACGATGACCTCGGTGGCGTCGGGAGAGCCGACATAGTCAAAGAGGTGATAGCGGCGACCCACCCGGCCGTGGAGCGTGTCCATGGTCTCCTGGACGAGATCGGGGAGGGCGTCGTAGAAGGTATTGACCGCCTCTCTGGCCTGGAAGAAGACGTCGGGGTTCTGCGCCGTTCCCCGTATCACCGGGGTGTCGGGGTCCAGGCGGCGGCCGCGATGGGCGAGCACCGAGTCGATCGGGATCAACGCCCGGATGTCGTCGTCGGAGAGGAGGGCGATCTTGTTCAACTCGTGCGAGGTGCGAAATCCGTCGAAGAAGTGGATGAACGGAATCCGACCGCGAAGGGTCGCCGACTGGGCGACCAGCGCCAGATCATGCGCCTCCTGCACCGACCCCGAGGCAAGCAATGCCCAACCCGTCCCCCTGGTGGCCATGACGTCGCTGTGGTCACCGAAGATGGAGAGGGCGTGCGTCGCCACCGATCGGGCCGCCACATGGAAGACCGCGGGAGTCAGCTCACCGGCGATCTTGTACATGTTGGGGATCATGAGCAGCAGCCCCTGAGAGGCGGTGAACGTTCCGGTGAGGGCGCCGCCCTGCAGTGACCCGTGAACGGCGCCCGCCGCACCGGCCTCGCTCTGCATTTCCACGACCTCGGGGATGTTCCCCCAGACGTTGGCGCGGCCCTGAGTTGCCCATGTGTCTGCCAGCTCGCCCATCGGAGTCGACGGCGTGATCGGATAGATGGCGAGGACCTCGTTGGTCCGAAACGCCACCGAGGCGGCGGCCTCGTTGCCATCGATAGTCGTCCATGTGGGTGAGCTCTTTGACATAGTGCCCTCCAGTATGGCGCCATCGTGGGCCGCCCGGCCCGCTCTAGCTAGAGAAGGAAGTCCCTAGGTGGCTGTTGAACAATCCACAAGCGGGCAGTTGCACCGGGAGATTCCGGGTCAGCCCACCACGGCCCTGCGGCTGCCCGTGGCACTCTCATTGTTCAACGCCTCCCTGGAGGATTGCCGGCGTTCATCCCGGCCAAAGGGCCTGAAGTCCCTATTGGCGGCGGCTCGGCATCGCCTAGAGTTCGTCCATGGAGCCCCTGTCTCCCACCCGTATTGAGCAACTGCTCGACTCGGCGAGTTTTGCCCATGTCGCGGTGGTGTCGGGTGGCGACCCGTATGTCAGTCCGCTGTCGTTTGTCCGCTTCGAGGACAAGTTGTACTTCCGGTGCACACCGGGAGAGAGGGTGGAGGCCCTGCACGCTCATCCCAGGGCCTCCACCTCGATCGTCGTCTTCGATGAGGAGACCGGGGCATGGGAGTCGGTGCTCGTGCGCGGTGAAGTCAGCTTCATCGAAGACGACTACATCGAGGATGCGATCGTCGTTCTCTTTCTCGAGAAATATTCGGACTACACCCCGGAGCTCGGCTCCGCCCCACGCCTGCACGCCTTCGATGATTCGGGCGTCGGCTGGATCGGGACGGCCCAGGTGCCGCCGGGCGATGCGGTGCTGTTCAGCCTTTCCATGAACGAGGTATCCGGGCGAACCTCCGGCCGATGGATGACGCCGGGAACGAGGGCAGGGCGCCTCTAACGCTGGCGCAGTAGCTCAGGGGCTTAGTAGCTCAGCCTCTGCCTGCGCTACTGCGCTACTTCTTCGCTACCTCAAATCGGCACCCGCATCGTCACCACCGTGCCCTCGTCTGGCGCAGTGTTGATCCGCAGGCTGCCTCCGGCACGGTCGGTGCGGGCGCCCATGCTCGACAGGCCGAGCCCAGGCTCCTCTCCAGCGAGATCGAAGCCCTTTCCATCATCGCGGACCTCGATGTCGATGGCTTCGGGGGTGGCGCTGATCTCGAGCGACACGACGTCTGCCCCAGAGTGGCGCAACGCATTACTCAGCGCTTCACGAACCAGCTGGAGCACATCGTCAACGGTGGATTGGGCAAGGCCGACGAACATGCCGTTGTAGGTCACGTCTACCTGCGTCTGACGGGCCGCGCCCAGCCTGGTCACCAGATCATCGATCTCGGCGCGGAGGTCCCGCCGTCCTGCGGGTGGGCGCTGCAACTCGAAGATGAGCTCGCGCAGGCTCTGGATGACACGATCCAGCCGGTCCGCGTGATCAACCAGGGTCTCACGCACCTCGGGGTCGTCGATGCGCAGCCCGGTCGCCTGCAGCTCGAGCCCCATGGCGAACAGCTCCTGGATGATGGCGTCGTGAATGTCCCTGGCGATGCGTTCGCGGTCCTCGACGATCGCCAGTCGGCGCAGCCGGTCCTGGAGGCGGATGCTCAGCACGGCCGAGCCTGCGATCTCGGCGAGCGCCTCCACCAGCATCTGGTCGACCTCGCTGAATCCCCCGTCCTTGTTTGCCAGGTAGAGATTGCCGAAGAGCCGGTCGCCGGCCCGAACCGGGACACCGAGGAAGGTGTCCATGGCCGGGTGGTGGTCGGGGAAGCCAACCGAGGCAGGATGGTCGGAGGCGTCATCGAGACGATAGGAGCGCCCTTCCTTGCTGATGAGGCCGAGCACGCCCCGGCCCTGGGGAGGGGTGCCGATCCGATCGGCGGTCTCTTCGTCCATTCCTCGGTGGACGAACTGCACCAGGTTCCGGTGCTCGCCGATCACCCCCAAGGCCCCGTACTCGGCTCCGGTGAGCTCCATGGCGGCTTCGACCGTCGCACCAAGCAGATCTTCGAGATCGGTCTGGCTGGCGACGGCGGCCGCGGCACCGACCAGCTCGCTGAGCCGGGTGGCGCGCGCTTCGTTGTCGTTCTCGGTCATTCTCAAGACAGTATCGAGTAGCGAGTGGCAACTGCCAAGCAGCCCAACTTGCTACTTGTTACTTCTTACTCCTACTGCAGTGTGTTGAGGAACGCCACCACGTCGTAGAGGTCGTCATCGGTCAATGCCGGGTTGCCACCCTTTGGCGGCATGGCCACACCGGTGGTGTTTGCCGGATCCGACGCCGGGCGCCCCACCTTGATGAAGGCGACCATCTCGTCGTCGGTGTTCGACTGGACGAACTCGTTGTTGTGGAGGCCCTTGCCAAGACCGTCGATGCCCTCTGCATCGACACCATGGCATGTCGAACAGGTGGCCTGGAAGACGGTTTCGCCTGCAGCAGCATTGCCCGACCCGCCTCCGCTGGGTGCCGTGGTCTCGGTGCCGCCCCCGTCGTCATCACTACCTCCACAGGCTGCTGCAGCCAGGGCCACCACCGTTAGGAGAATCGCCAACCGTTTCATCGTGTTCCGCCTTTCACTCATCGTTCATCGTGTCCATATCGTGCTGGTCTATGTCTGTCATGTGATGGTGGCCGACGAGGCCCTCCATCACGGGAAGATCAATGACGACCTCCCAACCCAGTACCTCACCCTCGAGGTCGCCGGCGAAGCGCGTCGCTCGTTCCCGGTCGGCAAAGGAGAGGATTCCGTGCCCCATCGGAGAGGTGACGGCGATGGTAGGCACGTAGTAAGCGTGTGCCGCCTCGACCCATTCCTCGGTCTCGAAGTCGTGAACCCAGACCGATGCGCCGTCGAGATTACCGGTCTCACGACCGTGCACAATCAGGCCACCGAGGTCGTCGAAGATCTTCTCGGTGCCGTCCGGCAGCCGGTAGGCGGCGGCGAACCTGGCCTCGTCGACGACCATGCCGCATTCGATGCAGATGTCACGGCCGTAGCTGATGTCCGGGGGTTCGGTGGCGGCGGCGGTGGCGCAACCTGCCGCCGCTACCGCCACCACCGCCACGAGCATCGCCATCCGTCTCATACATCGCTCCCTCTATGGAACCGGAACCAGGCGGCTGCGGCGGGTGCAATGACCCAGGCGGTGAGGACGGCAAGCAGGCTGGGAACGAGAGCGTCCCGGAGGGTGTCCACGGCGTAGCTCCCGGCGGGGCCGAGCACGTCGAGCGAGCTGTCGAAGGTTGCTAGTGCCGCCAGTCGGTACGCCTCGATCGGATTGAGCAGCGCCGCGCCAAACAGGACGTTGACCGGCATTCGGGTAGCGGCGGCGGTACCCATGAGCCCGAGGTCGCCCAGAAACACAAGCACCAGCCAGACGAAGACGGCACCGCCGAGTGCCGCGCCCGAGGTGCGGGTCAGCGTGCTGATCAGCATGCCGACACCCAGCATCGCCAGCGATAGCAGCCATGACAGAAGCGCAATCCAGATGAAGGCCGTGGTGTCGGCGGGCACCCCTCCAGCCACCGTGACCAGGCCGGCGATCCCGAAGCCGGTGGCGGTGGCCGCGGCGAGGGCGGCGCCGAGGCCGAGGTAGGTTCCGATGAAGGCTTCGGTTCGGCTCACCGGATGACTCAGAAGGAACCTGAGGGCCCCGGACTCTCGTGGTCCCGCAATGCTGAGTGCGCCAAGGGTCAGGCCCATCAGCGGGATGATCAGTTGCACCAGGGTGACGAGTGATGCCGAGGTGCGACCGAAGCCGGAGTAGCCGTCGATCTCGCTGCCGGGCAATGCCACCGTCACCAGGACGGCGGCGAGGCCGGCGAAGGCCACCGTCCACAGCCAGAACCACCGGCTCCGCACCGTCTCGCGGAGCTCCTTGGTCGCGATCGTCCCGATCGCTCGGCGCTGCGGGCGCTCGGTGATCACTCCGGCCTGGGTCGTGGTCATCGCCACACCTCGATGTCCTCGATTTCGATCCCGGCATCAAGGAGGGCGGCGACAGCCCTGCCCTTGGCCTGGGCCGAGACCTCGACGAGGACACCACGCGAATTCGGGCGAACATCGAATCCCTGTGCGGTCAGCACCTCCACGGCGCTCTCCGTCGCTCCGTTCCTGGTGATCAGGTGGAGCCAGGCCCGAATTCCCAACTCCTCCGCCAGATCCATCGGGGCGCATTCGATGGTTTTGCGACCGTTCTCCATGGCAACGACCCGATCGACGAGCATCCCCACTTCCTCCATGTGGTGAGAGGTGACGACCATGGTGCGGCCGTCGTGGCGGAGGTCTTCGAGCAGGCGGATCACCGAGTCCCTGGCGGTGGCGTCGAGGTTGGACGTCGGTTCATCGAGAAGCAGGACGGGCGGGTCGGGAAGCAGGGCGGTGGCGATCCCCAGGCGCTGCTTCAGCCCGCCTGACAGCTCACGAACCCGCTTCTCGTGGTGGTCGCCGAGCAGCATCGTGCCCAGTACCTCATCCACCCGCTCCGGGCTCAGGCCGCGCAGCGCCGCCGAGTAGTCGAGCAACTCGACGACGCGCATGTCGTCGTAGAAGGACAACTCCTGGGGGACATATCCGATCAGCGATCGGACCGCCTTGCCCTGGGTCCGCGCATCGAGGCCGCCGACCTCGATGGTGCCGTCGTAGCCGACGAGCCCGAGGATGCATCGGACCACGGTGGTCTTTCCTGCCCCGTTGGGTCCCCACAGCGCCACCGACTCTCCGGCAGCGACCTCGAGGGAGAAATCGGATACCACAACATTCGAGCGATACCGCTTGGTGAGATCGTGGATGGCTATCACAGCGACACCTCTCGTCTCCGACCCCTTGTGGTGAACAACAAGGCAGCAGCGGCGGCGATGAGCAGCAGCGAAGTGGCGACGGTCGGAAGGGGAGAACGACCGCCACCACCCGGGACCACGGCTGGAAACGCCGGCATGCG
>Ga0255057_10001286_pt1 | contig 14280 bp, 10 predicted proteins | sample Cases_109_6_MG_FD_189022 | JGI IMG/M metagenome (GOLD analysis project Ga0255057, IMG submission 189022) | Seawater microbial communities from Amundsen Gulf, Northwest Territories, Canada - Cases_109_6 | ecosystem: Environmental > Aquatic > Marine > Gulf | place: Canada: Northwest Territories... | reverse complement strand
GCGAGGTGCGTGGCGAGGTCGCGTTGAAGATCGGCCCCGGCTTTCGGACGTTCGACTGGCAGCAGTCGAACCAGAGCTTTTTCAACGCCATCCAGGTCGAGCGCAACGTGATGTTCCTTATCCTCTCGCTCATTATCTTGGTGGCCGCCTTCAACATCCTCTCCGGCCAGACGATGCTGGTGAAGGACAAGGGCCGCGACATCGCCGTGCTACGTACCATGGGGGCAAGCCGCGCGTCGGTGCTCAAGATCTTCTTCCTCAGCGGCGCCAGCATCGGCGTCGTCGGGACGCTGGCCGGCTTTGTGTTGGGTTTGGCCTTTTCCGAGAACATCGAGACCATTCGCCAAGGGTTGCAGGGCCTGACCGGGACCGAGCTTTTTTCAGCCGAGATCTATTTCCTGTCCCGGCTGCCGGCGGTCGTCGACCCGATCGAGGTGGCCCAGGTGGTGGGCATGGCGCTTTTCTGGTCGTTCCTGGCGCCGCTCTGGCCGGCCTGGCGCGCGGCGAAGCTCGATCCGGTGGAGGCGCTTCGCTATGAGTGAGCCGCTACCGACCGCAACCGGCGCCAAGGGCCTCGAGGTCAAGGATCTAGTGCGCACCTTTCGCCAGGCGGAGAAGGTCTTGGAGGTGCTGAAAGGCGCCAAACTGACGATCCGCCCCGGCGAGTTGGTGGCCATGGTCGGCCCGTCGGGCGCGGGCAAGTCGACCTTGCTGCACTGCGTCGGGCTGCTGGAGCGCCAGGACGGCGGCGAGGTGTTCATCGACGGGACCGCGACGTCGGGCCTCGCTGAGTCCCAACGCACCCGCATGCGCCGTCACAACATCGGCTTCGTCTACCAGTACCATCACCTGCTGCCCGAGTTTTCCGCCGAGGAGAACGTCGTCCTGCCGCAGATGATCGCCGGCGTGGGCGAGAAGAAGGCGCGGGCCCGGGCTAAGGAATTGCTGGCCGCCGTTGGGCTTACCGAGCGCGCCGATCACCGGCCGGCGCGGCTGTCGGGCGGCGAACAGCAGCGCGTGGCCATCGTCCGGGGGCTGGCCAATTCCCCCTCGATCCTGCTGGCCGACGAGCCGACGGGGAACCTCGATGTCGAGACCGGGGATCGGGTTTTCGACGTCCTGGCGAAACTGGTCCGCGACAGCGGGCTTGCCGCACTCATCGCCACACACAACATGGGCCTGGCATCGCGTATGGATCGGGTCTTGAGCCTCGACGGGGGCCGGGTTTACGGCGTGGAGCTGGGGTCGGAGTCGGTCGTGGAGACGGCCCCGGCGGCCGGTGCGGACCAGGCGCCGGAGCGCAAAACGCGCAAGGTGTGGAAAATTTCATTGGATCGGCCATAGACCGGTTTGAATTATCCCCATGATTCCCCGCATCGGTGGGCTGACATTACCGCCGGTTGATGGAATCCTAAGGCCATGTCGCACACCGGATTCGTCCATCTAAGGGTACACTCCGCCTACTCGCTGTCGGAAGGTGCGATCACCATAAAGGATCTGGTGAAGCGCTGCCGGTCGGAAGGCATGCCGGCCGTCGCCGTCACCGACAGCGGCAATCTCTTCGGGGCGCTCGAGTTCGCCTTGACCGCTAAGGAGGCGGGGGTCCAGCCGATCATCGGCGCGCAACTGGAAATTCGCCTCGACCGCGGGGCCGGCCCCGGCGACAACGGCACCGAGCGGGAGGATCCCGCGTGGATCGTCTTGCTGGTCCAGGACGAGACCGGCTATCGCAACCTTCTGAGGCTGGTCTCGCGGTCTTATCTGGAAAACGACCCGGGCGAGCGGGCACATATCACCTATGACCGGCTGGCCGGCCATACCGAGGGTCTGATCGCGCTGACGGGTGGCGCCGCGGGTCCGATCGGCCGGCTTTTGCTGCAAGGCCAGGACCCGGCGGCCGAAGAACTGCTCGATCGGCTGGCGGCACTTTTCCCCGGCCGGCTTTATGTCGAGCTGCAGCGCCATGGCGTGGAGGACGAGGCGGTGATCGAGGATCGCCTCATCGACCTGGCCTATGCCAAGGACCTGCCGCTTGTCGCGACCAACGAGGCATTTTTTCCGCACGCCGATCTGTTCGAGGCGCACGACGCGCTGCTGTGCATCGCCGCGAGTACGACGGTCGCCGACGATCAGCGCCGCCGTCTGACGCCGGAGCACCGGCTGAAGACGGCCGACGAGATGCGGGTGCTGTTCGCCGATCTGCCCGAGGCGGTGGCGAACACGCTGGTGGTGGCCAGGCGCTGCGCCTATTTTCCGGACCGCATCGCGCCCATCTTGCCGGCCTTCCCCACAGAGGCCGGCCGCAGCGAGGCCGAGGAACTCGCCGTACGGGCGCAGGAGGGTCTGGAGCGGCGCCTGGCGGAGGCCATCCACGACGCCGGGGTGGACGCGGCGGCGCGGGAGGAGGCGGCCCGGCCGTATCGTGAACGGCTGGAATACGAACTGGGCGTCATCGGCCAGATGGGCTATGCGGGCTACTTCCTCATCGTGGCCGACTTTATTCAGTGGGCGAACAATGAAGGCATTCCGGTGGGGCCGGGGCGTGGCTCGGGTGCCGGGTCGGTGGTCGCCTGGGCGCTGACCATCACCGGTCTGGACCCCTTGCGTTGGGGCCTTCTGTTCGAGCGGTTCCTCAACCCCGAGCGGGTTTCGATGCCGGACTTCGACATCGATTTCTGTCAGGACCGGCGCGACGAGGTGATCGCCTACGTGCAGGAGAAGTACGGCCACGACCAGGTCGCCCAGATCATCACCTTCGGCAAGCTGCAAGCGCGCGCGGCGCTGCGCGACGTGGGCCGCGTCCTGGGGATGCCCTATTCACAGGTGGACCGCATCTGCAAGCTGGTGCCGAACAATCCCGCGGACCCCGTATCGCTGCCCCAGGCCATCGCCGGCGAGCCCATGCTCCAGGCCATGCGCGAGGAGGACCCGGTGGTGGCGCGCCTGATGGATATCGCGATGGCGCTCGAGGGGCTTTACCGGCATGCCTCGACCCATGCCGCCGGCCTGGTCATCGGCGACCGGCCGCTCGAGGAGCTGGTGCCGCTTTACCGCGACCCGCGCTCGGGCATTCCGGTTACCCAGTTCAGCATGAAATATGTCGAGGAAGCGGGCCTGGTGAAGTTCGACTTTCTTGGCCTGAAGACCCTGACCGTCCTGGCCCGGGCCTGCGAACTCATCGCCGAGACCGGGACGGAGATCGACCTCGCCGCGATACCGTTGGACGATCCCCGGACCTTCGAGATGCTGTGCCGGGCCGAGACGGTCGGCGTGTTCCAGCTTGAGTCTTCGGGCATGCGCGATGCCCTGCGCAAGCTGCGGCCCGACCGCTTCGAGGACATCATCGCCGTGGTCGCGCTCTTCCGGCCGGGCCCGATGGACAACATCCCGAGCTATATCGCCCGCAAGCACGGCGAGGAGCCGATCGATACCCTGCACCCGAGCATCGCGGAGATCCTGACCGAGACCTACGGGATCATCATCTACCAGGAACAGGTGATGCAGATCGCTCAGGATCTGGCCGGGTTCTCGTTGGGCAGGGCCGATCTTCTCAGACGTGCCATGGGCAAGAAGATCAAGGCCGAGATGGAGGCGCAGCGCCAGGACTTCGTCGACGGCGCCGTGGCGCGCGGTGTGTCGTCCCGCAAAGCCGAGACGATCTTCGCGCTGGTCGACAAGTTCGCCGGCTACGGCTTCAACAAGAGCCATGCGGCGGCCTATGCCCTGGTGGCCTACCAGACGGCCTATCTGAAAGCCAATTATCCGGTCGAGTTCATGGCCGCGACCATGACCCTGGACATGCACAACACCGATAAGCTCAATCAGCACCGTCAGGAACTGCAGCGCCTCGGGACCGATCTCCTGCCGCCGGACATCAACCGCTCCCAGGTGGCCTTCGCGGTGGAACGCCACGCCGGCAAGCCGGCGGCGATCAGGTACGGCCTGGCGGCGGTAAAGAACGTCGGCGTTGGGGCTATGGCCGCGGTGGTCGGCGAGCGCGTCGAGAACGGCCCGTTCAAGTCCTTGACCGATTTCGCGCGGCGCCTCGATGCGCGGCTCATCAACAAACGGCAAGTCGAGAGCCTCGCCTCGGCCGGGGCATTCGACGACCTGGATGCGAACCGGGCGATGATCTTCGCGGCGGCCGAGATGTTGGTACGCTGCGCCGCCGCCGAGTCGATGAGCAGGGAAAGCGGGCAGGGCCTGCTCTTCGACGGCGCGCAGGCGGAGGGCGAGCAGGACCGGCTTCGCTTGCCGCAGGTCGAGGAGTGGCCGGCCATGGACCGTCTACGCCATGAGTTCGAAGCGATCGGCTTTTATCTCTCGGCCCACCCGTTGGATGCCTACGGCAACAATCTGTCCAAGCTCGGCATCGTTCCCTATAGCGAGGTGCTGCGGGGTACCGTCTCGGGCCGCTGCAAGCTGGCGGGGATCGTCATCGGCAAGCGCGAGCTCAACAGCCGCAAGGGCAACCGGATGGCTTTCGTGCAGTGCTCGGATGCCGGCGGGGTCTTCGAGGTCACGTTCTTCTCCGAGGTGCTATCGCGCTGCCGCGAGCTGATACAAGGTGCCGAACCGTTGCTGTTCACCCTATCGGTGGAATGGATGCCGGGGGCCGAGCAGCCGCGCCTGACGGCGATCGATCTGGAGCCCTTGGAGCAGTGCGCCGCACGGGCCGCGCAGGGCCTCCGGGTCTTTCTTTCCGCCGCCGGGCCGTTGGATGCGATCCGCGGCCTTCTCGAGCGGGAAGGAAAGGGCCGCGGCAAGGTCGTGTTGCTGCTCGACCTGGACGGCCGCCAGGAAGTGGAGGTCGAGCTGCCCGGCGGCTTTCGCCTATCCCCCGCGGCGCGTCAGGCGATCAAGGCCATCCCAGGCGTCGTGACCCAAGACTTCTAGACCGTCGTCCGGAAGGCGCCGATCCGCCGCCGAATAGGCGGCGCCGACCGGGGTTTTTGCTTGCATTCACCGCCCGGCAAGGATATCACGCCGGCCAATCGTTGCACTTCACACGCAGGCAATGGCGGCCCGAGGGGAGACATCCCGACGGCCGCTCCGGTGTTCCCTTGGGGAATGTACGCCTGCGGTGGCAGAACCGGAGAAAGATCATGACGCTACCGCACTTCACCATGCGTCAGCTGCTCGAAGCTGGCGTTCATTTCGGCCACACCACCCGCCGCTGGAATCCGAAGATGGCTCCCTACCTCTTCGGGATCCGCAACGGCATCCACATTATCGACCTGGAACAAACGGTTCCGCTGTTGCATCAGGCGTTGGTCGCGGTTCGCGACATCGTCGCCGCCGGCGGACGGGTGTTGTTCGTCGGCACCAAACGTCAGGCGAGCGATCTCATCGCCGAGTCCGCCAAACGCTGCGGCCAGTACTATGTCAATCACCGCTGGCTCGGCGGCATGATGACGAACTGGAAGACGATATCCCGCTCGATCAAGCGCTTGCAGGAACTCGAGGACCAACTTGCTCAAGAAGAGATCAGCGGCCTGACCAAAAAGGAACTGCTGAACTTGACGCGTGAACGCGACAAACTCGACCGCGCGCTCGGTGGCATCAAGGAGATGGGCGGCCTGCCGGATGTGCTGGTGGTGATCGACACCAACAAGGAGCACATCGCCGTCCAGGAGGCCGTGAAACTCGGCATGCCCGTGGTTGGGGTCGTCGACTCCAACTCGGATTGCGCGGGCGTGACCTATCCGGTGCCGGGCAACGACGATGCGACCCGCGCCATCGGTCTCTATTGCGAGCTCCTGGCCGATGCCGTGCTCGACGGAATTCAGGTGGAAGTGGGGGCCGGCGGCGGCGATGCCGGCGAGGCCGCCGAAGGGCCGCAGGAGAGCCTGCCGGCCGAGGGCGCCGAGGGCGAAGGGGAGCCCAAGCAGCCCAAGCAGGCCAAGCAGGCCGAAGGCGACGGCCAGGCGCCGGCAAGCGAAGCCAAGACCGAAGCCAAGACCGAAGCCAAGACCGAGAAAGCCGCGGACGATGCCGCGCCAGCGGATGAAGCCAGCCCCGAGAAGACGCCTGAGAAAACGGCGGCGGAGACCCCTGAAGCTGCCTCCGGCGATGCAGGCAAGGATGGCGATGCCGAAAAAGCCAGCGACGCCGAAAAAGCCAGCGACGCCGAACAAGCCAGCGACGCCGAAAAAGCCAGCGCCGCGACCGCGGCTGCTGAAGGTGAGGCCGCCGCGACACCGGATGACCAATCATCGCCCGATGCGCCCGCGGATAGCGGCGCCGAAGCGCCCGCCGACGCGCCCGCCGACGCAAGTGCGGACACCGCCGAGACGAAGGAAAAGCCCGGCGCTTGATACCCGGGGCAGGGAATATTTAATGTTTGCGATCAAATAGATAAAGGCGAGGACTGAGATATGGCCGCAATTTCCGCCGCGCTGGTCAAAGAGCTCCGCGAGATGACCGGGGCCGGCATGATGGACTGCAAGAAGGCGTTGACGGAATCCGCCGGTGATCTGGAGAGCGCCAAGGACTGGTTGCGCACGAAAGGGCTCGCGCTGGCGGCGAAGAAGGCCGGGCGCGTGGCGGCCGAGGGCTTGGTCGGAGTGGCGCTCGACGGTCGGCGGGGTGCGATCGTGGAGGTCAATTCGGAAACCGATTTCGTTGCCCGCAACGACGCCTTCCAGGCGTTGGTCGGAGACGTCGCCCGGCTCGTCCTCGATACCGGCGATGATCTCGAGGCGTTGAAGGCAAGCGCCTATCCGGGCGGCGGGGGATCGGTCGAGGAGACGCTGACCGACCTGATTGCCAAAATCGGCGAGAACATGTCGATCCGCCGCGTGCGCGCCCTGTCGGTCGAGCGGGGGAGCGTCAGCGCCTACATGCACAACAAGGTCACGCCCGATCTCGGCAAGATAGGCGTTATCGTGGCCCTGGCCCTGGCCTCGGACGCGGCGGAGGAGCCGCTCGCCCAGCTCGGCAAGCAGCTCGCCATGCACATCGCCAATACCGATCCCGCCTTCGTGGACCGCTCGAGCGTCAGCGCGGAGGCGTTGGACAGGGAGCGGCAGTTCCTGGCCGAGCAGGCGCGGGCGAGCGGAAAGCCGGAGGAGATCATCGACAAGATGGTCGAGGGTCGCCTGCGCAAATTCTACGAGGAGGTGTGTCTTCTCGAGCAGGTCTTCGTCATCGACGGCGAAACGAAGGTGGCCGACGTCATCGCCCAGGCCAGCAAGGATCTCGGCACCAAGGTCGAGGTGGCCGGCTTCGTCCGCTTCAAGTTGGGCGAAGGCATAGAGCGCAAAGAAGACGATTTCGCCGCCGAGGTCGCCGCGGCCGCCGGACAGGCCTGAGCGGCGCCGCGCCGGTGCGTCATGCCCGGCGGGCTATTTGGGAGCTTGGGCCTGGGCACCTTTGGGGTGGTTGCGCCTGAACGCCCGGGCGCGGATGCAACCGTGCGGCGGGCGGCGAATCCATGTATATCTTTACCGGGTGATTTGGGGGTTCCCGGCCGGCAGTGGCGTCCGTGCGATCTTGGGGAGATAAGGCGAGCCCATGTCCGAAAACCGTGAAGATGCACCGCGTTACCAGCGCGTGTTGCTGAAAATTTCGGGCGAGGCCCTTATGGGCAAGCGGGACTATGGCCTGGACGCGGACATGGTGCAGCAGATCGCCAAGGACGTGGCCGAAGTTCAGGCCACCGGCGTGCAGGTCTGCGTGGTTGTCGGCGGCGGCAATATTTTCCGTGGCTTCAGCGGCGCGGCCCAGGGCATGGAGCGCGCCACCGCCGACTACATGGGCATGCTGGCCACGGTGATTAATGCGCTGGCCATACAAAATGCGCTCGAGTCGCTCGGTGTCGATACCCGGGTCCAGTCGGCCATTCCCATGGCCACGGTTGCCGAGTCCTATATTCGCCGGCGCGCGGTCCGCCATATGGAAAAGGGCCGCGTGGTGATTTTCGGCGCCGGGACGGGAAACCCCTTCTTTACCACCGATACGGCGGCCGCCCTGCGGGCCTCGGAGATGGGTTGCGACGTTCTGCTGAAAGGCACCAAGGTCGATGGCGTCTACGATTGCGACCCGGTGAAAAATGAAAAAGCGCAACGCTACGAGACGCTCTCCTACATGGATGTGTTTCGCCGGGATCTGGGGGTTATGGACCATGCCGCCATATCCCTGGCGCGCGAGAATAGGATTCCAATTATCGTATTCTCCATATACGATCCCGGAGCTTTCTTGGAGGTTCTCTGTGGTGGAGGCCGCTTTACCATCGTAAATGACGGGGCATAGCCATGGTGGATCCGGATATAAAGGACCTGAAGCGCCGGATGCACGGCGCGATCGATGCGCTGAAGCGCGAATTCGGCGGATTGCGCACGGGCCGGGCATCGGTGAGCTTGCTGGAGCCCATAATGGTGGAGGCCTATGGGGCGAGCATGCCGATCAACCAGGTCGGCTCGATCGCGGTGCCGGAGCCGCGCACGGTCAACGTGCAGGTTTGGGATAAGACGCTGGTCGGCGCGGTCGAGCGCGCGATTCGCGATTCCGGTCTGGGCCTAAACCCGGTAAACGATGGCCAAATGGTGCGCGTGCCGATCCCGGCGCTCACCGAAGAGCGGCGCGTGGAGCTTACCAAAATCGCCGGCAAATATGCGGAACAGGCTCGGGTCGCCGTGCGCAACGTGCGGCGAGACGGGATGGATACGCTCAAGCGGATGGAAAAGGACGGAGAAATTTCTCAGGACGAGCACCATCTCTGGGCAGATGAATACCAGAAGCTGACCGACGAGCATATAAGCGAGATCGATAGTCTGACGGCTCAGAAGGAAGAAGAAATTCTCCAGGTTTGAGTGAGTGACCTTCACTGCCCTTTCGCCGACGTCCGGGCACATATGATTGGGAGCACGAGCAAGGCGATGAGCCTAGCGCCCCTTACCGCGGAGCGAGTTATCCCGAGGCACGTTGCCATAATCATGGATGGCAACGGCCGCTGGGCGCGCGCCCATGGCATGCCCCGGGCCCTCGGGCACCGCAAGGGAGCCGAGTCGGTCCGCCGCACGATCGAGGCCGCGATCGAACTCGGCGTTTCCTACCTTACGCTGTTCGGCTTTTCGTCCGAAAACTGGCGCCGGCCGGCGGATGAGGTGCGCGACCTCATGCGGCTGCTTCGGCGCTACCTGCGCAGCGAGACGGCGGAGATCCACAAGAACGGAATCCGTTTGCGCATCGTCGGCGACCTTACGCGGCTCCCGCCGGACATCGTTGCACGGATCGGCGAGGCCGAAGCCTTGACCGACGCCGGCACGCGATTGAACCTGACCATCGCGCTCAGCTATGGGGGCAGGCAGGAGATCGTCAGCGCCGCCAAACGTTTGGCCCAACGTGCGGTGGCGGGAGAGATCGATCCGGAGGCGATCGACGAACAGCTATTCGAACGTGAGCTGCTGACCTTGGGATTGCCGGACCCGGACCTCATGATCCGCACCAGCGGCGAGCAGCGGATCAGCAATTTCCTGCTCTGGCAATCGGCCTACAGCGAGCTGGTCTTCGTGGACAAGTATTGGCCGGACTTCGGGAAGGACGATCTCGAGGCGGCTATCGAAGAGTATGCACGTCGAGATCGTCGCTATGGCGCCACACCCGACAGCAAGTAAACCCTCCGGCGGCGACTTGGCAAAGCGGATCGTGTCGGCGCTGGTGCTGGCGCCGTCGGTGCTCGCGGCGATCTATTTCGGTCCCCCATACAGCGATGTCCTGGTTTTCGTGGCGGCGGCTCTGATGACCTGGGAGTGGTGCATCGTAACCGGGGGCGAGACGCTCGATCGGACGACGGCGGCGGCCGTCGGATCGGTCGCCTTGGCGATCATCGCGGGCGTCGTCGGTTCTTATCAAGTCGCCGTCTGGCTTCTGGCCGTCGGCGCCATGGGGGTGGTGGTGCTGCTGGCACGCGGCAGCGGTCCGCGTGCCGCCTGGCTTGCCTTCGGGATCTGTTATGTCGGTCTGGCTTGCCTCGCTTTCCAATGGCTTAGGGTTCGCAGCCTCGATCTCGTCATTTTGCTGCTGGTGGTCGTCTGGGCGACCGATATCGCCGCTTATTTCGTGGGCCGGCGGCTCGGGGGTCCCAAGCTGGCGCCCACCATCAGCCCCAAGAAGACCTGGTCGGGCCTGTGTGGCGGTGCCGGCGCCGCGGCGCTGGCCGCCGGGGTGACGGCGGCCGCCTTGGGCTGGAACCCGGTGACGGCGGCCTTTCTGGGCGCCTGCCTCGCCGTGGTTTCGCAAGGAGGCGACTTGCTGGAATCGCAACTCAAACGACGTTACGGTGTCAAAGACGCAAGTCACCTCATTCCCGGCCACGGCGGACTGCTGGATCGGGCGGACGGACTGATGGCGGCGGGGCTTGTCATGGCTGTGGCGATGTGGTTCACCGGGCCATAATAGGAATTTGGGCGATCCTCATATGCGAGACGTGAATAATCCCCGTTCGATAACCATCTTGGGTTCGACCGGATCGGTCGGCTGCAATACGGTGGATCTGGTCAAACGAAGCGAGGGATCCTTTCGGGTGGTTGCCCTGACCGCCAACACGGCGGTCGAGAATTTGGCGCGACAGGCCATCGACTTGGCGGCCGAGCTCGCCGTGGTTGCCGATCAGTCCCGCTACGAGGATCTGAAGCGCGCCCTTTCGGGCAGCGGCGTCGAAGCGGCGGCGGGGATGAGCGGCCTTCTGGAGGCCGCCGGGCGTCCCGCCGAGTTCGTCATGGCGGCGATCGTCGGCGCCGCCGGCCTGCCGCCGACCCTGGCGGCGATCGAGCGCGGCGCGACGGTCGGCCTGGCGAACAAGGAAACCTTGGTCTGCGCGGGAAAGCTGATGATCGATGCCTGCGCGCGCAACGGCGCCAGGCTGATACCCGTCGATTCGGAACACAACGCCATATTCCAGGTTCTCGAGGAAGGTCACCGCGCGTCGATCAGGCGCATCATTCTGACCGCCTCGGGGGGACCTTTCCGAAGTATGCCCTTGAGCGAAATGCCCCACATTACCCCCGCCCAGGCCGTCGCCCATCCCAACTGGGACATGGGGCCCAAGATCTCGGTCGACTCCGCGACCATGATGAATAAGGGCTTGGAGTTGATCGAGGCCCGCTACCTTTTCGACTTGCCCGAAGAGCGCATCGACATCCTGGTTCACCCGCAATCGGTCATCCACTCGCTGGTCGCCTACGATGACGGCTCCGTGCTGGCCCAACTCGGGCAACCGGACATGCGCACGCCGATTAGCTACGCCATGGCCTGGCCCGGGCGCATGAGCACCCCCGTGGCCGAGCTCGATCTGGCGCGCATCGCCTCGCTTACCTTCGAGGCACCGGATCACGAACGCTTCCCGGCCATGGGTCTGGCCCGGACGAGCCTCGGCGACGGCGCCAGCGCGCCGATCGTGCTCAATGCGGCCAATGAGGTCGCCGTCGAGGCGTTTCTCGGCGGCCGGATCGGATTTCTCGATGTGATCGACCTGGTGGCGCGTGCGCTGGATAAAGTGCCGCCTCGCGATGTCGACGACCTTGAGGCCGTTATCGAGTTCGATCGGGCGGCGCGGCGCCAGGCAATCGATTTGCTTCCGGTTTACGCCGATTGATGATACCCCTGTGTGCCAAGATAAGCCGCGGAACGGTTTCTTAATCGCTCAAGGCTAGTCAAGATTGGGGGAGGCGCCGTAGCCTTTCGATGCAAAAGGGCCGAGTAAGCACGATAACTGATGGATCCAAGAAGGTAAAATGACCGTAAATCAGGTAGTTGAATGATGGAATTGATAACTGATATCACCGGCCCGATTGTCCCGTTTCTGATCATTTTGACCATTCTCGTGTTCGTCCACGAGCTAGGCCACTACGTCGTCGCGCGGATCTGCGGGGTGCGGGTCGAGGTCTTTTCGATCGGATTTGGCCCCGAGCTCATGGGATGGACGAACAAGCGCTCGGGCACCAGGTGGAAGTTCAGCCTCATTCCGCTTGGCGGATACGTGAAGATGTTCGGCGACCTCAACGCCGCCAGCATGCCGGACAGCTCCATAGAGCTGGCCGAGGAGGAAAAGGCTTATGCCTTTCCTTACAAGACGCTGGCGCAGCGATCGTGGATCGTCGCTGCCGGCCCGCTGGCCAATTTTCTTTTCGCCATCGTCCTGCTAGCCGGTCTGTTCGCGATCGTCGGCCAGCCTTTCACGCCGGCGGTCGTCGACGCCGTTTTGCCCGATAGCGCGGCCGAAGCCGCCGGCATTCAATCCGAAGACCGCATCGTGGCCATCGACGACGAGCAGATCGAGCGGTTCGAGGAATTGGAGCGGATCATTTCGCTTAGTGCCGGCCAGCAATTGCGCATCGAGGTCGAGCGCGCCGGCGAGATGATAGAGCTCGTGGCCGTGCCGCGGTTGACGGTCAAAGAGGACATCTTCGGCAACAAGCACGAGTCCGGCCTGCTCGGCGTTCAGAGCCTGCGCATGGACTTCACGGTGCTGCCGGTGCATGTCGCTCTGTGGCGCGCCACGACGCAGACCATTTCGACGACCGGCGATGTGCTCGTCGGGGTCTGGCAGATCATCTCTCAGCAGCGCAGCTTCGATGAGCTCGGCGGGCCGATCCGCATCGCCCAGATGTCGGGGCAGGTGGCGAAGATCGGTATCGCGACGTCGATCAGCTTCATGGCGCTTTTGTCGATCAACTTGGGCCTGATCAACCTGTTTCCGATTCCGATCCTCGACGGTGGGCATCTTCTCTATTACGGCATCGAAGCCTTGCGGGGACGGCCACTGGGAGAAAAGGCGCAAGAATATGGTTTTCGGATCGGCTTGGCTCTGGTAATGACCTTGATAATCGCGGTTACCTGGAATGACTTCGTCCACCTTAATTTCGTTGACTTCGTTCGCAATCTTGTGGGCTAAGGTCAAAAGACCGTAGGGGGGATCGACGTTGTACCGCAGCCAAAGAACTTGGCTTGCCAGTTTGGTTTTTTGCGTTTGGTATGTCACTTGTCTGTTGACCGTACCAAGTGCGGTATTGGCACAGTCCCTGCTCGATGGGGGGCAAATCGAAGCGATCAGGGTCGAAGGATCCCAGCGCATCGAGCCGGCCACCGTTCGATCCTACATGCGCCTCAATCCCGGCGACATCTTCGATCCCGAACGGCTTGACGCCTCGCTAAAGAATATCTTCAGCACCGGCCTGTTCGCCGACGTCGCGCTCAGCCGCGAAGGCAACGTGCTGGTCGTTAGCGTGGTCGAGAATCCGATCATCAGTCAGATTGCGTTCGAGGGTAACGACCGCATCGACGACGAGACGCTTGGCAACGAGGTGCAGCTTCGCTCACGGCTCGTCTTCACCCGCACCAAAGTCCAACAGGACGTTCAGCGGGTCCTGGACATCTACCGCCGATCGGGCCGCTTTGCGGCGACCGTCGAGCCGAAGGTCATCCAGCTTCCGCAGAATCGGGTCAATCTCGTGTTCGAGATCGACGAGGGCCCGCTGACCACCATCAAGGCCATCAATATCGTCGGCAACAACGCCTTTTCGGACTCCGACCTGGAAGACGAACTCGCTTCATCGGAGTATTCCTTCTGGAACTTCCTGACGACGACGGATACCTACGATCCGGACCGGCTCGCCTTCGACCGGGACTTGCTGCGGCGGTTCTACCGTAACGAGGGCTACGCCGACTTTACGGTACTGTCCGTGGTCGCTGAGCTGACCGAGGACCGCGAAGAGTTCATCATCACTTTTACCGTCGACGAAGGCGAACGCTACAAGTTCGGCACGGCGGAGTTCATCGCCAGCTTGCGCGACCTGGAACCGGAGAGCTTGAGAAGGTTCGTCGCCTATAGCGAGGACGACTGGTTCAACGCCTCGTTGGTCGAAGAAACTTCGGTGAGGATTATCGACGCGCTCGGAAATCGGGGCTTTGCCTTCGTCGAGGTCGATCCACAGGTCGACAAGGACGAGGAAAACAGGATCGTCAATCTCACTTTCGAGGTCAACGAAGGTCCAAAGGTATTTGTCGAGAGAATTGATATCGAAGGAAACTTTCGGACCCTAGATGAAGTCGTTCGCCGCGAATTCCGGCTCGTCGAAGGCGATGCCTTCAATGTCACGAAGCTCAGGCGTTCGCGGTCGCGGATTCAGAATCTTGGGTTCTTCAGCGCCGTCGACCTGCAAGACGAGCCGGGTAGCCAACCCGACCGTGCTGTGGTCAAGGTTACGGTGGAAGAGCAGTCGACAGGCAACCTCAGTTTCGGCATCGGCATCTCCTCGGCGTCGGGGCCGATCGGCAATA
>Ga0255057_10001285_pt1 | contig 14296 bp, 10 predicted proteins | sample Cases_109_6_MG_FD_189022 | JGI IMG/M metagenome (GOLD analysis project Ga0255057, IMG submission 189022) | Seawater microbial communities from Amundsen Gulf, Northwest Territories, Canada - Cases_109_6 | ecosystem: Environmental > Aquatic > Marine > Gulf | place: Canada: Northwest Territories... | reverse complement strand
CGTCGTTGATCAGGCCGAGCAGGTGCTTGCCAGCTCCATGGATCTTCTGGAGATCGTCTACGAAATCGGCCTGCTCCATGTCCCTGGCGTCTTCGATCAGCATTTCGCTGTAGCCGAGGATGGCGTTCATGGGAGTGCGCAGCTCGTGGCTCATGTTGGCTAGGAAGCTGCTCTTGGCTCGATTGGCATCCGCTGCCATCTCCTCCGCCTGCCGGCGCTCCTCGATTTCCCGGGCGATCGAGGCTGTCATCTGATCGAAGGCACGCGACAGCTCGCCCAGCTCGTCGCCTGCTGCCAGCCCGACACGCGTGGAGTAGTCACCCGCAGCGACGGCCCGTGCACCCCGCGCGAGCTGTTCGACCGGCCGCACCACGATGCGGCGGAGCAGCACCAGGGTAAGCGCGCCGGCGAAGAGGGCGACGGCGAGTCCGAGGCCCGCGATGCGGTTGCGCAGCGCGATCGCCGGCGCGGTGATCTCCGCCATGTCCACCTCGGCGATCAGCGCCCAGCGCAGCCCCTCGATCTCGACGGGCCCGAAGGAGACCAGGGCCAGCTCGCCGCGGTGGTCACGGCCCTCGACAGTGCCGGATGCCCCGGCGAGTGCGCGCTCGGCCGCCACGCTGTCGACTCGGGTGGCGAGGATGTCGGGTTCTTCGCCGAAGCGGCCGTTCGAGCGCATCCGCTGATCGGGTCCCACCAGGTAGGCTTCGCCCGTCTCCCCCAGACCGGCCAGGTCTCCCATCACCTGGTTGATGCGGTCGACGGGCATCTGGAAGATGGCCACGCCCACCTTTCCGCCCTGCGAGTACACCGGCGCCCCGATGAAGCTGGCCGGGTCGCCGTAGCTCGGCTCGTAGGACTCGAAGTCGAGGAGCACGACATCACTGGGACCGCCGGCTGCCGCCTTGCGGTAGACGGCAGCCAGGTTGCTGTCTCGATAGGGGCCTGAGAGAAAGCTGGTGGCGAAGTCCGTCTCCTTGAAGACGGAGTAGACCATGTTGCCCTGGAGATCGAAGAGGAAGATGTCGTAGTAGCCGAAGGACTCGAGGAAATCGCGCACGCGCGGGTGGTAGCGGGCATGCAGCGCGTCGTATCGGGTCTGCGTGGGCGCGGCGTCGAGACGGTGCTTCTCACCGATGGGGTTCGGGTTCTCCACCAGGTAGAGGTTCTGGAGCACTCGAGCCGCGGCTCCGCTCGGAACGTAGTGGGCAGCGCCCGGCCAGGGCTGGCCCGCAGCCACCAGCCGCGGGCGGAAGCCCCGCTCGTAGAAGGCCACCAGGCCCGCGTGCAGCTCCGAGCCATCGTTGCTGTCGCGGCCCACCTGGGCCGAGACAGCAGAGAAGGCCGCGGCGAAGTCGCCCGTGGCCTGCACGATCATCTCGTCGCGGGCGAAGTTGAAGAGCTGTTCGCGGATGATCGCGAAGTAGCGCTCCACGGAGTGCTGACGCGAGCTTCGGAGCGCATCGAGCGCGGCGGTCTGCTGCGCGAGCAGGGCCCGGTTGCCCCAGGTCACCGCGAGCCAGCCCAGCAGCGCGACCGAGCCGAGCACGCCGGCCAGCGTGAGTGCGGTCAACTTGGTGGAGATGTTCCAGGCACGCATGCGTCCGAACCCCACTCCCCAAGCAACCTTGGCAACGCGCCGCTCAGCAGGCCGGCTTCAGCCGGTAACGGATGGGTAGGTGTTTGAAGCCTGCCACGAAGCTCGACGCCACCCGTTCGGGTTCCCCCAGCAGTTCCACCTCTTCGAGGCGGCTGGCGAGCTGCCGGAAGAGGGCTCCGGAGCTTCGACGTGCCAGGTGCGCCCCGAGGCAGAAGTGCTCGCCGATGCCGAAGCCCAGGTGGCGATTTGGATGGCGATCCACCCGAAACGTGAAAGGATCCTCGAAGACATCCTCGTCTCGATTCGCAGAGGCGTAGAAGAGCAGCAGCGCCTCACCCTCGCGAATCTTCTGGTCGCGCAGCTCCAGGTCACGGGTGGCGGTGCGCCGCATGTAGTTGACGGGCGTGGTCCAGCGCACGATCTCCTCCACGGCCCGCGGCACCAGGCCCGGGTCTCGACGCAGCCGAGCCAGCTGCTCGGGGTGCTGGGCGAGCGCCAGCAACCCACCCGAGAGCGCGTTGCGCGTCGTCTCATGCCCGGCCGTGAACACGATCAGGTAGTACCCGAAGGTCTCGAGCGGGCCCATCGGCTCGCCATCGACCGTCGCGTTGGCCAGGATGCTGGCCAGATCGTCGCCCCGACTCCCGCGCCGCTCCTCGATGATCTTCGAGAAGTACTGAAACATCTCCAGCCCCAGCTCCCGCGCGTTGCGGTTGCGGTCCTCTCCGCGCTGAAACTCCGGATCGCTGCTCCCGAACAGCTCGTTCGTGACGCGCAAGATGAAGGGTTCATCCTCGCGCGGAACCCCCAGAATCGTTGAGAGGATGCGCAGCGGGTGCCGCGCCGCCACGTCGGTCACATAGTCACACTCCCCCTCAGTGCCCAGCCCGTCGATCAGCGCGCGCGCGCTCTCCTCGACCACGGCGTCGACGCGTGCCAGCGCGCGCGGGGTGAACCAGGGGCTGGCCACCTTGCGGTAGCTGCGATGGCGAGGGGGATCCATCTGGATGATCGTGAGCATGTCGTCGAAGGCGGCGTCGCCGCGATCGATCGCGGCCTGCTGCTCGTCGTCGAGCAGCACGATGCCCGGAGCGTTGGCGAAGCTGTCGGGCCGCTTCGAGATCTCGCAGATATCGGCGTGCTTGGTGACGGCCCAGAAGTCCCCGAAACCCGGCGGGCGGCAGTAGTGCAGCGGCGCCTCCTGGCGTAGCCGGCGCCAGGCCTCGTGGGGATAGCCCAGGCGGGCGTAGCTCTCGGGGTCGATGAGTTCGAGGCCGTCGAAGTCCATATCACCTTCCATACCGTGCGGTGGGGTGTATCCATGCTGCCACCCCGGCTCGGGGCAGGCCAGCGCAGACCGAACCTGCCGCGCTCCCGCGCCGGGCCGGCGGTGGCAAGCCAGGCGACACGCGGTCTACTCTGGGCCTCCACCCCAGAGGAGGAACCCCCCTTGAAGCTCTACAACAGCATCGGACCCAACCCGCGCGTGGTCCGCATTTTCCTGGCCGAGAAGGGCATCGACGTGCCGATCGAGGCAGTCGACATCATGGCGGGCGAGAACCGCCAGGACGCGCACCTGGCGCGCAACCCCGCCGGCCAGATGCCCTGCCTCGAGCTCGACGACGGCCGCTTCGTGTCGGAAATCACGGCGATCTGCGAGTACCTGGAGGAGCGGCAGCCGAGTCCGCCGCTGCTGGGCAGCACACCGGAAGAGCGAGCCGAAGCCCGCATGTGGACCCGGCGCATCGACCTCCAGATCGTCGAGAACCTCGCCGGCGGCTTCCGCTATGCCGAGGGTCTGCCGCTCTTCAAGGACCGCATTCACGTGATCCCCCAGGCCGCGGACGACCTCAAGGCCGTGGCCCAGGAGCGGCTCGCCTGGCTAGACGAACTCTGCCAGGGACGCGACTGGATCTGTGGCGACCGCTTCACGCTGGCCGACATCCTGCTCTTCTCCTTCCTCGAGTTCGGCGCCCAGGTCGGTCAACCCGTCGACCCGAAGTGCGGCTGGGTGACCGGCTGGTACGAACGCGTCGCGAAGCGGCCGGCGGTCGTCGCCTCGGCGTAAGCCGCAGGCGTCGCGACGGGCACGAGCGGAAGCGGACCGGTAAGGGACGTGACGCAAAAGCTGCGCCTGGCTCTGGTGGGCTGTGGAGCCATCAGCGAATGGCACCGCCGAGCCATCGCCGGCGTGCCCGAAATCGAGATCACGGCCTGCGTCGACGTGGATCTCGCCCGGGCCGAGGCGGCCGCGGCGGAAAGCGGCGCCAGCGCGCACGCCTCCCTGGAAGCCGCGCTCGCCGCGGGCGGCTTCGACGCCGTCGATCTGATGCTGCCGCATCAGCTGCACGAGCCCCTGGCGCTCGAGGCCTTCGCGGCCGGAGCGCACGTGCTGCTCGAGAAGCCCATGGCCACCGACACGGCCGCCTGCGACCGCATCCTGGCGGCGGCGAGCAAGGCGGGCAGCGTCTTCATGGTCGGGGAGAATGCACAGTACTGGCCCGAGGTGCGCATCGCGGGCGAGCTGCTGGCCGACGGGGCGATCGGAGAGGTGGTCACCGCCCGCGTTCAGCTCTTCTTCCCCCCCTTGGAGGCCTACTACGGCGGCGAGAGCGCCTGGCGCCTCGAGAGCGGGGCGGCTGGGGGCGGCGTGTGCATCGATACCGGCTCGCACTACATCCGCCCGCTGCGCATGTGGCTGGGGGAGATCGAAGAGGTGGTGGCAGCGCTGGGGCACCCGTATCGCGAGATGGAGGGGGAGTCGCTGGCCCGCGCCTTGTTCCGCTTCCGCAGCGGCCCGCTGGCGAGCTTCGACCTGCTGCTCACACCGGCTCCCCTGGGGCCCCAGGAGATGTTCCGCATCACCGGCACCGCGGGCGAAATCTCGATCGGGCTGGGCGTCACGCTGACCAACGCCGAGCACCGGCGCGGCCTGCGCGTGCGCCCCGACGAGCCGCAGGGGTACATGCAGTCCTACACCGGGCAGTTCAAGGATTTCGCTCGCGCGGTGCTCGACGGGGAACCGCTCGAGGCGGGGCCCGAGGTCTCCGTGGGAGAGCTGCGCACGGCGCTGGCCATGGCGCGCTCGGCCCAGACGCGGCGCTGGGAACGCGTCTGGGACTGAGGCCCGCGGCCTCTCGCCGTCGACTCAGTCGAGCTCGGCAGCCGGCGCCGACCCGGCTTCCGCCAGGGCGCGCAGCAGAGCCGCTCTGCGCTGGTCGACCTCGACGAGCGGCCGCACCCGCAGACCCCCGACTTCCGCTCCGGTGTAGGGCTCGAAGCTCGCGGCAACCGATGCCGGCCCGAAGCGAGCGATCATCCAGTTGAGCACGGCGGCGAGGGCCGGGTCCGAGAGCCTCGAGGTGGCGCTCCCGGGCACCTGCACCAGGTAGGCGCGCCCGCCCGGCACCTGCAGGAAGCGACCCAGCGAGCCGCGCAGGTCGGGCACCGCTCCGGGAGAGCCCGAGCCATCGCTCAGATGACAGCCCTGGCACTCGAGCATGTAGTCGACATGAGGCTCTGCCCAGAGCGGCCGCGCTCCGGCGAGGGCCCCCAGCAGGGCGCCCAGCATGATCGCTCGGAGGTGCAGCTGCGAGACCTCAGCCCTCGTCGGCGACGCCCACGACGATTGCCACCGTGGAGTTGTAGATCACTCCCTCGCGGCCCATGCACCAGTTGATGTCATTCGACCGAGACGGCACGTAGACGGGCCGGTCGCCCTCGTGGCGCATGCAGGTGCAGTGCCCGCACAGGCTCTTGCCGCAGCAATCGTTGTAGGAGATCACGTAGTCACGACCGTCCGCCGGGTTGCGGCAGGTGCCCAGCCAGGTGACTGGCGACATGGCGGTGCCCGGCGGACAGGACGTGGCGCTCCCGCCGCAGCAGCTGGAGAGGAAGCCGTCGATAGCGCAGTAGCGCCAATACTCGCAGTTGCGCGGGTCGCCGCTGGGCAACGACGCATCCGGCTCCCCGCTGGCGGCCCGCGCTGGTCGCGCCACCGGGAGCAGGGGCCAGGCAACCCCCCCGAGCAGGAGTGCCGCGAGCCGGGTGAGGAAGTGACGGCGGGAGGTGCGGCGCGCCAGTCCCCGGGCACCTCGCGTGAGCCACGTATCGAGCGCCGACCCGCGCCCTGCCCTCGCCCCATCTTCACGCCACACGGCGACTTCCCCCCGGACCCTTCGAGTGTTCCTGGAAGTTCGTGCGCGCCTCGCGCGGCTGCAGCCCGCGCTCCCGGGCCTCGAAGAGGCTCTCTAGATGCTCGCGGGTGTTCACCAGGCCGGCGGCTCGCACGACCCCCAGCTCGTCCACCAGCACAGCGTAGGGAAGCTGCGCCACGCGCCAGGCCAGCCCGAGCTCTGCCGACAGCACGTAGCCAACGCGCTCCAGGGCGTGCTCTTTCACGAACGCTGTGTGCTCCTCTCGAGGGCCGTCGCTCGCCACCACCACTCTCAGCCACTCGCGCTCCGCGGCACGCGCGGATGCCAGCGCGGGCAACAGGCTGCGACACACCTGACAGGTCGGAGACACGAAGACCAGCAGGGTGCTGCGGCCGTCCTCCGCCACACCCCCGAGCCGCAGGGACTCGCCATTCCAGTCGAGGCTCTCGACTTCGGGCGCGAGCTCTCCGGGCGCGGGCCCGGCCTGCATCGCCAGAGCCCCTGCCGGAGCCACCCGTTCGTGGAGCACCCCGATCTGGCGCACCAGGGCCAGTACCACGACGGCCAGCACCAGCACGAGCACCCACAGCACCAGATTCGAGATCAGCAACGCCTCGCTCATGCGCGACTTCGGAGGGCAGCCAGGCGCGGCGCGTTGGCCAGCGCAGTGTCCACGCTGGCGTAGAGCAGGGCCAGCACCGAAGCGCCCGCCACGATGCTCACCGCGTCGAGCCAGACCAGCGACCGGTCCAGGCAGGGCAGCGCGGCAGCACAGGCTGCGGCCACCAGTGCGGTGTTGCGCGCAAGCAGCGCTGCACTCAGCCCGCTGCGCCCCGCCGGCCCGGTGCAGCCGCAGTCGATGTCGCGCCGCCCACGCGCCAGGTTGATGGCGATCGCCAATCCGTAGAGGCCGAAGAGCAGCGCTGTCGCAACGGCGGCGGCGGCCCCCGACGCGGGCACGAGCAGGGCGCATCCCAGCGCGACTTCCAGCAGCGGGAGTCCGCGAGCCAGCGGGCCAGCGAGCCCAAGCGGGAGCAGCCGATAACCTTCGACTGCGTTCCGGAACTCCAGCGGGTGGCGCAGCTTGTGGCTGCCCGCCGCCCACAACAGGGCCGCCAGCGCGGCGCGCAGCAGCCACAGCACGGCGGGATCCAGGGCGAGTTGCGGGGCACCCATCAGCGGCGCTCGCCCGCGCCCCAGGGTGCCTGCAGCGTGTGGGTGGTGAGGTTGCCCGAGCTGACCCGCCGCAGCAGCTCGCCGGAGGTCGCGTCGTAGACAGCCACGGAACCACCCAGCTGTGAGCCCGTCACGAGCAGCGGCGCCTCGTCGGGGGTCACCGCGATCTGCCCGATGCCGGGGTTCGGTACCAGGTGATCGAGCATCCAGTCCCAGGTGCGGCTGAACGGTGCCGGCCAGTCGCGGCCGAACTCGATCGTCTCGCTCATGATCGAAATGCCCGGGCTGTGGAGCGCCACGCGCTGCTCGCGCTCCTGGCGGCGCAGGTCGTAGATCCAGAGCTCGGTTCCCGGGTCCTTGTGGGAGTGCTCGCCCCCCTGGTGAACCAGAGAGTACAGGCGCTGGCTCCTCTCGTGGACGGCCAGGTGCTGCGTGCCCCCGATGCGCCAGGAGTCGGCGCGGTCGGCGTCGCTCAACAGCGACCAGGGCTCTAGCGGCTCGGGGCTCTCGCCGGCCACGTCGACGGGATGTGCCACGCCCTCGAAGGACACGAAGATCCAGGTGTCGTCCACCCGGACGGCCTTCTCGGTGACGGGGTCGCGCTCGGGATCGAAGAAAGGCGCCCCCCGCCGCTTCGACTGCTCGCCCCCGCGTTCGTCCAGGGTCAGCGTGAGCAGGGCGCCGTCGGTGCAGAGCATGATGAAGCGTCGCGCACCGGCGGCGTAGACCAGACTGCATCCCGGCGTCGAAATCTCTCCGGCGAAACGCCGCTCCCGCACGTCCACGATGCTCAGCGACGTAGCCGGTGTCATGTTGAATACGGCCAGGAAGCGAGCGTCGTCCGAGAGCGCCGCGTTGCCCGTGGTGAGAACGTTGATGGCGCGCTTCGGCGGAATCACGACCTCCCCTGACGGCGCAAGGCTGGCGGCGTCGTAGAAGGTCACCACGTCGGTTCGCTCTCCGCGCGAGCCGCGTGAGTAGTAGGTCTCGGGCAGGTAGAACTCGCTGCCCTCGCGCGGAAACACTGCCGCCTGGGACAGGAAGCCGGTGCTGAGCATGCCGAGGAACTCGCCGCGGTCGAGGTCCAGCAGCGCGCTGCGGTTGAGCACCACGTCGAAGGCCCAGACCCAGTGCGGGCGCGGCGGTGACGGCAGGCTCTCGACGCGCCCTACCGGCTCGGCCGGAAGCTGCGCAGACGCTGGCGTGGCAGCGAACCCCAGGGCGGCCGCCGCAGCCAGGCCCAACGCCAGCACGGCGGCGTCGACTCTTCGCATCGCTCGCCGATCCTAGCAGGCCGGCCGCCGCAACCTGGCGCGACGCGACACCCGGGACCGCAGGCGGCCCCGCTAGGGAGACGGCCCCGCAAGCGAGTCGAGCAGGGCCCGGGCCTGGGGATCCTGCGGACGCAGGGCCACCAGCTCGCGGGCCCAGCGTCGGGCGGCGTCGAGATCCCCGCTGTCACGAGACAGCGTGCTAAGGGCCAGCAGCAGCTGGGGGTCACCGGGGTGACGACGCTGCGCCTCTTCGAGAACAGTCACGGCGCGGGCGCCCTCCCCCACCCCCGCCAGGGCGACGGCATACACGTAGGCGTAACGGGGCTGCTCCGGGGCCAGCTCTGCCGCGCGGCCCAGCACCTCGATCGCCTCGGGATGCCGACCCCGCCGCACCAGCGCCAGGCCCAGCGCATGGCTCAGGTCGGCGCTCTCCGGGTCGGCGGCGAGTCCCTCGCGCAGCACCTGCTCCGCCTGCTCGTCGCGGCCCTGCATGCGATGGAGATCCGCCAGGTTGATGCGGGCCGGCGTGGCACCCGGCACGATTTCGAGCGCGCGCGCGTAGGCGCGCTCGGCACCGGCCAGCTCGCCGCGCCGGGCGTGCAACAGGCCCAGCCCGAGCTGGGCCTCCGGTCGGTCGGCATCGAGGCGCAGCACCTGGCGGTACTCGTCCAACGCCCGCGAGAGTGCAGCGCGGTCGGCGCTGGCCCAGCCGCTCGTGGCAGCGTCCGCCAGTACCCGGGCCGCCTCGACGCGCACGGCCAGCAGCTCATCGCCCAGCAGCGGGGCCAGCAGGCGTGCGCGCAGCTCGGGCGGCAGAGCCTCGCCGGCTCGCGCCGCAGCCATCCGGACCAGTGGATCCGGGTTGCCCACGGCCGTCTCGACGGTCGCCGGCGGAGGCGGAACCGGCTGCTGCGCCAGCAATTCGAGCGCCGTGGCTCGCACGATACCCGGCTGACTGCGATCGTCGGCCAGCCGGGCCAGGGCCTGCACGGCACCCGGTGAGCGGCGACGCCCCGCAGCAATGGCGCTGGCGAAATGCGGGGCCGGCGGGCGGCCAGCGCGCCAACCTGCCACCACCCCGGCCGCCCAGGCTGCGTCGCGATCGGCGTGACACCCCGTGCAGGCGTCGGGAACACCGAGCTCCGCCGCCAGGTCCGGGCGTGGGATCTTGAAGCCGTGGTCGCGCCGCGCGTCCACCTGCATGTAGACGCGTTCCGGCATGTGGCACTCGACGCAGCGGGCGCCGGCCGAGCCGGCCTCGTGGTGGTGATGCGCGGGAGAGTCGAAGACCTCCGAGCGATGGCAGGAGAGGCAGACCGCGTCAGCCCCGCCGCGGACCTCGAGGGAGTGCGGGTCGTGGCAGTCGCTGCACGAGACACCGGCCTCGTACATGGCGCTCTGGAGGAAGGAGCCGTAGACGTACACCTCGTCCAGGATCTGACCATCCGCGTGGTAGAGATCCTCCTCCAGCAGCGCCAGACGGTGGCTGTCGAGAAGCGGCCGGCCGTACTCGTAGTCCTCGCGCAACGTCGCACGGCGGGCGTGGCAGCGGGCGCACAGCTCCACCTCGCTGCGGTCGGCGGCCGCGCTGCGCTTGGCGATGGGCTCGCCGGCTGTCAGGGCCCACTCGCCCCGCGCACCGGACACCGCGACCTCCAGCCCGAAGCCTTCGGGCGCGGCGGGCTCCGCGCCCGCTGGCGGTTGCTGCGCCCACTCGACGTGCCGCGAGCCCGGCCCGTGGCAGGCTTCGCAGGCCACGTTCAGCTCCTCCCAGTCGGTCTCGTAGTGATCGCCGTCCGCGCGGTAGCGCTTGCGCAGCTGCGTCGCGTGGCACTCCCCGCACATGTGGTTCCAGTTCTGGTAGGGCCCGGCCCAGTGCAGGGGATCGCCGGGAGGCAGTGGCTCGTCCGGGTAGACGTGGAACCAGCGCTGGCCCCCCTCTGCCGCGGGGCGAGCGTCCCAGGCCATGGGCAGGGCCTGAAGCCGGCCGCCCGGGCGACGCACCAGCAGCTGCTGGAGCGGCTCGACGCCGAAGGCGTAGGCCACCTCGAGCTCCTCCGGCCCGGCCTCCCCGTCGGGCGTGAGCACGAGAAATTGCTCGCCGCGACGCGAGAAGCGGCTGGTTACACCCAGGTGTGAGAGCGCGCCGGCCTCGAAGTCACCGAGCAGCGTCTCGGCGCCCGCCTCCTGCATGGCCAGCTGGTGGTGCGACCCGCCCCAGAGCATCGCCTGCGCGGGATGGCAGCCGGCGCACTCGGCGGCACCGACGAAGTCGGCCGGCTGCTCCGCCGCGGCAGCGCCTGCCGGCTCGACGGGCTCGATGCCTGTTGCGGATGCCGGCGCGCTGGGCGCTTGCCGCGCCGGCGCGGGGGAGTCCTCCCCGCAGGCGTTGCAGAGCAGAACCAGCCCGGTCAGCAAGAGGCGCTGCGGGCAAATGCGTCGCCGCGATCTAGCCACGGCCGTCGCGGCCCAGGTTTTCCAGTCGCTGCTCGACCGCCGCCAGCGCAGCTCGCCGCGAGAGCACCCCGGTGGCCTCGACGAAGCTCCGCGCCTGGGCCAACGCACTCTCGATCTCAGCGCGAGCCGAGCTCGCCGAGCCGGCCAGCAACGCGTTGGCCAGGGCGAGCCGCGCGTCGGCGGCGTAGAGGCCCCGCCCTTCCGTCCAGGCGACGGCCTCACGAGCAGCAGCCAGTGAGCCCTCCGCATCGTCCCGGGCCAAGCGCGCCCGGGACAGTCCCACCAGGAAGCCCGGCACCAGGTGGAGATAGGTTCGGCGCGCACGCACATCTTCGAGGCCGGCACGGAAGGCATCCTCCGCCTGCTTCCCTGCACCCTCGAGCAGCAGCGCACGACCCAGGCTGACGCGGGCGTAGCCCTCGCCCAGACCCAGGGTCTCCGCCAGATCGACGGCATGCCCGGCGTCCTGCATGGCACCGCTGGACTCGCCCTGGGCCTCGGCCAGCAGCACGGCGAAGAAGCTGCCCATCAGCTGACAGGCCGGGTGCAGATCCCGATCCCGGGCAATGCTGCGCACCTCGCGTATGGCGTCGGGCCGCGCCCCCGCCAGGCCCTGGACGACGCTGCGAAAGACCTTCAGCACCGGTCGCGGCGGGAAGCCCAGCACGCCGCGGCCGGCGTCTGGGTCGGCGTCGGTCGCGGCCAGGGCCTCGTCGATCAGCGGGAGCATGCCCGCGCAATGGCCGGCACCCGTCACGCGCGTGTAGATCGGCAGGTAGTGCGCGGCCGCCGCCAGGTCGGCGTCACCCGTTGCCTCCACCAGCCCCCGGGCCTCGCTGAACAGACGCTGGGCCTCACCGAGCTCGCCCGAGATCGCCTGGAAGTAGCCGTAGAGCAGCAGCGTGCGAACCAGGGCGCTCGGGTTCTCGCTACGCCGAGCCAGCTCTTCGGCCTCCGCAAAAACTGCGTCGACGGCATCCGGCTCCTCGCCCAGGCGCCCGGCCGCCACGATCAGCTGCCCGCGAGCCTCCACCCCCATGGTCAGCGTCTCCTGGCTTTCAGGGACCCCATCCAGCAGCTCGCGTACCCGCAGCCAATGGCGCGTCGCCTCCGCGAAATGGTGCGCACCCACGAAGCGAGCGGCGCGCTGGTGCCAACGCGCGGCCGCCAGCGGCTCGCCCGCGCCTTCCCAGTGATGGGCCAGCAGAGCCGCCCGCTCGTCGAGCCGCTCCGCGTGTTGGGCTTCGAGGGTCTCGGCCACCGTCGCGTGAACGCGGCGGCGGTGATCGAGAAGCTGTGTCGAGTAGGCCACCTCATGGGTCAGGGGGTGACGAAAGGCCAGCTCTCGCTCCGGATAGAGCGACTCCTCCACCAGCAGGTTGGCGTCGAGCAAGGCGCGCAGGGCCTGGGCCAGCGCCTCTTCAGAAAGGCCCGAGACGGGAGCCAGCAGCGACTCGCTGAAGCCTTTGCCCAGCACAGCCGCCGTGTGCAGCACCTGCTTGTCCCGCTCCGCGAGCCGGTCGATGCGCGCGGCGAGCACCGCCTGCACGGTGGGAGCGATGGCCAGGGCTTCGATCGGCCGGATCAGCTCGTACGCCCCGCGACTTCCCTCGAGGCTCCCCGCCTCTACCAGCGACTGCACCAGCTCCTCGATGAAGAAGGGGTTGCCCTGGGCACGCTCCCGGATCAGGCGCCCCAGGCCCAGCACCGAAGCGTGTGTGCCCAGCAGCTCGTCCAGCAACTCGTCCGTGGCTGCGGCGGCCAAGGGCTCGAGGCGCTGCACGCGGTGCCCGGCCTGCGTTAGCCAGGCGGAGGCGTACTCGGGCCGGTGGTTCACGAGCATCAGCGTGCAGGTCCCCGCCACGGACTCGGCCAGGTTCTGCACGAAGCGCTCGCTGGCCCCGTCGATCCAGTGCAGGTCCTCGATCACGATCAGCGCGGGCCGACGTTCGCTGCGGGCGTGGACCAGGCGGCGGATGACTGAAAAAAGCCTGCGCTCCCGCGCCTCGGCCGACATCTCGGTCTCGAGGTGGCTCGGATCGGGCACGCCGAAGAAGCCGAAGAGCAGGGGCAGGGATTCGGAGAGCTCCGGGTCGAGGCGCACCACCCGGCCGGCGATCTTGTCGCGCGCCGTCTCGTCGGCGTCCTCTTCGCCGATGCCGAAGTAGCCACGCATCAGCTGCTGGACCGGCAGAAAGGGAATCATGCGGCCGTGGGACACGCCGTGTGCCTCCCGCACCGCGATGTCGCGGGCGCGGCAGAGCTCTGCCAGCTCGAAGAAGAGGCGGCTCTTGCCGATACCCGGATCGCCAACGAGCGACAGCACCTCGCCCTGGCCCGCGACGGCGCGCTCCAGCGCGCCTTCCAGCAGCCGCATCTCGTCGGCTCGGCCGACGAAGCGGGAGAAGCCTCGCGAGCGCGCGAGGTCGAGACGCGTGCGCAGCCGGCCCAGGCTCAGCAGCTGGAAGCCGCCCACCGGATCCGCGACACCCCGCACCTGGAACTGGCCCAGATTCTCGAGGTCGAAGAAGCCCCGCACCAGCCGCTCGGTATGTTCGCTCAGGTAGGCCGTGTTGGGCGACGCCAGGGCCTGCATGCGGGCCGCCAGCCCCACGCTGTGGCCCTGGGCGGTGTAGTCCATGCGGTAGTCGTCGCCAATCTTGCCGACGATCACCTCGCCCGAGTTCAGACCCATGCGCACCGAGAGCGAGAGGCCGCGCTCCCGCTTGAGCGCCTGGGCATAGCGCCGCAGTCGGCCGGAGAGGTGGAGAGCGGCGAAGCAGGCGCGTTGGGCGTGGTCCTCGTGGGCGATCGGGGCACCGAAGAGCGCCATGATACCGTCGCCGGTGTACTGGTTGACGGTGCCCTCGAAGCGGTGCACTCCATCGGTCAGGATACGCAAGAAGCGGTCGAGGATGCGGTGCCACTCTTCGGAGTCGACCTGGGCCGACAGCTCGAGGGAGCTGGTGATGTCCACGAAGAGCACCGTCACCTGCTTGCGCTCGCCTTCCAGCGCTGCGCGCGAGCGCAGGATCTTCTCGGCCAGGTGGCGCGGGGTGTAATCGCGGGGGTCCCGCTCGGGCCGGGCTTGCGCCGCTGCGTTGCCGCAACCGGGGCAGAAGCGGGCCGGCTCGGGCAGCGACGTGCCGCACTCGAGGCAGACGCCGGCCAGCGGCGCCCCGCAGTGCATGCAGAAACGCGCTCCGCCGGGGTTGTCCTGCTGGCAACCGCCGCAGCGCATGCCGGCCTCCTCGGCGCGGGATGCTAGCTCGTCCGCGGCGCAGCCCCGCGAGAAGGATCAGCCCTGGAGCGCAGCCCCGTGCTGGGTCATCCACTGCTCGACGGCCTTCTGCGCCTGGGGCTCGATATCGTCGCGCAGCAGCGCGATACGGTCGCCCTCGAACACGGCCGTTTCCACGCCGGTGAGTACGAGGTCGGGGAGCCCGGCCTTGGTGTAGGTCACGCTCCACTGCATCGTGAGTGTCTGCCCGTCCACGCGGGGCGTGTGGAAGTCTGGCGCGCGGCTGTCCATCTTGCGGTCGAAGTTGTCGACGCCGTTCTTCAGCTTCGCCAGCACCGCTTCGCGGCCCTCGGCGTCCGCGGAGTCTCCCGCGTACACGGCGTCTTCCGTG
>Ga0255057_10001284_pt1 | contig 14304 bp, 10 predicted proteins | sample Cases_109_6_MG_FD_189022 | JGI IMG/M metagenome (GOLD analysis project Ga0255057, IMG submission 189022) | Seawater microbial communities from Amundsen Gulf, Northwest Territories, Canada - Cases_109_6 | ecosystem: Environmental > Aquatic > Marine > Gulf | place: Canada: Northwest Territories... | reverse complement strand
GCCTACGCCATGGGCACTCTCTATGATCACAAGCAGAACCACATTCGCGAGTTGCGGGAGACCTACCATGGGGTCCTGCTCATCCTGCGCCATTTCATCTCCAAGGACGAGTACACCCAGAACCACTCCTACCGGGTTTCAATCTACGCCGCTAAGGTCGCCTCGTATCTCGGACTCAACTCTGAGCGAATTGAAGATGTCCGCGCGGCTGCGTTGCTGCATGATATTGGCAAGCTGGATATCAGCAAGGAAATCCTCTACAAGGCGGCGCGTCTGACCCAGGAAGAGTTCGAGGAGATGAAGCGCCATGTGGAGAAGGGGGTAGAAATGCTTGAGCCAGTAGGTGGCTCGCTGCGCCGGGTACTCCCCATCATCTTGTCCCACCATGACCGATTCGATGGATCTGGCTACCACCCCACCCTTGGGAATGATATTCCGTTGGAGGCACGCATCATTGCGGTAGCGGATGTGTACGACTCTCTCACGAGCGATCGGCCGTACCGGAAGGCAATGTCGCCCTTCGATGCCAAAGAGGTCATCACCAAGGAGTCGGGAACTGAATTTGACCCACAGGTGGTTGATGCATTCTTAGCCGCGTTCCGCAAAGGTGAAATGGAAGTCTCGGAGGTTCTGGTGTAGCGCGATGGGAGGACATGGAATCTATCGAATAGGAAAGGTCGTTGAGAAGGATGAGTGGATGGCCACGGAATATTTCATAGCCGACCAGCAGGAGGACAGATGGCGACCGTCCTGATCGTCGACGATGAGCCGATGCTGCGGCAGATGGTCCGGGAGCACCTGGAGAGGCATGGCCTTCAGATCGAGGAGGCGGAAAGCGGCCAGGAGGCTCTGGAGTTTGCCCACCGGGTAAACCCAGACCTTATCCTCCTTGACATTATGATGCCGGACCTCAACGGGCTTCAGGTGTGTCAAGCCCTCAGGGAGCACGAGGCTACTCGGGCCATCCCGGTGGTGCTCCTCACATCCCATGACGGCTTAGAGGATCGGATCCGGGGCTTGGATGCGGGGGCCAACGACTATCTGACAAAGCCTGTGCAACCAGGTGAGCTCTTGGCCCGGGTCAAGGCCCATCTGCGTACGCGGGAGTTATGGGAAGGGCTGGAGCAGCAACAGAAGGACTTGGCCCAGCTCCTCGAGCTGTCGAAAGCCGTCGCCTCCACCCTCCGGCCATCGGAAATCTTCCACCTCATTGTCGAGCGCACCGCCCAATTGGTTAGCGCCCTGCGCTGCTCGCTCGTCATCGTCGGAGAACAAGAGAAGGGCTATGTCGTCGCTTCTCAGGATAATCCGAGAATCACGCGTCTGCCAATCACACTGGAGCGGTATCCGGAGATTCAGGAGGCAATCCGGCGCCAGCAACCGGTCGTGGTGGAGGATGTGAGCCAGGATCCGCTCATGGCTGGAGTGTGGGAGGTAATGGTGCCGTTGGAGTTCCGGACTCTCCTCGTGGTGCCAATCAACCTGCGCGCCAAGGTGGTGGGAACACTCGTTCTCCGGATGGCGCGCTCGAGCTCTCCCTTTGACACGAGAGAAGTGCAACTTTGTCAGCTCATCGGTGAAGTCGCCGCCATCGCCCTGCAGAACGCCCATCTCTTCGAAAGCCTAGAGCTGGCCAACCTGAACCTGGAGCAGCTCACGCTGATCGACGATTTGACTCAGGCGTACAACCGTCGCTTCCTCTTCCGAAAGCTGGAGGAGGAAGTGGAACGCTCCAAGTGGTATGGGCAGCCACTCTGCTGCATCATGCTCGATGTGGACGACTTCAAGGAAGTCAACGATCGTTACGGACATGCCCAAGGGGACGTGATCCTGAAAGAGCTGGCAAACGTGATCCAAGCCGTGATCCGGCGGGGGGATGTGCTCGCGCGGTATGGCGGAGAGGAGTTCGTGCTCCTCCTCCCTCAGACAGAGGGGGAGGGAGCCTGGATAGAGGCGGAACGTATCCGGCGGAGGATCCGCGAGCATTCGTTTCCCGGGATTGAGCCTCTTCTGCCTTTGACGATGAGCCTGGGGATTGCCAACTATCCTTTGAACTCCATCACGGAGGCGAGCGACCTCCTGAAGCTAGCTGACCGGGCCATGTACGCTGCGAAGCATGCCGGCAAAGACGGCATCGCGTGTTCATGGGCGCCATCGGGGACTTCTGATTGACCGAAACTTCCCTCGAGTGAAACGGATGAGCGATGAGTCAGTCACAGTGGTGCTCGTCGAGAACAGCCCCGGCGAGCGCATGGCCCAATCGAGCAAGAGGACGATTAGACGAAGCAAGGCCCCGGTCGGGTGAATCCGTCCCACGGATGGCCTCTATGGAGGAGGGGGTTAGGGCTTCGTGATGGCTGGCGGAGGCGTGTGGGAATCGAACCCACCGGCCCGCTTTTGGCAGGCCCACCGGTTTTGAAGACCGGGAAAGCCACCAGGCCCAATCCGCCTCCCTGCTATATCAAGACAGCGCAAGTGTAACAGTGGGCTCCCCCTTTCGCAAGGCTCTTCAGGGCAGAGGTAGGTCTGGAATGGCTCTTGCAAATTTTGAGAACGAGAGAGTGTGCCGATGACGGATCTGCCCGAGGAACGACAGCCTCGCATTCTGGTGGTGGACGATCAAGAGGAAAATCTGGAACTCCTGGAGGCCTTTCTCAACGTCCACGACTACCAAATCGTCCAAGCCAGGAACGGGCGGGAGGCCCTAACGCAGGTAGCCCAGGAACCTCCAGACCTGATCCTGCTCGATACCCACATGCCGCCGCCGGACGGTTACCAGGTCTGTAAAGAAATCAAGCAGAACGAGCATACCCGCCTGATCCCGATCATCATCGTGACCACGTCCGGAGAACTGGAGAGCCGTGTCCGAGGAATCGAGGCCGGGGCCGATGATTTTCTGACGAAGCCCGTTCATCGCCTAGAACTGGATGCCCGGGTCGGCTCCCTCCTGAGACTCAAGCAGTTTACCGATGAGCTGGAAAATGTCGACGGCGTTCTCGTCAGTCTAGGCCTCGCCGTTGAGGCGAAGGATCCTTCAACCCAAGGGCACTGTGAGCGCCTGGCCGATTATGGCGTCCAGCTCGGGCGGCGGTTCGGCCTGCCCCCCGATCATCTCACTGCGCTCCGTCGGGCAGGGTATCTCCATGATCTCGGGAAGATCGCTGTCCCTGAATCAATCCTCCTCAAACCTGCCCGCTTGACGCCGGAGGAATGGGAAATCATGCGGATGCATCCGGAAGTCGGCGAGCGGATCTGCCAGCCCTTGCGATCGATGCGCCTGGTTCTCCCTATTATCCGCCACCACCACGAGCGGTGGGATGGCAGTGGCTACCCTGACCGCCTCAAGGGAGAAACGATCCCCCTCACCGCCCGGATCCTCCAGATCGTGGACGTGTACGACGCCCTCAGGACTGAGCGTCCGTATAAGGCGGGCTTCTCTCCCGCCGAGGCGCTGAAGATCCTTCAAGAAGAAGGTAGCAAGGGTTGGTATAATCCCGAGGTGGTAGCCGAATTCTTTGCTATGCTCAGCAGCGCTGGGGGGTCTTTGAAGACGGAGTCACAAGCCCTCCTGCGGTAGCAGGGCCTCCTCCTGGACGAGGGCGAGTTCCGAGATTTCATCCACGCTTCGGATGAACTTGAAGTCCAGTCCTTGGCGAATTTCTTCCGGGACATCCTCCAAGTCTTTGGCGTTTCGTTCGGGGAGGAGGACTCCCTTCAGCCCGGCCCGCTTGGCCGCCAGCGCCTTTTCCTTAATCCCGCCGACCTGAAGAACCTGCCCCCGGAGGGTGATCTCCCCCGTCATCGCGATCTCGCTCTGGACCGGGCGACCCGTCACGAGCGAATAGAGGGCAGTGTACATTGTGATCCCGGCGGACGGCCCGTCCTTCGGGATGGCTCCCGCGGGGACATGGATGTGGATGTCCTGTTTAAGGAAGTAGTCCTCAGGGAGGCCCATTTCTCGGGAGCGGCTTCGGATGGCGCTCAAGGCCGCCTCTGCTGATTCCTTCATCACCTCTCCCAGGTGACCGGTCAGGATGAGATTCCCTTTCCCCGGCATCTTCGTGGCCTCCACAAAAAGGATATCGCCGCCGGTAGAGGTCCAGGCAAGCCCAATCGCGACTCCGGGCTGAGAGGTCCGCTCAGCCACCTCCGAGTAGAACTTCACCGGACCGAGCAAAGCGTGTAGGTCCTCTGTGGTGATGGATGCCGGTTCAGTCCGCCCTTCAGACACCTCCTTGGCCACCGCCCGACAGATGGTGGCAATTTCCCTCTCCAGGTTCCGCACCCCTGCCTCACGGGTGTAAGAGCTGGTGATCCTCAGGATAGCGTCGTCGGCGAACGACAGCTGGTCCGCCGTGAGACCGTGGGCATCGAGCTCCTTCGGAATGAGATAGCGCTTGGCAATCTGAAGCTTTTCGGAATCGGTGTACCCGGGCAACTCAAGAACCTCCATCCGGTCCCGGAGGGCAGGAGGAACGGGATCCAAGATGTTGGCGGTCGCGATGAACATCACCCGTGATAGGTCAAAAGGGATCTCCAGGTAGTGGTCCGAAAAGCTCGTGTTCTGTTCCGGGTCCAGTACCTCGAGCAAAGCGGCGGACGGGTCCCCTCGGAAGTCAGCCCCAATCTTATCCACCTCGTCCAGCATAAAGACGGGATTGTTGCTGCCGGCCTTGCGGATGCCTTGAATGATCCGGCCCGGGAGGGCGCCGACATAGGTCCGGCGGTGGCCCCGGACCTCTGCCTCGTCCCTGATCCCGCCCAGGGAGATTCGGACGAACTTCCGGCCCAACGCGGCCGCGATGGAGTGACCCAGTGAGGTCTTTCCGACCCCCGGCGGACCGACAAAGCAGAGGATGGGTCCTTTCATGTCCCTTTTCAGCTTGCGAACCGCCAGGTACTCCAGGATCCGCTTTTTGACCTTCTCAAGGTCATAGTGATCCTCGTCGAGGATCTGCTCGGCGGCAGTGGTGTCCAAGCGATCATCGGTGCTCTTGAGCCACGGGAGCTCGAGGATCCATTCGAGATAGGTCCGGACCACGCTGTACTCCGCGGCAGCCGGCGGCATCCGGGAGAATCGTCCGAGTTCCCGCAGGGCGACCTCTCGGGTCTCGTCCGGCAGGGGAGTCTCCTCCAACCGCTGACGCAGCTCCTCGATCTCCTGGGTCCGCTCATCTCCCTCTCCCAGTTCCTGCTGGATGGCCTTGAGTTGCTCGCGAAGGTAATACTCTCGTTGCCCCTTCTCCATCCCCGCCTTGACCTGATCCTGGATCTGGCTACTGAGTTCGAGTGCCTCCAGTTGTCCCGTCAAGAGTTCGGTCACTCGCCTCAGGCGAGCCTTAGCCTCCGTGGCTTCAAGAACCTCCTGCTTCTCCTCCACCGAGAGGTTCAGGTTCGAGGTGACCATGTCCGCGAGCATCCCGCTCTCGTCGATGTTGAGTGCCAGGATGGAGAGTTCGGCGGGCAGGTTGGGGGAAAGCTCCACCGCCTTCTGGAAGAGGCGGCGCAGGTTGACCATCAGCGCCTCGACCTCCTTGTCTTGCTCTCCTGCATCGGGCAGCGGCTCGACACTTGCGCGGAAGTAAGGGTCAGTCTGAGTGATTTGAGAGAGGCGGATCCGCTCGAGACCCTGAGCCATGATGCTGATGGTGCCGTCGGGAAGCTTGATCATCTTGGCGATGACCGCTGCTGTTCCCACGGGAAAGAAATCCTCCGGGCTGGGGTCTTCCACCTCTCTATTCTTGAGGGCCACAATCCCGATGATCCTGTTTCCCATCACCACCTCATCGACGAGGCGCATGGACTTTTCTTGCCCCACCAGGATAGGAATAATGACGTGGGGAAAAAGGACACTGCCGCGCATGGGCAGGATGGGAAGTTCCGGAGGAATCTGGGGATCGGCGCCCGTGGGCGTGTTCTGCACTACTTCCTGCGTTGCCATGGAGTACCTCCCGGCGTCGCTGATTACTCGTTGAGGATTCGGACGGTGGTAGCCGTGGATACCGCTTGCTTGGGAATGGTGATGTGGAGGAACCCGTCCCGATACGTGGCTTCCACAGCGTCACGGGGTGGTGAAAAGTCGAGACTCACCCATCGCTCGAAAGGCCCGAATTCGATCTCCATTTGGTGACATCGCTGCGCATCGAGGGGGGCAGCGACGCGCCGGACCCCGGCAATCCGGAGCCGATTCCCTTCCATGGTGACATCGATTTCCTCCCTCTTTGCGCCGGAAATTTCCATCACGATGATGACCGCCGAGCTCGTCTCGTAGACGTCGATGGCCGGCTTGAAGCTGGAGCCCCGGACAAGGGTGGGGCGCCCCCGGTGGAGCAGGGTATCCATCATCTCAGCCAAGCGGGCGCGGAGCTGCTGGAACTCTCGCTCGATATCCTCTGCCGGATGCCTCATAGAACGCTCCCCGTTCTCGCCGACACGCAGGTCGTTTTCGACTCGCTGAGTGTCCGCTCGACCCACCTGAAGGACTGGCGCTTGCTACTCTTTCTAGCATAGCAAAAGGCGAGCGCCGGATCAACGACCTCGTTGACTTGTGGATGGGGGAGGAGGCGGCTAGAATGAGCGAAAGGCCATAGGGAGGAGGCGCGGATGGAACCGGGCATCACGCTCGTGGAGGGGATCCGGGTTGGGCATGCCACCGACGTCGAGGCGTGCACCGGGTGCACCGTTATCCTTTGTGATGGAGGAGCCGTTGGGGGGGTGGACGTGCGGGGTTGGGCCTCGGGGACGAGGGAGCTCGACACCTTGGCTCCATATCACCTGGTGGACAAAGTCGACGGCATACTCCTCGCAGGGGGCTCCGCTTTCGGGCTCGAGGCGGCCGCTGGGGTGATGCGGTATCTAGAGGAGCGAGGTACGGGCTTTGATGTGGGAGTGACCAAGGTTCCCATTGTCCCTGGCGCCATCCTCTTTGACCTGGGGATTGGAGATTTCCGAACGCGACCGGATGCGGCTATGGGATACCGAGCCTGCGAGGCAGCTCACGAGGGACGGATGGAGGAGGGGAGTGTCGGCGTCGGAACCGGGGCCACGGTGGGGAAGCTTTTCGGCGTCCGGCACGCCATGAAGGGTGGGGTGGGGACCACCAGTGTCGAACTCCCCGGGGGACTCAAAGTTGGGGCGTTGGCCGCCGTGAACGCCTTTGGCGATGTGCGGGATCCGTCGACAGGCGCTATTGTGGCCGGGGCGCGGGACCCGGCGACGGGATTGCCTGCGGATACCTTCCTGCAAATGAAGCAGGGACACCTTCGGCGGGCTTTCCACATCCAGAGTACCACATTGGCGGTGATCGCGACGAATGCCCGTCTGACCAAGGGCGAGGCGATCCTGGTGGCTCGCATGGGGCAGGGGGGATTGGCCCGAACTGTCTCGCCAGTTCATACCGCATTTGACGGGGATATCATCTTCACCCTGGCGACCGGGCGGGTGGAGGGGGACGCGAATCTGGTGGGGCAAGCCGGGGCAGAGGTAGTGGCCGCGGCCATCCTGCGCGCCGTCAAGACCGCCACAAGCCTCGGCGGGGTACCAACCTACCAGGATCTGTGTCCCTGAAAGGCTCTTGCTCGCAGAGCGCAGCAGATCGTGTAACTAACCGCTTAGAGGGGCCGAAAAAGTTTTGCGTTACAGGGACGAGGGGCTGCGGTGGGTAAAAGAGGCTGGTCAGGGTGTCTAGCTCTTCTGTTCCTCGGCCTTCTCTTCGGTCCCTTTCTCCTCCTTCGGCGTGACGTCTATGGCATCCTTGCCCGAGGTGGCATCCTTGAATCCCCGGATGGCCTTGCCCATCCCGCTACCGATCTCCGGGAGGCGATTGGCCCCGAAGACGATCAGGACGATGAAAAGGATCACGAGAAGCTCTGGAACGCCCAGTCCGAACATTGCTCCTCCTCAGGGTGTGGTCAAACCCTTTGAATTTGGGCCTGTCCTTACATAAAGATCGTATATCTCTGCCCTCCTGTCAAGGAAAACTCTCCCCTTCTTACTGGCCGTAAAGCACCCGTTCGTCTCCTGAACGTCTGGTGAGCTTAATCTGGTCGAAATGTTCGAGGAAGGGAATGGCGTGCTTCCGGGTGAGTCCCAGCAGGTCCTTGAACGTAGGGACAGAGATCGAGGGATGGCGCTCGAAATGGGCGCGGAGAAGAGCCTTTGCCCGCTCGTAGGCATCCCGATGCAGATACAACTCATCCTTGATCTTGATGAGGATACCCTGCTCCACCAGGCGGAAGAAGACCGCCTGCGCCGCCTTCCGGTCTGTCGCTGCTTCCTTGAAGGCTACATCGGTGGTCGGGGGCTGGAGTCCAGCCTTTTGGTAATGATTCTCGAGGCGCTCCTGAAGGGCTGTCTCTGCTGGCGAGAGCTGCGCCTGGTGTGCAGTGAGACGGACCCGGTCCCGATCCTGGGCCACTTCTCCCGCCTGCGTGAGGTCGGTGAGGAGCTGAGTAAAGAGGGGTGGGGAGACCCTCGTCGCCATGCGAGAGCGGAGCTCCTCCTTCGAGATCCCCTCCCGCAAGGGGTGTTGGGTGTGGAACTGTTTCAGCAGGTTGAGCATTGTTCCTTTGAGATCGTCATAGACCTCACGATGGAGGTAGGCTTCTCCCTCCCGGCCCTTGAGACTGATGATCTTCTCGAGTCCCAAGAGCTCTTGAAGTTGCTCTTGGAGGAGGCCGGAATCCAGGCCGGCGACGGATCGGAGGGTCGGCAAGGGGAGGGGGGAGCTGCTGCTTTTCAAGAGTTCCAGGAGGCGATCCCGAGAAGAACCCTGCTCCAGTATCTTCAAATGGGCGACGACCTCCGGTCGCCTTCGTCGCTTGAAGGGGGCGCAGGGGTCCAGGATGATCCCGCCGCCGATCGTGGTCATAGGCGAGTAGCTCCGGAGGACATACCGATCGTGAGGCTGAGCGGTGGTGGGCTGCTCAAGTCGGAGGTGAACATATGCCTCCCCCCCCGGGTTCACCTCTTCGCGGTCTAAGACAACGACACGGGCGAGGATCTCGACCGTGCCGAGATGGAATCGGACTCGAGCCCGGTTCCTTAATGGCTTTGGGGCATCCGGCAGTAGTGCCAGCGTGGCCTCCATGGATGTGCTGACCCGGAGGGTGTTGGGGGAGCAGAGGATATCACCCCGCTCGATCTGGTCTGTCTCGATCCCCGGAACGTTGACCGCCGTTCTCTGAGCCGCAAAGGCCCGGTCCACACTCTGGTTGTGGACCTGGAGCCGCCGGACCCGCGAGGGCAGGTCCTTGGGAAGGATTGTCACCTCGTCGCCGATGGCAAGGGAGCCAGTCCAGAGGGTTCCGGTCACGACGGTGCCAAAGCCCCGGATCGTGAAGACGCGGTCAATAGGAAGTCGGAGGACTCCGTCCGTGCGTCTTGGATGGGTTGCGGTAGAGAGGCTGGCGAGGGTGTCTCGGAGTTCAGCGAGGCCCTCGCCATTGATGGCGGAGACAGGGACGATCGGCGCATCCTGGAGGGATGTCCCCGCCAGGAAGGTCCGGACCTCCTCTGACACCAGCTCGAGCCAATCTGGATCTACCAGGTCTTTCTTGGTAAGAGCAACAAGTCCCCGTCGGATGCCCAGGAGCTCGCAGATGTGCAGGTGCTCTCGGGTCTGGGGCATGACCCCTTCGTCGGCGGCAATGACCAGGATGACCAGATCGATCCCCCCCACGCCAGCCAGCATCGTTTTGACGAACCGTTCGTGGCCGGGAACATCCACAATCCCGAGGATGATGTCATCCCCAAGCCCCAGGGAGGCAAAGCCGAGCTCGATGGAAATTCCTCGCTCCTTCTCCTCCTTGAGCCGGTCGGTGTCGATGCCGGTGAGGGCCTTCACCAGGGCGGTCTTGCCGTGATCGATGTGGCCCGCGGTCCCGATGACGATGCGTTTCATGGGCGGATCCCCTCAACTTCCGAACGTCCATTGCCTACGTGAAGCGGAATGGTACCGGAATTATACGGAGCCACCGGTGAAACCTCAATAGGGTTCCTAGTGCCGCACCAACTATTTCTCACTAGCATTCCGCGCTGGTGCGGCACTTCCGCTAGGGGGGCAGGCGCCCCCCTTCGGCGCTCGGCGTTCGCCTCGCTGAGCACCCCCCAGGCGTAGGGGAGCCTCTCCCCTACAACCCCTCAGTGCCCCTGGCCCGCATTATTCACGAACGGAGTGTCTTCGTGAATAATGCGCCTGCAAGTGCGGGCTCGGCCGCACCGGCAGGTTTCGATCCCGCCGCTGCGGCGGGACTCAAGGCTAGCCCTGAGCGACGTCCCGCAAACGCGGGGCGGAGTCGAAGCCCGGAGGGCAGATTATTCACTTCTATGTGAATAATCCGGGCTGGCGGAACCCTGGGGTACTTAGGAGGAGTTAGTTGGAGGGGCACTAGCAGCGGATGCGGTCATCAAAGAGGGAAAGGATAGGAAGCATATGAACGCGGGGGAGTACTTATCGGGCGGGAGTTAGCTCGGGAGCCGTGTATAGGATCCGCTCTGGGTGCGTGTAGAGATGAAAGCTATCCCCGCGGGCGTAGCCGATCAAGGTAATTCCGAGCTGTTTTGCTCCTTCAATCGCGAGGGAGGTGGGGGAGGTCCGTGAGATGATGAAGGGGGTTCCCATGTACGCTCCCTTGCGGAGCATCTCGGAGGAGATCCGTCCGGTACTCAAAAGGAGTCGCCCCTGAGTCGGGATTTCCTTTAACAGGGCCTCCCCCATAATCTTGTCCAAAGCGTTGTGACGGCCGACATCCTCCGCCACAATAAGGAGCCCCTCGCCGTCACTCAGTGCCGCCCCATGAACCCCTCGGGTGGCATTGTACAAGGTACAGGCTTCAAAAAGCTGCCGCATGAGGGGATAGACCTGCTCCGGGCGCAGCAGCTCGTCGGTAAGGATCGGGGGGTATTGCTGCAGCGCCAGCGAGAAGGTAATCCCCCCGCTGCACCCCGAGGTGAAGACACGCCGGGCCGGGGGGGTGAACGGCTTGGTCAGGGTAACCTCGGCAAGGCCCATCTCTTCGTAAATCTCGAGCGAGGCAATCTCAGAGAGATCTTCGATGATGCCTTCGAAGGAAAGAAACCCCACCACCAGGCAGTCCAGCTGGACCGGGGTGCTCATCATGGTGGCCAGCTCTTGGCCGTTCACCATGATCGTCAGGGGTCGTTCCGTGACAACCCCCTTCTCCAGTGCCTCGAATCGTCCCGCCTTGAATCGGTAGGTACCCACGTGTACCCCGGCATCGTCTAATACAGGTTAAAGGGCCACTTGGACGGAGGAAATGCGAGGGGTTTCTTGATATCGCCGCCCCAGACAATTACGTACCGCAGGAGAAGCCCGCCAACGAGGACCATTAGGAACTTGACGTACAGAAGCCAGTCCGCATGCACGCGGAGGACTCTGACCAGGTAGACCTCTACGAGGCTGGCCAGGAAGGGGAGCGCCAGGGCCAAGGCGATGAACCCCCACCAGAACCACATGGAAAGGTAGCCGGCGGTAAGGATCTCGTAAACCAGCTTCTGCCCAGCAGTACCAGCCGCGAAGGCTGCGAGCATGATATAGATCCAGCCGGCCTCCAGGACGATGACCAGCGTATCAAAGAGGCTCAGGGTCCCGGCAGTCTCGCTGGCCCCCCGCAGTTCCCTCCCCCCGACACCCGGGAGCTTGAGGTGGTCGGCCGCTAGGCCAATCAGCCCGCAGGCGGCAAGCGCGGTGGAGAGCCCTGAGATGAGGAAGAGAACGGGGATGTATTTCGTGTCCCAGAGGGGGGTGAACCAGAAACCGCCAGGGACTGACCAGGATCCGGACAGCAGAAATCCGGTGTACAGGGCCATCAAAACCCCAGCCGGAATGGAGAGGGCCGCCACGATGAGACGGTAGGATCGCTGCATCCGAAAGTACCACAGGGCGGCATACGCAACGTTGAGAGGAAAAAAGACGGCAATGATCCAGCCGCCGATGGTCAGCCAGGATCGGAAGTTGCTCATGTAAAGGGGGAACAGGATCCCGCGTTCCGGCTTACCCAGGTGGAAGGTAAGGACCAGAAGGCCGACCGTGATGATCGGGAGGGTGATATACGCGGCGATGCGGGACAGAGCCTGGTATCGCTCGTCCCTTCCCCCGAGGAGGTCCGCCAAGGCTGCCACAATAAGGGTCCCTCCCGCCATCCCGCCCAGAAAGAGGTACCAGGGGATGTTGAAATGGGCGCTCCATTGGTGGGTCGTCAGGACGATGGGTTCCAGCGCTTCGATAGGTGGCATGATCATCCCTCCCTGAGGCTTGGGGACCCTCTCACCAGAAGACCCGTAAAGAGGAAATCCCCACCGGTGCCCTCGATATAAGGATACCGGTGGGGATCCCGGTTTCTCAAGTGCAAAAACGAGGCTGCTACGTTTGGCGTACTAGAACCGCCTACCTACCCGTGGGATAGGCGCTCCCCCACCCCCAGGCGCCGCCGCCAGAGCCGCGGGCGGCCATCCGCTGACGCACCACCTTGGCTACCTCTTCGGCATCCCCGGCCACCAGCGCCTTGGTGGAGCAGACCGAGGCACACATGGGCAACTTCCCTTCTGCGATCCGGTTCGACCCGTACATCCGCCGCTCCTTCTCCGAGAGCGGCTCCTCGGGCCCACCGGCGCAGTAGGTGCACTTGTCCATGACACCTCGCGCCCCGAAAGGACTGGCCTTGGGGAACTGCGGTGCTCCAAATGGGCAGGCGTACAGGCAATACCCACACCCGATGCAGGTCTCCTTGTTGACGTGGACGATCCCATCCGGCCGAAGAAAGAGGGCATCCACCGGACAGACGGCCACGCACGGTGCCTTGGAGCAGTGCATGCAGGGGACAGCGACGTTCGTCTCCCCCGGCACCCCCTCATTCACCGTGACCACTCGGATGCGAGCAATGCCCTGCGGGACGTTATTCTCGTTCTTGCACGCGACCTCACAACCGCCGCATTCGATGCAGCGCTTGACGTCGATGTAGAACTTCATCCGCGCAGGAGTCAATTGCGCCATAGCTCACACCTCCTTAGGCCTTCCGGATCCGGCAGAGGCCCGTCTTGGTTTCCGGCATCTGGGTGACCCGGTCGTAGCCGTAGTTGGTGACGGTATTGGCCGACTCGCCGATACCGTAGGGCACCGTCCCCTCGGGGAACTTGTGGGCAAGCGACTTCCCTTCGAAGGAGCCGCCCCAGTGGAAGGGGAGGAAGACGGTATCGGGCCCCACCCGGCGGGACACCTTGGCCTTGACCTTGACCATGCTGGGCTTCTTATCCAGGTCCTCGGGCGACTCGATAATCATCCAGCCACCGTGCTTGATCCCGTGATCGTTAGCCAGCTTGGGGTGAATCTCGCAGTACATCTCGGGGTTCAGTTCGACCAGCCACCAGCAGGCCCGCTCTGCCGCACCGCCTCCTTCGAACTCGACCTGCCGGCCGGTCGTCAGGATGATCGGGTACTTCTTCACCCAGTCCGGCTTCTGCAGGCTTTTCCAGAGGGTCGGCACCCGGTAATGGTTCTTGACGTCGTCGTAGCTTGGGTACTTGGCCACCAGGTCGGGCCGCGGGCTGTGGAGGGGCTCCCGGTGGATGGGGATCGGGTCCGGGATATTCCAGGCCTTGAACCGGGCCCGGCCGTTGCCGTACGGGGCGAGCCCCTTGGCGATGGCGTCTTTAAATACCTTGCCGCTGAGATCGGTCTTCCAGTTCTTGCGCTCGGGATAGCCGCCCTTGATCGAACTCCGACGCGGTGCAGAGCCGGCCGACGCCAGCAGCGTCTTGCCATCTGGCGCCTTGACCCCCCACCGAGCTCGGAAGCCCAAGCCCCCCTCGGCGACCGGGACTTCTATCCGGTACAGGATGGGGGAGCCGGGATGTTTGTCGGTCCAGCAGGGCCAGGAGAGTCCCCAGTACTCACCATCGACCGGGCCGCCTTCGGCCCGCTTGTTTTGCACGGTAAAGGCGTGAGCCCACTTTTGCTGCCGCTTCATCCGCTCTGGGGTCTGGCCAGTCATGCCGATGGTCCGCATGCCGAGGTTCCACTCCCGAATGATGGAGTCGATGGTCTCTTCCGGAAGCTCCTTGGCCTCCTTTGTGTTCTTCGGCACGCCCTTCCAGTTGCCCCGCTTGCTGTGGATGAGCTTATCCTTGAGCCCGAGCCGATCGGCCAGGTCGACCAAAATTGCCAGGTCGGTCCGAGACTCCCAGACTGGCGGCACCACTCGATTCCGCCACTGGATATCCCTGTTGGAGTTGGTGACACTGGTCCATTGCTCGTACTGGGTGGCTGCGGGCAGGATGTAGGCTCCA
>Ga0255057_10001283_pt1 | contig 14307 bp, 10 predicted proteins | sample Cases_109_6_MG_FD_189022 | JGI IMG/M metagenome (GOLD analysis project Ga0255057, IMG submission 189022) | Seawater microbial communities from Amundsen Gulf, Northwest Territories, Canada - Cases_109_6 | ecosystem: Environmental > Aquatic > Marine > Gulf | place: Canada: Northwest Territories... | reverse complement strand
GCGGGTCAAGTACTGAGACAAATGCATGCCCTCCATGACCTTGCTGCCGTCGATGTTGCCGACAGCCCCCGCCAGGTTGCCAATTTCGTTGCTGAACGAGATCAGGGTCGCCAACAACACGTTCGAGGAGTACTTGATCATCTCTGCCGTCGGGGTATTGGTCTCGACCCGCGGTGCGTCCGGGAACGCAGCGTAAAGCTCCCTGAGATCGTCGAGCCCTTCCGGCGTGTCGGCGCCGAAAACAAGGCGATCGGGGTCCATGAAGTCCGGAACAGCTTGCCCTTCGGTGAGGAACTCCGGGTTGGCCCCGAACCCGACCTCGCTTCCTTCGGCTTTGCCGGACTCCGCTTTGACGATCTTCGCCACGACCGAGCGTGTCGTCCCGGGCACGCAAGTGCTCTTGAGGATGACCGTGTGGCGCTCGGTGGCGTCGCGAAGGGCCTGCCCGATTTGCCGCGAGGCAGTCTCGACCTGCGACAGGTCGATCTCTCCCTCGTGGGTAGGGGTGCCGACGGCGATGAGCGTGAGGCGGCTCTGGCCAACTGCGTCCGCAAGGTCGGTCGTGAAGGAGAGCGTCTTCCCGATGTTCCTTTCCAGTATTTCGGGGAGGCCCTCCTCGTGGATGGGGCAGTGGCCCTCTCGCAGTGCGGTGACGACTTCGTCTCTCGAGTCCACGCAGATCACCTTGTGGCCCTTGTCTGCGAGACACGCGCCACTCACGAGACCGACGTAACCAGTACCGATGACAGCGACGTTCATATGCCCGCCGGATCCATGTTGTGGGCGTACCAGATGATCGTTCTTCGCACGCCCGACTCGAGGTCATACGCGGGGCGATACCCGAGCTCCTTCTTGGCCTTGGTGATGTCAGGACAGCGACGGTTGGGGTTGTCGATGAGGTATTCATCCTCTTCGTTGGCTTGCCGCACCACGCGGCCCTCGTAGCCATACAAGTCCCTGGCCGTCGCCACGGTCATGTCAGCGAGGTCGCGCATCGAGATCTCGGGCGTTTCGGTTCCGATGTTGTAGGCCTCTCCGGGCCTCCCCACGACGAGGACCTTGTAGTAACCGACGATGGAGTCGGCGGAGTAGCAGAAGGTTCGGGTTGGTGTGCCGTCCGAGTACATCACGATGTCCTCGTCGTTGAGGACACATCGGCAGAAATCTGGAAGCACGCGTCCGTCATTCAGCTTGAGCCCGGGCCCGTAGTTGTTGAAGGGCCGCGCAACTTTGATCGCGAGGTCGTGCACTTTCGCGAATGTCACGCAAAGCGTCTCGCCGAAGCGCTTCGACTCGTCGTAACAGGCCCGCGGACCCGTGCACGAAACGTTGCCCCGATATGTCTCAGGAGTAGGAATCTCGGCTGGATCCGGATCGCCATAGATCTCGCTCGACGAGTAGAAGAGGAAGCCCGAAACCGGATGGCCGCCCTTGGCCTGCTCGACCGAGAGCTCGAGCAGGTACCGTAGCCCGTTGATGTTCGCATCGATGCACTCGATCGGATACTTCCGGTAGATCATCGGAGAGGCGATTCCAGCGGCGTGAATGATGTAGTCGAGCTTGGGCAGGTCCACGGGCCCCGACAGGTCGCTCACGATGAGCTCCACCTCGTTCGCGTCGGTTAAATCCGAGAGCCAGCGAGGTTTTCCTCGAAAGAAACTGTCGAGGGTGACGATCCGGACCTTGTCGCCGGCGTCAGCTCGGCGGTTCCAGTGAACCGCCGCAAGTACCAGATAGTAGCCGAGAAACCCGGCGGCACCGGTGATGAGCAGCGTCTTGCCGGCAAGTCGAGCGAACTCGTCCGAGAGCTCACTGACGATATGGTCGAGGTCGGTGCTCAGCACCTCCTCATATGCCTCTCTTGGTATCTTCACTTTCTCCTCTGGGCGCGAAGTGTGGGGTCGGTTGGCCGTTAGGACAATCGGAGCTTCCGGGCATAGAAGGCCTCGGCGAAACGGTTAGGTGCAGCGCATTCGACGCCGCGCAGGCGCATGAGCCCGCGGAACGTGTCGCGGTCAAACCAGGTTCTACCGGCCTGAGTCGGGAAGTTCTCGTACAGCAAATTGATCTTCTTGTCGCAGATCGCCTCGTCGAGCGCGACGAAGACATTGGGCTGGCCGAGGTCACCGTCGTACTTGGGGATCTCGTACTCGAGGATCAGGTGGTGCCGGAAGGTATTCCAGGTGAGCTCAGAAATCAGTCGGTGATCCTGATGCCGATCCGTGCCGTAGTGTGTCAGGATGATGTCTGGCGACACGACGGCTTTGAGCTCCTCGAAGGCTTGCTTGATCTCGGTAAAGTCGCTCGGAAAGAAACTATCGCGAAAGGAGTGCAGCTCCACGTGTGGCTTCTTGGTGGACGCCAGGAATGCTTGGGCGCTCCTCTCCGCCTCGGCGCGCCGATCTCCACGCGCCGCGAACACCACCCAGTCAAACCGGAGGTCGGGGTTCTGCTGGCTCCAATGGAGGATGGTTCCACCACAGCCGACCTCGATGTCATCTGCGTGGGCTCCCAGGCAGAGGACGGAACCAAAGGATCTGGGGGCGAGCTCGATCACCGCGGTCTTCACCCATGTTACAGAGGCTGACTGCGATCGGCAACAACCACGGTTCCCAGTGCGTTGTAGTCGGCGAGCTCATGAAGATTCGTGAATGTTGTCGAGCAAGACTTGAGCGCTTCGCTTGGGATGAAAGTGCTGGACAATCCGTTCGCGGCCAGCTTGCCCCAGGCGTTCGCAGAGCTCGGGATTGCTGGCAAGGCCGGCGATGGCTTCGGCTACCTGCTCGGGTCTTGCGGCATCCACCAATAAGCCGTCGATTTTGTCGTTGACGAGCTCCGTGACGCCCCCTGTTCGGGTTACGACGACTGGGACTTTCATGGCCATTGCTTCCATGGTGACCACTCCGAGGGGTTCTGCCTCACTTACTAGCGCAAAGACATGCGCTCTTTCGAGCGAGCTTCGGATGGCCTGCTCCGGCACGCCCCCAAGGAGGCGGACAGCCTTGAACAACCCCAGCTCCTCACTCAATTCCTGGAGTTCTTCCCCATGTCCGGCACCGCCCCTATCCTCTGACCCGGCGATGTCCAGCTCAGCTGGGATCCCGCGCTGACGAAGGATGCCGACTGCGGTGATCAGATCTGAATGGTTCTTACAGGGATTGATCCGACCACAGCTGAAGATGCGAAAAGGACCATCACCCTTCCAGGCGCCATAGGGCCTTCCTCGGTTGAACAGGCTCGCATCGACACCCATGGGAGCAATCGAGATCCGATCGGGGACTTGAGCTCCAAGAACCCGGTGCACTTCTTCGTAAAGCTGCTGAGTGATGACGATGCAGAACTTCGCGTGACGCCATTTCTCTTTTTGATTGGGACCATAATTGCTGAGAGGTCCATGCAAGGTCAGGCTGTAAGGCAGCCCCGAAAGCAGCGACGCAAATAGGGCGACGTGGGCCGCGTCTGCGCAGGAGTGAACCTGTAGATGTGTCCAGCCCCGAGATCGAGCGAGATAGGAGAGCTCAGCGCCGATGAACACCAGGGGCAAAAGACGAGCTCTCTCAGACAGGGAGACATCTTCGGCGCTCAGGATGGACCGCAAACACCGAAACCATCCGCCAGGGCCAGCGCGAAGCAGCTCCCAAGTCATGGCGACTAGGCTCTGGCTGGGCGGGAACAGGTAGGTGGTTCGCGCTTTGGCCGCGACCGTCCAGTTTCCAGACATCGCCTCCGCAGGACGTCGCGTGGAGACAATATCGACCTCGACCCCCATTTCCTCGAGCACGTTGATCTCACGCCAAAAATAGGTTTGACCGGCAACGGGAAACTCATTGGTGAGGTAGCCGATACGATCCTTCATGTTCAGCGCTCCGTTCGCTGCCACCGCCGTTCACGTCGCCCGAGCAAGAACGCCGCGTAGAGCGGGATTTTCCAGATCAAATAGAGCGGAGCGAAGAGCAGATACCTGAAGGGAACGACCTTGCGCACGTAGCGGGCCCAGCCAATCGCGACGCCCAGACCCACCAACGTAAGCGCGATCCCGGCGATCCAAGCAGGGAAAACGTTCCCTCCCAGGAGAACCACCAGGCTGGCTATCACGAGAACGAAGACCAAGAGACCGACGAGCAGCGCAAGCGGGGGGACGATCAGATCTGCGCCCATCGCGACTAGTCCGGGCCGGCCTCGCGCTACGCCGGCGCCAATGAGCCGAGGGCCGTAGTGAAGGAGTGTCGTGAGCTGACCGTGCTCCCACCGCCGCCGCTGCGCCATGGCTGCGCGCTTCCCGCTTGGGAGCTCGCTTCGCACTCCAGCCTCGATACAAAGCAGAGGCTCGTGCCCCAACAATGCGAGCTCGATTCCAAGGGCCAGGTCTTCGACGAGGTTCGCACCGAGGTCGGGGGCGGCGCGCAACACCGTCCAGGGAAACGCCATCCCGGTTCCCGTGAGATGACATGGGAGGCCGAGCCGCAAAAGACCGCGGGGCCTCACGCGGTTGCGCACTAGCATTGCGAGGGCCGAGACCATGGATAGGGGGGAATGCTCGGCGGGCCAGGAGATGTAGTCCGCCTGCACGGGCCGTCGGGTTTGTTTCGCGCGCCCGATGAGGGCATCGACCGATCCAGGCGTGAGCCGGCAGTCTGCATCGACGATGATGACCAGGTCCGGCGGGTTCGCGTCGAGGTAGTCGGTGCCAAACGCCAGCGCGTAGCCCTTGCCCCGATGCTCTGGCGCACGCCGTTCGATGACCTCCGCGCCAGCCCCGCGCGCGACATCGGCGGTGTCATCGGTGCAGTTGTCCGCGACGACGACGATTCGGTCTCCCGCGCCGAGCTGCGATCGGACGTCGGTGATCGTGGCTGCTATGCCCTCCCTCTCATCGTGCGCGGGGATCAACACTGCTAACGAGACACCGTCCGGCCGGGAAACGCGAGCTACCGAGCCGAGGAAAACGCTGGCCACGCATTCGATGAAGAAGATGAGCGCTGGAACCAGCAGGATCGTGGCCCCGAGGGCAACTACAAATGCCAGCAGCGTCATGGTCGGTCTGCTCCGCTCTGCTGAAAACCTTGAACCAAAGGATCGGTCGCCGTGCGCGTGTCATGCGAGGCAAGGACCCGCCTTCGGCCCTCCCGACCGAGCTCCTCCAGCCGCCTCGGCGAGGCCCTCAAGGCTTCGAGCATCGCTCGCACCAGACCATCGACGGACCCGGCGGGCACGAGCCATCCGCAGGCATCAGGCTCGACGAGCTCAGGAATGCCAGCGATGTACGTAGAAATCACCGGGCGGCCAAGCGCTAGCGCTTCCATGATGACCACGGGCAGCCCCTCGGCAAAGCTCGGCAATACCAAAGCACGCGCACTGACGAGATAATCACGCACTTCGGCGCCAGAGGCCCACCCCGTGATGGTGACCATGTCGCCGAGTCCGTGGCGCCGAATCAGCGACTCGGCCTCTTGTCTCATATCGCCGTCCCCTACCAGTATGAGCTCGAATTGCTCGCCCATGTCGCGAACTTTGGCTGCGGCTTCGATGAGCAAGAGTTGCCCCTTTTGCTCGCAAATTCTTCCAACGCAGACGAACCGACGAGTGTCGCCGATGGGCGCGATTTCCGACTCGGTGTATGTGCGGTCGACTCCGCACCGAACGACTTTGACTTTGGGCCAGTGACTGTGGGCGCACTGTCTATAAAGTTGGCTGCGGCCGAAACTGCTCACGCCAGCGACGAAGCTTGCCTTCTCGATCTTTTCGGTCAGGCTGAGCTGCCACGGCTTGTCGAACTCCTCTGGACCGTGCACCGTGAAGCTATACGGCGGGCCTCCCAGCATCCGGCACAGGAGCGCTACCGCGGTTGGATTGGTCCCGAAGTGTACGTGCACGTGCCTGCATTGCGCGCGTCGAAATAGCTGAAGTGTCGTGCATGCGGTCATCAGGTAGGCCAGGTTGCGAAGCAGACCGCGTTCCAGTCGCAGACCCATGCGAATGCTCATATGGAGCGCCTTTAGAAATCGAATCGGGTGCAGGACCGCTGTCCACCCCGCGGTGAGCGCGAGCCTCGGTAGGCCGCGGGCGAGCAAGACCGTCGTTCGAGCCTGCTCTTCGATATCATCGGGATCCACGAGCTCAACCGGTGGCGGGCGAATCGAGAACCTCTCGACCTCGATTCCCTTTTGTTCGAGAGCCGCGATCTCACGCCGGATGAACGTGTGACTCACGCTCGGATACTGATTCGTGAAGTAGGCAACTTTCATCGAACTCATCGAAAGATTTTATGCGCGCGCGCGCGATCCGTTTTCCACGATAACACGCTCGTAGCACTGTTTCATTCGGCTAGCGATGACGTCGGGCCCGAAACGAAACTCTGCATCGGTGGCCGCTCGTTCGCCCAACTTCGCCGCGAGCTGGGGTTGATCAAGCATCGTCGCCAGCCAATGCGCCAGATCACTTGCATTGCCCTTTTCGAACAAGAAGCCGTTTTCTTCGTGAGCCACGATTTCGGAGGTCCCGCCAGCTCTTGCCGCGACCAGCGGACTTCCGAAGGCGAGCGCCTCCAAGGTCACCATACCGAACACCTCGAAACGCGAGGCGACGATCGTCACGCGCGCCTTTCGGCGCCACTCTGGGATCTCCTCGGCGGACATTTGTCCAAGATGTTGGATTCTGGAACGCACTGACAGATCAGGTACCTGTGCCGAAAGATACTCTTTGAGCCCTATACTCCCCCCTCGTCCGTCCTCTAGGCCGCGATCGGGCCCGACGAACATCAGTTTGAGACTCGGCCGGTTCGCGGCAATCGTCGAGAACGCTTCGATTACGAGGTCTCCACCTTTGAGTCGATCGAAGCGTCCCACGAACAGGACCAAGTCTGGATCACAGGAAGCCAGCTTCCATCGCGCTCCGTTGTCGACCACCGGCGCGGGATTTGGGATGACCTCGGCGTACGGAAGCTCGATCTCATACTCTCGTCGGACCCGCTCGAGCAGATCCTTGGAGGGCGACGTGACTGCCTTCGCCCGCGATATTGCTTTGCCCTCGATCGCGACACGGTGGCGAAAAGACTCATCGCGAGGCGCGCCGAGCGCGCCCCCGGTGAGGAACCATGGCCCATGCATACGAAGCACGAGTGGCACCCGTACGCGCTTGGAAACGAGGCCGACAGTGCCAAAGGACTCTTCCATCTCCAACAGGTCCGGATAGAAACCTGGCTTTAAGTGCCGAAGTCCATTCGCGATGCTTCGAGCACCGCGGTAGGCCAAAAAGTCGTGCGGCAAGAAGTGCGAAATGACACGATTTCTAACCTTATCTGCGACGTAGAATCTGGAGCCGCAACGAGTTAGGTCGATGATGTCTGGGTAGGGCCCGGTGCCCTCTACGTGAGAGCTGAGTACGCGAGTATCGACGCCGATCTTCTTTAGGCCCTCGCGCAGAAGGTGCACGTAAGTCACGATTCCATTCGCGCAGGCCGCTGGCGGCCAGCCGGGACTTACCATTGCAACCTTCATAGGAAAGAGGCCCCCGCGAGCCAACCAAGCGCGCAGCTCGCACCCCAAATTGCCAGCGACCGCAACTCAAGCATGGGGCGTAGCAATTTCAGCTTGATCATTCCTGTCAAAAGCACCGGCAGAACGGGGATCTCCGAAAGCGCCACGCACCATACCACGCCGTGAAGCCCAGCCACGTACCAGCCAATGGGAACGCCGGCCAGGATCCATATTGCTTTCGCGAGACTCCGAGCGAATCCATAGTAACTCTTGCCAAGCGCGACTATTACGGTTTCCTGAGAGGTCATGATGACGCTCATGGCGACCTGGATGGCCATGACCTGGAGCATCCAGCCCGCCTCCGCATAGCGTTCGTCATAGAGCACATCGATGAGCAAGTGGCCGTTCGTCAACAACAGACCTGAAGCCGTGAGGAACGCGAGCTCCATCCAGAGCCGGGTCTTGTAATACCGGTCGACCAAGCGCTCCGGGTTGGAACGTGCCGTCTCGCTGAACACGGGAAAGAGAACGGAGTGCATCAGCCGGATTTGGAGGTTCGTCAACGCTTCGCTGAAACGGATTGCAATGCTGTAGACGCCGAGCAGTGTCATACTCAGGTAGTATCCCAACAGGAGCCGATCTCCCTGGACGGCAATGAAAGTGAAGATCGAGCTGAGGAAGATCCAGGAGCCGAAACTATAGATTTCTCGGGCCGCCGAGGGATCCCAATGGAGGCGATGAGAAAAGCGTGGAAGATAGAAGTGACTCAGTACTGTTTTCGTCGCGGTTCCTACCAGGGCCCCACCAACCAACGCCCACACCGTTGGGCTCACGAGCGCCCATGAGACCATCACCAAGATCGTCACGACCTGCGCGATGAGCTCCAGTTTGATGACGGGGCCCAGCGCGAGCTTTCGCTGCTGTGTATGCAACGCCGTAGAATCGAAACCCTGGATCAGGGCCCCGCACCCAGCCACGGCTAGAAGACCCTTCAGCTCGGGTTGTCCGTAGATCGCAGCGACCGGCCAAGCCAGCATGATCGCCCCGATCGTGATGATCGCCCCTCGAATGATCTGAATGGTCCAAGCCGTGTTGAGAAACTCGGGGTCTTCCCCACGCCTGTTCACAACGATGCTCGGGCCGATCCCCAAATCGGAGAACATGATGAGGCCATAGATGAAGACGCCGACGATCGCCGTGAGCCCAAACGCCTCGGGGAATAAGAGCCGAGCCAAAATGACGTTGCTGAGTAGGCGCAGTCCTTGAGCAAGGGCCTGTCCGCCAACTGTCCATGACGCTGCCCGAAAGGCCAAAGCCTTGAGCGAGCGTTGGGGAGGGCTATCGTCTGAGGCAGGCTGCGGACTCATGGTTGACAGGCAGGGCAGACTGCAACGCGCGTGCGGGCCGCTCCCCTCCGACCCTTCTATTTACTCACGGACGTGCTAACCAGCCAAGGTAGTGAGTCTCGTGGCTCTCCTCAAGGCAGTTTTCGGCCGCCACACCCGCCGAATGAGCTGGCCGACGCGCGCTCATTCCGTCTGAGGACCTCACCCACAGGCGGACTGGCTGCTACCCACGACTTCATTGAGCAGCCCATTGACCGGCCCCACCACGTAGCTTCCTGTGGCGAAGCCGTTGGGACAGACACCGACCACCTGGCATAGGCTTCGGCAGAACTCCGCGAAGCTCCTTTCCCCTGGTGGGTACCGCAGGAAGCGTCCGCCAAGTTGTAGAGTCTGGGACTTCGCTAACATCATGACGGGCCATCGGGCGTTCTTGCCGTGATGACTGTCGTAATCACTGGTCCCACGGGGGCTGGTGTAGATGACGATCGTCTCGTCGCCGGACGCGCCAGATTGCTCCAGGGCATCGATCATCTTTCGCAGCATTCTCCAGTGGAACTGGTGTACTTCGTTCAGGACCTCACCGTAACGTTTGGTGTATTCATGAACGGGAATCTCCCCGATCCCGTCGTAGCGCGGGAAATGCTGGTCGTGACTGTTAGACGTCCCAACGGCCACGCCTACGACATTGGTGAGGCCGCACTCGAGGCTAAGTGTTGCCATGTCCATCATCGATTCCATACGTGAAATCTCCGAAGTGTCACGTGCCGCCGGCGGTGCATCGCAAGACACGGTTTCGCGGAGCTCGTAACGCCTATCGAACTCGGCGATCGCGGTTTCGTATACATCCAAGCGCTCACGCTCGGGGCCGGCCAAACGCTGGCGAAGGCGAGTAAAGTCGCTACGCAGAGCGTCGCGCAGCGCTTGACGGCGACCGTCCTCCGTGGCCCCGCTCGAGTCGGCTGTAGCGAGTCCTGCAATCTCGGCATATAGAGTGCTCGCCTTCGTGGCGTGACCCAGCGATTGACCTGTGCCTGCAGAAAAGATCGACGTCTCCCGGTCTCGGCCTCTCGTGAAAGAGTCATAGGAAGTTCCAAAAAGCAGGGACGACATCGGGGCATTCGCGCTTAGGGTCTGCGCTAGGTACTGATCGATCGAGGACCCTCGTGACGGGGCGAGCCCGGATGGGTCACCTTGGGGTTGCTGGCAGGTCAATGCTCCGAAACCGCAGCCGTGGTGTACGTCAGGTCCTTGGATCGGATTGGTGAGGCCATCGATGAAGAGCGTATTCTGTCGTAGGTCCTCGATTGGGCTAAACATGGCAGGCCAGGTGAAGTTGGTTATCGGATCGACCGGAGGCGGCAGATCGTCGCCCTGATTTCGCCCGGTTGAAACCTCCGCCGGTGTGAACTTTTCTGGCGCAAACCCGTTGACTGCAAAGATGACGACGCGCCGACGCGGCGCAACCGACTGCCCCACGGCATGAGATAGTGTTCGCTCGACCCAGGGGAGCAAAAAAGTGGCCCCGGCCCCGAGCCCAAATGATCGAAGTAGGTCTCGGCGATTCATAGCCATCACTGCCCCTCCGCTGGTATGCGAATGACGAACTCATCCGATGCGAAGAACTCGCTGATCAACGCAACCAAGTTGCCATCAGCCGCTTTCAGGGCATCGTCGGCTTCTTGAAGCGCACAGCCATCGGCTTGGCCGCGTCGCGCACCGCGGAAATACTCGTACGCGTGGACGACGAGACATTGCCGCACGGTTTCCGACGCCGCCAGTTTCCACATGAGATCTGAAACTCCATCGAACGGACCGTCCTGGTCACCCGTCCCTGTCAACTCACCACTTTCATCGACGGCGCGGCCTGCCTCCATATCGCGCTCTCGACCCACATGATCAAACGCGGCAAAGGCCAGGCCAAGCGGATCCATCAGACTGTGACAACCGGCACAGCTCGGGTCGGTGCGGTGCTGCTCGAGAGATTCCCGCATGGTCTTGTCTTCGCTCAAATCCAGGGGCGACACCATGGAGATATCGATGGCGGGAATGCTTCCACACAGCAGACTCTCGCGAATGAACTTCCCCCGACGAATCGCATCGTTGTGGTCGATCTGCGAGAAAGCGACGAGCCAACTCGGCTGAGTCATGATGCCGGTGCGCTTGTCGGAACCAAACGCGATCAGCTCCGGCGTCCCATCCTGCGGCATGCTGCCGCTGAAGTTGTAGGACTCGGTCGTAGCGGCCCGCACAAAGCCCCAATCGGCGGTCAGAAGCGTTTCCAGCAGGGATGTCTCTCCCGATCGCTTCAATGCTTCGCGGACAAACAGGCTCGTATCTTCCTGAAGGGACTCGGCATCGTGGAATGGAAAATCCTGGAGCTCTTTGGCGACGCTCTCGGCTTCGTCGTACCGAAAGTATTCGCGAATGAATCGCGCGAGCGCATCGCTTTGGTCTAGAGGGCTCAACAAACGCTGTACTTGGGCCTCGATTTCGGTCGGCTCGGTGAGGCGCCCTTCAACCGCGGCGCGCCATAGCTCTTCATCAGGAGGCCCATCGGTCAGGGTGTACGAAAGTGCCGATGCGATCTCGTAGGAGGTGAGCTTGAATGTCCCACCACCAGCCGGCTCGCCAAGCTCCGTCCGGAATAGGAAGCTGGGCGAGCTGAGCAATGCCTCCATCGTCGTGGCGAGCGCTGTTTCGGTGCCGAGAACGCTCACGCGGCTATCCGTGGCGAGGCCGACATACGTGTCGAGTTCGTCGGCGTCGAGCTCGCGACCGAGAAGTAGCGCGCCTTTCTCGGCTATCAGCGAACGAGCACAGTCCTCGTCGAAGCCGTCGGCGGCGCATGATGCACCTGCCCTCACCAGATCGCTAGCGACTTCCACGGCAACCGAAGAGGCGGACTGAAGGACGGTGGACGTCTCTCCCTCACCAATGAAATACGAGCTTGCGACGGTGGTGAAGCGGTCCGCGCTGTTCGGTGCCTGAAACGGGCTCGGGACCGCATTACCATCGCGATCGCGGTTAGCGTTCGCCGAGCGGCCCCTGCGCAGAACATCCACCGCGCGGGCGAATTGGGAGCCGCTCAACCGGACGAGGCGTGCTTCTGAGGGCTGCGGTCCTGGGCTCTCGCAGGCAAAGAGGCTGGCGACGTTGCTCGCCGACGGTTCGCTTGACGAGGATCCGTCTTGCGCCGGACCTCCCCCGTGGGAACCACCAATGACCCCGGAACACCCTCCCAAAAAGAGCAGGCCGCACCAAAAGGCACCGACCTGCAGGCTTCGAAACTCCCCCCTGAACACGATGGCTTAAGCTTTAAGGACGAATCCAACGCGGGCAAAGTTTCAATCAGGTATTTTACGGTTCTCTACACCGCTTTACATTTGGCAAGGTGGGAGGAATGCACACATGGGCCGCCGCGTCCATCTGTTCGTCTTGCGCGTGGGCTGGTCCCATGCCGCTTTTGTCTTGCCGGGCTAAAGTGGTGCTGCCCTCGATATGTCACAGCCCATGATCCGACCCCTCGATCGCGATGCCCTTCGGCGTCAATTTCAGAAAGCCAAACCGTTTCCGTTTATGGCTATAGACGAGTTTCTCGACCCAGAGTTCGCTCGGGAGGTGGCCGCTTCGTATCCAACGTATGCCCAGGCCAGAGGCCGCGGGCGCGAGTTCAGCGCGGTCAACGAGAAGAAGAAAGTTCAAATCACCGACGCCGCAGCCTTTCCCGAGTCCGTGAAGAAGCTCAATGAGCTTCTTTCTGCGCCCAGCTTCACCGAGGACCTCGAGTACATCACTGGCATCAACAACCTACTCTGCGATCCACAGCTCAAGGGCGGCGGGATGCACGTCACCGGGCCGCGCGGGCGTCTCGATGTGCACGTCGACTTCAACTACGTGGAGGCCCGTAAGCTGCACCGGCGCTTGAACATCCTCGTTTATCTCAATGAGGGCTGGAAGGATGAGTGGGGTGGCGCGGTCGAGCTCTGGGACAAAAAGGTGCGCACCAACGCATACTCGTTCAAGCCGGTGCTCAATCGGTGCGTTGTTTTCGCCACGAGTGACATCAGCTTCCACGGCGTCGAGTCCGTCACCTGTCCCGAAGGGACGCAAAGGATCTCCTTTGCGGCCTACTACTACACCAAGGAAGCACCGGCCTACTGGGATGGGACGAAGCACTCGACTGTTTTCAAGGCTCGCCCCCACGAGCGCATTCGGGGTCGCATCTTGATGCCGTTTGAGAAAGCCCGCAACCACCTCGTTCCGTCGGCAAAACGCATCGTCAAGAAGTTGATCGGGCGTAGCTGAGCCTCGTTGCCCGCACTAACTTCTCGAAATCGCGTAGGCAGCGCCGGACACTTCGTTGGATCTACTCGGGCTTGTACGCAACAGCGGCGGACGATGGGCCTGCCAGTGGAAGGATCTCGAACCGCGAGAAACCTGCCTCAGTGCACCACGACTCGAAGTCCGCGCCGGTGTAGTCGAACGCGTCGCCAAACTCGATGAGCATGTTGAGGGACATCAACAGGCCGAAGGCGTTTTCGCGGCGCGCATCATCGATCAACGCTTCGACCACGATGAACGCGCCACCTGGCGGCAGAGCGTCGTAGGCGAGCTTGATGAGATGCTTCTTCTTTTCGAGATTCCAATCGTGAAGGATCATCCCCATCGTGATGACGTCTGCTTTGGGAAGCGGCGCCGCGAAGAAATCGATGACCGCAGTCTCGACGCGGTCGGACAACCCTGCTTGTTCGATGCGCCTCTTGGCGATGGGCTCGACTTGGAGAAGATCTGCGGAGGTGCATCGCATGTGTGGGTTTGCTGCGGCGACCATGCATGATAGCTGCCCGGTTGCGCCGCCCGCATCACAAAGCGTTTCGTACTTCGAGAAATCGAACTTGTCTGCCAACGCTTTGAAGTTGGCGGCCGAGACCCCTGCCATGGCGTTCATGAACTGCTCGAGCCGCTCCGGCGCGGAGTACAGCTTTGCGAACATCGCTTCGCCCGATTCTTTGACCTCGTTTTGCGGCTGCCCGGTTTGAAGTGCTTCGGTCAGGCTTCCCCAGAAGTGGTAGAGGCGGCTGCCCGCCATCTCGAGAATCCCACCGATATACTGAGAGCTGTTCTTGTCGAGGAACGCCGCCGTTTCCTTCGTGTTCTCATACAGCGCCTCCGGTCCTTCTCCTTCGCGATTTAGGAGGCCCAACGCGAGCAGCGCGTCCGGAAAGTCGGGGATCGCTCGTGGATGAAGCCCGAGCCGCTCGCGGATCGCCTCTCCCGTGAGTTTGTTTGCGCCGAGATGGGTGAAGAGCTCCAACTCGACCGCCGAGAGAAGCGTTCTCGAACCGAAAAACCCCATTCCGACTTGCATGATGTGCGAGGGACTGAGCTCAGAAGCGGTCATAGGTGGACGACAGCTACCACTCCGGGAGATTCCGCGCAATCCATGCGCTTCGGCAGACGCGTCCGCTAGATCTGCAATCAGGACT